>Ga0182024_10003962_pt1 | contig 34580 bp, 32 predicted proteins | sample P32metaG_FD_120480 | JGI IMG/M metagenome (GOLD analysis project Ga0182024, IMG submission 120480) | Permafrost microbial communities from Stordalen Mire, Sweden - P3-2 metaG (Illumina Assembly) | ecosystem: Environmental > Terrestrial > Soil > Wetlands > Permafrost | place: Sweden: Stordalen...
TCGTCGGCTGGAATCTTCTGGTTCAGGATATCTTGCAGTGTGAGACCAACGGGGATTGTCTTCTGCTCGATTGGCCTGGAAAGAACTGATGTTGCGCCGGGACAGGGCCGCAAGACCTACTACGCGAGTTCCGGGATTGAGTGGAGAAGCGAGCCCTGGCTGAGAACCGGCGCGATCGGTTGGCGCAATTCTTGACTAAGGGGACTCGGTCGAACAGCGGGTGGGGACGGAGGTCAGCCTGCTCCTACCGCATCTCCTCCTCAATCTGTTCGGCGGAGTAAGGCACTCCCGGCGTCAGCAATTCCGCGCCCTCCTTTGTGATCAAGTACATGTCCTCGAGAAAAAATCCCTGACCGTCAATCGACGCGATAGGCTCAAAATTTACCGTCATTCCCGCGGGCAGCGTTGCCGGAGGCCGGGATGCGAGCAGGTTCGTCGCATGGATTTGCCAGAAGGGCACATTCTCGCGCTTCGACCATGAATCGATGGCGTGCTGCGCGAGAGCGCTCTTCGCGGCCGCGCGGTGTCGCAGCAGTTCCGAGCACCACACCTCGTAAACTTGATCGACCGTGACTCCAGCCCGCAGAGCTGCCGCACCGGCGTGATAAGCGGCCACAAAAATGTTCCAGATTTCGCGCTGCTCGTCGCTGTAATGACCTGAAACCGGAACCGTGCGCCCCAGATCTCCTTGGTAATGCTGCCACTCGCAACCCACATCAAGGCGGACCAGTTCTCCGGCTCGCATCTCCTTATTGAGATGCTCGTAAAGAGCGAGAGAAAAAAATGGCCGAGGGAACACCGCGTTCTCGCCGGACATGGACCAAGGCCAGAAATCGGTCCCGTGCGCTCCTGCGTTCCAGCAGGCGCTCTCCACGACCGATTCCACGATTCGCTGCTGCACGCCAGGCCGAATTGCATGCATGCCCGCCAGCAGAGCGGTCACTGTTGTTTTCGCCGCAGAGCGTAGCGCGGCTATTTCACCGGCATCCTGCACGAACATCAGCGCATCCACGTCCCGCATGACTTCCTTCACTTCGAATGCGGGGTATTTGTGCAGAATCCCTTGTATCCACAGCGGTGCTTCGGGAGCCTTCACACTCAGCAGGTTGGCCGGCAGTCCGGGATACTCAGCAACATCAGCGGCGTAGTAAATGCGGACGCCCGGGCCCTGCCGCGACAGAAACCCATCGAGTTCCGACCAGTCCACCACATGATCGATGCCCATACGCTTGGCCGCATCCGCCCCGGGCAGCACTTCGGGTTGCAGTCCTCTTTTCTGATATGGAGGACGGTCGGGGAGAAAAAGCCATGACTCTCCCGACTTGCCGTCTATCGCCAACAGCGCGCCAACCGTGTTCTCGAGGCCGGTGAGGTAATAGAAGTAGGGATCTTGCCGGTATCCATCGGCCGCGATGTCCAATCGCGACACGGCGTGAACTATCAGGATGCCGTCATGAAACGCACTGGCGGCGCGCTTCCGGCGTGCGCCGATTGTAGCGTTATCGGTCGCGCCAACGAAAGTGGCTATCAGCAGGAACGAGGCGATGAAACGTATGTTTCGCATGGACGCACACATTATCACGGGCATTTATCAATGCACACCGACCTCATGGATGCTAGTCCCGCCCAAGTTGCTTCACCTCAGGATCTCTGGCCGGATTGCGATTCCCCATTTCGTTGAATGGACATCGTTCGCGATCAGTTCTTCGTAAGACGTAGTGAGTAGCGGGGCGGTGAACCGGTTAGGGGCAAACTTGGGACAAATTTGGCGGAATATCCCGTTGTCGGTTTTCCCCGCACAGGTTGCCTTTCGTCGGCGCCACTATCGGAATGCGTTCCTTACACCGGCATACTGGGCAGGCATCCAGTTCGCTCTCGTAGTAGCACCTACAGTTGGCACAAGCACGCCCATACAAAAGCCGCCGGACGACAATGTAGCTTGATCCGTGCGCCTGTTGTTCCATGCTAGTCTCGCCCATGTTGCTTCACCTCAGATCTCTAGCCGGATTGCGATTTCCCCAGTTTCCCTCCCAGTTTTCCCGAAGTGACTTGGCATCTCACTCTTCCAATTGTATGTCCTAATTTCACTGCATCACGTACTGCACGCTGACATTGACATCGGAGGGCGAGGAGCCACCGATTCCGCATCCGGAAGCGGGATATGCAGCTATGGACAATGACGTTCCAGCGGGAATGGGTACGTTGATGCTTCCGGAATCGGGAAAGCGGTTATTGTTGCCTAGGTCAAGGCTATAAAAAATGGTGACTGGAGAGTCGACCTCCACGACGGCTCGAGCTGTGGTACTGCAGTCGTGACCATAGCTGTTTTCGCTCGCCGAGACCCGGGTGATGACGATGTTGCGGTCGGGGACGAAGAAGCCGCCAAAAATCGGGTAGTTGTTTCCGAGGTTTCCTACCAGAAACCCCGAGAGAAACATCCTCGGATTGCTGCTCATGGGGGTGTCGCCGCCAATGCTGACGGTGCCGTTCGCAACCAGGAATTGTCCACCTAGCTTGCCGGGAGCGTCGACGCTGAGTGTGGAGTTGCCGCCCAGCGAGAGACCAGTTTCGCTTCGCATGATCCCGTTCACGTGAAGCGGGTATTGCGGGGCCGTGGTTCCAATGCCGAAATTTCCACCGGAGGCCAATACCATCTGGGGGGCATTGCCCTCTCGGAAGAGAATAGCCCCGCCTGCGGGCCGGTTGAGATAGGTATTGACCCCCTCGCCGAGCAAAGAATAGTTAGCACATCCAATCGAGCCATAGGGGCCAAAGCCAATGCCGCCGAAGGCGCCATTGCAGCCCATGTTGTTAATGGCGCTGCTCCCCGTCACGATGCTCCCGGCGGAGACTGATCCAGTAGCGCTAATGTTGCCTGTATCAGCCAAATTGCCAGTCACGCTTTCGTTTCCGTTAAAGGCTTGCCCGGCAGCGAATGTGACCGGGCCGGTAAAGTTCGCCGTCCCATGTACATCCAGCGTATAGGCGGGAGCGCTCGTGCCGATGCCGACGCTTCCGGTTGAAGTGATTCGCATGTTCTCCACAAGACCGCTATTTCCAGCGCCGGGCTTGTTCGCGCTGAAGACTAAATCATCGGAGTAGTTATTTTGGTCGATCGCGGCAATCTCGGCGGAGGGGTTGTAGGGGTAGGGGACCGCAGGAGGGAAAGTAGGGAGATAAGTATTGAAGTCGATGGATGCGCCGGCGCCGGTAAATCCGCCGCCGTTAGTTAGAGTGAGCAAGTGAAGGTTCGTACTCGCAAGTGTGTCGTGCACTTCGAGTCTGGAAATTGGACTTGAGGTGCCAATACCAACATTGACACTGGCGGTGGCGCCGTTTACGCCGTTGATGCTGCCTAGAACCATCGCGTTGCTGGCGTCCACCTGAGCATTAGCGCCTATTGCAGTGGCGTTGTTGAGAAAGAACTCACCGTGATCATTAGAAGAAGTGTTGTAGCCAAGGAAAGTGTTGTTCTCACCATTATGACCCTGCCAGCCCGAATTCACACCCAATGCGGTGTTATTGAAACCGGTGGTGTTATTAATGAGCGCGCCGTCGCCGAAAGCGGCGTTTTGGTTCCCCGTCGTATTGGAGTCAAGCGTAAAGACGCCGACCGCGATATTTGAGTAACCCGTGGTATTGGCCCCTAAGGAATAAGAACCGTAGGCGGTGTTGCCAAAGCCGTTTGTATCAGATGCGAGCGCAGCATAGCCCGTGGCTGTGTTCGACCTCCCGGTGCTTGTGGAATTTCCTGCGAAGCCCAGGAACGCGCTGTAATTCGCATAAGAACCGAAGGCGAACAGGTTGCTTCCGATCTGGAAGCTGCTGCCCGTGACCACTCCGGTTGCGCTCAGATTCCCGTTCAGTGTCTGATTGCCGGTGAAAGTGTTCGTGCCCGGCGAAGCCACCGGAGAACACGTGAAAGGAAGCGCCGTTAGCGCGCTGCCTGCTCCGCAGGAATTCGGCACCAGACTTATCGCCACATTCCCGCTATTGCCGCCGCCGGTTAGGCCGGCACCCGGGCTCACGCCGGTGATGGTCCCTCCGCCTGCGCCCCCGAAGGTTTGACCCGGAGCGAACGTAAAGATTCCATTTGCTGCGATGGATACGCCGGTTTCCGCTGGCTTGCTCCCATTGCCGCCGAATAACAAGTTCAGCGTGCCTGCCGCCGCCGCGCTGTTATTGCCTGCCGCCTCAGCCTGCCAGCGGAAGACCTGTTGCTGCGGATTCGATCCATCAAAGGACGATGCCTGCAAATCCAACGGATTGGAAATATAGCCTTGTGAACCGGTGGCGGTTCCGGTCGGCGCCAATGCCAGGTTTCCCTGCATGATCTGGTTGGAAGTGAATGTATTGTTCTGATCGGTATAAACCAGGTCCGGCAGCACGGGCCCTGCAGGTCCCTGAGTACCGGCGGGACCGGTTGCTCCCGTCATCCCGGTGAGGCCCAGCAGTCCCTGGATTCCCTGTTGACCGGCGGGACCTTGCGGGCCGGTCGCTCCAGTTGCGCCGGGTGATCCGGAAGGTCCTTGTGGCCCGGACTGCCCCGGCGCGCCCGGAGTGCCCCCCGGCCCGGTCGCCCCCTGCTGCGCCATCAGCATCCAATCGGCGGGATTTGTGTCCGGCGTTCCTGCACCTTGGTTCGCAACCGTCGCCACGTAAGTCGAGCCGTTGTATGTGACGACGTCATCGACGACGTAGGACGCGGAGTTGTCGAAGGCGGTGCGGAAATTGAAGCCGGTTCCGTTTGCACCATTTGGACCCTGCGGACCTATTGGACCAGTTGCTCCCGTCATCCCGCTGAGTCCCATTATTCCTTGGATTCCCTGTAGACCAGGAGGACCTTGCGCGCCGGTTGATCCCACTGCGCCGGTTGATCCGACGGCCCCCGTTGCGCCAACTGGCCCTTGCGGACCAACCGTTCCTTGCGGTCCCTGCGCCCCCTGCTGCGCCATCAGCGTCCAATCCGTGGGATTTGTATCGGGTGTGCCTCCGCCCTGATTCGCGACAGTGGCGACGTAGCTTGATCCGTTGTAGGTTGCGACGTCATCAACGTTGTAAGCGGTGGAGACACGGAACGGCCCAGTGAAGTCGAATCCCTTGCCATTCGTGCCCGCCGGTCCTTGCGGACCAAGGGGTCCGGTCGCTCCGGTTGGGCCCATCGCTCCAGCAGGGCCGGTCGCGCCGGTCGGACCCTGAGGGCCCACTGTTCCTTGCGGCCCTTGCAGGCCCTGCTGGCCTTGCGGACCTGCCGATATCAGTACCAGATCGAGATCGGCGGGGTGACTGGTGAAGATATTTTCTTTGCTGTCAAACGACGCTGAAATCGCGCTGCCCGTAGTCGGAACAAGAGCGATTCCGTTATTGGTCAGCGAACCAGCCAGCCAGGCTTGCACGCTCGAAGTCATATCCAATGACAGGAATCCGGGCTTGGTCACCGGCACCGCGCTGAACAGCTTCGCACCAAGCGTCGGGGCATTGTTGTAGGTGATCGATCCTTCCGACCAAGAGCCATTCACCTGGTAAACATCCATGGTGCCGGAGGTCAGCACGAAGTCCGCGTAGAGGACTAGGCTGGCTTTCGACACATTGGAGCTGGTAATCCCTGGACCGAGGTTGGCCATACTGAACTTGATATAGGCATTCGACCCGGAGCAGACGATGAGCGCGATGCTATCGCCATAGTTGGACTTGGGAGTAAAGGAAAATGTGTTGGCGTCGTCGGTCAGCACGACCTGGGCTTGAGTCAAAGCAGACAACACGGCAAACAGCAGGATCATGACGGCAAGGATTCTGGCGCGCATAGACGACCCCCAGATTGAAGTTCGACTTTTGAGGACACTAGGACGCATCGCGTGGGTGTCTTTCTGGGAGAGGTTCCGCGGTGCCTGTTGTGTCGCTCGATATAGACATGCGGCAAACGGAGGCAATTTGGCTCACGGGTAGGAAAACTTTTTGATCGTATGCCGCTCACCCGCGATTCAAGCGGTCCGCAACCACGCACTTTGTTGACTTTCGCCAGAGTCGGATATATGTTCTCGGTCTCAAATGGGATTTCATCCCATAAGGGTAGGTGTGTCTCAATCCTCATCCCATCCCGTCAGCGAATTACTCATGAGGTGGCGGGCCGGTGATTCCGAAGCCCTCCGGTCGTTGATCCCCCTGGTCTACGAAGAACTGCGGCGGGTCGCCCATTATCATCTGCAGGCGCAACGCGATGGGCACACACTGCAGAGCACTGCGCTAGTAAATGAGGTGTACCTCCGACTGATGAAGCAGGAGCCTCGACTGGAAAACCGCGCGCACTTTTTTGCGGTAGCGTCGCGGCTCATGCGCCAGATACTGGTCGACTACGCCCGGAATCGGCACGCCGCCAAGCGAGATGCAGGATGGAAGCTGACGCTTGACGAAGCCGTCGCTCTGCCAAGTCGGCGCGACTTGGATTTGGTCACTCTGGATGACGCTCTGACAGAACTCTCACGACTCGACCCGCAGCAGGGCCGGATTGTGGAACTGCGATATTTCGGTGGCTTGTCCATTGAAGAAACCGCGCAAGTATTGGATATCTCTCCGGCCACCGTAAAACGAGATTGGGCGACGGCGCGGATCTGGCTGCATCGGGAGCTGGACCGAGGGGCGCGATGACGGAAGAGCGTTTGGGCATTTCGGAGGCGGGCCGGAGCCGGATGACTCCCGAACGCTGGAGACTAATCAAAGAAAAACTTGATGTTGCTCTAGGGCTGGAGGCCTCCCAGCGAGTGGCCTACCTCGCCGAAATCGGAAGGGTGGATCAGGACCTGCGCCTAGAACTGGATTCGCTGCTGGCTTCCCATGAACAGGCGCTCACAGATTTTATGGAGGCTCCGGCAATAGGGGATGTATCTGCGACATCGATCGCGCAGGAACCGCGCTCGATGATCGGACGGCGGGTGGGCACTTACCAGATTGTTGAACAAATCGGGATCGGCGGTATGGGCGAAGTGTACCGCGCATTCCGGGCCGACGATCAATATCGCAAAGAAGTGGCGATCAAGCTGGTGCGGGCCGGACAAGACTCGGCTTTTGTAGTGAGCCGGTTTAAACATGAACGGCAGATTCTGGCCAACTTCGACCATCCCAACATAGCTCGGTTGCTGGACGGGGGTTCGACCGAAGAGGGAATTCCATACTTTGTTATGGAACTGATCGATGGCCAGCCCATCGATGAATACTGTAGCAAGCTAACCGTTTCGGCGAGTCTGAAACTCTTCATCCAAGTGTGCTCGGCGGTGCAATACGCTCATCAGCACCTCATCATTCATCGCGACATCAAGCCCGGCAACATTCTTGTGACCTCGGACGGAACTCCTAAGCTTTTGGACTTTGGTATCGCCAAGATTCTCGATCCCAGTGCCGCGGAGAGCTTGGGACCTACGATGACTTTGTTCCAGGTATTAACACCGGGCTATGCGAGTCCAGAACAAATTAAGGGGGAGCCGATTACCACGGCAGCGGATGTTTACTCGCTCGGCGTGGTTTTGTATGAGTTGCTTACAGGACAGCATCCACATCGCGTGGCAGGCGACACTGCCGACAAAATCGCCCGCAGAGTGTGCGCCACCGAGCCGAAGAAGCCGAGCAGCGTGGTGCGAGGACCAAAGCTACCTTCGCGCAGTTCTGGCTTGGCACCGGCCGACGGAAACTCGGCCCAAGCCGCTCGGGATGGGAAAAAACTCAGTAAGCGCTTGATCGGAGATCTGGACAACATTGTTCTCATGGCCTTGCGGAAGGAACCGCAGCGGCGTTATGCGTCAGCGGAACAATTCGCGGAGGACCTCCGGCGACACCTTGAGAACCTGCCCGTCAGCGCGCGGAAAGACACTGTAGCCTATCGGACATCCAAGTTTGTACGCCGGCACAAGAGCGGCATCGCCGCATCAGCGATCGTGGTGGTGGCGCTATTGGCGGGAATGGGCATCACGCTGATGGAAAAGCGCCGTGCTGACCGCCGCTTTAACGATGTCCGCAGCCTTGCAAATTCCTTACTGTTTGAAATTCACGACAGCATCCGCGACCTGCCGGGATCGACCCCGGCACGCAAGCTTCTTGTCGACCGCGCACTGCAATACCTGGACAGCTTGTCTGGCGAAGGCGGCAACGAGCCTTCCCTCATGCGGGAACTGGCAACCGCCTACGAGAGGGTGGGCGAGGTACAAGGTCACTATCTACAAAACAGCCTGGGAGATACGGCAGGGAGTCTGCGCAGCTATCAGAGGGCGCTTGAGATTCGTCAGCGCCTTGCGGCCCGGTCGAGTGACTGGGCCGACCGGCTGGCGCTGGCAAAATGCCATCGCCTGGTCGCGAATCAACTATGGGCAACCGGCGATCTGCGTGGGGCCATCGACAACATCGGCAAAGCAATTCCCATCTCAGAAGCTCTGGGAAACGACAGACCCCGCGATTTGGACGTTCTGTACGAACTCGCGTTCGATTATTCAATGGCCGGGCAGATTCAGGGAGCATCCGTCGCAGAGGAAAGTTATCGCAAGGCAATGGCAATAGACGCGGCCATGCTGAAGATTGATCCCAACGGCGACAAAATCCAAGGAGCCTACGAGCACGACCTAATCGATCTAGGTAACATGCTTAAAGATCGTGACAGAAACTTCGGCGGGGCTCTCGATAAATACCAGCAAGCTCTAGAAATTGCGCACGCGATACGTCGGCACGCCGCTACCACTCGCAACGTGCGGGACGTTGCGGTTGCTTACAACCGCATTGCAGATGTTTATGATTCGCTCGACGATTCGCCGCATGCGCTGGAGAACAACGTGAAGGCTCTCGAGATCTACCAGCAGCTCATCACGTCAGACCCTCACAATGCGCTGCTGCAACAGGGTCTTGCCATTGCTTACGCCAACGTTGGCACGCAAGCGGGAGTAGCAGGTAAGAAGGTCCAAAGTTTCGAGTCACTGGATAAGAGTTTCGCCATAATGAAAGATGTAGTAGCCGCTAGTCCGCAAAACTTACAACAAGAGGGCAAGTTAGCGGCCATTTATGAAAGCCGGGGGGATAATTTGTTGCGCTGGCACGAGTTTCAGTCAGCTGAACAGGAGTACGAAAGAGCATTCGCGATTTACGAAAAGATGGGTGCTGGTGCGAGCAATACCGGCGTCCATCTGTGGGCCGCGGATTGCAAGTCAAAAATCGGCAATGCCACGCTGAAAGCTGGAGATGCAATAACTGCGGCTGCAGCCTTCCAACAATCTCTGAACTTGGCGAAACCGTTTCTGTCTTCCGAAAAACCCGACCTGACGGCACTCTACGCGACCGCGGACTCCTATGCTGGCTTGGGCGACATTGAAGTTCGGCAAGCGACTGGTCGCTCGCCGGCAAGTATCAATCGGGAACATTGGAAGAAAGCCCAGTCGTGGTATTCGAAAAGCTTGGAGGTCTGGGAAAAGATTCCGTCAGCCCGGCGGAAGAGACCCAAGAGTTCCGCTATCGTAGCTGACCCCGAGATTGTCGCGAAACGATTGCAGCATTGTGAAGCGGCCCTAGCCTTCGGGCACGAAGCGCTGCAGCACTGAGTTGAATCTCAGAAATACGCCTAGGACACCTTATCAACAGATTCGAGTCCCAAGGCCCCTACGAAAACTAAACCTCAAAATCTTCGGACCCTCTTAAGTTAGCGCTTATGGGGGGTACCCCCCGGGTGTTCCCGTGGTTGGTTGTTCTTTGATCACACGTTGAAAACGCCAACGAGAGAGGTTCAGACAGGGTCGTATAGGAATGGTCCTGGCAGTGGGGCCGCACCCCGCCATTGTCTGCCAGCGGCCCGCCGACCAAGCGTACCAAAAGCGTACCAAATACCGGCGAATATACCGGTATCTCCCGTTACTAACCCTATCTAACCTCTTTAGAGTCAACAGCCGGTGGGTCGATGGCGACCGTGTCAAGGTAGCGCTCTAACCAACTGAGCTACGCGCCTACATTTTGCTGGCAAGTACTTGCAATCACCGAGATTTGCCGGCGTGGGACCATTTGGTTCCAATAAAGATTTTACCATGCGGTGTTGCCGCTGGGCCTTCCTAGGTCATCTGGATCTCGATGCTGCCGCAGTGGCGCGACGAAGCAGATCGGGTGACTTCATGCGCTGGCAGTACTCGGCAAAAGACGAGCGTGGTCCCTGCCAACGAAGGTCCTCGACCGTGTCAAAGACGGGGACATCGAGTCGCAGAGTGGCGAGGGTGCGAAACAACAGGGCGTCATTCCATGCGCTAAACAGTGATTCAGAGAGCAAGCGGGCTTTGCGGATCGAGGCATGCCATTGCCGCCAATCCTTGGGAATTTCCTTGAGGTGAGAGTATTGGGATAAGGTCTGGGCTGCGGCTTTCTGGCCCCATCCGGCCACACCGGGGAATCCGTCTGCACTGTCGCCTACCACAGCCAGGTAGTCTGGGATCGAGTGCGGATTCACTCCGAATTTAGCGACCACGCCGGCTTCATCGCGCACGATGTTCTGCCTGCGATCCAGTTGTACCACTCGGGTGCCCGCCACACACTGACCTAAATCTTTGTCCGGTGTACAAATCAGGACTTGACTGACGCGCTCCTCCTGCGCGGCTTTTGCGGCGGCGGAAGCGAGTGCATCGTCGGCCTCGTAATAGACCATCGGCCATACGACCACTCCCATGGCTTCCAGCGCCTCCTCTAGAATCGGAAACTGTGAGAGCAACTCCGGGGGGACGCCTTCGGAGGTCTTGTATCCGGGATAGAGGTCGTTGCGAAACGACTCCACGACATGGTCAGTTGCCACCCCAATGTGGGTTGCGCCACGCTCGATCATCGACAAAACGGAAGTCAGGACGCCGCGTACCGCGCCGATCTCCTGACCGTTTACATCTTTCGCGGCGGGCACGGCAAAGAAGTGGCGGAACAATTCGTAGGTCCCGTCAATCAAGTGGACATCCATGCGGCTGCGCCTCGGTCTCTGCCAAGCTGTGGTTCTGATTGCCTACGACCCGCTGTCCATCGCCATGAACAAATTGTTGAGGGACTCCGCCAGAGTGGGATGGGCAAAAGTGCCATCGCGCAATGCGCTGTAGGGCAACTTTCCCATCATGGCGATCTCCAGGGCGGACATGATTTCTCCACCTTCGATGCCGAGAATGGCTGCGCCGAGAATCTGATTCGTGTCCGCGTCCACGATTGCTTTCATGAAACCACGGGTTTCATCGACTTCAAGAGCCCGTGCCACGTGCGTCATTGGGAGCTTTGCGACGCGGATGTTGCGGCCTTGTGCGCGGGCTTCCATCTCGGTCAAGCCCACCCGGCCCAGTTGCGGATCGATAAAAAGGGTGTAGGGCACTTGCCGACCCTTGGTGGAGGCAGCTTTCTTTTCGAGGAGATTGGCGCGAATGATGCGAAAGTCGTCATAGGAAATGTGCGTGAACGCCGGACCGCCTTTGATGTCCCCCAGAGCGTAGATGCCTTCCGCGGTGGTTTCCAAGCGATCGTTGACCTGAATGAAGCCACGACCGTCACTTTGAATTTTGGTTGCGGCGAGATTGAGACTGTCGGAATTCGGCACACGGCCTGTGGCAACGAGTAGATGGGAACCAACCAAGCTGGTCGAATCGTTCTCCGACTGCACACTCAATCGGATTCTATCGCCCGACTTTTCCGCGTGAGTTGCTTTCGAATTTAATAAGACTTCAACCTCGTCCTGCTGGAGGATTTTGGTGATTTCTTCCGCAATATCGGGATCCTCGCCGGCGAGAAGTTGGCCCGCGGATTGAACGATCGTCACTCGACTGCCCAAGCGCCGGAAAAGTTGGCCGAACTCCAGGCCGATGTAGCCTCCGCCCAGGATTAACAGATGGTCCGGGAGTGCATCGAGTTCCATGATTGAGATATTGTCAAGGAAAGGGACCGAGTCCAACCCGTCGAGCTTGGGCGCGATGCGCGCGTTCCGGCGTTGATGAAAACGTACTTAGCCGACATTGTGCGCTGACCGCCATCCTGCGAGCGAACCGCGACGGTCTTGGGACCGCTGAAAGTCGCATCGCCGAAGATCAATTCTAGGTTTGGAGTCTTCTCAAGGCGCGACTGGCTTCCGTTTCGGAAGCTGTCCACTATGTTGCGCTTGCGCTCACGAATTTTCACCAGGTCGATGCTGATCGGGCCCGTATGCACACCGTAGTCGGCGGCCCGGCGAGCCAGGTATGCGACGCGCCCGCTGGCAACCATAGTTTTCGTCGGAGTGCATCCCTCATTAATACAAGTGCCGCCGACATGTTTCCGCTCGATGAGAACCGTACGCATTCCCGCCCCAGCAAGAGCCGTGGAGAGCGGGGTGCCGGCCTGTCCAGAGCCAATGATAAGGGCATCGTATTGCTCCGGAGTGGTCATAAGCACACCTCAGATTTGATCTGCGCGGATATATGGCGAATAACCCTCGCGAGTCTGCTTAGTCAGAATCGAGAAGCCAGAAACAGTCCAAGCCCGATGGCAATCAGATCCTCCGGGATGGCGACTGCGAAATCCGGAACCAGCAGGGCACGGACCAAACTAACGCGTGCCTGTTTGCCGCCGAATGCTCCGGCGATTCCGCCGACAACCCCGGCCAGGCCTGCCAGCCAAAACGTAGCGCCGCCAGCCACACCCAGGCATGCACCGGTCAGTGCGCCGGTGACGATTCGAGCAGAAAGACCAATGGGGGCGGTGCGGGACGGAGTTGTGGGCAGTTGGTCAGCTACGAGTTCGACCACGGCCAAGATGGTGAAGATGCCCACGGGCCATATGGATCCCATGAAAGAAAAGGCAGAGCCGTGAAGATTGATCCAGCCCAGGTGCGCCGCCCAAGCCACGACCGCTGGCGCTGTTAGAGACCGCAATCCCGCAACTACCCCGATACCGAATGCCAGCAACAGTGCGAGGCTGGAATTCATAACCTACCTCCTTCGCAGTGCACGCTGAGCATATCCAGAATTAGCCTGCGTTTTCTGACAATGGCAGCCGCACCTGGAAACGCGTATCTCGAGGCTTGGAATTCACCTGAATGTTGCCCCGGTGCTTCTTCACAATGCGCTGGACCGTGTCGAGGCCAAGTCCAGTTCCCTCCCCCACTCCCTTAGTCGTGAAGAACGGTTCAAAAATGTGGGGCTGGACTTCCGGTGAAATCCCGGGACCGTTGTCGCCGATCTCTACCACAACACAATCATCCTCGCGATAAGTGCGCACTCGCAGCTCACCTTTTCCGCCCATAGCGTCAATGGCGTTGTCGATGATGTTAGTCCAGATCTGATTGAGTTCGCTGCCGAAGGAATTCACCAGGAGGGGAATTTTCTGATAATCCCGCTGCACGGACACTCCGCGTTTGAGTTTGTGATTCAAGATGGTCAGCGTGGTTTCAAGAGTCTTCACGATATCGACGTTCTGCACGGGCGACTGATCCATGAAGGTGTATTCCTTGATCGCGCCCACCAGTTCGGAGATCCGCGAGGTGCTGTGCTCAATCTGGTTCAACAAGTCGGCGATCTCCAGGGAAGCGGAAATCCGTACCAGCGCGGCACGGGCAGTATCTGCATCGAGTTTTGCGAACAGCTGCTCCAACACTTCGGCTTTGAAATTCTTGCGGGCGAGATCAGCCGCAAGCTGCCACAAATCATTCTGTCCGTGGCTGCGAAGCAAGGAATCGAGTCGGTCCTCCAGATCGCTGGTGGTGAGCGCGTCTGGAGGAGGGCCATCGACTTGGACCAGCGAAGCTTCCAACTTCTCAATCTCTGATTTTTGTGCCGCAGTAAGGTCGCGCCTTCCCAGTTCGTGGCTGGCGTCGCGCACTCGCTTCAGAATGTCGCGGAGTTGGCTGGTAGCACGTTTCGCAGCTGAAGCGGGATTGTTGAGCTCATGGGCGAGACCCGCCGACAGTTTGCCCAGGGCGGCGAGCCGGTCACGCTGCTGTTCGAACCGGGTCGCTTCTCGAATCCTGTCCGACATCAGGCCCACGAGGCGCTGGGTCAGCTCCGGCATTTTCTGTACAAGTTCTGGAAACAGCGAGGCAGGAAATCGTAGGGCGCGGCTGTCCGTCTCGGCTCGACCGCTCACCTTAAATTGTTTCATCCTCGAAAACGGTAGTAATCCGGTAACGTCGCCCGGCTCTAGGTTTAAGATGATGGTTTCGCCCCCAAGTTCGCCCCGCCCTTGAAGGTGCCCCTCAAGAATCACAAACATGGCATCGGCTGGGTCTCCTTGGCGTGAGTAGGTGTCACCCGCCTTGAGATGCAGTTCCTGCGATTGGCTGATGAACCAGGCAACCTGATCGTCTGGTAAATCGGCGAATATGGGAATGCGAAGTAGTTCGGACGTCTCGACCATTTACACCTTGCTCAAATACTGATGGATGAACTGCACCGCCACGGACCCTTCGCCAACCCCGGAGGCCACGCGTTTAACCGAACCGTGCCGCACATCGCCCACCGCAAAGATGCCCGGCACATTCGTTTCCAGAAGGAAGGGATCGCGATCGGGCGACCAACCTTTCGGACGCTGTCCTCCTTGCATCAGGTCAGGTCCGGTTAGAATGAATCCACGTTCGTCGCGCTCGATTGTGCCCGCCAACCAATCTGTTCGCGGCAGTGCTCCGATGAAGATGAACATCGAGCTTGCCGGCACCCGCTCCAATTTGTTGGTGTCCGAGCAGAGGACCGAAATCTCCTCCAGGTGCGTTTCGCCGTGAACCTCGGCAATGCTGGCATGCGTCCACAGCTGGATGTTGGGAGTCTCCTTGATCTGATCGATCAGATATTGCGACATGGTGCTGGAAAGTGAATCTCTTCGAACCAGGATCACGACTCGCTCTGCGTACCTGGAAAAATTCATCGCGGCTTGGCCGGCAGAATTGGCGCCGCCCACGACGTAGACCCTCTCACCCTTGCAGGACAAGGCCTCGGTGGCGCCGCCGCCGTAGTAGACCCCCGCACCCTGCAACTGGTCAACGCCGGGGGCTTCCAGCCGTTTCCATTGCACTCCAGTCGCGATCATCAACGCGTGGCAGGAAATCTCACTGTCATCGGCCAATTTGATGATCCGGTAAGGGCCCTCCGTTCGGACGCCGATTGCTTCTTGGGGCGCAAGGATTTCAACTCCAAAACGCCGAGCCTGCACTACGGCGCGTCGCGCCAGATCGCCTCCGCTGAGCCCGGCCGGAAATCCGAGATAGTTCTCAATCCGCGAACTCATTCCCGCCTGGCCGCCCGGTGCCTCGCGTTCAAGCATTACGGTGTGCAACCCTTCGGACGCGCCGTACACTGCGGCGGCCAGACCAGCCGGTCCTCCGCCCACGATTGCCAGGTCGTAAAAACTGGTTTCGGCGCGGGTGCGCAGTCCTACTTTTTGTGCCACTTCGGCGGGTACGCTGTTGAGGAGCTTCGTCCCATCCGAAAAGAGGACGATCGGGAGGTCACTCGCATCAGGCCCCAAAGCTTCGAGAAGGCGCTTGGTTTCTGGATCGTTGGCCGAGCCCTCAACGTCGATCCACTGATATGGAACGTGGCTGCGAGCCAGAAAATCTCTGAGTTCGTAGGATCGCGGAGACCATCGCGTGCCTAATACGCGAATCCCCTGAAAAGCTGGGCGATACGAAGCCTGCCAATCATCGAGCAGGTCGTCCAGTTGAGGGTAGAGGTGCTCCGTCGGAGGGTCCCAGGGCTTCATGAAAAAGTAGTCGAGGCTGGCCTGGTTGATGGCGCTGATCGCGGCGTTGGTGTCGGCGTAGGCGGTGAGCAGCGCCCGCTTGGCGTCGGGAAATATCTTCCGGGCCTCCTGTAGAAAGCCGACACCATCCATGCGAGGCATACGCTGATCCGCGAGCAGCAGGGCGACCCGTCGTTGCGAACCTTTAAGCCCTTCAGCAGATCGAGCGCCCCTTCGGGGGAGTCGCTGCTGAGGACGCGATACTCAGCACCGTACTGCGATCGCAAATCGCGCTCGATGGCCCGCAGGACATCGGGATCGTCGTCGACGGTCAGCAAAATCGGCTTCGCCATTGTCGCTCGTGGACCTAAAGTTGAAGCAAGAGATTCTAGAAATCCAGATCCCAGAAACTCCGGACCCGAACAAACTGATTAGATACCGAAATCCGAATTCGGTCGCATCAAGATGGGGAGCCTCAGGCCAGGACATCGTCCAGTTCCAGTTCGTCCACGTAACACCAGACCCAGGACTCCCCAGGTTCATTGGAACGGATGAGGGGGTGCTGCGTTTTTTTGAAATGTTTGGTGGCGTGCTTGTTCTTCGACGAGTCGCAACAGCCCACGTGACCACAACTGAGACACAAGCGCAAGTGAACCCAGGTGTCCCCGGTCTTAACGCAGTCTTCACAGACGTGCTTGTTGGTTTCTCTGATTTTGATCTGGTTCAGGTGGGTGCATTCGTTCGGCATGGGTTCCTCCAGGAAAGTTCATCTTGAAACTGGGTCAAGTGACCTCAGTCATGTAACGAAAGGACACCAGCACTGTCAAGAGGCGCGTCCTTCACTCACAATGATTCCAGAGGTCCTTCATCTGTGTTTCGGCTCGATTATTTATCTTGCGTGCTGACCATCGCGTCCACGATTCTGGTGGGGCGACGGTGCTGGGAGGGCTGGGCATTGGCTGGTCTCAATAGTGTGATCGTATGCATCATCGGCTTAAGAACCGACCAACTGGGCTTCATCCCCGCCAATGTATTCTGCATGGTGATGAGTGCGATTAATCTGCAGGCTTGGCGCAAGTCGAGAACGTCTTAGCTACATTCGGCGGCTAAAGCCGCTGCTGACTTTGCGGCCCTCGCGGCGCGGCTGGAAGCCGCGCCCTTTCAAAACGCAGCCGCGGGCTGAGTTTTTCAGCAGTCAGCCAGGAGCGAGGCACAGAGTATGCTGCCCTGTAGTTATTCTGCGATGAGCAGGTTCTCTGAAAAGGGCCAGCGCTCATCGATCCATTGACACTCGCAACGGAAGCCCGCATCGCGCGCCGTCTCGACAATCTCCTCGGCCGAATACTTGTGGCTGCTTTCCGTCCATATCGTTTCTCCTTCCTGAAACTCGACAGAGACCTCTGCCGCCGAAATAGTCACGATCTGTTTTCGCATTGATTGCAGGTGCATCTCTACACTACGAACTTCGGGATTGATCTTCGCCAGATGGCGGAAGTGGCGCAAATCAAAGTCGGCGCCGAGCTCGCGATTCGTTCGGGAGAGTAGGTTGAGATTGAAGGCGGCCGTCACCCCGAGTTCATCGTCGTAGGCTCCAAGCAGTTGCGCGGTGGATTTTTCCAGGTCTGCGCCCAGAAGCAAAGAGTCGCCCGACTGGAGAATGCTTCGGACTGCCCCCAGAAACTTCACCCCTGCGGGGCGATCAAAGTTCCCAATCGTACTGCCCAGGAACAGTACGAACAGGCGCTGACCGCTCTTGCGATACGACGCGACCTCCAGTAGTCCATCGAGATATTCACGCTCAAAACCCACAATGCTGATGGCGTCAATGTCACTCAGTTCGCGCTCGCACATGACCAGAGCGGAGCGAGATATTTCGACGGGATAATAGGACGTGCGCTGGCGCCGACAGAACGCTTCGAGCAGCCAGCGCGTTTTTTTACCGCTGCCACTTCCTAGTTCCGCCACGGCAACTGGCCCGGCAAGGCGGTCCACGATCTCATCCGCGTGGCGCCGCAGTAAACGCTCGTCAGCCCGCGTGAGCCCATACTGCGGCAGGCGGCTGATCACTTCAAAAAGAGCTGAACCGACATCGTCATACAGGTACTTGGAGGAAAGCTCTTTTTGTCCTGTCCGAGTAAGCCCGGCGCGAACGTCGGCAGCGAAGTCGTATGTGGCATTGCTAGGAATGGCGTGAACGAGCATTGCAAACTCCTCTACTCCAGTGATTCGGCAAGTCAGGTGATTCGACAATCAGTGATTCACGCAGCGGAACCCCGCGTATACGTATTGGTAATGCGCCTGAAACCAGTTGCGAAATGTGGGCCGCAGCATGCACGCGGCGGTGCGCGGCGAACCGCCCTTCATGACAAAATGTTTGCCATCGAAAAAATTACCTGAATAGCCGGGGTAGAACGGGAATGGCTCGAACCCATGAAATGGCGCGAAAACGCTGGAAGTCCACTCCCAGCCATTGCCTAACATGTCCTGTACGCCGAAAGCGCTGCGTCCCGCAGGAGAGGCATTTACCGGCGTCGGATTCCAATGGGTGAAATCAAAGTTGCCGAAAGTCGAGTTCGGCGCTTCACGGCCCCACGGGTAATTTGTTTCGCCCCCGTCGGCTGTGCCATAGGCGGCGCGGTGCCAATGCTCTTCTGTGGGAAGTGCCTTCCCGGCCCAGCGCGCGTATGCGAGGGCCTCGGCATGACTGACATAAGCGGGCCAATCCATAGGGAGCGGGATTTTTTCGAACATTGCGCGGTAGAGCCATCCGTCAGGCGCCTTGGTCCAGAACACGGGATGCGAGACGGCATGCGCGGCCTTCCAGTTCCAGTCCTCGTCGTTCCAGAAAGCACGGGTTTCGTAGCCGCCGGCGGCCATGAATTCGAGGTATTGCCCGTTCGTCACCTCATACTCGTCAATCTCAAAGGCCGGCACCTGCACCGTGTGGGCTTCATACTCGTTATCCCAGCCGAAAGTTTCGCCTCCGCGCCGGAGGCCTAGGGTTGCCACGCCAGCCGGAATCTCAATCATCCGATGGGTCACAGCTTCGGTTAGTAGATGCCGTGGATTTTCTTGCGGAACTTTTCGGTCGAGCGGCAATTGATGCAGCATGTAGGCCAGCGTCTCGACGTGCATCAGGCGATGCTCAATTGCGACGTTGAGCAGAGTGTCGAGCGGAAAACCGTCGCGGCCCTGCCCGTATGATTCCAGACTTCCGTCCGCCAGTTTCTCGTCGAGAGCCGCGCGAATTTTGGTCACGTAGTCGCGCACAGCGTCGAGAGACGGCCAGTCCGACGGCTGGTCGGAGGGCAATCCGCCGCCCACCGGATCGATACCGAAGGCAAACAGGCGATCGAAATCCAGATGAAAACTCTTCAGACCCAGGACGTTTTCGTGGAGGAGATTCCAGTCAAACGCCTCCAGATGCCCTACATAAAAGATGATGCGGTGACGCTCGGGAATTGGCCGTTCGTAAAGGAAATTTGGTCGTACGATGTTGAAGAGTGCGTCACTTTGCGTGCGAGCATCGGAGACCCGCTCCAGTAGTTGACGACGGCCTGCGATCTCTTCTTGAGCAGCGAGCATTGGGCCTCCAAGTATATTGATTGGACGAGCATCCGACGAACGTGGATTCTCAAAATCCTCGCCCGCTTTCGGGTCGTTTCGCAAAGTAAAATAAAGAAGATGCGGATTCCGCTATTTCACGTTGACGCATTCGCCAACCAGCCGTTCCGCGGCAATCCGGCCGCAGTCTGCCCTCTTCAAGAGTGGTTAGATGACGAGTTGCTGCGCAAGGTCGCCACTGAAAATAATCTTTCTGAGACCGCCTTTTTCATTTCCAGGGGCGACCATTACGATCTCCGGTGGTTTACGCCCCGTTGCGAGGTTAAGCTGTGCGGCCACGCGACCCTTGCATCGGCTTACGTGGTATTGAATCTGCTGCAACCCGGGCTGCGAGCGGTTCGATTCGAGACGCGGCGCAGCGGGGCTTTGACCGTCAGCAAGGACGGCGAAATGTTCGCAATGGACTTGCCGGCGCTGTTCGGGAAGACTCGCGCGCATCCGCCAGAGGGGCTGATTGATGCTCTCGGACCGGGACCGTGTCCATCTGCTTTGCTGGAAGTGAATGACACGTATATTGCCGTGTACGACACCCAGGCTGCAATCCAAAACATCCGTCCTGATTTCGCGAAGCTGGAGGAACTTCATCCGTTTGCGGTCGCGGTGACGGCACCGGGGGAGGAGAGCGATTTCGTGTCGCGTTATTTTGCGCCCAGCTATGGAATCCCGGAAGATCCCGTGACCGGCTCGGCCCATTGTGCACTCACGCCATACTGGGCGGAGCGTTTGGGCATGACGCATCTTTATGCACGCCAAGTGTCGGAGCGCGGTGGTGAACTCTGGTGCGAAATGGCCGGAGCCCGAGTCATTCTCAAAGGGAATGCAGTGTTCACGCTGCAGGGGGCACTGCAAATCTGAATGACATTCGCGATGAACTAGTCATCGCATGAGTCCCTTACGTCTTAGAAATTCCTGCACAACTTCTTTGGCGTCGCGGTGCTGTCCATCGACCGCATAGTTCAAACTTTGCATCTCCTCATCGGAAATCTTTTCCGCCAATCCGGCAAGCACTTGGGCCACCTCCGGATGCTGCTGCAGAGTCTGCTGGCGTATTACTGGCACCGCCTCATAGGGAGGAAAATAATGGCGGTCGTCTTGCAGCACGAACAAACCCAGAGCTGGAATCAGCCCGTCGGTGGTGTTGCCGCCGGCCAAGTCGATCTGGTGATCTTTTAGAGTCCGCGCGAGCAGGCCCAAATCCATGATGCGCGGCTGTCCGGCAAAGTGCAGACCGTACGTCGCCGCCAAGCCTCGATATCCATCCGGCCGCTCCATGAACTCATAGCCGAACCCGGCGCGCCATTGTGGAGCGAACGCGGTCGCCTGCGAAAGAGTCTTGATGTTCAAACGCCGAGCATCCTCGCCCCGTATTTCCATCGCGAAAGTATCGTTGAAGCCGAAGGGAGGGCCGAGGGTGAGCGCGAATCGACGTTCGTATTCACTCTTGACCCGCTGATAAACCTCTTGCTTTTGAGCGCTCGCTTTTTGTTTGAGAATCGCGGTAAGCGCGGTGCCAGTGTATTCGGGATATATGTCGATGCGCCCGGCCAGAATCGCCTGCTGACAGATATAGGTTCCGGCCAGATAAAAGCGTCGATCCACTTTCAGGTTGGTGTGAGCTTCGATCATCTGCGCGACGATCTCACCCAATAAAAACGATTCGGTGAAATTCTTGGAACCAACCACGACGCGGTCTGAGTGCGACGGAGAACACGACGGCACCAGCAACGCGGCTGCGACAAGAACCGAAATACAAAGACTCGATTGAGGAATCCTCATCGTGGCTGTAGACGCCTCTCCAGCCATCCCACGCCGAAATCGGCCAGCAGCGCCAGGAGTGCAGCTGGAATGGCTCCGGCCAGAATGACTCGGTCATCGACCATAGCCAGACCCCGAAAGATGAACTCTCCCAGACCTCCGGCCCCGATCGCTGCGGCGATCGTCGCCAAGCCCACGGAAATCACAACGGCCACTCGCACGCCTGAGAGGATCACACTCACGGAAAGCGGTAGTTCCACTTGAAACAGAAGCTGAGATTCCGTGAGTCCCATCCCACGCCCAGCTTCCATCACAGCGGCATCGACTCCGCGAATTCCGGTATATGTATTCCGGATGATGGGCAGCAAGGCATAAAGAGTGAGAGCCAGAATCGCCAGTCTGTCGGCGCGTTCGCCCAGCCACGGCACGGGCAGTAGAAATCCGAAAAGAGCGAGGCTGGGGATCGTCTGGATGATGTTAGCGCTCGCCAACACCGGCTTGTTGAAGCGCGGCCGATGTGCGATCACAATGCCTAGCGGGATGCCGATCAGCATCGCGAACAGCGTCGAGAAGCCAACCAGCCGAAGATGCTCCAGCGTGAGTTCCAGCACCTGGCCGTGATTCTGCCAGATGAATCGAAAGACGTTCATGACGTGCCTCGATTTGCAGCCGACTCCAAACCTTCGCCGAACGCTCTGACATAGGCGGACGCCAATGCATCGGAGGACCGCAAGAAATCCTTTGGCGCAAGGACGGTAACCAGCCGCCCCGCTTCCATTAATGCAATTCGCGAGCCGAGCCGCAGCGCCTCGCGCAGATCATGCGTGACAAACACGACCGTCTTGTGGAGTCTCTGCTGCAACAAAAGAAATTCGCGTTGCAGCTCATCTCGTGTAAGAGGATCGAGCGCGCCGAAAGGCTCGTCCATCAACAGGATTTCAGGATCTGCAGCCAACGCCCGGGCCACGCCGACCCGCTGCCGCTGACCGCCCGATAGCTGATGCGGATACCGCAACGCTATCTCTTGCGCTAGCCCCACCATCTGCAGCAACTCTTGTACGCGCACGCGAATCCGGTCCTGGGGCCAGCCTCCGATCTTCGGAACCAGCCCGATGTTTCGTTCGACGGTGAAATGAGGGAACAGGCCCACGTCCTGGATCACATAGCCGATGCTACGTCGCAAGCGAATGAGCTCGGCCTCTGTGTTTGGCACACCCTTCACGCGGATTTCCCCGGATGTAGGAGACAGCAGGCGATTGACCAGCTTAAGCGATGTAGTCTTGCCTGAGCCGCTCCGTCCCAACAGCACCACAGTCTCACCGCTCTGGACTTGCAGATTGAATCCGGAGAGCACTTGCGTTTCGGCAACGCGGTATGAGATATCACGGAATTCAATCACCGGAGTTGCAGCCGCTGGGTGCATGTCCGCCAAGCATACCGAAATTCGTGGTCAAAGTGAGCAGTTAGTAATTCTTTGCCAGATACTCGCGCAGCCGCGTAATTCGGAAGCTGGCATCGCCGGTCTCGACTTGCAAAAGCAACTGCGCGGCCGTCAGTTGATTGTGGAAGTCGAAGGCAGCTGAAGTGTCCGGATTGCCAATGATCTGAAGATTTTTCTCAATCTGTCCGCTTTCTTCCTGCAGCGACTTCAGCTTGGATTCTTGCACTGAGACGCTTTCCACCAACTGCTGTCGAAGTACCTCCGCGCTGCGTGCAACATCGCCCTCCTGCACTTTTTTCCATTCGCCGTAGGCTTCGACGGAACGATCCAGATGTTTGTTGATGGCTCGGCTCGCGAGATTGTAGTTTACCGAGACCGCACCGTACGGTTGTGCGCCGTAGGCCACCGGATTGACCTGCTGATGTACGCCGACTGAGAGCGCCACATCCCAGTTATTCTGCCGGCTTACTTTGTCCAGCGCTTTTTGCAGGTTCGCTTCACTGCTGAGTTTTTCTACGACCAGTTCTTTCAAGGGTTTATCACTCAGCGCTGGAACGTAGAGCGCGGTGATCTTCGACTCGGTGTCGGCCTGGTCAGCGTTAAGCTTGATCTTCATGGTTTGCAGCGTGAAGAGCATAAGGCGCGTCGCATTCTGGGCCTCCACCATCTTTGAGGTCTTTTCCATCAGCGCATCCAACGACTTCGAAGCCTGATCGATTAAGGCTAGCCGGTTGCTCAGAGCTTCCTTTTCCAGACTGGACAGCGCGTATTGGACGTCCTGCTGGGCTCCCGTCGTGGCCTTGTACAGCTCGCAGTTTTTGCGTGCCGCCTCCATGGCTAGACTGGATTTCCTTATATCTGAGAGGCCGACCGAAGCGCCCGCTACCAGTTGCATCGGCAAGCCAGTCTCGGGCTGAGTGATGCCTGCCAAGGCAATCGGCGTGCGCAGCAGATCCCGCTGGGCCTGTGCCTGTTCCATCACGTAGGAGCAGTAGGCCAGCTGATCGTTCAGATCCGCCGCCCATGCCGGGACTGCGATAAACAAAGCCGAGACCATCAGAATCTTCCAGCTATTCAGGAACATGCTCGTTCTCCTCAGAACAGCACCGGTTTGCGGCCCAGAAACACGGTCTTTGATTTCGCAGATTCCGCATGGTCCAGATTCATCTGAATCAGGAAGCCGCGAATCTGGGTTTTGAAGATGGGATGCAGGGCTTCCTCTTCGCCAGTAAAGATCTGCTTCACCGTACCTGCCTTACGGCAAGCGATCATGTTCAGGTAACAGTCGTAGATCGGAGCGCCAACCAACGCGTTAACCTGGTTGTCATAAGGAACAAATGCGAAATACAACGTCTTCTCGCCAGACGCATTCAGGTAATACGGACTCTGCTTGGCCGTGCTAATCGCCTGTCTTAGCCGATCGACTTGTCGTGTCTCTTCCTGAAGCTGTTTTTCCGCGACATTGATGGCGACATCCAACTGAGCGACCTCAGACCGCAGCTCCGCCTGTTTTTCGAGTACATCCAGCGAGTTCGTGCCAGTCGTTGTCTTGTCCAGAACACTGTCTGTGAGTAGGATCTCGGCAATTCTGCTATCGGTATAGGCGCCCTCGGCCGTGTTCAACGCAGACAGTTGTGTCGCCGCATCGCCCTTGGTGATCAATCCCGCGGACAAGTCCTTGTTGATGTTGGTCTCCACTTCCTTGAGTTGTGCCAACACTTTTTGCGTTTTCACATTGTCGGCTTGCTTCTGTCGGTCGAGTGTCGCAAGTTCTGGGCCGGTCGTGCGATTGTGCGTTCGCTCCCGCGCAATGGCTGCACCCAGTTCCGGCTCCAGCCCCAGCAGCGCTCCGCGGTGCTTTTTCATCTCGGCCACGCCGCTTTCCAGTTTGTTCGTATCCACCTTCAGATCCTCGATTGTCTGCTGGCTGATCACCAGCTTGTCGCGAAAGTCGAGGCTCTTCTCGTCCGCCGCAGAGAGAATGACCGGTGCAGCCCACGAGCTGTTGACCGCATAAAACCCCATCACCCAGGCATAGGCAAGAATGCCGGCCAGCACTAGGTACAACACCGCGATGGCAAAGACGCGGTAGAGCGTAATGACCAGCCGGTAGTGCAGTGATTGCTTGGCTGGCGCTCGTTTCCTTTCAGCAGGCGTATTCGTTTTCGCTTCGGACGGAGGCGGATTAATTGTGGTTGTTTCCAACGGGCACCTCTTGTGGTTCTAGAGTTCGAGTCCCCCAGTCCGCGGAATCCATGGTGCACAGGGCGAGGGGCGTGAGGAACAAACTGCTGACCAGCGACCAGGCTACGTAGGCGGCAAAGGCCAAGGGGTGGGCTACCGCTTCTTTGGCGCTATATTTCTTGATCACCCACGTAAGAACAGCTCCAATTCCAAGAGCTGCAATTAGCGGCATGGGTCCCGCCCAAGCCAGCGGGTCCGAGGTGAGCATCGTGACCACCACCAGGAATCCGACCAGTGCTCCCAGCGGAACCAGCACGAGCGTCAACACTGTGTTGGGATGCAATTTCCAAACATGTTGCGGCAGTGTTCTGAGAGTGAAGAAAAAATCGCGCACAATGCTGCGCCGCCAGCGCAGTTGTTGTTTGAAGAGCACCGACAGCGTGTTCGGCACCGTAGTCCAGCAGAGCGCGTCGTTGTTGATATAGGTTCCGTAACCCCTCAGCAAAGTCTGATGGGTCAGAAACCTGTCTTCGCCCTGATTCACTGGAATCCCGAACCAGTTGCGCGCCCGGATCGCCGGCTCGATCTCGAGCAGCAACTCGCGACGGATCGCGAACAGGCATCCGCTGATGCAGCACACACTGCGGGTCCAATTCTCCGGGATCTTGTAAAGCTGAAACGCGGAGTAATAAATGATCGTCTGGATGGCAGTGATCACACTGTCATTGGGATTTCTCACTCCGACTCTGCCGCCCACCGACCCCATGCGCGACTCCGCAAAGCAGGCAGTCAGCTCCCGAATCGCGTCGGGATGGAAGATGCAATCCGAATCGATGGAGATGATGATCTCCGCGGTGGAGTGCTGCATGGCATTGCAGACGGAGCGCGCCTTTCCGCTGTTGACTTCATTCCGCCCCGTCCTGATGCGGATGTTGGTGAAATCGCGCTGGGCTTTGAGCATCCATTCGTAGCTGTCGTCGACGGAACAGTCGTCCTGCGCGATCACTTCAAATTTGTGACTCGGATAATTGCTCGTGCTGATGCTCTCGATCGTCTCGTAAACCGTTTTGCCCTCGTTGTAGCAGGGCATCAACACGCTCACAGTTGGCTCATAGGCGTAATCTTTTCGAGCTTTCGTGCTGGGGAAAGAGAACTTCAAAATGATCCCCATCAAATATTTGACCACAGAGATCAGCAGGCAAAGAACCAGGATGAGCCAAAGCAGAATGGGTGCCATTACCTCCGCGCCTCCTGTCGTGCGTAGTTGAGGCCAGCGGCACAGATGTGTCTGGCAGATTGGGCTTCCATATGACAGCCTGCTTCCGGAGGACGAAGCGTACATCGCTCCCGAAGCCGCACAATATCACATCCCGGCTGGCAGATCCTGCGAGCGGCGCTGCTAGTGGCTTACTCCCTAGAGTCGTACGGATTTGCAATGCACGCTTCTCCCGGCGACAATCTTAACGTGGAAAAGCATTCCTCAATCGGCAGTCCAGCCGCGCCGGCCAAGACACGCGAGCCATTTATGCCAGGTGCACTCGTGATTGCGACTTTGAGCACTCCGCGGGAAAAGTTTTGGGGGATGATTCTGGCGCTCGCGCCTGAGGGGCTGAGCCTCAGCGGAGCGGAACTCGCCTCCTTCGAAGATTTAGCCGTGATGGTGAGGGACGGCGAGCCGTTCACTCCGGCCGTCGTTTTCTTTCCCATGCACCGCATTGAGCGCGTCGAACTTGACCTGCCCGACGGAAGTCTGCCTTCTCTCTCCCAGCGCTTCTTCGCCAAGACCGGGCTGGAGCCATCTGCCGCTCTCGCACCCTCCAATCAGGATCAACAAGAGGCGAGCGACGGCCTTCACCACTCCGGATCGCATGCTGCGAAGGAGCGTGCGTGAAGCTCTCGCAAATCTTCACCGCGCCCAACCAACTCACTCTGCTGCGGATGATATTTGTTCCGTTCATCGTGATTCATCTGGTGGAAGGGCGCTATCTTTGGGCGCTGGTGGTTTTCGTGATCGCCGGGTTCAGCGATGGGCTGGACGGCCTATTAGCTCGGATGCTTCATCAACAAACTGTGCTGGGGCAGTATCTGGATCCGATAGCCGACAAGCTTCTATTGAGCACGATATTTCTTGTGCTCTCTATCTTGCGCAAGATCCCGTGGAAGTTCACGGTGGTGGTCTTCAGCCGAGACATTTCGATTCTCGCCGCCAGCGCGGTTCTGTTCGCGATCGCCGGCCTGCGAAATTTTCGCCCCAGCATTTTTGGCAAAGCCAACACCTTCTCGCAGATCGCCGCTGTATTTTTCGTCCTTCTGTTTGAGATTCGTCCATTGCGCGGGATCTGGATCGCGCGCACAGAGTTTCTTCGAGCCACCTTTATCTTCACCATCATCTCTGCGCTGCATTACGTCATTCTGGTGCAGCAGCGCTTGCGTGAGCACACGCATGCGTTGCCGCCCGCCCGGAATCCGGCCATCTGAAGGCGATTTGACCCACTCTCTTGCCGACCCTAGAATCTTTAGTTCGCTGAATCTTAGTTTCGTTTCCCGGTGCTAGAACTTCCTATGGCGCTTCGTCTTTTTAATACCATGTCGTCGCGGATCGAAGACTTCCGTCCCCTTCGAGACCACGAAGTCCGCATGTACGCCTGCGGTCCCACCGTCTACGACTACGGACACGTTGGCAACTTCCGAACCTTCGTTGCGGTTGACATTCTGCGGAGGTTCTTCCGGCAGAGCGGATACAAGGTGAGGCACGTCATGAACATCACCGACGTGGACGATAAGATTATCCGCAACGCCGCGAGCGACGGCGTCAGCGTGCAACAGTACACCGCGAAGTATGAGAAGGCGTTCCTCGAAGACGCCGCAATGATCGGCATCGAGGAACCGATGTTGGTGCGGGCTACCGAGCACATTCCGGAAATGGCTGACTTCGTCACAAAGCTGGTGGAGAAAGGCTTCGCCTACCGCGCCGACGATGGTTCCTATTACTTCCGCATCGCAAAGTTTCCGCCGTATGGCAGGCTCTCGAAACGAGACTTCAGCGGGATGCTGGATGGCGCCCGCGTCGATGTCGACGAATATGACAAAGACAGCGCGCGGGATTTCGCTCTGTGGAAGGCGCCCAAGCCGGGGGAAGCTTCGTGGGATACGGCGATCGGGCCGGGGCGTCCGGGCTGGCACCTGGAGTGCTCCGTCATGTCCATGCACGAACTCGGAGAGACCTTCGACCTGCACGCGGGCGGAGAAGATCTCGTCTTTCCGCATCATGAAAACGAAATTGCGCAATCGGAATCCTTTACTGGCAAGCCTTTTGTGCATTTCTGGTTCCATGCCCGCTTCCTGCTGGTCGAAGGCGAGAAGATGTCGAAGAGTCTGGGAAATTTCTTCACTCTCCGCGACCTGGTTCTCAAAGGGCACAAGCCTTCGTCGATCCGTTACCTGCTCACGTCGGTTCCCTACCGGAATCAGCTGAACTTCACCTTCGATGGGCTCAAGCAGGCCGCGGTGTCCGTTGAGCGTCTGCGGAATTTTCGGCTGCGCTTGACGTCGGGCAATTTCGCTTCAGGTGCCACCCCGGAGATGCAGTCATTAGGCTCACAGACTATCGAGCGCATAACGGCCGCGCTTGACGATGACCTTAACACCGCACAGGCGCAAGCTGCGATCTTAGGGATGGTGCGTCAGGCGAATGCTGCGTTCGACACTGGCGGAATCAAGAAAGATGACGTCCCGTCGCTGCTCGCCGCATTGGCCAAGTTCGATGAAATCTTTGCCGTGCTCGACGACGACGATGGTCCGAAGATGAAACGCGTCTTCGAGTGGGCCGCGACAGAAGGCCGCGACAAAGACATAACCGACAAGTTGCGGGAGGCCATTCAGTCGGGGCAACTCTCGGACGCCGACATCGAGAAAAAGATTGCTGATATGAAGGCAGCCCGCAGCGCCCGCGACTTCAAAAGCTCAGACGCGATCCGCGCCGAACTCGCCGATGGAGGCATCCTTGCGGAGATCACCAAAGATGGTATTCGCTGGCGCCGGAAATGACCCGTACTCGCGCCTCGGAAGTTCTCGGGCGTGGGATGTTAAGCTGAAAGCTGACGGCTGATAGCTGACAACTGCTTCTGTGAAATCCCTCGACGAATATCTCCGCGATGCTGAACATGCCCACGGCCATCTCTGTGCCGGGCAAGTACTCGGCGTCCGCCTGGCGATGCTCGGTTTGCACAGACTTGGCATTGACGATCCGCAGGGCAAAGACAGGAAGCGCCTCGTTACCTTCGTCGAAATCGATCGCTGCGCCACCGACGCAGTCGCCGTGGTTACCGGATGCCGTCTCGGCAAGCGTGCGTTGAAGTTTCGCGACTGGGGCAAGGTTGCGGCTACGTTCGTGGACGTGAACAACGGCAAGGCGATCCGCATCGCGGCAAAAGAGTCGTCGAAGGCGCTGGCCGGCCAGATGCATCCCGAGATTGCAGACAAGAACCGGCAGCAGATGCTGGCCTACCGCGAAATTTCCGACGACGACCTTTTCACCACGCAGTGGGTCAAAGTCGAATTACCGCCGGAAGAATTTCCGGGATACAAAGGGGAGCGCGTGGTGTGCGAGGCGTGCGGTGAAGGAATTAACTTCCGCCGAGAAGTTCGCCGGGACGGAAAAGTCCTATGCCGGGCCTGCGCTGGAGAATGCTACTACGTGCCATCAGGGGAATGAGAGGGAATCCCCATTCAAGCCTGCTCGTAGGCGTGCGCCACGCGCAGAATTGTCGCCTCATCAAAATGCTTGCCCAGAATCTGCAGCCCGATCGGCAGCTTCTCTTTCGTCTCGCCGCATGGCACCGAAATCCCTGGAATCCCTGCCAGATCCGCGGTTACCGTGTAGATGTCGGCGAGGTACATCGCCAACGGATCATTCGACTTCTCGCCGAGCCGGAATGCCGCCGTCGGACTCGTCGGTGTCACAATCGCATCGACCTTGCGGAATGCTTCCTCGAAGTCACGCGTCAGCAACGTCCGCACCTTCTGCGCCTTCAAGTAATACGCGTCGTAGTAGCCTGCGCTCAACGCGTAGGTGCCGAGCATGATGCGTCGCTTCACCTCGGCGCCGAAGCCCTCGTCGCGGCTGCGACGGTACATTTCCGACAACGTCTTCACACCGCGCGCCCGGTGAGTGTAGCGCACGCCGTCGTAACGCGCCAGATTCGACGAAGCTTCCGCCGTCGCAATCAGGTAATACGTCGGAATGGCATATGGCGTGTGCGGCAGAGAAACCGGCACGATCTCGCAGCCCAATCCCTTGAGCTTGTCGATTGCCGTTTCTACCGCCTGCCGAACTTCATCGTCCAAGCCCTCGCCGAAGTACTCTTTGGCCACACCGAGCTTCCTCCCACGAACGGGCTTGTCGAGTTCGGCGACGTAGTCGGGCACGGCGACATGGGCAGAAGTGGAATCCATGGGATCGCGTCCAGCAATCGTGTGCAAAACAATCGCCGCGTCCTTCACCGTTTTTGCCAGCGGTCCGATGTGGTCGAGCGACGACGCAAACGCGATCAGCCCGTAGCGCGGAACGCGTCCGTAAGTCGGCATCAATCCCACCACGCCGCAGAACGATGCTGGTTGCCGGATCGACCCACCAGTGTCCGAGCCCAGGGCAACAACCGCCATGTCAGCCGCGACCGCCGCGGCCGAGCCTCCCGAAGAACCTCCGGGCACGCGGCTCAGATCGCGCGGGTTGCGCACAGGATGATAGGCGGAGTTTTCATTCGACGAGCCCATGGCAAACTCATCGCAGTTCATCTTGCCCAGCACGACCGCGCCCGCCGCTTCCATGCGCGCAACGGCAGTGGCGTCGTACGGAGGAATGTACTTATCCAGAATCTTCGATCCCGCAGTGGTACGCACGCCGCGCGTGCTCATCACGTCCTTGATGCCGACCGGTACGCCGCCCAGCGGTGGCAACATCCTGCCTTCAGCCGCCATGCGGTCCATGCGGTCCGCTTGCTCGAGAGCACGCTCCTTCGACAGCGTCAGGAACGCGCCGATCTGGCCGTCTTCCTGCTTGATACGAGCGTAGTGCGCCTCCGCGAGCGCAAGCGCCGTCGTTTTGCGTTCCTGCACGGCGGTGCGGGCGGCATCGATCGTGAGTGACTTCAAGTCCATTGGTGTGTGGTGGAACCTGCCTCGGGCCTATCGCTCAATCACTTTCGGGACTTTGAAAAAGTGTTCGTCCGCATCCGGTGCATTCGCGAGCGCTTCTTGGTGCGGCAGCGACTTGCGCAGTCCTTCGGGGACATCTTCGCGGTTCGCGTAAGAAAAGCACGCGCTTCCCGGCTTCGGTTCGTCAACTCCGTAGCGATCGGAAACCTGCGCCATCGGCAGCACATCGGACGTGTCGAGTTCATTGAGGCGGTCGACGTACTCAAGAATGGAATTCAGATCGCGCAGCATTCCCTTGCGCTCTTCCTCGGTGAGGTCCAGACTGGCCAGCTCGGCGACGTAGGCAACGTCTTTATCGGTAACTTTCATGCAATCGAGAGCCGGGGCTCAGCGGAGGTTCTTGTCCGCGCTTTCCGCAGGTGCGAGCACGAACTCAATTCTGCGAACCGCCTCGGTAGTATATCGGTTGATCACTGCCAGATATCGCGGCGCAAGCGACTGCAGTTCTGCTTTCCAACGCTGGCCAGCGACTTCCACGCGCAACACTCCATCCTCGAAACTCAGAGCGCGCGTGCGCTCGGCGACGGCTGAGCCACACACAATCGGCCAAGCCCTGAGTGGCGCTTCCGCCGGGGGCAACTGCCGTAAAGACTGCGCTACGATTTTTTCCAGCCCTGAGCCTGCCTGCTCCAAGTGCAGTCCTCGTCTCATCAAGCGGTACAACACGCCGCTGAGAACTTTCGATTTTACCATTCTCGCCAACTGCGGGCGCGCGCCCTCATTGCGACTTAAACGGGAAATTCGCGACGCACGAATTCGAGGGCAGCATCCCGCGAGGGCAATCGCCCCTCAAGCTGCGCATCTTCCACCGCGCTCAGAATTTCGCGGAACTTTGGCCCAGGAACGCGCCCCTCGGCGATCAGATCGTCGCCCGTCACCAGCGGCGAAGGACGCATCTTTTCCGCAGGAATCTCCGCGCGTTTCTGCTGGATAAATTCATACGTACCCAGATTGCGGTGGCTGGCCAGGCAGTCGGCACGGTGCAATGCAAGATGCTCCTCGAACGCGGGCATGCGAAGAAATTTCTTCAGCGTTGACTCTTTCATGCGAGTCGCGTGTCCGAAGCGCATGTGATGGTCGACGAGCGCCAGGATCTGTTCCGTGTCGTCGTTGGAAAATCGCAACCGGCGGCAGATTTCTTCCGCCATCTTCACTCCGACTTCGACGTGGCCGTCAAACCGGATGCGATCGGGAGCGATTCGAAACGTCGCGGGCTTGCCGACATCATGCAGCAGCGCTCCCCAGGCCAGCGTCAGCGGGCAAGGATTCGGCAAGTTATCCAAGAGGAGCAGCGTGTGCGCAAACACGTCGCCTTCGGGATGGAATTCCGGCGGCTGCTCAACTCCCTTCATGGCCGAAATCTCCGGCAGAACTGGCTTGAGCAAACCGCTTTCATCCAGCAGCAGAAACGCACGCCGGGCGTGCCCTTCCGTCAACATGCGGGTTAGTTCATCGCGCACCCGCTCGCGCGATACGACTTGGATCTGGGGAGCCAGCTTCCGCATCGCCGCAAACGTCGTCGGCTCGATCGTGTAATCGAAGCGCGCGGCAAAGCGCACCGCGCGCAGCATGCGCAACTTGTCTTCACCGAAGCGCTGCTCGGGATCGCCAATGGTGCGGATAATTCCCGCCTCCAGATCCTTGCGCCCGCCCACAAAATCAATCACTTCGTCGCTCAGGGGATCGAGCAGCATGCCGTTGATCGTGAAATCGCGGCGCGCAACATCTTCCTGCGGGTCGCCACTAAATCGTACTTCGTCAGGATGACGGCCGTCGGAGTATCCGATATCGCTACGGAAAGTCGCAACCTCGACCGCATGAGACTTCGAAGAGAAATCCGCCGAAACACCGCTGGCCGCGTCTGTGACCGGCGCCGGCACAAGCACGACACCGAACTGCGCTCCCACCGCGTATGTCTCGGGAAAGATGCCCATGACCTGCTCGGGCGTCGCGTTCGTCGCCACGTCATAATCCTTCGGTTCGCGCTCGAGCAAATGATCGCGCACACATCCGCCCACCAGATAGGCCTGAAAGCCCCGCTGGCGCAGCGTTTGCACGATCGAGGTGGCGAAATCCTTCAGCATGCTGTAAGCGGCCCTCGTCATCTCCGTCAGTAAGTTTGCCGCCAGGAATAGAGCACGGTAAGGTCTTTGGGATAGGTTTCGCCATAGTCCATTCCGCGCACAGGCTTCTCGAGGTTGTCCGTATCCTGATCTATAGGCTGCACTCCGACTCGCGTTTATCGTCTGGCTTTGGCTTACGGACACGAGGTAGCCGGCGCAATTCGCTTGCTCCAAACTTGTCGAAGTTGCGCTGCCCCTCGATTAGGCTCACCCTGTTTGCGCCCCCAGTGCTGGGAAAACGTAACTGTGACAGATCGTCTTCCCAACAGCAGATTTCGCAGATGTCGTACGAACCAGGAGGCTCTCAAACATAAAGTAGCCGCAGCACAGACAGGGATATTTGGTCGGATCGATCATATGTCTGTGCTGAGGTTAAACTAGAAACTTGCACACTGGAAGCCATGTCTGACGCCTACATCCTCGGCATCGAGAGTTCGTGCGACGAAACTGCGGCAGCCGTGGTGCGGTCGGGCGAGCAGCTCATCTCGAATGTCGTCGCTTCGCAGATCGCAATCCATCAGCCCTATGGCGGCGTGGTGCCAGAACTGGCGTCACGGGAGCATCTGCGCGCCATCGTGCCCGTCGTGCGTCAGGCACTGGCCGAGGCAAATCGCACTTACAACTCCGTCGATGCGATCGCAGTCACACAAGGGCCCGGTTTGGCGGGAGCTTTGCTGGTGGGCATCAGCTACGCTAAAGCGCTGGCCTTCGCGCTCGACAAACGGTTGATTGCAGTGAACCATCTCGAGGGCCACATTCATGCTGTGCTGCTGGAGGAGCGGCAGAAGGGAAAACATGAATTGCAATTTCCGGTGCTGGCCCTGGTCGTTTCTGGGGGACACACCCATTTGTATCTGGCCGCGCAAAACGGCGCTTCTTGGACCTACGAGAACATCGGCCACACTCGCGACGACGCGGCCGGAGAGGCTTTCGACAAAGTCGCCAAGCTTTTAGGCTTGGGATATCCCGGAGGCCCGGCGATCGATCGCCTCGCTCCCCACGGCGACGCAAGGGCCGTGAAATTTCCTCCCGCCCAGATCAAGCATCGCGATCGCCGTGGCAGAAACGACGGCAAAGTCGTCGACGTGGACGACCACCGTCCGCGCTTTGATTTTTCTTACAGCGGCATCAAGACGGCCATTTTGCGCTATGTAGAGACGCACGGCATGCACACGTCCGTGGAAGCGCGTCGCAAAACCCTGGCGAATATTGCGGAACCCAAGCCGGAAGATTACCTCGCCAGCTGCGACAAGCTCACGCTCGACCTAGTGGCATCCTTCCAGCGCGCGATCGTGGAAGATCTCGTGGGAAAAACTCTGGCGGCGGCCCGGGTCTACGATGTGGCCACTCTCTTCGTCACCGGAGGAGTTGCAGCCAACCAGGAATTGCGGCAGACTTTTGAACGTGAAGGCGCGAAACAAGGCCTGCCCGTGTACTTCCCCTCGCGTCCGCTATCGACTGACAATGCGGCCATGATCGCCGCCGCAGCCTACCCCAAATTTCTGTTGAAAGATTTCGCTCCGATGGATTTTTCTGCGGAGGCCGGCCTGCTCTTGCGCTAA
>Ga0182024_10003963_pt1 | contig 34577 bp, 32 predicted proteins | sample P32metaG_FD_120480 | JGI IMG/M metagenome (GOLD analysis project Ga0182024, IMG submission 120480) | Permafrost microbial communities from Stordalen Mire, Sweden - P3-2 metaG (Illumina Assembly) | ecosystem: Environmental > Terrestrial > Soil > Wetlands > Permafrost | place: Sweden: Stordalen...
AACAACCCCGACACGGCTCGGATCGTCGCCGATTACCTCGCCGGCATGACCGACCGATTCGCACTCGACGAGCATCGCCGGTTGTTCGATACCTACGCTTCGGTATGACGAACAGGCGATGAGCAATATTTTCGGCGATTTCCGCCGGCTGGTTCTTGCCGCGCTCGACGATATGGTGGCCGCTGGCGCGCTGCCGCCGGGGCTCGATGTCGGACGCATCGCAGTGGAGCCGCCGCGCGACCCGGCGCATGGCGACCTCGCCACCAACGCGGCGATGGTCCTCGCCGGCGCGGTCAAAGAGAACCCGATGGCGCTCGCCGAGCGGATCGGCGCGGTGCTCGGCCATCAGGAGCTGACGAGCGGCGATTACCGCGGCCGCGACTTTACGGTCGCGGCGGCGCGGCCGGGTTTTCTCAACATCCGGCTCGATCCCGCGGTGTGGCATGCGCAGCTGCGCGCGATCCTCCAGGCCGGGACCGCTTACGGCGATGCGACAATCGGCGGCGCGCCGGTCAATATCGAATTCGTCTCGACCAACCCGACCGGGCCCATGCATGTCGGCCATGGCAGGGGCGCGGTGGTCGGCGACGTGTTGGCCACCCTCCTCGCCAAGGCCGGCTTCGCGGTGCACCGCGAGTATTACATCAACGATGCCGGCGCCCAGGTCGACGCGCTGGCGCGCTCGGTCCATCTGCGCTACCGGGAGGCGCTGGGCGAGGAAATCGCGGCGATCCCCGACGGGCTTTATCCCGGCGAGTATCTGGTCGACACCGGCCGCGCGCTCGCTGAACGCGACGGCAAGCGCTGGCTCGACCGCCCGGAGGCGGAATGGCTCGCGCCGGTGCGCGACTTCGCGATCGGCGAGATGATGGCGCTGATCCGCTCGGACCTAGCTGCGCTCGGCGTCTCCTTCGACGCTTTCGTCTCCGAGCGCAATCTTGTCACCAGCGGCGCGACGGATGATTGCCTTGTGGCGCTCAGCAATCTGGGGCTGATCTACACTGGCGTACTCGATCCGCCTAAAGGCAAGCTCCCCGACGATTGGGAGCCGCGACCGCAATTGCTGTTCCGCGCCACACAATTCGGCGACGAGGTTGACCGGCCGCTCAAGAAATCGGACGGGTCGTGGACGTATTTCGCCACGGATATCGCTTACCACTACGACAAGATTGGCCGCGGGTTCGATACGCTCATCGATGTCTGGGGCGCTGATCACGGCGGCTACGTCAAACGGATGCAGGCGGCGGTCAAGGCTCTGACGGGCGGTGCGGTAACCCTCGACGTCAAGCTGACGCAGCTCGTCAATCTGTTCGACAACGGCGAGCCGGTGCGCATGTCGAAGCGCGCCGGCACCTTTATCACCCTGCGCGAGGTCGTCGACGAGGTCGGCAAGGACGCCTTCCGCTTCATCATGCTGACCCGCAAGAACGACCAGACCCTCGACTTCGACTTTGCCAAGGTGACCGAGCAGTCGAAGGACAACCCGGTCTTCTATGTCCAATACGCCCATGCCCGCTCCGCCTCGGTGATGCGCCACGCCGCCGAGCAATTGCCGGCCGCCCGGCTCGGCGACAGGGCATTGGCGGCGGCGCCGCTCGACCGGCTCGCCGACCCCTTTGAATTGGCGCTGATCCGGCTGCTGGCGAGCTGGCCGCGCATCGTCGAAGCTGCGGCCGAGGCCCATGAGCCGCACCGCATCGCCTTTTTCCTGCAGGAGGTGGCGGCGCAATTCCACCTCCTGTGGACCAAGGGCAAGGACGAGGCGACGCTGCGGTTCCTCATCGCGGCGGATCCGGATTTGACCTGTGCGCGCCTTGCGCTGGTGCGGGCGGTCGCGCTCGTCATCGCCTCGGGGCTGGCCGTCTTCGGGGTCGAACCGGTGGAGGAGATGTAAGAAATGCGGCAGACGTATAGCGAGTACCATGATCCCGACGAAGGAATTGGACTGGTCGGCGAGGATCGCGCCGACGAGTTCTCGCGCCCAGACCGCCGGTTGCCGACAATGCTGCTGACGGTGCTCGCGATGGCCTTGTTCGCCGGCGGGCTGTGGTTCGCCTATGTCCAGGGCACCCGCCATCCGGCGGTGACCGCGCCGGGCGATTCGGTTCCGCTGATCCGCGCCGACGAGCACCCGACCAAGGTCAAGCCGGACCAGCCGGGCGGCATGACGATCCCCGATCAGAACGTCTCGCTCTACAACGAAAAGCCGGGCGGCGCGCCGGTGGAAAAGCTGCTGCCCGCCGCGGAACAGCTGATGCCGCGCCCGGCGCCCGGCGCCAAGGAGACCGTGGCGCCGGCGCCGCTCTCCGCGTCCGCGCCACAGCAGGGGGCGCGCTCGGCGAGTGAGCCCGCCGCCGTGTCCCCGGCGTCGCCGGCAACGCCACCGGCCGCCAAGGCGGCGGCAAAGGCCGCACCCAAGCCGACGGCGGCCGCGCCAGCCAAACAGGCCGCGCTGACGCTGGCGGCAGCGGCGCCGGCCGGCAAGGTATCGCCGGTTCAAATCCAGCTCGCCTCATTGCGCAGCCCGGAGGCCGCGCGCGAGGACTGGGCCCGGCTGAAGCGCGAGAACCCCGATCTGTTGGGCAAGCTTACCGCCGTCGCGGTCCGCACCGATCTCGGCGACAAGGGCATCTACTATCGGGTCCTCGCCGGCTCGTTTGGCGATGCGGCCGCGGCCGAAAAGCTGTGCGGCGAACTGAAGCGGCGCAACCTCGGGTGCATCCTTGCGCGATGAGCCGAGGGCCGAGGAGAGACTGCCGCGCGCGGTTGTCCTGGGCTGCGCCGGTGAGCTTTTGACCCCGGAAGAGAAGCGTTTTTTCGCGGCTGCGGACCCGCTCGGCTTCGTCCTCTTTCGGCGCAATTGCCGGACCCGCGACCAGCTGCGCGCGCTGGTCGATGAATTGCGCGCCTCAGTCGGGCGCGATGATGCGCCGGTGCTGGTGGACCAGGAGGGTGGCCGGGTTGCCCGGTTGCAGCCGCCGGAATGGCGCCCTTATCCGGCGGCGGGAGAGATCGCGGCATTGCCGGACCCGCTCGCCCTGGAAGCGGCGCGGCTCGGCGCACGCCTCATCGCCGACGACTTGGCGGAGGTCGGCATCACCGTCGATTGCGCCCCGGTGCTCGACCTACCGCTTCCGGGGGCTGACCCGGTGATCGGCGACCGGGCCTTTGGCAACGATCCCGGCCGGGTGGCGCGGCTTGGCCAGGCCTTCTGCGAGGGTCTCCTGGCCGGCGGCGTTTTGCCGGTGATCAAGCACATCCCGGGGCATGGCCGCGCGCGGGTCGACAGCCACCGCGCCTGCCCGCGCGTCGAGGCCGGGCATCGGATCCTCTCAGCGAGCGACTTCGCACCGTTCCACGCGCTTTCGATGATGCCTTGGGCGATGCCATGGGCGATGACCGCGCATATCGTCTTTGCGGCGATCGACGATGCCGCGCCGGCGACCTTTTCGCGCTCGGTCGTCGACACCATAATTCGCGGTGAGATCGGGTTCGGTGGCGTGTTGGTATCCGACGACATCGCGATGGGCGCGCTCGATGGCACGCCTGGCGAACGCACCCGGCGCGCCCTCGATGCCGGCGTTGATCTGGTTCTGCATTGCAACGGAGTGATGGCCGAAATGGCCGAAATCATCGACGCCGCCCCGCCGGTCTCGCCGGCGGCCTCGGAGCGGATCGCGCGCGGAGAGGCTCGGCGTTTGGCGCGGCTGGAGGATTTCGACCGCGGCAAGGCGGAGCGGCGCTTTGCCGAGTTGATGACGGTTAACCCAATCCGGTCGCGCGCATGAATCCCACCGCGCAATGGGCAGCGCAGCTACAGACGGTGACCACCTGGATTCTCCCGATCATCTTTGCCGTGACATTTCACGAGGCGGCGCACGGCTTTGTCGCCTATCGCTTCGGCGACGATACGGCGGCGCGGGCCGGGCGCATGACCTTGAATCCGTTAAGCCACGTCGATCCGTTCGGCACTGTGCTTTTGCCCGCATTGCTCCTGATGACCGGCACCGGCTTCTTGTTCGGCTATGCGAAGCCGGTGCCGGTGAATTTTGGCCGGCTGCGCCATCCCCGCTGGGATGGCGTGCTGGTGGCACTGGCCGGACCGATGACGAATGTGCTGCTGGCGATCATCTCGGCGCTGCTGTTCTACGCGGTCCACCTGGCTCCGCATTCCGCCGCCGACTGGCTGGCGCTTAACCTACGGAATTCGCTGGAAATCAACGTTGTGCTATGTGTCTTCAACATGCTGCCGTTTCCGCCGCTCGACGGCGGCCGGGTGGCGGTCGGCATCTTGCCGCGTTTCCTCGCGCGGCCTCTCGCCCGGGTCGAACCTTACGGCATGCTGATCCTGATGTTGCTCTTCGTGGTATCCTATGTCGGGGTGCGCAGCGGGCTCGGCATCAATCTGCTCGGCTGGATGATCGGCGTGCCGTCTGAGGCGTTGTATCGCTTAATATTGACGATCACCGGGCTCGCCCATTGACCGGGACCGGCGATATCGAGCGCCCCGGCGCGGCGGAACCGGCGCTCGTCCTCGATCTCGACGGCTACGAGGGGCCGATCGATCTCTTGCTGGCTCTGGCGCGCGAGCAGAAGGTTGACCTCGCGAAGCTGTCGATCCTGGCGCTCGCCGACCAGTACCTCGCCTTCATCGCCGCGCAGCAGCGGCTGCGCCTCGAGATCGCCGCCGATTATCTGGTGATGGCGGCGTGGCTGGCCTACCTCAAATCGCGCCTCTTGTTGCCCGAGCCGCCGGCCGAGGATGAGGGCCCGAGCGGCGCGGAACTCGAAGCGGCGCTGCGCCACCGCCTGCGCCTTCTCGCCGCGATGCAGCACGCCGGCAGCGCACTGATGGCGCTGCCGCAGCTGGGGCGCGAGGTATTCCTGCGCGGCATGCCGGAGGGGCTCCCCACCGTCGATCAGCCGGTGTACGAGCTCAGCCTCTATGAGCTCTTGTCGGCCTATGGCGAGGGCCATCGGCGGAGCCACGCGCGGGTGCTGACAATCGAGCCGCCGGCGCTGCATTCGCTCGATGACGCGCTGCGCCACCTCGCCCAGTTCGTCGGGCATGTTCCGGAATGGCGCGAGCTGGCGGTCTTTCTGCCGGCGGAGTTGCGTGGCGCGGTGTTCCGCCGCTCCGCGCTCGCCTCGACCTTTGCCGCGACGCTGGAGCTGACCCGCGCCGGACGGGTCGAGCTGCGGCAGGACCGACCGTTCGGGCCGATCTATCTGCGCAGCGGCGCCCCGCGCGGGGGCGATGCGGGATGAGTGAGCATCACCATCAACTTAGATTGCTCGAGGCGCTGCTGTTCGCCGCGCCCGGGCCGCTCGGCGCCGACGATCTGGCGAGGCGCCTCGGCGACCAGGCCGATGTCGCGGCGTTGTTGCAGGAGCTGGCCCTCCTCTATGCCGGGCGTGGGGTGAACCTGGTTCGCCTCGCCGGCGGCTGGACCTTCCGTACCGCGCCGGATCTAGCCTCCCAGCTGACGAGCGAGCGGATCGTGTCGCGCAAGTTGTCGCGCGCCGCGGTCGAGACTCTCGCGATCATCGCCTATCATCAGCCGGCCACGCGCACCGAGATCGAGGCGATCCGCGGCGTGGCGCTGGCGCGCGGCACCCTCGACCGGCTGATGGAATTAGGCTGGGTGCGGCCGCTGGGTCGGCGCGACAGCCCGGGCCGTCCGCTCAATTGGGCGACCACCCCGGCTTTTCTGGCCCATTTCGGGCTCGACGGCCTTGATGCGCTGCCCGGGATCGACGAATTGCGCGCGGCCGGCCTTCTCGACATCGGGCCGGCGGTGCTGGGCGAGGCTGCCGAGCTGGTTGTGGAGGAGGCCGAGCCCGGCGACTTCGACGATTGAGCGCGCTCGGCGTCCTTCGAGACGCCCGCCGCGCGGGCTCCTCAGGATGACGTTTTTTCCTAATGTCATTATATACTTACGTCATCCTGAGGAGGCGCGCAGCGCCGTCTCGAAGGACGCCGAGCGCCGCATCAAAAAGCGCCTGCGATTGCTGCTGCCTCGCCTTTCTGAGATAAATCGCGCGCCTTGCGGAGCTGGTCTGATGTTGTCTTCTGGTTGCCGGGCGGGCGATGCTGTTTGACATCGGCTGGCCGGAATTGATGCTGATCGGGGCCGTCGCGCTCGTCGTGATCGGGCCGAAGGATCTGCCGCGCGCCCTGCGCGTCGCCGGCTTCTGGGTCAGGAAGGCACGGACCCTCTCGCGCGAGTTCCAGAGCAGCATCGACCAGATGATCCGCGAGTCCGAACTGGAGGAGGTGCGCCAGGATTTGAAGAAGGCCGCCGAGTTCGATCTGGAGAACGAGATTCGCAACACCGTCGACCCGACCGGCGAGCTCGCCGAGACCATCAAGCCGCCGGAGCTGCCGGATTATTTCGAGGAACCGGGCGCGGCCACGCCCGCCCTCACCGGGGAGGCCCCGGGGCTCGCGGCGCCCGCTGAAGCCGGATTGCCGGAGCCGGCACCTTCTGCCGAGAGCACGCCCGAACCGGCCGCCCAACCTTCCAGCCCGCCCGAGCCTTCGTCCGCCACTCCGGCGCCGGACCACGAGTCCGCGGCGCCAAAGCCCTGACGGGTCGCTGATGGCAGAGGACGACAAACAGGACGACAAAGAGGACGAACTGGAATCCGGCCGGATGCCGCTGCTCGAGCACCTGGTCGAGCTGCGCAACCGGCTGTTGTGGGCGTTCGGCGCGATCATGGTCGCGTTTCTCGTCTCCTATCAGTTCAAGGAAAGGATCTATCGCTTCCTGGCGCACCCGCTGGCCGAGATCTATGCCGGCGAGCCCGGGCGCAAGATGATCTTCACCGGGCTGACCGAAGCCTTCTTTACCTACGTCAAGGTGTCGTTCTGGGCGGCGATCTGCCTGTCTTTTCCGGTGATTGCCATCCAGCTGTGGAAATTCGTCGCGCCGGGCCTATACAAGACCGAGCGGCGCGCCTTTCTGCCGTACCTGGCGGCGACCCCGGTCTTGTTCATCATGGGTGGGGCACTGGCTTATTTCGTCGTGATTCCGATGGCGTTCCGGTTCTTTCTGAGCTTCGAGACCCCGGGGGGAGACGGCGTGCTGCCGATCGTATCGGAGCCGAAGGTCAACGAGTACCTGTCCTTGGTGATGACCCTATTACTCGCCTTCGGGATCGCCTTTCAGCTGCCGGTATTGCTGACGCTGATGGCGCGGGTCGGGCTTGTCACCGCCGCTGGCCTCGCCTCTAAGCGGCGCTATGCGATCGTCGGCATGTTCGCCGTCGCTGCCGTGCTGACCCCGCCCGACATCGTCAGCCAGACCTGTCTCGCCGTGCCGCTGATCGTGCTCTACGAGGTTTCGATCATCTCCTGCCGCATGGTCGAGAAGGCGCGCGCCAAGCGCGAGGCGGAGGAAGAAGCCGAACTGGCCGGCGGCGGCAATCCTTCCGCTCCGGGGGAGTAGAGATCCAGAGTTGTGATTACCGGCCGGTTTCGGCGTGTCGCGCGTTTGCGAGCCGAGCTTTTCCGCGGCTAGATCATTTATATTGTCATCCCGGCGAAGGCCGGGACCCACTCGTCCGCTTTCACGACGGTTGACAAGTGGGTCCCGGCCTTCGCCGGGATGACAACTGTTTAACTGTCGGCATTAAGAAAATGCACGATCTGCGATGGATCCGGGAGAACCCGGAGGAATTCGACCGCGGCCTCGTCCGGCGCGGCCTCGCGCCGCGCGCGGCTGAGGTTTTGGCGCTCGATAAGGATTGGCGGGCGTCGCAAACGGCAGCCGAGGAAGCGCAAGCACTGGCGAATACCCTCAGCCGCGCAGTTGGCGCGGCAATGAGGGGAGCGCGCGACGAGATGGAGGTGGTGCCCCAAATTCAGGGACTTGTCGACAACGCGAATGAAGCCAAGTCAAGGCAGGCCGCTAATGCGGCGAAAGCCGGCGAATTGCGCACCCAGATCGACGACCTCTTGGCGAGCCTGCCGAACCTGCCGGCGCCCGAGGTGCCGGACGGCCCGGACGAGACCGCCAACCAGGAGCTGCGCCGGCACGGCTCGGCGCCGCGGTTTAATTTCGCGCCGCTGCCGCACGAGGCGATCGGCGAGAAGCTCGGGTTGATGGATTTTCCGCGTGCCGCCCGCCTGTCGGGGTCGCGCTTCGTCGTGTTGAAGGGGCAGCTCGCGCGACTCGAACGGGCGATCGGGCAGTTCATGCTCGACTTGCATACGCAGGAGTTCGGCTACACCGAAATCGCGCCGCCCCTGTTGGTGCGCGACGAGGTCGCGTTCGGCACCGGACAATTGCCGAAGCAGGCGGAGGATATGTTCCGCACCACCGACGGTTTGTGGCTGATCCCGACCGCCGAGGTGCCGCTGACCAACCTCGTCGCCGGCGAGATCCTCGACGAGAGCACCCTGCCGCTGCGTTTCACGGCCTGGACGCCGTGCTTCCGCTCGGAGGCGGGGGCGGCCGGCAAGGATACCCGCGGCATGATCCGCGTGCACCAGTTCAACAAGGTCGAGCTGGTCTCGATCACCCGGCCCGAGGATTCCGCAGCCGAGCACGAGCGCATGACCGGTTGCGCCGAAGAAGTCTTGAAGCGGCTGGGGCTCGCTTATCGGGTCATGCTGCTGGCGACCGGCGACATGGGGTTTGCCGCGCGCAAGACCTACGACATCGAGGTCTGGCTCCCCGGCCAGGACACCTATCGCGAGATTTCGAGCTGCTCCAATTGCGGCCCGTTCCAGGCCCAGCGCATGAAGACGCGCTGCCGGCCGGCCGGAGGGAAGGGGACGCGGCCGGTGCACACCCTCAACGGCTCCGCCCTCGCGGTCGGCCGCACGATGATCGCGATCCTCGAGAACTTCCAGAGCCATGGCGGCACGGTCGCGATCCCCGAAGCGTTGCAGCCCTATATGGGCGGCCAGAAAATCATCGGCGATCATGGCTGACGGGCACATCGACCTCGCCCGCTGCCGGATCCTCATTTCCAACGATGACGGCATCGAATCGCCGGGCATCAAGGTGCTGGAGAGGATCGCCGGCGATCTGTCGGAGGATGTCTGGGTGGTGGCGCCCGAGCAGGAACAGAGCGGCGCCAGTCATTCCTTGACGACGCGCCGCCCGTTGCGCATGCGCGAGGTCGCGCGGCGCCGCTATATGGTCGACGGCACCCCGACCGATTGCGTCCTCATCGCGGTGAAGCGGCTGTTGCGCGACCGGCCGCCGGACCTCGTCCTCTCCGGGATCAACGCCGGCAGCAATGTCGGCGAGGATTTGACCTATTCGGGCACCGTCGCGGCGGCGATGGAAGCGACGTTGCTCGGCATCCCGGCGATGGCGCTGAGCCAGGACTACCGCGGCGGCCATGACATTCCCTGGAAAACCGGGGAAGCCTTCGCGGCGGAAGTCATCCGCCGCCTGTTGCGCCGGCCGTGGCCCGACAGCACGCTGTTCAACATCAATTTCCCCGGCGTACCGCCGGAAGAGGCCGCCGGTTTCGCGGTCACCAGCCAGGGCAAGCGGGCGATCGCCGACAATCTGACCGAGGGCGTCGATCCGCGCGGCCGGCCGTATTACTGGATCGGCCCGGTGCGCGATGGCGGCGCGGCGGAGCCCGGCACCGATGTCGCCGCGCTCGCCGGCAATCGGGTCTCGATCACCCCCGTTCACCTCGACCTGACGAACGTGCCGGTCTTGGCTGCGTTGCGGAAGGTGTTCGAATAGGCCCGATTCGATACTACCGTCCCCGTCACGTCATTCCCGCGAAAGCGGGAATCCTGGGCAAGCGACGATGCAATGGCCCTGGATTCCCGCTTTCGCGGGAATGACGGTAAACTAAAGATCGCACAGCTTTCTTGCGCGTCGGGGGACGGCAAGGAGGGGGGTATGGGGGAACACAAATTCCGCCGGCACGCGATTATCCGTGCCGCGTCACTAATCGCATTGGCGAGCCTTGTCGCTGCCTGCGCCGGGGGGCCGCCAAACCCCGCGCCGGTCGTCCTCAGGGGCACCGCGCCGGGGCTGGTCGCGGAACAAGCGGGCGAGCCTGCCGGCGCCGCGCTGCCGAGGGCCGACACAAGGCGCATCCTCGTCGAGCATGGCCAGTCGCTGAGCGTCATTGCCCATGCCTATCATGTGCCGGCGCCGGCGATCATCGCGGCCAACCATCTGACGCCGCCCTACAAGATCGAGGTCGGCCGGTATCTGGTAATCCCGGGCACCGGGGGAGCGCCACTATCGACGCCGCCGCCGCTGATGGCCGCTTCACCCGTCCCGCCGAACGCGCAAAGCCGTCCGCCCGAGATCATCCCGCTCGACGGTCCGGCGCCGGCGCCCGGAGCACCGCCCGAGCCGAGCGCCGCGGACGAGGCGCGCGGCGAGCCCGCTGCCGCCGCGCCGCTGCCGCATGGCGGCCATTTCGCCTGGCCGGTGCACGGTCGCATTCTCGTCGGCTACGGGGTCACGGCCGGCGGCAAGCACAATGACGGCATCAATATCGCCGCTGCCCGCGGCACCCCGGTGACCGCGGTCGATGGCGGAACCGTCGCTTATGCCGGGAACGAGCTGCGCGGCTACGGCAATCTGGTCCTGGTCAAGCATGCCAACGGCTGGATCACCGCCTATGCGCATTGCGAGGAGTTGCTCGTGAAGCTCGGCGACACGGTGAGCCGGGGACAGGAGATCGCCAAGGTCGGCACGACCGGCGGGGTCAGCGAGCCGCAGCTGCATTTCGAACTGCGTCGCGGCAAGCATGCGGTCGATCCGCGCGAGTTTCTTGCACCGGCGCCAAGCGCCGGCGTCACGGAGAGTGCGCGCCCGGGCTGACCTTACGGATCGGGGCAGCCAGCCCCCACCCCTACCCTCCCCCGCAAGCGAGGGAGGGAGAAGCCGCTGCCGCAAATGATGCGAACCCCCTCCTCCGCTTGCGGGGGAGGGGAGGGGTGGGGGCTCCCTTACGCGAGGGGCTTGCCGAGCCGGCCGGCGAGGTCTTGGATGAACTGCCAGGCGACGCGGCCCGACCGCGAGCCGCGGGTGATCGCCCACTCGCCGGCTTCCGCGCTCAGCTGGTCCGGCGGCTGATCGAGACCGTAATGCGCGGCATAGCCGCGCACGATCGCGAGGTAAGTCTCCTGATCGAGGTGGTGGAAGCCGAGCCACAGACCGAACCGGTCGGACAGAGACACCTTCTCTTCGACCGCCTCGCCCGGGTTGATCGCGGTCGAGCGCTCGTTCTCGATCATGTCGCGCGGCATCAGGTGGCGGCGGTTCGAGGTCGCGTAGAGGGCGACGTTGCCGGGCCGTCCCTCGATCCCGCCCTCGAGCACGGCCTTCAGCGATTTGTAGCTGGCGTCGTTCTGGTCGAACGACAGGTCGTCGCAGAACAAGAGGCAGCGGCGAGCGCTGTCGCGCACCAGCGCCAATAGAAGCGGCAGGCTCAGGATGTCCTCGCGGTGGATTTCGATGAGCGCGAGCGCGGCTGGCCGCAGGTCGGGCCGCGCCTCGTTGATCGCTGCGTGGGCGGCCTTGACCAAGGCGCTCTTGCCGGTGCCCCGCGCGCCCCACAACAAGACGTTGTTGGCCGGCAGCCCATCCGCGAAACGCGCGGTGTTTTCGAGGAGGATGTCGCGCACCCGGTCGATCCCGCACAGCAGCCCGATCGGCACGCGATTGACGCTGGCCACCGGCTCGAGCCATTCGCGCTCGGCATGCCAGACGAAGGCGTCGGCGGCATCGAGGTCATTGATCGGGGCGCGCGCCGGCGCGAGGCGTTCGAGCGCATCGGCGATGCGGTGGAGCAGCGGGGCAAGTTCGGAATCGGTCATCGCTCGATCCGGGTAGCGTCGGCCGGCGGACGCTATCACACCGAAGAGACGCGCGAAAACCGGCGAAGTGTCCGAGGATTGCCCTTTTGCAAGGCATCGCGTACCAATGCGGGCGCGCCGCGCTTGCTGCCTGGCAGCGCCCCGCCGTCGCTTGCCGTTGACGATTGGCGGCGCACAATTTCGAGGTCGATGCCGATGCTTATCTCGCCGGCCTATGCTCAAGGATCGGGCCTGATGGATCAAAGCGCGCTGGTCCAGTTCCTGCCGCTGGTCCTGATCTTCGTGGTGTTCTACTTCTTGTTGATCCGGCCGCAGCAGACAAAACAGAAGCAACACCGTACGATGCTCGACGCGCTGCGGCGCGGCGATAAGATCGTGACCGGCGGCGGCGTTCTCGCCACGGTGTCGAAGGTGGTGAGCCCGGAGGAGGTCGAGGTCGACATCGCCTCTGGCGTGCGCGTTCGGGTGTTGCGCAGCACGATCGCCAGCGTCCTGGCCAAGCCCGACCCCGCCGCGGCGCGCGAGGCCGCGCGGGAGAAGGACCGAGAGGCCGCCAAGGCCGACAAGGTGTGACGCCGACAGGGTATGACGGGCAAATGGCACGCTGCCGGACCTCAATTATCCATAACGGCCGAGCCCAACCCCCTGTTCGTCATGGCCGGGCTTGACCCGGCCATCTGGCGGTCAGAGTTGGTCGTAAAGATCCTTCCATTCGGGATTCTGAGCTTCAATGAGGTCGATTTTCCAAGCCCGAGGCCAATGCTTGATATTCTTTTCCCGCTGGATTGCGGCGAGGATCTCGTCGTGAGGCTCGGCATACACCAAGTGCTTGAGCCGATACCTCTGGGTAAATCCCTCGGCGACGCCCTCTCGATGTTCCCAGGCGCGCTTGGCGAGGTCGCTGGTGACCCCGACATAGAGCGTTACGTCACGCTTATTCGTGACGATATAAACCCAGCCGCTCATATTGCGAATCTGGTCGAATCGCGCGCAGGTTGCAAGGGTCGAGGAGATGGCCGGGTCAAGCCCGGCCATGACGGTCTTGGTGGGGGTGCGGCTGGGCAGATCCCGGAGCCGGCTCAATTGGAAGCAATGTAGGAATGCTCTACTTCGCCAATTGGAAGGTTCTGTTGATCTGCGCGATTTGCGCGCTCGGCGTGATCGCGAGTGTTCCAAACCTGTTCAGCGCGGCGCAGCTGGCGCATTTGCCGAGTTTCATCCCGCACCGACAGGTTGCGCTAGGCCTCGATCTGCGCGGCGGCTCCTACCTCCTGCTCGAGGTCGATGTCGCCGCGGCCCAGCGCGATCGGCTCAACTCGATCATCGACAACGTGCGCAATACGTTGCGCGACACGAAGATCGGCTACACCGGCCTCAATGTCGAAGGCGACGCGATCGTCTTCACGATCCGCGACGCCGATCGGATCGACGATGCGCGGCAAGCCCTCGCCAAGCTCGACCCCGAGCTGACCGTCGAGATCGCCAGCGACGGCACCGGGACGATGAAGTTCGGTACGGTGGCGACCGAAACCCGCCGCGCCCAGGCAGTGGAGCAATCGATCGAAATCATCCGCCGGCGCATCGACGAGACCGGCACGAAGGAACCGACGATCCAGCGTCAGGGACAGGACCGCATCCTCGTCGAGCTTCCGGGCGTGGACAATCCCACGCGCATCAAGGAGCTCTTGGGGCGCACCGCCAAGCTGACGTTTCAGCTGGTCGATGGCAGCGTGACCGTGGACGAGGCGCGGCGCGGCCGGTTGCCGCCGGGCGACGAGATCCTCGCCGCCGAAGAGGGGCGCGGCAATCGCAGCAGTGGGGCGACGGCCTATGTCGTCAAGAAGCGGGTCATGGTCGGCGGCGACACGCTGACCGATGCGCAGGCCACCTTCCAGCAGAACGAGCCGGTCGTCAGCTTCAAATTCGACGCCGCCGGGGCGCGGCGCTTTGGCGATGCGACGCGCGAGAATGTCGGCAAGCCCTTCGCCATCGTGCTCGACAACAAGGTGATCAGCGCGCCGGTCATCCGCGAGCCGATCCTCGGCGGCAGCGGCATCATCTCCGGCAGCTTCACGGTGCAGTCGGCGAGTGACTTGGCGCTCTTGCTGCGCGCCGGTGCGCTGCCGGCGCCGATCACGATCCTTGAGGAGCGCACGGTCGGCGCCGAGCTCGGCGCCGATTCGATCCACGCCGGAGCGGTCGCCAGCATTGTCGGCGTGATCCTCGTGGTGATTTTCATGGTGCTGTTCTACGGGCTGTTCGGGGTGTTCGCCGACATCGCGCTGATATTCAATCTGTTGCTGATGCTCGGGGCGCTGTCGCTGCTCGGCGCCACCTTGACCCTGCCGGGCATCGCCGGGATCGCGTTGACGATGGGCATGGCGGTCGACGCCAATGTGTTAATCTATGAACGCATCCGCGAAGAGGTGCGCGGCGGGCGCTCGGTCTTGTCCTCGCTCGAAGCGGGCTTCACCCGCGCCTTCGGCACGATCCTCGACAGCCACGTGACGACGCTTGTGGCCGGAATCCTCCTCTATTGGCTGGGGTCGGGGCCGGTGAAGGGGTTCGCCGTGACCCTCAGCATCGGCGTCCTCACGTCGCTCTTCTCGGCGATCCTGGTGACCCGGCTGCAGATTGTGACCTGGGTGCGGCGGTTGAAGCCGAAGGCGATCCCGCTGTGAAAAGCAGCAACCAAATCCCCTTGCCCGGGCTTGACCCGGGCATCCACGTCTCTACTGCTGCCGAAAAAGACGTGGATGGCCGGGTCAGGCCCGGCCACGGGGCAGGGGAAAATCTGATGATTGAGCTTCGATGAGACCGCTGATCGTCATCCGGCGCGTGCCGAAGATCGATTTCATGCGTTGGCACCTGTTCGGCTTTGCCTTCTCGCTGGGGCTGACCGCGCTGACGATCGGGTTGTTTTTCACTGTCGGGCTCAATTACGGCATCGATTTCGTCGGCGGCACGCTGCTCGAGGCGCGCACGACAACCGGGCCGGCCGATCTCGGCGCGATGCGGGCGAAGCTCGATGCGCTGCACCTGGGCAACGCCTCGCTGCAGCAATTCGGCAGCCCGGATGACGTGTTGATTCGCCTGCCGCAGCAGCCCGGCGGTGACGCCGCGCAGATGAAGGTTGTGCAACTGGCGCGCGATGCGCTCGGCCCTGGAATCGAATACCGTCGCACCGAGGTCGTCGGGCCGAGCGTCGGCAGCGAGTTGATCCGCAACGGGGTGCTGGCGACCGTCCTCGCCCTCGGCGCGATCCTCATTTACGTCTGGTTCCGCTTCGAGTGGCAGTTCGGCGTCGGGGCGACGATCGCGACGTTGCACGACGTCATCACGACGGTTGGCCTCTTCGCGATCTTCCAGCTCGAATTCAACCTGACGACCTTGGCGGCGATCCTGACGGTTGCCGGGTATTCGATCAACGACACGGTGGTGATCTACGACCGCGTGCGCGAATCGATGCGCAAATACCGCACGATGCCGTTTCGCGACCTGATCAACCTCGCGCTCAACGAAACCCTGTCGCGCACGATCCTGACGGTCAGCACGGTCGCGCTCGCGGTGCTGTCGCTCCTGGTGTTCGGCGGCGAGGTGTTGAAAGGGTTCTCGATCGCGATGCTGTGGGGCATCGTGATCGGGACCTATTCCTCGCTCTTCATCGCCGCCCCGCTGCTCTACTACGTCCAGCCCAACCGGCGGGCGATCGCCAAGGGTGCGGAAACCACCGCCACCGGCGGGGAACGCGCATCGCGCTGAGCCACAGGGAAAGGGGCCGATGGAGCTGACCCCGCTGGTCCAACCCGGGCATCAGATCCCCGGGCATCAAATCATCGAGCGCTACGGGCCGAGCGGGTTTCGCGTCAGCGGAACGGTCTATCTCGGCCCTGTCCTGGTGTTTCCCGACCGAACAATGGTGTGGGCCGGCGCGACGATGACCGAAGCGGGCCTTGCCCCGGTCGTCGAGCATGGTGGGGTCGAACTCTTGCTAGTAGGGCTGGGCCGGCGCATGGCTCCGGTCGCGGCGGCACTGCGCGCCGCGCTCAGGGCGCGCGGCATCGCGATCGAGGCGATGGAAACCGGCGCCGCCTGCCGCACCTACAATGTTCTCCTTGCCGAGGACCGCCGCGTCGCGGCAGCGCTGCTGCCGCCGGTCTGAGGAAGCCGAGGACACTGGTACGCCGTTTGCGTCTGGCGAGAGCGAGAGGCGATCATGGCACCGGCGGACGGCAGCGCGGGCTTTGTGCCCTTCGGCATCGGCCACAATAATGGGCCATCGCTCGATCCCGGCGCGGATTGGCGCCATTTCTGCTGGAAGAAGGCGCATGCGCACGCCTGGAAGACGCCGCCCCGCGAGATCGCGCTGGCCCGCCTCGCGCGCGCCGAGGCCCTCGGCATGAGCTACCGCGCCTATACCGCGGTGCTGCTCGACACCGGCGTGCACCTGTAAGCCCAAACTCGTCATGGCCGGGCTTGACCCGGCCATCCCAGGGGAGCTCCCGTGGGATCTCCGGGTCAAGCCCGGGGATGACGAGTTGGGGAGGCGACTACTTCGCCTTTGCCAGGTTCTGCGCGGCGAAATCCCAATTGACGAGGTGGTCGAGAAACGCCTGAACGAAATCCGGCCGGCGGTTCTGGAAGTCGAGGTAGTAGGCATGCTCCCACACATCGCAGGTCAGAAGGGCGGTCTGGCCCTCTGACAGCGGGTTGACCGCATTCGGCGTCCGGGTGATCGAGAGCTTGCCGCCGCTGGCGACGAGCCAGGCCCAGCCGCTGCCGAACTGGCCGACCGCGGCCGCCTTGAAATCGTCCTTGAACTTGGCGAGGCCGCCAAGGTCGCGGTCGATCGCCTGGGCGATGTTGCCGCTCGGGCTCCCGCCGCCGTGCGGCTTCATGCAGTTCCAGAAAAAGGTATGGTTCCACACCTGGGCGGCATTGTTGAAGATTCCGGCCTTGGAGGTGTCCTTGGCAGTGGCCGCGATGATCTGTTCGAGCGATTGGCTCTCCATCGGCGAGTCTTTGACCAGATTGTTGAGATTGGTCACATAGGCCTGATGGTGCTTGCCGTGGTGGAAATCGAGCGTCGTGGCCGAGGTATGCGGTTCGAGCGCGTTTTTCGGATAAGGCAGGGGGGGAAGTTCGAAAGCCATGGCTGTCCTCTCACCGGGTTGGGTTGCCGGGTAATGGGCGAAGGGTAGGCAAGATAGTGTGACCGATGAAACGCGCAAGGGGAGTTCGCGTCAGGGGGCGAATCGGGGCTTGTCGCCGCTTGCCGCGCTCTGTCGCCATCACGACCGCGACCGCTACCAGACGGCCCTCTTTGCCCCGGCCGATCGGCAGGGGGCGCTGTTCGCGCTCTATGCCTTCAACTATGAGATCGCCCGGGTGCGCGAGATCGTCACCCAGCCGATGCTCGGGCAGATCCGTCTGCAATGGTGGCGCGAAATCGTCGATGCCGGGTTTTCCGGCACGCCGCCGCGCCAACATGACGTGGCTGAACCGCTCGCCGCGATGATCCGCGAGTTTGCGCCGACGCGCGCCTATTTCGATCGGATGATCGACACCCGCGAGCGCGATCTTGCCGACGAGCCGCCGGCGACCATGGCCGCCCTCGAGGAGTATGCCGAGGGCACCGCCGCCGCCTTGCTCTATCTCGCCCTTGAGGTGCTTGGGGTCGCGGGATCGACCGTCATCGCCGCCGCCCGCGAAGTCGGCATCGGCTATGCCCTGGCCGGGTTGCTCCGGGCGATGCCGTTTCACGCCCGGTCCGGGCGGTGCTACATCCCCGCCGACATGACCGCGCGCACCGGGCTCGACCCGCGAGATTATGCGGGCTTGCGCGATACCGCTCAATTGCGCACCGCCGCCGCGGAGATTGCCGAAGCCGCCGCCGGACATTTGCGGGAGGCGCGGCGAAATCGCCGCGAGGTTCCTCGATCGGCGCGCGCCGCGATGTTGTTGGCGGTCGTTGCGGACCGCTTCCTCGCCCGGCTGAAACAGGCCGACTTCAACCCGTTGGCGCCTGAATTGGCCATCCCCGACCCGCTACAGAGCTGGCGGCTGTTCGCCGCCGCCCTGCGCCACCGGTTCTGAAGCGGTTCTCGATCAAGTCGCACCGGGCCACCCCCCAACCCTCCCCCATCAAGGGGGCGGGCTTCTCTCCGCACTCGCATTTGCACTCCCGCCCCCCTCGATGGGGGCGGGTCGGGGTGGGGATGATGCGGGCCCGAGTGCGTCGCGCCGGTCGAAAACCGCTCACCGCCCCTGGAAATTGGGCAGGCGGCGCTCGGCCATCGCCTTGATGCCTTCCTGGAAATCGTCGGTCCGGCGCAGCCAATCCTGCTCGACCAGCTCGCGCTCGGTCGCCGCCTCGATCGCGTCTACGAGGCCGCGGCGTACGGTCTCACGCGTCGAGATGACGGCGAGCGGGGCGGATTGCGCGATCTCCAGCGCCAGGGCCTGGGCGGCGCTGCGCACCTCGTCCTGCGCCACCAGCATGTCGGCGAGCCCGATCTTGACCGCTTCGTCGCCCGGAATGCGCCGGCCGGTATAGAACAACAGGGCCGCCTCTTGGGCCCCGACGAGGCGCGGCAGCGTCGCGGTCAGGCCAAAGCCGGGATGAAAGCCGAGCCGGTTGAAATTGGCGCTGAACCGCGCCTCGGTGCAGGTCACCCGGAAATCGGGAACCAGCGCGAGGCCGAGCCCGCCGCCGACCGCGGCGCCGTGCACCGCGCCGATGACCGGCTTGCGCGTGCGAAAGAGGCGGATCGCCTCCTTGTAGAGATGCCTCCCGGCGCCGCTGCGCGCCGCCTCCGCCACCGTTCCGGTGTCCATGCGCTTCGAGAAATCAGCCCCGGCGCAAAACGAGCGGCCCTCGGCGGCGAGCACGATCGCGCGGCACGCCGGGTCGGCATCGAGAAGCTCGAAGGCTTCGCCGATCTCGGCGATCAGCCCGCTGTCGAAAAAATTATGTGGCGGGCGGCGCATCTCGACCGTCGCCACCATCCCATCGAGGCTGACGCCGATCTCCTTGAAGCCGGTGTAGTCGGTCATGTCCCTGTCTCCTCGAAAAGAGGACCGCGAAGACACGAAGATAGTTCGTCATTGCGAGGAGCGGAGCGACGAAGCGATCTCGATGGGCTCAGTACATTTGGCACGAGATTGCTTCGCTTTGCTCGCAATGACAGCGGTAAATGCTTCTCCGTATCCTTTGGGCCTGCGTGGTGAATCACTTCTTCACGATCAGCGCATCGACGATGGTGACACCCTCGCCGGCGGGATGGACGATGACCGGGTTCAAATCAACTTCGGCGATCCTGTCGGCGTGGTCCGCGGCAAAGTGCGACAGGGCGACCATCAGGCGGGCCAAGGCGGCGCGGTCGGCGGCGGGCTCGCCTCGCACGCCGTCGAGCAATGCCGCGCCTTTCAGCTGGCCGAGCAGCGCCAGCGCCGCTTCGGTGCCGAGCGGCACCGGGGCGAAGGCGACGTCCTTCAATACCTCGACATGGATCCCGCCGAGGCCGACCATCAGCATCGGGCCGAAATCCGGGTCGCGCGTGATGCCAAGGATCATCTCATGGCCGCGCCGCGCCATCGCCTGAACGAGGACGCCGTCGATCTGCGCGCCGGGGTGCGATGCCCGCGCGCGCGCCAGGACCGCGCGGTAACCCTCGCGCACCGCCGCCTCGCCGCTGATCCCGAGCGCCACCGCGCCCGCCTCGGTCTTGTGCACGATGTCGGGCGACTGCACCTTGAGGGCAACCGCGTTGTTTGCGGTTTCCTTGGCGATCTTGGCCGCCTCGGCGACCGCCTCGGCTTCGCTCGTCGCCAGCGCTTCGGGCGGCAACGGCACGCCATAATGGGCGAGCAGCGCCTTCGCCGCGACTTCCGTCATCACTCGCCCCGACCCGGCGAGCCGGCGCGCGACCTCCTCGCGCGCGGCCGGCGGGAGAGGGGGCTCGGCCGCGCGGCGCGCCAGGCGCTCCTGGAACGCGCCGTAATCAACGAGCGCCCGGATCGCTCGGGCGCAGCTCGGCATCGAGGTGTAGCAGGGGATGCCGGCGCCGGCCAATGTGGCGATCGCCGCCGCGCTTGCGGTTGTATAGGTCGACAAGAGGATCGGCTTCTCGATCGCCCGACCGATCGCGGCCATTTCCTCGGCCAGTTTCCCCGCCCGGTTCTCGTTGGCCATCGAGCTGATCAACAGGATCGTGTCGATCCGCTCGGATTGCGCGACGATCTCGACCAATGGCGCATAGCCGACCTCGCCGATCGCCTGGGCGGTGGCATCGACCGGATTTTGCGCCGAGCCGTAGGAGGGCAAGAGCGCCATGATGCGCTCCTGCAGGTGATCCTCGATGACCGGCAGTTCGAGCCCGTGCGCCGAGAGGATGTCGGACATCCACACCGCGCTGCCGCCCGAGCCGGTGATGACCGCGACCCGGTTGCCGCGCGGCAGCGGGCAATAGGCGAAGGCGGTCGCGACGTCGACCATGTGGTCGAGATCTTCGCCGCGAATGATCCCATGGTGGCGGAAGATCGCGTCGTCGGCGAGGCCGGCACGGGCGAGCGCCCCGGTATGCGAGGCGGCGGCGCGACGCCCGGCGTCGGAGCGTCCGACCTTGGCGACGATCAGGGGCTTCCCCATCCGGGCCGCCTTGTCGGCGACGGCGCGAAACCGGACGGTGTCGCGGATGCCTTCGAGATAGACGAGGAAGATGTCGGCGCCGCCCTCGTCGAGCACCCAGTCGACATAGTCGTGGGCTTCGAGCACGGTCTGGTTGCCGGCGCTGACCTGATAGGTGAAGCGCAGCTGGCGGTCGCGCCCGCGGCTCAAAAAGGCGAAGGTCAAGGCGCCCGACTGGCAGCTGACCGCGATCGGCCGGGCCCGGCTCGCTTGCGGCAGGAGCGGCTGGGTCGCATCGTGGAACACCGGGCTGAAGGTCGCCACCAGCGGGCGCAGCGGGTTGACCAGCCCCTCCGAATTCGGCCCGGCAATCAGCATGCCCGTGCGTTCGGCGATCGCCCGCAATGCAATGTCGCGCGCCGCCGCCGCTTCGCCCTCTTCTTCGCCGAACCCGGAGCTGATGACGATCGCGGCCGGGATGCCGCGCGCCCCGCATTGCTCGATCGCCGCGACGACATGCGCGGCCGGGACGAGGATCACCGCAAGGTCCGGCGCCTCCGGCAGATCGGCGATTGTCGCATACGCCTTGTGCCCGAGCACCTCGCTCGCGCTGCGCGTCACCGGGTAGATCCGCCCGGGGAAACCATGCTCGACCAGGTAATGCGTGAGGCGCCCGCGCAGCGAATGATCGTCGCCCGAGGCGCCGACAATGGCGAGGCTGTCGGGCGACAGCAGAGGGCGGAGATCGGGCATGGCGATGGGAGCTTTCCGGAATCAAAAAAGACAAATCTTCACCGCAAAGGACGCAGAGGATTGCTGACGTCGATTCATGCCGGTGCGTGCCCCTCACCCTCCCACGCTTCGCGCGGGTCCCTCCCTCTCCCCGCCGGCGGGGAGAGGGTTGGGGTGAGGGGCCGGCACGCGCATCAACCTGGTTGAAACCCTTTAAGAAAAATCCCCTCTGCGTCCTCTGCGTGACCTTCGCGTCCTCTGCGTTAAAGCGTTTTTACCTGAGCCCGAGCCCGCGCGCGATGATGCCGCGCAGGACCTCGCGGGTGCCGCCCTGGATCGTCAGCTTGGGGGCGATCAGCGTCGTATGGCGCAGCGCCTCTTCGAAGCGGTCGTCATTGCTGTCAGGCGCCGAATCCCCGCTCGGCGGGGCGAGCAGGCGGACCTTGTTGGGCAACGCCTGCTCCCAATTGGTGCCGAGGTCCTTGACCGCCGCGGCTTCGACCGCCGGGGTCTTGCCGGCCTGCAGCATCCCGGCGATGCTGACCGACATGCGGCGCAAGGTCGCCAGGTGAGCGACTTCCCGGCCGATGCCTTCGGCGAGCCGCTCACTCGGCTCGGGGCCGGCGCGGCGCACCAGCTCAACAAGCGCCGGGAAGGTCTCGAGCCAGCGGTCGGGTCCGCTGCGCTCATAGGCCAATTCGTCGGTGGCCTGCTTCCAGGCCATGTCAACGTCGCCGATCATATGCAGATCGGGCACGAACGCGTCGTCGAAGACGACCTCGTTGAAATCATGGGATCCCGTCAGGTTGATGATCGGGCGGATCGCGATGCCCGGCGATTTGCAGTCGATCAGGAACTGAGTGAGGCCGTGCCGATGGTTTTCCTTGGTCTTGGGCGAGGTCCGCAAGAGCGCGATCATGTAGTCGGAATTATGCGCGTTCGAGGTCCAGATCTTGCGCCCGTTGACCAGCCAGCCGCCATCGGTCTTCGTCGCGCGGGTCGAGGCGGCGAAGACGTCCGAGCCGGAATTGGGCTCGCTGAGGCCGATGCAGAAGCATAGTTCGCCCGAGGCGATCTTGGGCAGGATCTTCTCCTTCACCGCCTCCTGCCCATAGCGCAGGATGACGGGGCCGCTCTGCCGGTCGGCCGTCGAATAGGAGCGGGTCGGCGCGCGGTGCGCCAGCATCTCCTCGATCACGACATAGCGTTCGAGATGCGAGCGCTCATGGCCGCCATATTTCTTCGGCCAGGTCATGCCGATCCAGCCGCGCGCGCCGACCTTGCGGGCGAACGCCTTCTCGGAGCCGCTCCTGCCGCTATGCGGGCTGAAGCTGCCGGCCGCGATCTCCTCCTTCAGAAAGGCGCGAACCTCCTGGCGCAGCTCCTTCGCTTCCGGCGGCAGATCAACCGGGTCGAAATGAAAATTTAAGGCCATAGCTTCCCTCGCGTATACCGACATCAATCATCGTTCGTCACCCCCGCGAAAGCCGGGGCAATTGCATTTGGCTCTCTTCTCCCTCCCCCTGGATGGGGGAGGGCGGGGTGGGGGTGCACCGGCCGCTCCGCGACCACGGGAACCGGGAGAGAAGCGGCATCACCCCCACCCAATCCCTCCCCCATCCAGGGGGAGGGTTTTCCAAATGCGATACCCCTGCCGCGAAAGCCGGGGGTCCAGGGCAACCGTTGCAACCCTCGGCCTCCTGGATTCCCGCTTACGCGGGAATGACGGTGGATTTTCAACTCATGAACCTTGGGTGATGAACGGCCACAGCGCGTCGGCGCCGCCTTCGGCGACCATATGGCCGAGCTGGGTGGCCCAATGCGTCTCGTTGCCGAACTCCTCGCGCCACGCCCACAGGCGCCGCGTCGCATGGTGCAGCGAGTGCTCGTAGGTAAAGCCCATCGCGCCATGCACCTGATGGGCGATCGCCGCGCCGGTCCCGGCCGCCTCGCCGACCCGCAGCTTGGCGATCGCGATTTCGGCGGTGACCAGCGCGCTGCCGAGCCCGTCTCTGGCGATCGCCTCGGCGGCGGCATCGGCGGCGGCGCCGGCGGCGGCGACTTCGCCCGCGAGGCTCGCCAAATTGTGCTGCACCGCCTGGAACTTGGCGATCGGCCGGCCGAATTGCACGCGATCGAGGGCGAATTGCACCGACTGGTCGAGGATGTGTTCGAGGGCGCCGGCCATCTGCTGCGCCCGCGCCGCGGCGCCGAGCTGCACCAGCCCCAGCGTGTCGAGCGCGGCGGCCGGGCCGACCGCGACGGCCGTGGCGCCGTCGAACGAGACGGTGTCGCGCGGCTCGCCGGCGAGGCTGGTGCCGTGGCTGATCGCCAGCCCGTCGGCCGCGACCAGCGCGACCGACGGGGTGCCCGCCTCATAGGCGAGGACAACGATGTGGCGCGCGTTGCGGGCAAAGGGGATGTGCCGAGCCCGGCCGCGCAGGGCGCGCCCGGCGAGTTCGATGTGGCCGTCCTCATAGACCGGGGCGATCGTCATCGGGCCGGCCGGCGCTGCGATCTTGGCCTGCGCCAGGAGCCAGCCGGCGAGCAATGTCTCGGCGAGCGGCACCGGCGCGGCGAAGCGGCCGGCGACGCGCAGCACCTGAAATCCGTCGATCACCTCGGCCCCGGCGCCGCCGAGCGTGTCGGGGACCCAGGTCAAGGTGAGGCCGGAGATTTCCAGCGCATCCCACAGCGCCTGCGGCCACTTGCCCTCCTCGGCGGCATTGACCGTGCCGGGCTCGCACAGATCGGCGAAGATCCGGGTCGCGGTATCGACGATGATGCTGTCGGTCATCTCAATCCCTGGAGGCTCGGGCATCGGGCGCACCCGATCGAACCATGAAGCCCGCCAGCTTACAAGCTACCGCCGCCGCGCTGCCGTTTTACGCGCACGGAATGCCATCCCGGTAGGTAGTTTCCGAGCCTACCGGCCCTATCCCCTTCCCCCCACATTCGAGCCAGCGGCCGGCAACCGTCGCTGGCCCGCGCTGCCGAATTGAGGGAATGGCCATGTATCTGTCCGGCGAAAGCCTCATCGTCATATTATTTGTGGGTATCGTTGCCGGCTGGCTGGCCGGTCAGATAATGAACGGGACCGGATTTGGCCTCGTTGGCGACCTGCTGATTGGAATTGTCGGCGCCTTCATTGGCGACTGGTTGATGCCTCGCCTCGGTCTCCAGCTTGGGGCCGGAATGATCGCTCTGATCATCAACGCCACGATCGGCGCCATGCTGCTGCTCCTGATCATCAGGCTCGTCCGAGGTGGCGGCCGTTGGAGCAGCGGTTGGGGCAGCACTTGGGGCGGCGGCGGCTGGCGGCGCCGCTGGCGGTAGCCTGGAAGGCGCCGTCCATCACGGCCGGCAGGCAATGAGGCTGATCGCCTTCAAGCTCATCACCACCGCGCCCGGTGTGTGGTCCTCGAAATAACGCTCGGGGCGCGGCTCACCGCGGGTCCGGAAAGTCGAAGACCTGGACCTCCTCGCTCGCCGTGTCGAGCACCGCGCAGCTGAGCTGGTAGCGGTTGGCGCTATCGCGCGGCTCGCCGGCCGAGCCCGGGTTGATCACCAAGACCGGGCCGATGCGGCGGACGACCTGCTGATGGGTGTGCCCATAGAGCACGACATCCGCCTGCGCCTCGCCAAAGCGGGCGAGGAGGGCGCTCTGCGGATAGACATAGGTGCCGCGCGGCTCCCACGGCGTCGAATGCACCAGCAGCAGGCGCTTGCCGCCGATTGTCAGGTTGCGGCGCTCCGGTTGGCTGGCGAGCCACTCCGCCAGCGCCGGATCGATGCCGGGGCGGGCGCGGGCGCGGGCGCCGTGTGGGCCAAAGAAGCACTCCTCGTGATTGCCGACGATCACCTGCGCCTCGCGGTCCTTCAAGAGGGCCACGACCTCGTTCGAGAACCGGTACTCGTAGATGCTGTCGCCGAGGCAGATCAGTTCGTCGATATCTCCCATCAAGGCCAACGCCTGCGCCAGACCGGCCCTGTTGCAATGAATATCGGAGACAATACCGAGCCTCATGTGCTCGGTTCCATCAATGCTGAGCGCAATGTTGAGAGGGTCATTTCTCGGAAACGCCGGGTAACGATCATTCTATGAAACCTAAGGGTGCGTATGCATTTCTGGTCACAGGTGAAGGACCTCTTGCCAAGTCTGAGGTGTTTCTTGCTCCGAGAGTGTTTCTCTCTCCGCGACGTTCAGCTTGCGGTGTGTAGCGGCACCGACCCCCGATGTCTCGCGAGGAAGAGCGACCAGCATGGCCATTGCCGACACGGTATGGGAACGGCTCACGCGTTTCAACGTGCCGCATCGCGGAGGCCCCCGTGACGCTCTCGGTGCGCGCCTGCTCGACGGCGCCGCCGCGGTGCTGCGCGGGCTCGGGCTCCTCTGCGTCGCGCTGATCGTCGGCTTGAACGCCCTTGCCGCCGTGCTGATACCGGTTGTCGTTTGGCTTGGCAGGTCCATTCTGTGGCTGTCGTGGCAGTTCGGCTGTTTCCTCTGGTTCTGGCTTCTCCCCGCGCTCGGGCGGCTGGTCGTAGGGGTCGTCTCGTTCTTGGTGTGGCGTTTACCCGGCCTCATGGTGGCCTTCCGGAGGGTCATCCTGGCCGGCTGTCTCGCTCTCCTCGCCGTGGCGGTCTTTGCCGAGGCGCGGACCTCCTATCTCGAGGCCCTCTTGTTCTCGTACCTCAACCAAGGGATGAACGTCGCGCTGCGGCCCGGGCCGAGCCAATCCATTCGTTTCCCCGACAGCGGCCCCTATGACGAGCGCCTCGGCTATCGCCAACTACCTGATTTTATTGCCTCCTTGACCGAGCACCGCTACGCGGTGGAGAACGAGGCGCGATGGTCGCCGCGTCTCGCCAGCTTCGTCCAGGAAGGCGCCTTTCCGATTTATCGGGAAAAGGACCAGGCGGGGCTTAGGATCCTCGACCGCAATGGCGACCGGCTCTATGGCGCGCAGTTCCCCGAGCGGACCTATCGCAGCTTCGCCGGGATTCCCCCGTTGGCGGTCAAGAGCCTCCTCTTCATCGAAGACCGTTATCTGCTCGACCAGCGTTATCCGGAGCGCAATCCGGCGATCGAATGGAACCGCTTTGCGCTCGCCGCGGCCGGGCGCGCGGCGTCGCTCGTGGTGCCGCATTTGCGCCAGGGCGGCGGCAGCACGCTCGCTACCCAGATCGAGAAATTCCGCCATTCGCCGCGCGGCCTGACCGGCGGGGTGGGCGAAAAGTTCCGCCAGATGCTGACCGCGTCGGCGCGGGCTTATTTGCGCGGTCCCGACACGGTGCCGCGACGCAAGGAGATCGTCACCACCTATCTCAATTCGACCCCGCTCAGCTCGATGCCCGGCTATGGCGAGGTCATCGGGGTCCCCGAGGCGCTGTGGATCTGGTTCGGGACGGATTACACCGAAGCCACCAAGATCCTCAACGGCACGCCGCGCAACTCCAAGGAGCTGGCGCGCAAAGGCGAAGTCTATCGCCAGGTATTGAGCCTCTTACTCTCCGAACGGCGGCCGAGCTATTACCTGATCACCAATCGCGACTCGCTCGGGGTGCTGACCGACAAATACCTGCGCGTGCTGTGCGACGCCGAGGTCATCGACCCGGCGCTGCGCGATGCCGCGCTCGACGCCAGGTTGAATTTCCGCGCCCAGCCGCCGCCGATCGACGCGGTCTCGTATGTCCGCCAGAAAGCGACCGAAGACGTCCGCAACAAGCTGGTGACGCTGCTCAAGCTCCCCGACCTCTACAGCCTCGACCGACTCGATCTGAGCGCCGAGACCTCGGTCGACACCGCCGCCCAGGCTCGCGTCACCGCGGTAATGCAGCGGCTCTCCGAACCGGCATTCCTGCGTGCGTCGGGGATGGTCGGCAAGCAGCTCTTGGGCGACGGCAACCCGGCAAAGGTTACCTGGAGCTTTGTGCTGTATCAGCGTGGGCCCGATCGCAGCTTCGTGCGGATCCATGCCGACAGCCTCAACAAGCCGTTCGACATCAATTCCGGCGCCAAGCTGATGCTCGGCTCGACCGCCAAGCTGCGCACGATGATCACCTATCTGACGATCATCACCGACTTGCACCACCGGCTGCACACGCTCCCGCCGCGCGAATTGACGCGCCTTGCCGCAGCATCGACCGAGGACCCGTTGACCGCCTGGGCCGCCACCTATCTTGCCCGGACAAGCAACCGAGGCCTCCAACCGATGCTCGATGCGGCGATGCAGCGACACTATTCGGGAGCGCCCGGATCGTTCTTCACCGGCGGCGGGACGCAGAGCTTCGGCAATTTCGAAGAGTCGGAGAATTTCGACAATCCGACCGTCGAGCAGGCCTTCGAGCATTCGGTCAACCTGGCTTTCGTTCGCCTGTTGCACGATGTGGTGAAATACGAGACCGCGGCGAGCGGCGTGGATGTCAATAAGCTCCTCTCCAACACGGACGACCCGCAGCGGGAGGCCTATCTGCAGCGCTTTGTCAACGCCGACAGCCGCCGTTTCCTCAGCCGCTTTTATAAGGACTACAAAGGCCTCGATGGCGACGAGGCGCTCAACCTCCTGGCCCGGCGCACCCGGCCGAACCCCAAGCAGCTTGCGACGGTGTTTCTCTCGATCCACCCCGAAGCGCGCCTGGCGCACCTGCAAGCCTTCCTCGCGACGCATCTGCCGCGGGCGGCGGTCAGCGAGAAGGAGCTTTGGGACCTCTATCTCACCAACTCTCCCGAGCGGCTGAATTTGTCCGATCGCGGTTATGTCGCCGGCATCCACCCGCTTGAACTGTGGCTGGTGCGCTATCTCAATGAGCATCCCGGCGCGTCGTGGAACGAGGTTTTCGCGGCGAGCGCGGAGGTCCGCCAGGAGGCCTATAGCTGGCTGTTCAGCGGCGGCACGGCAAAGCAGGACATCCGCATCAAGATCCTGCTCGAGCAGGATGCCTTTGGCCGGATTCTCGAAAACTGGCGGTCGCTGGGTTATCCGTTTGCCCATCTGGTGCCCTCGCTCGGCACCGCGATCGGCGCCTCCGGCGACCGTCCGGACGCGCTCGCCGACCTGATGGGGACGGTCATGAATGACGGCGTGCGGGCGCCGACCGTCACGATCGAGCATCTGCATTTCGCCGCGAACACGCCCTACGAGACCACTCTCTCGCCCGCCGCCCAGCCCGAGCGGGTGATGCCGGTGGAAGTCGCGCAGACCGTCCGCCGCGCGCTGATGGGGGTCGTCGCCAACGGCACCGCGCGCCGGCTGAACGGCGCCTATGTCGCCGCGGATGGGAGCCCCCTTGTCGTCGGCGGCAAGACCGGCACCGGCGACAACCGGTTCGATCGGTTTGCCCGGGGAGGAGGGATCATCTCCTCGCGCGTCGTGGACCGCACCGCGACCTTTGTGTTCTTCCTCGGCGACCAGTTCTACGGCACGCTCACCGCCTATGTTCCGGGAACGGACGCCGCCAGTTTCCATTTTACCAGCGCCCTCGCCGTGCAGCTCCTCAAGGTGCTTGAACCCGAACTGAAACCGCTCATCGACCAGCCGGCCGAGCCGGTGCTGATCGGTTCGTCGCAGCAGTAAGGTGCTTCCGCCTGCCGGTAAGCCTGTGCCGGCCCCTCACCCTCCCACGCTTCGCGCGGGTCCCTCCCTCTCCCCGCCGGCGGGGAGAGGGTTGGGGTGAGGGGCGGGCACAGCCGCCAAAATTTACTCCGGCAAGGTGACGATCCCCGCATTGCGCGCTATCTTTGGGGTAGTCGCTGGAGGAGGTTGCCATGGCTATCGTTCTCGATCACACCATCGTCCCGGCCCATGACAAGGTCGCCTCGGCCCGGTTCTTCGCGCGGGTATTCGGGCTCCAATACAACGGGCCGCATTCCCATTTCGCGCCGGTTCAGGTCAATGAGGCGCTGACCCTCGATTTCGACGAGCGCGGCGATTTCGATATGCATCACTATGCCTTCAAGGTGGGTGACTCTGAGTTCGACGCGATTTTCGGGCGCGTCCAGGAGGAGGGGATCCCCTACGGCAGCGGGCCGCGCTCGCGCACCGATAGGGAGATCAACCACCGGCGTGGCGGCCGCGGCGTCTATTTCGAGGATCCCAACGGGCACGTTCTCGAAATTCTGACCGCCTGAGCCTGAGCCGATCGATCGCGGCCACCGTCCCGGCCGAGGTGAGGGGAGGAAAGCGACATGGACGAACGGGCTTTTGCCTCGGCTACTCTCCTCGCCGGCGAGATCCGCGACCGGCGCGTCGGCTGTCTCGAACTCCTCGATTTCTTTCTGGAACGCGCCAGGCGGTACAATCCGGCGCTCAATGCGATCGTCGCCTGGCAGGTTGAGCCGGCGCGCGAGCGGGCCCGCGCCGCCGACGCCGCGCTGGGGCGGGGCGAAGTTTGGGGCCCGCTGCACGGTCTGCCCATGACCGTCAAGGAATCGTTCAATGTCGCCGGGCTGCCGAGCACCTGGGGCAACCCGCCTTGGAAGGACAACATCGCCGCCGACAATGCGGTGCTGGTCGACCGCCTGTTGGCGGCCGGTGCGGTGATCTACGGCAAGACCAATGTCCCCTTGATGCTGCAGGACGCGCAGAGCTACAACGAGGTCTACGGGACGACCAACAATCCATGGGACGAGGCGCGCGGGCCCGGCGGGTCGTCGGGCGGCGAGGCGGCGGCGCTGGCGGCTGGCCTCTCGGTGCTCGGCGCCGGCAGCGACATCGCGGGCTCCCTACGCAATCCGGCGCATTACTGCGGCATTTACGCGCACAAACCGAGCTGGGGGCTGATCCCGACGCGCGGGCATTCGCCGACCGGCGCCTTGACCCCGACCGATATTTCGGTGGTCGGCCCGATGGCGCGGCATGCCGAGGATCTGGGTCTGGCGATGCGCGTCCTCGCCGGCCCGGATGGGCCGCAGCAGGCGGCGTGGCGCGTCGAATTGCCGCCGCCGCGGCAGCGCCGGCTCGGCGAGTTCCGGGTCGCGGTGTGGACGCACTCGCCGCTCTGCGAGGTCGATAGAAGCGTAGCCGAGCGGTTCGCGGCGGCGATTGCCGCGATCTCGGGCGCCGGCGCCTCGCTCGAAACCAATGCGCGCCCGCCGATCGACGATGCGGAGCACCAGCGGCTCTTCATGCTGCTGCTGCGCGCCGCCACCGCCTCGCGGATGCGCGACGAGGATTTCGCCGCTCAGCAAAGGATCGCGGCGACCCTCAGCCCCGAGGATACCAGCTCAGTTGCCCTCATTGCGCGGGGCGCCACCGTCTATCATCGCAGCTGGGGCGTCGCCAACGAGGCGCGCACCCGGCTGCGCCATGCCTGGCGCGATTTCTTCCAGGGCGTCGACGTGCTGCTGACCCCGGTCGCCGCGACCGCCGCCTTCCCGCACGACCATAACCCGGATCGTGAACAGCGCCTGATTTCGGTCAACGGCAAGCCCCGACGCTACGACGAGCAGCTGTTCTGGTGCGCGCCGGCGAGCCTTTCCTACCTCCCCGCGACGGCGGCGCCGCTGGGCCTCACGCCCGATGGCCTCCCGGTTGGCATGCAGATTATCGGGGCCGAGGGCGACGATCTGACGACGATCGAATTCGCCCGGCTGCTCGCCGCCGAAATCGGCGGCTTCGTCGCGCCGCCCGACTATCGCTAGACGCGCGGCGCGATCAGCGGTTGAGGAGCGGCCGGGCGAGGAGATCGACCGGCCAGAACAACCCGGCCGAAAATGCGACCGCGAGATTGTCGGGCGCCCACCAATCCTCGCCTGCCCGCGCCTCGTGGCGCAGAAAAATCGCGGCATCGGCCGCGCCGGCGATCGCATAGAGCGAAAGCCCGACCAGCCATACCCGCCGGTTCATCACGTTCGTCATTCCCGCGAAAGCGCAGGGCTGTCCCGTAAAACTCGGTGGGCCGTCATTTGCAGACGTGAACGCCAAATCGTTTCACAAAATCCCCCTTGGCCGGGCTTGACCCGGCCATCCACGTCTTGCCCACAGCGGCGATGTCGAGAAAAAAAGACGTGGGTGGCCGGGTCAAGCCCGGCCACGGGGGATAAAGCCGGGGGAGGGTGGGGGGTGACGATCAAGGGTGGCAAGCACGGTCTCTATCGAGCGTACGCTCAGAGGACCCGGATGTTCTTGAACTGCCAGGGATCCTCACGGTCGAGATCCTCGGGGAACAAGATCTCGCGGTCGGTGAGCGGGGTCCAATCGCCCCATATTCCGACCACTTCGCCGAGATAGGGCCGACAGATTTCGAGGATGCGGGCGAAATCCATCTCGTCCGGTTCGACGAGGCCGCGGCGCGGGTGTTCGATCGCCCAGACGACCCCCGCGAGGACGGCGGCGGTAACCTGTAGCGAGGTTGCGTTGTTGTGCGGCGTGACCCGGCGGGCCTCCTCGATCGAGAGGCGCGAGCCATACCAGTAGACGCCGTTTTGCGGTCCCATCAGCAAGACCCCGAGTTCGTCGATGCCCGCGGTGATCTCGTCCATCATCAGCCGTTTGTTGCTTTGCAGGTGCCAGTTCTTGCCGGCGAGCTCATGGAGGCTCAGCACCGCGTCGTCGCAGGGGTGGTAGGCGTAGTGGCAGGTCGGCCGGTAGCGCACCGCCTCGCCCTCGCGCAAGGTCAGGTAGTCGGCGATCGAGATCGACTCGCCATGGGTGATCAGAAAGCCCTGATAGGGCCCTTCGAGCGGGGTCCAGCTGCGCACCCGCGTCGCCGCGCCGGGCCGCAGCAGGTAGATCGCCGCCTGGCTGCCGAAATCGTGGCGTCGTGCGTCCGCCGGAAAATGCCGTTCATGCGTGCCCCAGCCCAGCTCGGCGGGCTGTGAACCTTCGCTGAAAAAGCCGTCGATCGACCAGGTGTTGACGAATTCCCCGGGCTCCTTGGCGATGTCGGTGACCTGCGTGTCGCGCTCTGCGATATGGATGACCTTGACGCCGAGCCGCTCGGCGAGCCGCGCCCAGCCGACCCGATCGGTCGGAACGGCGACGGGCGCCGGCGCCGACCGGTCGGCATCGCGCGCGACGTCGAGCAATGCCTGCTTGACGAAGTGGGACACCAGCCCGGGATTGGCGCCGTGGGTGATGACGGCGGTCGGGCCGTCGCTGCCGCTCAAGGCTGGGCCACGTAAGCGCAGCGCGAGCGCGCTCTCGCGCAGCGCATAATTGGAGCGCGCCGAGGGCGGAAGGTTGGGGTCGGTATAGCCGCCCGGCCAAGGCTCGATGCAGGTGTCGAGGTAAAGCGCATCCTTTTCCCGGCAATACTCGATCAACGCGACGCTCGATACGTCGACCGAGACGTTGAGCAGGAAGTCGCCGCGGCCGAGCCGGCCGTCGAGCACCGCGCGGTGATTCTCCCGGGTCAACGCCGTCTCGACAAAGCCGGCGCCATATTCGGCGGCGACAGCCTCGCCGCGCGGCTCGGCGCTGATGATCGCGATCTGGTCGGGCCGGATATCGATGTGGCGCAGCAAGAGCGGCAAGACGCCTTGGCCGATGCTGCCGAAGCCGACGATCACGAGGCGGCCCGTAAAGGCGATGTGCATCTTGTCGGGCATGGTGGCGTGCCGTGGAGGGAAGGGCGAAGCGGTACGGTCGCCGGCCGGCAATGTCAAGGCGAGCGCTCGCGAACCCGGGCGCCTGCGCCATCATTTCGCCATCCCCGGGGATTGCAATAAGGGCGGACTGGGATAGTGTGCGGGCGCTTTTGAGGCCGATGCTTCACCTCTGAGGCGTGCTTCACCTCCCGTGAGGAGACCATTAGGAATGCGTAAATCGGCATTGGCGGCCGCTCTGATCGTCGCTCTCGCGCCCGCCGCGGCCCTGCCGCAGGCCAGCAGCGGGAAAAGCGGTGTCTACGAACAGCTCAACCTGTTCGGCGAAGCCTTCGAGCGGATCCGTCACGATGCCGTGGATTCGGTAGCCGACAATAAGCTCGTCGAGACCGCGATCGCCGGCATGCTGGCCAGTCTCGACCCGCAGTCGGTCTACCTGAACGAGACCGACTATAAGGCGCTGCAGGTGCGCAGTTCGGGCGAGGGCGGCTCGAGCGGCCTCGTCGTGACCCTCGCCAACGGGACGGTGAAGGTCGTCGCGCCGCGCGACGGCTCGCCCGCCGCGACGGCCGACATCAAGCCGGGCGACATCATCTTCACGATCGACAAGGAGCCGACCTACGACCTGACCCTGCCCGAGATCGAGCAGAAGCTTGCCGGGCCGGTCGACAGCGAGGTGGCGCTGATGCTGCGCCGCGGCACCGGTGCCCCGGTCGAGGTTAAGCTGAAGCGCGTCGCCGGAAAATTCCCGACCGTCAGTTCCCGGCTCGAATCCGGCGATATCGGCTATATCCGCCTCGCCGGCTTCGACGGTGCGACGTCGGGGACGCTCACCGGCGCGGTCAAGGATCTCCAGCAACAAGCCGGTAACAAGCTGGTCGGCTTCATCCTCGACCTGCGCAACAATCCCGGCGGCAGCTTCGATGCGGCGGTGGCGGCGGCGGACGCCTTCATCGACAAGGGCGACATCACAATCGTCAAGAGCCGCAGCCCCGACAGCGCCAAGAAGATTGCCGCGACCCCCGGAGACGTCGCCAACGGACAGCCGATCGTGGCGCTGGTCAACGGCGGTACCGCCCGCGAGGCGGAGCTGGTCGCCGGGGCGTTGCAGGATAACCACCGCGCCGTCCTGCTCGGCAGCAAGACCTTTGGCGAGAGCGCGATCGAGACCTTGATCCCGCTCAACGGCAACGGTGCGATCCGCCTGACGACGGCGCGCTTTGAGACGCCGAGCGGCCGGCCGATCGAGGGCAAGGGTCTCGACCCCGACCTCGTCGTGTCGCCGCTCAAGCTGGAGAAGGTCGCCCAAATCGACCACCGCCGCGAGGCCGATCTGCGCGGCGCGCTGAAGAACCCCGATGCCGTCCCACCGGAGGCGGGTGCCGCCAAGGGCGGCGCGCCCGGTGGTGCGGCAGCGCCGGCAAAGCCGTCGCTGGCCACGACCAGCGCGACCCCCCCCAAGGGCGATGAGCCGACCGTCGCGTCGGGCGATATCGGGACGACCAGCGATGAACAGCTGAGCGAGGCGGTTGACGTTCTGCGCGGCCTCGCCCTGGTCAACGGCCGCACCGCCGCGCGGTAGGGCACATGCCAGTGGCGCTACCAATTCTGGCGATCGCAGGCTGAACCCGAACCGGATCATTGTCGCTGAAGGCGGAAAGCAAGGGCGAGCGCCGGTGCCGGCCCCTCACCCTCCCACGCATCGCGCGGATCCCTCCCTTTCCCCGTGGACACGCAGGGCTGTCCGGGGAAACTTTTTGAGCTGCTGTTTGGACAGTTTGCACCGGATTGGCACCACAAAAAGCCCCTTGCCCGGGCTTGGCCCGGGCATCCACGTGCCGGAGCCACGCATTTTC
>Ga0182024_10003964_pt1 | contig 34571 bp, 33 predicted proteins | sample P32metaG_FD_120480 | JGI IMG/M metagenome (GOLD analysis project Ga0182024, IMG submission 120480) | Permafrost microbial communities from Stordalen Mire, Sweden - P3-2 metaG (Illumina Assembly) | ecosystem: Environmental > Terrestrial > Soil > Wetlands > Permafrost | place: Sweden: Stordalen...
CCGAATGCCACCGGCGCGCGCGAAATCTCGTCGCCTCGCGCGGGTTACGTCAGCGCCATCGACGCCGAGTACATCGGCCAGGCTTCCGCCATGATCGGCGCGGGCCGGGATCTGAAGGAAGACTCGATCGATCCGGCGGTGGGCGTGATTCTCGAAGTGAAGGTCGGCCAGAAAGTGGATGCGGGCGGAGTGCTGTGCCGCTTGTATTACACGGCCGAAGATAACGTCGAGGAGGCCTCGCAGTTGGTGGAGGATGCGTTCCGCATTTCGGGCACGGCTCCAGAAGATCGCGAGCTGATCCTCGAAGTGGTGGGGTAGGGTTCGTCATACACGGGAGCTCGTCGTACACTGAAATCGATGGCTGACGCTGAGATCCAATACGTCACGGACGAAAGCGGCGAAGCAACCGCGGTGATTGTGCCGATTTCGCTGTGGCGCGAAATCGAATCCGAACGCGAAACGCGCTACTTGCTCAAATCCGTCACGATGAAACGCCGCCTTCTGGAAGCCAAGGATCGTAACGAAGGAATTCCTATCGAGGCCGCCGTCGAAAAACTGGGACTTTGAGAAGTCTTGAACTGGATGCCTCCACCTTCGAGGATCTCGCGAGCAAGCGTTGTTGGCGGTCGGGAAGCGGCTGACGATTTCGATCGAGGACGCCGCCTGACGGCGACCGAATGGTGGGGCAGGGCCATGCCCTGCCAATCGAGGCGCGCCCGTGAGGGCGCGCGTTTCTTACGAGCCGCGACCAAAGGGAGCGGTTACAAAAAATCAGTATTCCGGCAGCCAATTCTTCCGAGCCGTGACTGAAAGGAGCAGCCCAAAAGCGCGACGGCACGGAGCGCATTCCTGCCTTGCCGCGTCCCCTCCAGCTTTAGCCCACCACGCCACGTCATCCCGAGCGAAGCGAGGGGATCTGCTTTTCCCCGCCCCTTGCCACGCCCCGACATCATCCGCGCCTCAGGATGGGCCTATTAATCGACGGGCCGAACTCGCTCGGCCTCTGCATTCCCGCCTTCCTCAAATCGACCGCCTCCTCGACCTCAACCACGCTTCCCGTCTCGACCAGATCGAGCAAGCTCTGTTGGCGGTCGGCAAGCGATTAACGATTTCGGTCGAGGATGCCGCCTAACTTCCGACTGGCGTCAGATAAACAATTCGACGCCCACGCGAAAGAACTCCGCGAGCTTCTTCGCTTGTTCCTTGCTGATCGACCGCTTGCCCGAAAGAATCTCCGACACTCGGCTTTTCGAGCCCAACACCGGCCAAAGATCGCTCGGCTGTAGCCCCCGGACCTCCAGCAGATAGGCCACAATCTCATGCGGCTCGCTCTTAGGAATCGGGTACGCTTTGGATTCGAAATCGTGGATCAGCCCGGTGAGCAGCTCCAGCAGCGCGTCTTCTTCAGGTGTAAGCGCGTCCTCTCCCTTTTCAAGAAGCGACTCCACCGCGGCGAGCATGCGCTCATTCTCGGCTTTCGTCTCGATCACTTTGGGAAGAGTTTTCGAAAGCAGCTTGCCGTAGCGCTTCTCATCCAAGACTGCGGTGCTCATCGTTTCCAATCTCCTCTGTCGTACTCGGCATGCGTCAGGACGCGCTTAATGTAGACGATCTGAGCACGGTAATGAACGAACGAAATCAACCGATAATTGTTGCCGCCAATGTCGAACACTGTCCGGTCCCCAACCAGGTCCGCCGAACGAAAACTTTCCTTCATTTCGGCTGGGTTTTTCCAACTCGACGACTCGACTACGTTGACCCAATGTTTCAAGGGATCAGCGGCCTTCGGGTATCTCGCCGCGAAATCCCGAAGTTGCCTCTTGCTGATAATCCTCAACGTGTCCAGTGTCCCATATTGGGAACCTGAGCGCAACGGCCCCGACGCTCGTTCGCACGCCGTCCCGAGCCGCGACCAAAGGGAGCGGTTATAAAAATCCGGATTGCAGAAACCGTTTCTTCCGGGCCGCGACCAAGCTGCGCTTGCGCCAAGGGAGCGGCCTACAAGCGCGACCGCAGGGAGCGCATTCTTGCCTTGCTCGTTTTCCAGCCCCACCCGTGAGGGTGGGGGCTTAATAACCGACATCGACGCCGAACTCGCCCGCCGCCTCCATCGCCACCTCCCTCAAATCGACCGCCTCCTCGACCTCAACAACGCTTCGCGTCTCGACCAGATCGAGCAAGCGCTGTTGGCGGTCGGCAAGCGGCTAACGTGCTTACTGAGCCGCGACTAAAAGGAGCGGCCCAAAGCGCGACGGAACGGAGCGCATTCTTGCCTTGCCGCGTCCCCCCATCGTCCAACCCCACCCGTGAGGGTGGGGTTTATTGACCGATACGGTTAACCGAAATCGATGCCGAACTCGCCCGCCGCCTGCGGCGCCCTCTGGTCGCCAAGCGCAACATTTGTGGTGAGCGGACGCAACACAAGTGTTATCCTCAAGTTGTGACGAGCTCAGTGTGACGAGCAGCGAACTGAAGCGGTGGCTCGAAAGGCAGGGGTGCAGTTCGTACCCGCCAAGGTGGTCATCTGCTGGTTCGGCTCGGCAGCAAAATGTCCGTTCTCCCTATGCACGGCAAGCATCATGAGCTGCCGACGGGTACCGTGAACGGGATCAAGAAAGCCCTCGGCCTGAAGTGAGGTTCTTATGATGCAATATCCAGTGGAGTTGGCCCGAGAGGGGACGAGAACTCTGGTCTCTTTCCCCGATTTCCCGAACGTCCACACCTACGGAGACGATGAAGCGGAAGCGCTCGCGCGAGGCGTGGATGCGCTTGAAACTTTCCTGATGGGCATGATCGAAGATCGCGAGCCGATCCCGGAACCCCGCCGCCCGAAACGCAGGCAGCGGTTTATCACTCTCCCTGCTCTGACCGAGGCGAAGATCGAATTGTACCGGCACATGCGGGCGGCGGGGGTCGGGAAGGCGGAGCTCGCCCGGCGTCTGCATTGCCACTTGCCTCAGATTGACCGGCTGCTCGACCTCAACCACGCTTCGCGCCTCGACCAGATCGAGCAAGCTCTGCTGGCGGTCGGCAAGCGGTTGACGATTTCGATCGAGGACGCCGCCTGACGGCGACCGAAGTGTGGGGCAGGGCCATGCCCTGCCAATCGAGGCGCGACCGTCAGGGAGCGCGTGTCTTACCGAGCCGCCACCAAGCTGCGCTTGCGCCAAGGGAGCGGTGATAAAAAATCAGGATTGCGGCAACCAGTTGTTCCGAGCCGCGACTAAAAGAAGCGGCCTACAAGCGCGACGGCACGGAGCGCATTCTTGCCTTGCCTTGTTTTTCCAGCCCCACCCGGATACCGCACAATCTAAAAGGGGAGCCCGTTAGGTCGACTAAAAATCAAGGAGTCTTCTTGAGAGCACGAAGCTTCTCTAGCAGACTGCCGTACTGAAAAACCGCCTTAAGGACTTCCTTGGTGAACTCGATCGCGACGTCCAATTCCTGCTGGCCGACGTTATTGTACTCCTGCGATTCAACGTGGGCGGCATCGTTTCCGAGAAGGCGAATGTCGTCAAGCCCAGCAAGCAATTCATTCGGCAACACGACCTTGCTGGAGAGATCCTTGATCTTTTCCTTCAGATTGCCGCCCTTAGCTCCGCGATCCCGGCACAACTCCTCCAGCGTCTTCCTAACCATGATCGCGGAAGCGATGAAGCACTGGGCAGAATGACAGGCGATTGCTTCTTCGAACGCGTTCGTTATGGCGACGGGTATTTTCGAATGATCGAAGTCAATCATCTCTGCCGGGTACGAAATGATGACCGTCCCACTTGAATGCACGACGAACGAATGCGTGCGACAGCTAGGATTCGGGCAACGCCGATGACCGGCCCAAACGAAAGTCGCACCGTCTTTGAGCAGCAGGTCTCGCATGATTGCTTCCCACACCCCAAGTTGGCGACACGCGGGGCATCGCATCGAGATTACAGGCGTGGCGTCCTGCGGGGTCCAGGCGTTTGCGTTAAGTATTTTCTTCATATGGATTCACGACGACGGCCCCGAGAAACCGAACTGACGCGCAGCTTAGCTTTTTCCTACGCCACTTCCATCGCTCCGCTTGGCGCGTGGCTATTAGGAAGCTTGCGCCATCGGCCCGTTATAGTTTGCCGGCGGCTTGACCGAAGGCCAGATCGTGGCCACTTCACTACAGGAGATTTCGACGGTCTTATAGAGGGTTTTCTGATGAGCTTTTGCCCGATACACTTTGCCGTCGAAAACATCTATAGCCATACACATCTGCGGATCGCAGCGTTGACCATCTTTCAGGACCTTCTTGATCGCCTCACTGGCGAGCATCGCCATCGCTTGGCAGCGTTGAGGGATGTCGGAAGTGCGTGTTTTCCAGAGGCAGATGATTACACCGCCCATCCTCATGCCATTGTCGTTCGCCACCTCCGTCACTAGATCCAGAGAGACCGATACAGTGACACCATTGATTGACAGTCTTGAGTAACCGACCGACGGAATTCGAAATTCTGTCTTTCCGAGGCCGAGTGTCCTCTCGTGACCTTGAAATGCCGCCACAGCCTCACTACCAATCTTATAGTTGCCCTTCGTCCAGTCCGTCGCACCCGCAGAGTTTGCCTTGCGGCTGAGAGCGTTGAGCGCCTCCGCAAGAACATCCTTAGTGGGATGTTTCTTTGCGAGATGTTTGCAAAGAGCCTCTCGGACCTCGTCGTAGCGTGGAAGGAGACAAGTTGGAGGGTACTTTGCTTCGATGATTATTCGGCGCCGCGCTGTGGCATTTCCCTCCGAGAGGTATTCAGCGACCTGGCTCGCCGAAAGTCGGGGAGACGGGTTTAACTTGTGAGTAAATTCCTTTTTGACCAACATATACTTCCAATCCGGGGGAGGTGATCACATTATAGCGCCGAATTGTTTCGAACAGTCTTGTAACGATCTGTAGCGGATGCTAGTCCGTAAAGCTGTGGCGAACCGTCAATTGGCTTTCCTCCCCGGCCAGGACACGTTTTGGTAGCCAGAGCTGCGCATGAAAAAAACATAGCCGTTCCGGACCCCAAGTGTCTCATCCATTACCATCCAATATGGTATGCTTCTACCAATTGGCATGCTCCCCAAACTCCACACCGACCCCAACTCGACCACCCCGCTCTACCGGCAGATCTATGAACAGCTTAGTTCAGCGATCCTCGCCGGTAAACTCGCCCGAGGCGAGCGGCTACCGGCCACTCGGGAATTGGCTGGGTCCATTGGACTGAACCGCACGACCATCGCGGCGGCTTACGAGCTTCTCGAAGCGGATGGGCTGATCCGCAGCCACGTCGGCAAAGGCACCTTCGTTACCGGCCCGGAAACGACACGCCCGAAACAGACAGGCCCGGGAAAGCCCCGCGACTGGAACGCATTGTTTGCGCGCAGAAACCGCGACCGCACTCCGATTTCGTACGTGTCCCGTCCATCCGATCAAGGACCCGCGCGCGACATCGTGAAAAGCGGCGACAGTTTATGGGTTCCTGACACCGCGCCGTTTGACGTCGAAAACGATCTCGAAAACATGCGCGAAATTGGCGTACCGTCGCGGGACTTTCACTCTCCCACCAATGCGGCGCAGATCAGCTTCTCCGCATCGCGACCCTCGCAGGAACTGTTTCCCCTCGAAGAATTCCGCGCGACCGTTCGCGAGGTCATCGATTCCCCCGAAGCCGCGCAAATTCTCCAGCTCGGTCCGGCGAGCGGCTACGGCCCCCTCCGGCGTTTCATCATCAATGAGGCTCGGGAAAGCGGAACGGCTCGCGACGACGACGATGTCCTGATCACCAGCGGAGTGCAACAGGCTTTCGATCTGATCCAGCGCGTGCTCGCCTCGCACGGCGAAACTGTGGTGATCGAAGATCCGGTTTATCCAGGGCTGCGCAACGCCTTTCAGCGCGGCGGCGCGCGTGTTATCGGCGCGCTCATGGGTGACCCCATGGAAAACAGCGGCGTCGACTTCCCTGCCCTCGAACGGCTTCTAGAAAAAGAAACACCGCGCCTGATGGTTCTCACTCCCAATTTTCAAAACCCGACTGGCACCACCATTCCCGCCGCGACGCGCAAAGACATTCTGGCGCTCGCGCGAAAAGCCGGAACCATCCTCATCGAAAACGATCTGTACGGCGAGCTCCGATACAAGGGCGACGACATTCCGTCCATCAAGCGCATGGACGAATCCGGCGACACCATTCTGCTCGGCAGTTTTTCGAAGATCGCGTTTCCGGGGCTGCGCGTCGGCTGGGTGATCGGACCGCGGCACTTTATCGCGCGTCTCACGGAAGCTAAAGAAGCCAGTGACCTCCACTCGGATCAGCTTTCGCAAGCCGTGCTGCTGCGATTCGCCGAGTCCGGCCGTCTGGAAGCGCATCGAAAGAAAATGATCGAGACCGGAGCCGCGCGCCTCGAAGCATGTCTCGAAGGCTGCGCCGAAAATCTTCCCGAGGGCAGCGAGTACACGCGGCCCGAAGGCGGCATGAACGTATGGGTGCGATTGCCCGAGCCGCTCGACGCGGCCGAGCTCGCGGCGCGCGCGCTGCGCGAAAACATTAGTTTCCTGCCGGGCCGTTATTTCGCGGTATCGAGGGCCCATCCGCACAGTCTGCGGCTGAGTTTTATCGGCCTGGAGCCGGAGCAGATCCAGCGTGGATTGAGCGTTTTAGGAACGATTATTGAAAGTGAATTATCGCGCGAAAAACAAGCGCGCGAGGCGCGTCGGGACGATCCATCGCCCGCGCTTGTGTAAGACCGGGAAAACACCGTGAAACCACCGGGAAGTCACCGTAAGAACACCGCAAATAACCCAGGAGAACACCACATGTTTCTGTCAGACGATTTCAGATTGAAGAGCGGCTTGGCCGAGATGCTCAAGGGCGGCGTCATCATGGACGTCACCAACGTCGAGCAGGCGCAAATTGCTGAAAAAGCGGGCGCGACGGCGGTGATGGCGCTCGAACGCGTCCCTTCCGACATCCGCAAAGACGGCGGAGTCGCCAGAATGGCGTCAATTCGCATCATTCGCGATATTATGGCGACGGTTTCGATTCCGGTAATGGCCAAAGCGCGCATCGGGCATTTCGTCGAGGCGCGGATTCTGGAGGCGTTGGGCGTCGATTATATCGATGAAAGCGAAGTGCTAACGCCCGCCGACGAAGAGCATCACATCGACAAACGAAACTTCAAAGTGCCGTTCGTCTGCGGCGCGCGCAATCTGGGCGAGGCACTGCGGCGGATCGCCGAGGGCGCCGCGATGATTCGGACCAAGGGCGAGGCGGGGTCGGGCGATATCGTGGAGGCGGTGCGGCATATCCGGACGATTGTCAAAGAGATGAAGCACTTGACGATTCTCGGCAAAGAGGAGCTGGTTCACGAGGCCAAGAATCTGGGCGCGCCGCTGGAACTGGTGGAGTGGGTCGCCGAGAACGGAAAACTGCCGGTGCCGAATTTCTCGGCGGGCGGTATCGCGACGCCGGCGGATGCGGCGCTGGTGATGCAGCTTGGCGCGGAGGCGGTGTTCGTGGGCAGCGGAATTTTCAAGAGCGAAGACCCGGAAGCGCGGGCGCGCGCCGTGGTGAAGGCCGCGACGTTCTTCAACGATCCGGTGAAGCTGCTGGAGGCTTCCGAGGAATTGGGAGAGGCGATGCGCGGTTTGGATGTCGCCAAGATGGCGAAGGAAGAGTTGCTGCAAACTCGCGGCTGGTAAGGAAGAATGGCCGCGCATGCACGCCGATTCACGCGGATAAGCCGAGGCAGAAGAAGTCAGGAGACAGGAGTCAGGAGTCAGAATTGAAGATCGTCGTGAAGGGCATTGGCCGTTAATGAACGTGAATGAACGCGAATAAGAAAACAGTAGGTGTGCTGGCGCTGCAAGGGGATTTCGAGGCGCATCGCAAGGCGATTGAGCGGACGGGGGCGCGGCCGGTGGAGGTGCGCACGGCGCAGGAACTCGCGCAATGCGACGGTCTGATTATTCCCGGCGGGGAGAGCACCACGATGTTGAAGCTGCTCGACGCCGGAAAGCTGACCGATGCCGTCCGCGAATTCGCGTCGCGAAAACCGGTTTACGGATCGTGCGCCGGCGCGATTCTACTGGCCAAGGGAGTCACGCGTCCGGCGCAGGCGAGCCTTGGGTTGATGGACATCGATGTCGAACGCAATGGGTATGGTCGGCAGATCGACAGCCGCATCGCGAAGATCGGGATTGATTCTGAGAATCCGGCAGGCGACAAGATCGCCTGCCCCACCGATCTGGAAGCGGTGTTCATTCGCGCGCCGATTATCCGGCGAGTCGGCGATGGCGCTCGCGTGCTGGCGCGTTATCAGGGCGATCCGGTGTGGGTGGAGCAGGGTCGTCACATGGTGACGACATTTCACCCGGAGTTGACGGAAGATTCGCGCATTCACCGGAGGTTTGTCGAGAAGCTGTAGTTTTCCAGCAGTCACAATGGGCGAGGCGCGAGTCGTGACGACCCTGGGTTGAAGCGGAGGATGTAGAGTGCCGCTCCTTTTCGTCGCGGCGATCCTGATCGTTATGACCGCTTACTTGGCGGGTCCGCCATCGGTCGACGGCGAACCGGCGAAGACCTGACGCCCATCCGGCAAAGTGACCCGCCGGGCGTTGGCCACGTTGCTGCCGTCCTTGGCGGCGTAGCCTTCCACGGTGACCTGGTCGCCCTGGTTCAATGCGGTCCGTTTCCAGCCCTGGCGAATGAGCACGTTGGGGCTGCCCATTTCGAAACTCCAGTTGGTGACTTTGCCGCTCTCATCTTTCACGTCGACGTAGAGCCACGCATGCGGGTTGGTCCACTCCAGTCTGGTGATCGCGCCCGTGACTTTGATGCGTTTGTTCGCGTCGAACTCAGCGATAAACGCGTGGTGCGCGGATGCCGGTATCGCAAGGAATAACAGCGAGAACAGCAATCCGACACCAACCGTCCCCGCCAGTAAGATGGTTTTCATGATTCAGGTTCCTCCATTTTGTGACCGTTCCCTCGGCGCAAGACCAGGTTGGTTGCGGCTGCTAAGGCAGGGAAACGCACTCCCTGACGGTCGTGCCTCAAAGAAAAAATCATTTGCCGACCAGATGCTGCAAGTCCCGGTTGTTTTCGTTGCAGACGTATTGCCCGACCTCTTCGCCGGCGGCAGCGAGCTCGGTCGCCTTTTTCACGGTCCACGGCTTCTTAAAGGTCCCCGGGTCGTCTATCGTAATTTCCACTTCCAGGTGACCCAGGTCCTTTCGCCAATAGCGTTCGGTGATGTGCAGTTTGTCGGTGTGCGGGTGGGCCTCGAAATCCAGCCAGCCCTGATCGTTGAAGCCCACCGCGTCGACCACCAGCGTGTCTCCGTCCCACTTACCGACGGAGTGCCCGACAAAGGGCGAGAGCGATTCGTCGGGATGTTTGCGCCCGTCCAGGTAGACTTGGCGAGGCAGTTCGTCTTCGTAGAGGAACGCCAATACAGTTGGGCTTTGCATGATCCGGAACGGCAGGACAAGCGCTGCCATGGAGGGTCCAAATGGGAGGCAACGCGACGAGGGAATGTCCTTCAAATTGTTCGCCAGCCGCTCCTTGCTGGCCGCGTCCGCCCAGGCAAGCGCCTCGGGTTTTCCGGGATCGACGAACCGCAGCGTGTGCCATACTCCCGAAAGATCCGGTTTGCCGTCGGGCGTTCGCGGCGTGGGCCCGGTGGGGGCGTCGTGCGGGTCGAAGATGTCGGCGTAGAAGACTCGATCCTCTCCGACACTGCCGAGGGAGAAAAAGTCCGGCAGGCTGGCGTCCACGCGCACGGTTTGTCCGGCCGGGACCTTCACGTCCGGTTTTTCAAACGGCATCAATCCGGGCGAAACGATGGCGATCTGATACGTTCCGGCGGGTAACTGAGTGAGCGAATAACTACCCGAGGCAGAACTGGCGGCGTGGAACTCGGCGCCGGCTTCGTTCTTGGCCTGCACCTGAGCTGCAACTCCCTTGCCGTCCGGATCGGTTACTTTGCCGCTGATGGCGCCGCGAGGGCTTTGAGCGGAAGCCGTTAAAGCACACAACAACAAACAGACTGCACTATTTCGTAGGCGCATACCCCGTTGCGTCCTCCTAATTTTTACTTTCAAGGATCTTAGCATGGGCTCGGGCGGCAATGCAATAGCGGGAGGGTTAATTGGAAAGTATTGCGCGACCAGGGGGTCGCGCGCGGGTCAGGGGACCCGCCCCACAAGAAGCCTACGCTTTCAAACGGTTTTGCGGCGGCGCGATCTGATCACGATCGCGAGAGTAAGGCCGGCGAGCAGTCCGGCGAACAGGCCCGCTCCGGCAATGGTTGCGCGATTCGGCCCGTCGGGACGCGCGGGGAGAGTCCCGAAGGCGACGGGCTCAATCCGCATTCTGGAGCGTGAATTCAGCCCGCCGTCCACTTGCGGATGACGGGCTCGACGATGTTCATCCATTGCGTCCTGCCGGATATTTTCGTCGATGAGGCGCGTCATTAGCTCCGTGGTTACCTGCTGGGCGACATGGGCGTCCGGATAGTTGAAAAAGACGACGATCGCGGGTCTGCGGTTCGCCGGGTATTCGGCCGGAAAGGGCGTTACCACAATGTTCTTTCGCATATTCCCGGCCAGTTCATCGAGGGGCTTTGCCCGCTCCTGCGGGTAAAGATTATTCTGCTGAATGATCGCTGCCAGCGAATTCGAGCTCAGGATTTCCTGCGTTAGCTTGGTGACCGATTCCGAAATGGCCCGCTGCACTGCCGGTGTCTCCTCTACCGCGCAACTCCACGTTCCACCGCCGAGCGGAGTGCATCCATCCCGAAACATTGAATCGAGATCCACAACAATCCGTTCGGGCGTCGCACGCATGGTCGCGTGCGAGCGGTAGGTGGCCGGCATGGTGAGCGAAATCGCGAGGGACGCGAGCAGTCCCGTGAGCGCGCAGGCGAGCGTGATCCCGGCAAAGGTCCCGGTGGTCATTTGCATTTTGAAGGCCCCCCAGAGGATGTCGAAGGCGTCGCGGGGTTTTGGTGTAGCGTCTTCGAGCAAGGCGTCGAACTCGCCGCCGTAACGTTGGCGCCATCGCGCGGGGTAGAGCCGACCGAGATAGCGAAATAGTCGTTTCATCTAAGGCTGGCTCGCATCGGCCGCTCCGAGCGGCGAGCGAACGCGTTGGCCGCAGGTCGGGCAAACGGCGGTGCGGCGGCGCGATCTGATCACGAACGCGAGAGTGAGGCCGGCGAGGAGTCCGGCGAACAGGCCTGCTCCGGCAATGGTCGCGCGATTCGGCCCGAATGGACGTGTTGGCAAACTCGGAGTGTCAAGAGGCTCAAGGCGCATTCCGGAGCGTGGGTTAACGTCACGGTCAGTGATGGGCTGTCTGACCGGCACGTCAATGAACCCGGCCATCAGACGGGCCGTCACCCGCTGCGCGAGAAGCGCGTCCGGATAGTCGAATCGAATGACGAAGGCGGGAATGACTCGCCCAGGCGGCGCGGGAGCGACGGGTTGCACCACAATGTGTTTTCGCATGTTCTCGATGACGTCATCGAGGTCAGAGCGGGTGCGCTCGCGAGGGTAAAGATTGTATTGTTGGATGATCGAGGTCAGCACGTTGCGGCTGAGGATTACCTGCTGCATCGACGCAACGCGGTCCCACATCGCCTGGTTGATGCTGGCCGAGTCCCCGCTCTCCGGTATCTGCTCGGGAGTCATCTTGATCGTCGCCTCCGAAACGTAGCTGGCCGGCCATGTGAACGAGATCGCGACGGAGGCGAGTACGCCGATTAGCGCGCACGCGAGCGTGATTCTGCCGAAGGTCCAAGTTGAAATTTGCATTCTAAAGGCTCCCCAGAGAATGTCGAAGGCGTCGCGTGGTTTTGAAGGAGCGTCTTCGAGCAAAGCGTCGAATTCGTCGCCATAACGCTTGCGCCAGCGTGATGGATAGAGGCGCGCGAGAAAACGAATGACGCGTCTCATGCGTTTTTCAGCCTGCGCACCACAGTCTTCGTGATTTGCGAGAGCGCCGCGACCTCGGCTTCGAGATGCGTGCGCCCGGCGGCGGTCAAGGTATACGGGCGGCGTCGATCGTCGGAATCGAGGCCTCGAATCCAGCCGCGTTCTTCGAGTCGAGTGATGGCGCCGTACAAGGTTCCGGGGCCGAGGCGGACGGAGGCGAAGCGCTCGATGTCTTCCATCATGGCGTAGCCGTGTTTGTCGCCATCGGCGAGGCTTGAAAGGACCAGGAGAGTTGGGTCGGTCATGATTGGTTACGTGTTATTACGTATCACGTAGTATCGTGCCACGTAATAAGGGCGATGTCAATCCCTGGGTTGGGGTTTCACTGTTCGACATGTCCCCCACCCTTACGGGTGGGGTTGGACGATCGAATCCCCCACCCTTACGGGTGGGGCTGGAGGCATAGCCGGAGGGGCAAGGCAAGAATGCGCTCCGTGCCGTCGCGCTTTTGGGCCGCTCCCTTGGCGCAAGCGCAGCTTGGTCGCGGCTCGGAAAGGCGGTCACGGCTCAGTCGGCAGGGCATGGCTCTGCCCCACCGGAGCTTAAAGCATCCGCGCGCATCCACCGATAGATATTCGATGACTTGCGAGCACTGCGGCGCGCCCATGCGCGCGGATCGCGACCGCGGAGTTTTCGTCTGCGACTATTGCGAGAGCCAGGCAACTCCTCCGGTTGACGACGACGGCGTTCTGGTGTTGGGGCCGGCGAAGGAGAAGTGTCCGATCTGCGCGGCAGCCTTGTCGAAGGGATCGCTGGAATCGTTCAGCCTGCTGTACTGCGAGCGTTGCCGGGGAATGCTGATCGACATGGACGATTTTCAGCCGCTGATCGCGGCACTGCGGTCGCATCGCGATGCACCGGCGGCGTTTCTCGCTCCCCGAAGTGCGGCGGACGCGGATCGGACGCTCAATTGTCCCAGGTGCGGCGCGGCCATGGACGATCATCCCTATGGCGGCGGTGGAAATGTGAACGTCGACACGTGCGAGGCGTGCGACGTGATCTGGCTGGATGGCGGTGAGCTGCGGAAGATCGCGTCGGCGGCGGATCGTCAACTTTCGATCTAAGAGTCTTAGCCGCGAATGAACGCGAATGAACGCGGATAAGAAATAGTTACTTGTGTTGATCCGTGTGCATCGGTGCCCAAACGAAGCTTGTGCATCGGGCGGAGCCTATACTTGAAATATGGACGCGGTGGAATCCAAGGAGTTCGCGCTCGACGAGTCCGCGGCCGCGCCTGATCCTGGACTGCACGCCAAGCAAGATGCCCTGCTGGCAGCTCTTCGCCAGATGCGTAGCGTCATTGTGGCGTACTCGGGGGGCGCGGATTCCGCGTACCTGGCCTGGGCAGCGCAACGCGCGCTGGGAGAACAGGCGATCGCGATTACGGCCGATTCGGCTTCCCTGCCCGAGTCGCACAAACGCGATGCGGAAGAATTCGCGCACGCGCACGGCATTCGCCACGAGTACGTCGCAACGCGCGAGTTCGAAAATCCGGACTACGTCAAGAACGATCGCGACCGGTGCTTTCACTGCAAGGACGAGCTATTCACGCGCCTGGATGAAGTGGCGCGGGAGCGCGGGATTGACCACGTGATTTATGGCGTGAACGTCGACGATCTGGGGGATTATCGCCCGGGGCAGCGGGCGGCTAAGCTGCATCAAGCAAAAGCGCCGCTGGTGGATGCGGGATTGACGAAGGCCGAGATTCGCGAACTATCGCGGCGCGCGGGCCTCAAGACGTGGGACCGGCCGGCGTCGGCGTGTCTCAGTTCGCGAATTCCGTATGGCACGCCGGTCACGATTCAAAACGTGAAGACCGTGGAATTAGGGGAAGAGGCGATTCGCGCGCTGGGGTTCCGCCAATTTCGCGTGCGGTTTCACGGCGACGTGGTGCGAATCGAGATCGCGCCGGAGGAGCTGGATCGCGCGATGAGCGTCGACATGGCGCGCCGGTTCACGGCGATTTTCAAACCGCTCGGGTTTCACTACGTCACGCTGGATTTGGAAGGCTACCGGCAGGGGTCGCTGAACGCGGTGCTGGATCGCGGTTAGCGGCCGTCGCGGAGGAACCCCCACCCTTGACGGGTGGGGCTGTTTCGATGTTCGTGAGTTAGCCCCAAGCTGACGCATGGGGCTGCACGGGACACCGGCAGGGATCGCTGAACGTGGTACTGTGATTCCACGACTCTTTTCTTGAGGAGGGGTTAATCCCGATGCGAATGCCATGGAGTGCTGCCGCGAACACCGTCAAACCCGCTGAGGCTCACCGCACATCGTGGTTTCACGCTGTTAGCTGGGCGATGGGCATCGGATTTACTGGAATCCTCATTTATTCATGGGCCGAGAAGTCGTGGATGGTATTGGCATGCGCGGTGTTCGTTGCGCTTGCGGCAGCGCTGGTCGGGGCGCTCGGCGGCTTCTTGTTTGGTATTCCAAAGACAATGACCGCTCCGCCAGCTCCCGGAGCGGGCGCGCCAACCGAATACGAAGGCAATACGAATCTTGAACAGATCTCCGACTGGCTGACGAAAATCCTGGTTGGAGCAGGGCTGGTGGAGTTGAAAAGCGTGCCCTCCGCACTGAGCGCTTTCGGGTCGGCATTTAAGGCAAATGACGCCATGGGGAAATTCGGGTGGGTCGCCGCTCCCTCATTGGCAATCGTCTATAGCGTCTGCGGATTTCTTCTCGCCTACTTGTGGGCGCGCATCTATATGATCGCGGAGTTAGAAATGCGCAAGGAGAGGGCTCTATCCTCCGGCGCTGGACTGACCGTCGTTGTCGGGCCGCAGCCCATCGTCGTCCAACCGCCCCCGGGTAAATGAAACGGCCACCGCCACAGCGATCACTACCAAACATCCGATCGCGTTGTACCAGAGATAGGCGATGTGCGTGAATCCGGCGACGGTGAAGATCACGCACTGTCCCGCGATCACGCCCATGAACGCGGCAGTTCCGCGCACGCGCTTCACGAAAAACGCGAGCACGAATACGCCCAGCATAGTGCCGTAGAACAACGACCCCACCAGGTTCACGGTTTCGATGAGCGCGCCGAAGCTGCGCGCGTAGCTCGCGAAGGCGATCGCGTACAGGCCCCAAAATGCGGTCGCGACGCGTGAGGCGATCAGATAATGGCGATCGTTACCCGGGGTTGGCGTGCCATCCGGGTTCAGAAGGTCGGGGCGAAAATGACGGCGGTAAACGTCGATGATGCTGACGGTGGCGAGCGAGTTAATCTCGCCAGAACTGGCGGACATGGCGGCAGTGAAGATCACGGCGAGCGCCAGTCCGACGGCGCCTCGCGGCAGATAGTGCGTCACGAAGGAAAGGAAAATGTAGTTGGTGTCGGTCTCTTTACCAACCTGGGTGGCGGCAGTGTGAGCGGCATCGAACTGCTTCTGCGCTTCATTGAATTTTGTGATCGCGGCGGAGCGGGCTGTGGAATCGTGCGCGTCCTTGATCTCGCGGGCGGCGGCACGGCGTTGATCGAACGCCTGATCGGAACTGGCCGCGATAGCGCCGAATTGATGGCTCTGTTCAACCCGCGGGGACTCGGCGGGATTGAATACCAGCGGCGGTCTTTCGAACACAAAAAATACGAACACCATCGCGCCGATAAACAGGATGAAGGCTTGCATGGGAACCTTCGCGACGGCGTTCAACAGCAGGCTCAAGCGGCTTTGCCCGATCGACTTGCCGGTGAGATAGCGCTGGACCTGGCTCTGATCGGTTCCGAAGTAGGCGAGAAAAAGGAAACTGCCGCCGATGAGTCCGCTCCAGAGATTGTAGCGATCGTTCCAATCGAACCTGGTGGTGACGATGTTGATTTTTCCGGCGGCGCCGGCGATGCGCACGGCGTCGAAGAAGGAGACGTCCGGCGGCAACAGGTGCACGGCAACAATCAGCGACAGCACCAGCGCGGAGAGGATCACGAACATCTGCGGAACGTCGGCCCAGGTGACCGCCTTGATTCCGCCCATGGTGGTGTAGAGGATCACCAGTCCGCCCATGAGGCCGACGGTGACTTCGAACGGCCAACCCAGAATGATGCTGAGGCAGATGGCCGGCGCCGAGAGCGCGATTCCGCTTTGCAGGCCGCGCGAGATCAGAAAAATGCCGGTGATGAGGCCGCGCGTTTTGGGATCGAAGCGCCTCTCCAGATACTCGTAGGCAGTGTAGACTTTCGCGCGGTGGAAAATGGGCACGACGGTGACGCAGAGAATCACCATCGCGACGGGCAGACCGAAATAGAATTGCACAAAGCGCATGCCGTCGGTGTAACCGAGCGCGGTGGTGGAGATGAAAGTGATCGCGCTGGCCTGCGTCGCCATGATGGAGAGGCCCATGGCGTACCACGGCATGGTTTTTCCGGCAAGCAGGAATTGGTTGACGGTGGTGGATCCGCGGCCGCGATAGAGGCCGTAGCCGACCAGGGTCGCGAGCCAGGCGAAGAGGACGGTCCAATCGAGTGCGGTCATTCGTTAAGGGCCGAGGCGTCGGGTGAGGAGATAGAAGATGACGATCACCGCAGCGAGATAGGCGAGCACTGCTGTGTAGACTCGCGCCCAGGTGCCGAGGGCGGGAGGCGGCTCGTCGAGGATGGGTTTTTCGTCAGGAGTCATGGGGGTTAGAGGCACCTTGGTGCGGCCTCGTCAGCGCCGCTCCCTGACGGTCGCGGTTCAGAAAATACGCGCGCCGCAGGGCATGGCCCTGCGCCACCAGGGTTTCTCATGGGACCTTCCCGGCGCTGAGCATGTTCGCAAATAAACGATACGCGCCGGCGACGCCTGCGGGCAGTTCGCGGAACCAGGAATACGCGGAGAAAATGTACACTCCTTTTCCGAGCCGCAGATACAGCTCGCCGCCAGGATGCGGCTCCTCGCCCTGATCGTGCGATTCGAGAACGCTCTGATACTTGGGGTCCCATTCGCTCGCGAAGTTGAGGCCGCGCTCCTGCACCCAGCCGTCGAAATCGCGCGGCGTGATGGGATTGGGCGCGTGCAGCAGCGAATTCCGCGGACTGGGAAACGCGACGGCGGCGTTAGACTCAGTGACGCGATCGCGGCTGAGAGTGATCGGCAGCGGTCCGATGTGCTCGAGCAGTGAGGGATCGCCGCCGAACGGCCCGATCTCGGGAACGTTGTATTGGACGATGAGGGTGCCGCCGTCGCGCACGTAATCGAACAGCCGCTGATAGTTGGCGCGCAGATCCGCGCGCGTATTCCAGGCGCGAACGCCGGTCACGATGGCGTCGTACTGCGAAAGATCGCCGGTGGTGAGATTAGAGGGAGAAAGCAGCACAACGGTTGCGCCCATCTGGCGGATGGCCTCGGGCTCTTCATCACCCGCGCCGACGATGTATCCGATGTTGTGCGCGAGCGTGCGGATGTCGGACCGAACCAGCTTGGTGGCGGCTGCGGGAAGCAAGGTCTGGATGGGGATGTGCGGATAGTCGATAAACTCCGTGGCCAGCGAAATCTTTCGGTCGCCGACGGTTGCGGTTGCTCGCAGCTCGCCTTGTGCATTGTCGTTGGGTGGCGTGATTTCGAAAATCGCGGTGGTCTGCTGACCGGAAGCGAGTTCGAAGTGGCGCAGCGCGGGATTCACGCGCCAGCCATCGGGGACGTCCAGTTGCACATCGCCCGCGACCTTTCCGGTGTTGGATTTCACGGGGACCTCAATGGTCCTCGATTTCGCGGTGGGAAATACCAGCGGCAGCATGTTCGCATCGACTGCAACGGGCGGGACGACGGCAAGCGGCCGCGTCATTTCGCCATAGAGGCGATCGGCATAGCGATACTGCACGGGACGCGTCAGCCAAACGTCGACCCCGGCGAGCTTCAAATTGAAACGAGCATTGAGCACCGGCGGACTTTCAGGATCGCCGATCTGGCGGGGATCGGGAACAGAATACAGCCAGCCGTCCTTGGGCTCGACCAGCCAGTAGGGCTGCGAGTAGGGATGATTTTCCTGGAGCGAGAATACGGCCGGATAGAGCTGCGGTTGATTGGGGATCAGGACGGTCTCCCCAGAGAGGACCGAGCCAATCCACGGGACGCCTGTAGGAACCACAATTACCCCAGCCAGCGTTACGCGTACCGGTAGTCGAACCAGAGCAGTGGATCGGATTTTGACGCTGCCGCCGGGTGACACCAGCGCTTTGTCCACTGTGGCATCCAGCCACAGGGTGGCGCAATCCGCCACAGTTTCGTCGATCTCTTTGAGTTTGAGTTCCGCCAGTTTGTGTTCGGCGGCAGGATCTTTTGTCGCGTCCACAATCGCCCTGATCAACGGGCGCGCTTCCGCGAGCGTCTTCAAAATCTGATCGGGATGCTCGGGGATGAAACTCCTTCGCGCTTCGGCGACCAGCGCTCCGATCGCCCCGCCGCCGGGCAAGCGACCCCACGAGGTGTCGATCCCATCGAACGGATCGGCGGAGGCCTTATCGCCCGCGATCGTCACCAGATACGCCTTCGTCGATCCCTTGCGTTCCGGCGCGCCCATGGCCTGGCTGCGATGCTGGCTGCGGGACATCCCGGCGATCTCGCCGTAGGAATAGCCCAGCACAGGGTTGTATTCGCCGACGTCGACCTCCACGCGGCCGGCCATAGCGCGGGCTTCTTTTTCCATGTCGGCGGTGAACGCCGGCAGATTCTGCATCAAACGTTTGGCCTGCCACGCCGCAACGCCCAACTGCAAGTGCTCGGGGTATTTGGCGGGATCGGCCGCCACTGAAAACGCCTCGCGCCCCAGGATCGCGGAGACCTGATGTTGGCCGTGGCCATCGCGCGAGGTGCCCGAAAATTGGAGCACGATCACGTCCGGACGGAAGCGGCGAATATTCCAGACGATGTCGCCCAAAACCTTTTCGCGGGGCCAGTGCGCGAACGTGTCCGCGGCAGTTTTTGAGAATCCGAAGTCGATGGCGCGGGTGAAGAATTGTTCACCTCCATCAATGTGCCGAGCGGCGAGCAGCTCCTGAGTGCGAATGATCCCCAGCTCGTCGCCCTGCTCGCTACCGATCAGATTCTGGCCGCCCTCGCCACGAGTGAGCGCGAGATATGCCGTACGCATGTGGCGTCCGCGGGCGAAATACGCCAAGAGCGCAGTATTTTCATCATCCGGATGCGCTGCGATCATCATCACGCTGCCGAGCGTGGAAAGCCGGTCCAGCCGGCCGCGGATCTCCGCCTCCCCGGCCAGATTCTTTTGGGCGCGGGCGGCTGGACACAAAATTGCCGTAAGTATTAGCGCGGCGAGGAAAACAGGTGAAAACATGAACCTGGAAGGCTGTTTCGGCGTCGATATACAGTGAGGACAGCGGAAGCGAGAGAAGATCGTCACCCGGCTTTCATCTTAGCAAGCGCATTTGACAGTCGACGCAGCAGGGGTCAAGGGGCATTTAAAGGTCGACTAAAGATCGGCGCGATTCTGGACGAAGTGTTTTTTGGGGGCAGTATGGCAGACGGCATTTCTTACACTGGGGACGGTGGCGGGAGCTGGTGGAGCAGTGCGCGCCAATGGATTCGCACGGCTCGGCCGGACGAACCCGATGCACACGGCGTGCGTCTCGGCCTGGCGCTGGGGGGCGGCTTCGCGCGGGGAATCTCTCACGTGGGTGTGCTGCGGGCGTTTGAGCGGGCTCGCATTCCGATTCATTGCATCGCGGGCGTAAGCGCGGGTGCGATTGTCGCATCGGCGTTCGCGTCGGGATCCACCAGCGAAGAAATCGAGCGGATCGCGGTCCACATGCGATTTTCCGATATCGCGCGATGGAGGTTCAGCCGGCGCGGGCTGGTGGGATCGGACCCGATGAGGGACTTTCTGGCCCGCCTGCTGAAGGTTCTCACGTTCGAGAACATGCAAATTCCTCTGGCCGTGATCGCGAGCGATTTGACGGCGGGAGCGCCCGCCGTGTTTCGAGACAAAGGCGACGTGGTGCTGCCGATTCGCGCGAGCTGCTCCTATCCGGGATTGTTTCAGCCGGTGCGCTACATGAACCACTGCCTGGTGGACGGAATGATTTCGATGGACGTGCCGGCCGCGCCGCTGCGGAGGATGGGCGCCACCCACGTGGTGAGCGTGGCACTGCCGGCGCCTGTCGAAACCGTGGACCCGCAGAATATCCTGAGCGTGGTCACGCGCTGTTTCCAAATCATGACTGTGCGGACGGAAGCACAGTGGCGGCGGCATTCGAATGTAGTGATCGCGCCGGATGTGAAAGATATGGGCTGGAACTCATTCGAGCATGCCCGTAATATGATCGACGCGGGGGAGCGCGCCGCGAAGGCGGCGATCCCGCAGATCCTGCGATGGTTCCCTGATTTGGGACCGGAGTCCGAGGTCAATCCGCAAGCGAGCGCCGTGGCGTAAGCAGCAGACTCAGCTCGTTCGTGCTTGCGAAGACGTGAACGTCAGAATGTCTTCAAGCGCATCCTCTGCCACTCCACCGAGCCTCGGATCTTGCTGTAGTTTTCTCAGCTCTTCGAGAACCCGCGGATCCAGCAAAGTGTGATGTATCCGCGCCAGGTGGCCCAGGCCTACAACCGCCGCGGCTCGAACGTCGTCGCGATCGTCATTCAACTCCCCCAGGCACTTCCTCTCGGCCCAGGCGGCGTCTGGCTCGTGCAGTGCCATACGGAGTAGCGCCCGGGCAGCCCCGGGGGGCTTCGCTCTCACAAGAGCCATTTCGAGTTCATCGCGAGATATGGCCGGGAGTTCTTCGTATTTCATGGTTTGCCGAGCTAGTGCGTCAGATCGTAAACGAAATAATTCATCCCGACCCGATAGGCCAGCGACGCCCACTTCTCCGCATATTTAGGATCGTCCGAATTCTCCCACCCGTCGCCCAGATCCATGTTGTGGCAGATCGCGACAATGATGCGGCCCTTGTCGTCGCGAATGCAGCGCCAGTGCGGCACTTTGCCGGTGGGGCCCTTTTCGTAGGTGATGTGGTAAGCGAAGTAATTGGAGGAGCCGGGCACCTGAAAGCGATCGTCAAGGTCGTACAGGGTGTGAAAGATCGGATCGCTCGACGGAATCTCTTCCACCACCCGATCCGGGAAGACCTTGCTCATGCTGTCCATGAACGACTCCCATTCATTCAGAAATCCGCCCCTGCCCGCCCTTAAGTTCGCGTTTCTGTTATCGTCGGGCCAGTCCTCCGAGCCGTGAAAATCGTCGCACATGAAAAAGCCGCCGCGCAAAATGAATTCGCGAAGCTGGCGGGCCTGGTCGTCGGGCAACTGCCAGTGCCCTGGCTCCACCGCGTACAGCATGGGCCAGTTATAGATGTCGTCGGTGCCGTCGAGATCCACCACCTGTTCCGCCGAACGCGCGTCAATTCGCGTCAGACGCCGGACGCCTTCCAGTAAATGGCGGTCCGAACGCGGATAATCCATGGTCCAGTACCCGATGCTCTCGCCGTTCCGGACGGCCCACGGATGATTGGGATAACCGTAGATATCGGGATAACGCAGGCGCGCGCGTACCCATTCGAAAGGCTTGTTCCAATCCTTGGGAACCGGGAAGTTTTCGTACTCGATTGCGGGATATTCTTTGAATGGCCTCTGGGCGCGGAGGACTCCGATCATGGAAATCAGAGCGAAGGAGCCAACGGCGAGAGCGGCGGGAACACGCATCGATTACGACACTCGGACTTGGTTCCAGGATAGCATGCGCCCGCGCGGGCTATCGCTTTTGTGCTGAAAAATGCTACAGGAACGTTACGCCGCGCGGTTGGCTACTGAATTCTTTCGAGAAATCGGCGTGTTAAAGGGGCGCGACAGGACGGCAGTCGCGGCTTTCTCACTCGAAATCCTCACGCGTCGTTACTCGCGTCGTTACTCGGGTCGTCAGACGATGTAGTGGCGAATACCTACCGTTGATCGTTCCCGGTAGTAACCGGTGCCTTCGCGTTCCACTTATCGGCGTTGCGCTTGGTCTTCCAGTAGTCGTCACCCCACCACGCGCTGCCCGGATTATTGGGCCTGGAGGCAAACGCACCCTCTTTGTCTTTCTTGGCCTCGGCCTTAGCTTCCGCCTTCGCGTCCTTCTTGGATTCCTTATCGGACTCTGCCGTTGGCTCCGGGGGCGCCGGCGCCTCGTTGGCCGAGAACTTGGCCGGCTCCGGCGCGGGCGCCGCTGAGGCGACCAATGTCTTTCCCGAAGGAGCGTCGACCGCGGATCGCGATTGGATCAACGACAAAACGCCGGGCGCGGACGATTTCGCCAATTCAAGCGTCATGTTCTTGTCCTCGCCCGCGTCGTTCTTGAAATTGACGATCAGAAGCTGCGTCTTGGTCTTGCCGCTGAACAGCTTCGGCAACTCCCAAACCTTATAAAGAGGAACGTCGTGCGAAGTTTCCTTGGTCGCGCCCAGTTCGGCGTGATGGATGCTCGCATAGGGGACCGCCACTGTCGCAAGGCCGGTGCGGAAATACATCGCCTTGTCGTCGGAAAACAATAGCGTGCCGCCGGTGTTCGGCGACACTCCGTTGAGATTGCCGTCGACGTAAGTAGTGGTTTCGGCGCGCTCAGCCGCCAAGGCGGCGGGACAAGCCACAGTCAGGGCCGCGATGGTTATGATCGAAAGCAGTGTCGGGATCGCAAGGATTCTGGTTCGCATGATGGTCCGTCCTTACAGAGGACATCGGCACCACGCGAGCAAACCTTTAGTTCTAGGGTGAGAAAAGTACCAGCCAAGCTTTGTGAAAAAGGGACATGACCACTCAGGCCGCCGCTGGGGTCTTCCAGGAAAAGCCCCCACCCTGGCGGGTGGGGCTTGAATCAACGTGTGGCGAGTGGGGACAAAGTGGTGGGTCCCCTTTTCAGCTACGCAGTCTGAATGTCGGCCGCCCGTTCCAGATGCCGGTCCTTAATCTCGGTCTGGCGGATGACGAACTTCTGGATCTTGCCGGTCACGGTCATCGGGAAGGCATCCACGAAGCGGAAGTATTGCGGGATCTTGAAGTGTGCGATTTTGCCGCGGCAGAATTCGCGAATTTCGTCCTCGGTGGCGGTTTCGCCGGCTTTGAGCCGAATCCAGGCGGCCACGCATTCGCCGAGCTTCTCATCCGGCAGCCCGACCACCTGCACATCAGCGATCTTCGCATGCGTGTACAGAAACTCCTCGACCTCGCGCGGATAGATGTTTCACCACCGCGGATGATCATGTCCTTCAGGCGGCCGGTGATGCGAAAGTATCCGTCGGGGCGCATGGTGGCCAGGTCGCCGGTGTGCAGCCAGCCATCCTGGTCGATGGCGCGCGCAGTGGCCTCGGGGTCCTGATCGTAACCCTTCATGACCAGATAACCGCGCGTGCAAAGCTCGCCCTGCTCACCGATGGGGACGGTCGCGCCATCGGGTCCGGCGATTTTCACTTCAGTCGCGGGGCAGGCCGCTCCAACAGTAGAAACGCGGCGCTCCAGCGAATCGTCGACGCTCGCCGCCGTGATCGTAGGCGAGCTTTCGGTCTGGCCGTAGATGATGGTCATCTGCGGGCAATGCATGTCGTCGACCACCCGCTTCATCACTTCGATGGGACACGGCGCGCCGGCCATGATCCCGGTGCGAAGGCTCGAAAAATCGAAGCGCGGAAATTCGGGATGCTGGAGTTGGGCGATGAACATGGTCGGCACGCCGTAGATGATGGTCGCGCGGAATTCGTGAATCGCCTGCATGGTCGCCAGCGGGTCGAAGCTCGGCGCGGGCAGGATCATCGCCGCGCCGGTGTTGATCGCGACCAGGGTCCCGCCGACGCAGCCGAAACAGTGATACATCGGCACGGGAACGCAGATGCGGTCCTGTTCGGTCGTGCGGAGACTGTTGGCGACGATGCGGCCGTTATTGAGCAAATTGTGGTGCGTGAGCAGCACGCCTTTGGGAGATCCGGTGGTGCCGGAAGTGTATTGGATGTTGACGACGTCGTGGCAATCGACCGGGCCGTATTCAACGGCGCCGGTACCGGCGTCCGTGCCGTTCGCGATCATTTGATCCCACGAATTCTCGCCCAGATAAATCACGTGGCGCAAAGCGAGATCCTGGTCGCGCGTCGCCTCTTCGAGAATCTGGCGATAGTTCGAGCGCGTATCCTCGGCACGAAGGACCAGCGCCTTCATTCCCGATTTCTTGAGAACGTAACGCAACTCATGAGCCCGATACGCCGGATTCACGTTGACCTGCACCAGGCCGGCGCGCGCGCAGCCGAGCTGGAGATAGATCCACTCGGCGCAGTTGGTGGCCCACACGCCCACGCGGTCGCCCGGCGCCAGACCAAGTGCAATCAGTCCGCGAGCCGTACGTTCGACTTCAGCGGCGAGTTCGCTCCAAGTGTGCCGGATGCCCTGATGCCTGACGATGAGGGCGTCGCGATCGGGAAATTTGGAGGCTGTGTCGAAAAATAGTTGGTGAGTTGTCTGCGTGGTCAACTCGGATTCGGGTCCGCGGGCGTAGCTTTCCATCGAAGAAGATTTTAGCAGGCTGGAAGTTAAAACGATGTGGCAGCGCCAATTGTTGCGGCGAGCCGGCTCCTTTTGAACGGGGTCGAGAGAGATAATCGGCTTCATGGGACCTTCGGATGTAATTGCTGGCGTTTCGCTTCTAGTCTCGGTTAGCGCCTTTCTCATGGCTGTTCGAGCTGATCGGCGTTCCGTACGCCCGATAGTGACATTTGAATACGACCGTTCAAACGGAGGCTGGCATGTGCGAAACGCTGGCCCTAGCCCAGCGTTAAACATTCTCATCACAGCGCGGGGAAAAAAGATCGGTTGGGCGCAACGGGTTCGAGTCCCAGCGCTCCAGACGGGTGAAAAACGACGACTCGACTGGATCGGCAATTTGAGTGCATGGATGTTAGGGGCGACCTACGAGAACTTTGAAGGGAAGGTTTTTACCACCATTAGTCAGCATGATGCAATCCTCCTGCGGGACGGTGACGCGCTTGGGCGGTTTGTTGCGCAAGACCACGACTACATCACCGGACGCACTTTTTCTCGTGACTGGGAAGTGCCATCGTGGAAATCGCGAAGTGATCTCGAATGAACACCCGCGCCGGCTCGCCGGCATGACTGCTGGCCCCACGTCGCCTGCGTGTTCATTCGTGTTTATTCGCGGCCCTCTTGCATCATTTCGAAAAGCTTCTGCACGGTCGCCCAATTCCGGGCCGTGCTGACGGTCTTCAGCTTCGAGTCGAAGTACGCATTCGTCAGCTTGGTCCGAGCCATGCCATTCGGAAGATGCAGGTAAATCTCTCGACCCTTAACATGAAAAACATCCGGCGCCGATCGAGTGGCATCCAGTCCGGCGACCGCCGCCGCACCCGGCAGGTCTGCCAGAAAATAGATGTGGAGCGGCGCTTCATCCGCCTTCGCTCGTTCGTCCGTTCCTGTTTTCAGAAACGGATTATCGCGAATCGCGCGCGCAAGCTCGTCAGATGTCCGCACGATCACCGGGATGCGATAGCCAAAGCGCATTTCGATTGCCTTTGTAACCTGGTCCGGAAGCTTTCGCGCGACCGCAGCAGGCGCGCTGAAAATGACGTTGCCGCTTTGGATATAGGTGCGCACCTCGGCACATCCCGCGGCTTCGAAGATCGCCGCCAGATCCTTCATCGGAAGAATGTTCTTGCCCCCGACGTTGATACCCCTCAGCAGAGCGACATGTGTCACGAAATTAAGTTAGCATCCAGCCCCACCCGTTAGGGTGGGGGACTCGTCGAATGTCCAGCCCACCCGTTTAGGGTGGGGCTCCGGCGAATTATGAATTGTGAGTTTACGCCCCCACCCTGACGGGTGGGGCTGGATCGCCTGGCGGCCCGCGCCACACACTAGCCCGCCAAAACGTAGGACAATTTCGTCATGCGCATCTTCCCAAGTACTCTGCTCACGATTCTCGCCGTCGTGTTCGCCGTGTCCGCCGCCGCGACCGCCATTGCCGCCACCATCGAACAATATCTCGGCGCGCCGTTCGCCTCCGAACTGCACGCCGCACCCGGTGGCGGAAAGGTCGTGTGGATTCTCAACGAGCGCGGCGCGCGCAATCTGTGGGTCGCCGCCGCGCCGGATTACAAGGGCCGCCGACTCACCGCCTATAAGGATGACGACGGCCAGGATATCGGGCAGATCGAGTGGACCGAAGACGGGCGCTCCATCGTTTTCGTGCGCGGCGGCGATCTCGAGTTTCTAGGCCGCGACAATCCCAATCCACGCTCGCTCGCGCAAATCCCCGAGCAGGCGATTTTCGTCATCCCGTTCGATGGGGGGACGCCGAAAAAGCTGGCGGAGGGTCACTCGCCCGCCGTATCGAAGGACGGACATGTCGCGTTCGTGCGCGCCGGCCAGATCTGGATGACCACCGTCGACGGCGAGAAACCGGCCGAGGTGGTGCACACGAAATCGACCGCTGGAAACCTTCGCTGGGCTTCTGACGGCAGCGCGCTCGCGTTTGTCAGCAATCGCGGCGATCACGCGTTCATCGGTGTCTACCGGCCCACCGACAAGTCGCTCAAGTATCTCGACCCTTCCACCGATCGCGACGGCAATCCGGTGTGGAGCGGCGACGGACGTCGAGTCGGGTTCATTCGACAGGCGAGCGTGACTCGCGCGGGCGGCGCCGGTCCGGTGCGCGATGCGGCGACACCGTGGTCGATACGCATTGCCGACGCTTCAACGGGAGTTGGCCGCGAAGTGTGGCATGGAGATAAAGGGCCGGGCAGCGCGTTTCACGCGATGGTCGCCGAAGATCAGCTTTTCTGGGCCGATGGCGATCGTCTCGCGTTTGCGTGGGAGAAAACGGGATGGCTGCATCTCTTTTCGGTGTCGGCTGAAGGCGGTCCGGCCGTAATGCTAACCCCCGGCGACTTCGAAATCGAGCATGTAGCGCTCAGCCGCAACCGCAAGGAACTGCTCTTTTCCTCCAATCAGGGCGACATCGATCGACGCCACATCTGGCGTGTCTCGATCGCGGGTGGGACGCCGAAGCCTCTTTTTACGGCTAGCAACGAAGCGGGAAGTGAGTGGGAGCCGCAAGACGCCGGCGGCGGCGAAACGGCCTATCTCTGGTCCAGCGCGAAGAACATCGCACAAGCCGCGGTGACAACTGGAAACGCGTCGCATATCCTTGCTCCCGATTCCATCCCCTCCGATTTTCCGTCGAAAGATATGGTCGAGCCGCAGCAGGTCATCTTCCCTGCTTCGGATGGCATGCCGATCCACGGACAATTGTTCCTTCCGAAAAACCCAACGTCAAGCGCCAACGGCAAACATCCCGCGGTGGTCTTCTTCCACGGCGGTTCGCGCCGGCAGATGCTGCTCGGGTTCCACTACATGTATTACTACTCGAACGCCTACGCGATGAATCAATTCCTGGCGAGCAAGGGATACGTGGTGCTGAGTGTCAATTATCGCAGCGGCATCGGCTACGGGTTGAATTTCCGCGAGGCGCTGAACTACGGAGCGACCGGCGGCAGCGAGTACAACGACGTGATGGGCGCGGGCATGTACATGGCGAATCGCGCCGACGTGGATCCCAGGCGCATCGGCGTGTGGGGCGGTTCGTATGGCGGCTATTTGACCGCGATGGCTTTGTCGCGATCGAGCGATCTGTTCGCCGCCGGAGTCGACTTCCATGGCGTGCATGACTGGAGCACTCGGGGCGGGAGCGTCGCGAATCCGAACCTCGATCCCGAGACGCAGCGCGACCTCGCGCGTGTCGCGCATGAATCCTCGCCTATGGCCAGCGTGAAAGGCTGGAAGTCCCCGGTGCTGCTGGTGCACGGCGACGACGATCGCAACGTGGCGTTCAGCCAGGATGTGCAGTTGGTGGAGGCTTTGCGCGCTCAAGGGACCGAGTTCGAGGAGCTAATCTTCCCCGACGACATCCACGATTTTCTGCTTTTCGAGCACTGGGTGAAGGCGATGAAAGCAGGGGCGGATTTCCTGGACCGCAAGCTCAGGAGATAGGTTCTTTCGGTTAGCCGCCGATTCACGCCGATGGACGCAGATAACCCGAGGTTCTTAATCGGCGTTGATCTGCGTTCATCAGCGGCCAGTCGTGTTTCGTCTAATGCCTTGGACCGCGGCCGCCGCCCGCGCCCCCGGCGCTTTCGCGCGATGTCATCGGTCGCGCTTCGTTCACCACCAGTGTGCGGCCCATCAGATCCTTGCCATGGCACGCCTCCACGGCTTTCTGCGCGGCCTCGTCATCGTTGATTTCGACGAATCCGAACCCGCGCGCCTGGCCGGTAAAGCGATCACGCATTACCGTCACGGAATCGACGGTCACACCGCTATCGGTAAAGAAATTCTGGACGTCTGTCTCGTTGGCTGAATAAGGGAGATTTCCCACGAAAAGCTTCTTCACTTAAGTGCTCCTAAACTGTACTTGAGAACTGGAGACAGGCAGAGAGACAGCGGACGGGCGAAAAGAACAGGTTAATCGAGCGGGCCGAGTCAGACTGGACACTCCAATACCGCAGTAGTATGCCACGGGCGGCGTGCGGAGTCAAAGGAAAATATTGCCCTGGTACTCCTACATATTTCGCCGGATATTCGCCCGTAACCGTATAATCAGGCAACTTTACGCGAGTCGGCGGCCTCTGGATCGGGGCTATTGAGCTTGCTGTGGCTCTTTGCGTAGAGGAAGTAAATGAACAGACCGAAAAACATCCATCCCAGCGCGGCGAGTTGCGTGGTTCTATCCAAACCCACGATCATTGCGCCACACACAACCACACCCAGGATCGGAACCAATGGCACCAAGGGCGCGCGGAACGGACGCTTCGCGTCAGGATTGGTGCGGCGCATGATCCAAACACCCATGCAGACCAGCAAGAATGCGAACAAGGTGCCGATTGATGTGAGATCACCCGTAATGTCGCCGGGAAGGAATCCGCCCAGCAGCGCCACAAAGATGAACAGGATGAAGTTGCACTTGTACGGCGTCCGGAACTTGGGGTGCAGAACAGCAAACACTTTCGGCAGCAGGCCGTCGTTCGCCATGGTATAAAACACGCGGCTTTGACCCAGCAGCATGACCAGAATCACGGATGAAAATCCGGCGAGAATCGCCACTGTAACGGCGGTTCCCAGCGCCGGCATCTTCATGTAGGTATCGATCGCGTAGACCACCGACGCCTCTTTACCGACCTTGAGAAAATCCTGCCACGGCGACACGCCGGTCAGCACCCAGCTAAACAGAATGTAGAGTACCGTACAGACGGCCAACGATCCCAGAATTCCTCTGGGCATGTCGCGGCCCGGATTCTTGGTTTCCTGCGCAGCGGTCGACACTGCGTCGAAACCAATGAAGGCAAAGAACACGATTCCCGCCCCGCCCAAAAGCCCTCCCAACCCATGTTTATTCCAGGGCGCGTGAGCCGCGTCGAAATTGTCAGGGATCAAGAGCGGTGTGTGATTCGCGGGATTGATAAACTTCCATCCCACCACGATAAACACGAGGACGATGGTCACTTTGATCGCCACGATGATCGCGTTGACCGTGGCCGATTCAGAGGTTCCTTTAATGAGGAGGAGCGTGAGGATCAACAGGATAAAGACCGCGGGCGCGTTGATGATTCCATGCGGCCCTCCGGCCAAACCGCTCCCGTCGGAGTCGAAGCTCTGGAGCGGCGAATGCCGCCATTGCCACGGGATCAGAGTCGGGAAAAGCCGATTCAGGTATTCGCTCCAGGCAATCGAAACTGTCGCCGCGCCGAGTGCATATTCCAGAATCAGCGCCCAGCCGATAATCCACGCGACCAGTTCGCCCATCGTGACATACGCGTAAGTGTAGGCGCTCCCCGCAATCGGGATCATCGCGGCGAACTCCGCGTAGCACAAGCCTGCAAACAGGCAACCGACCGCCGCAATGATGAACGATCCGACCACTCCGGACCCAGCGGTCTGGGCTGCGGCCGCCGCTGTTCGGACGAAAAGTCCGGCGCCGATGATCGCGCCGATCCCCAGAGCGACCAACCCTGGCCAATCGAGTGTTCTTTTCAATCCATGGGAATCAGCAGCTTGTGCGAGCAGTTTCGCGAGGGGCTTAGTTCGAAAGACGCTCATAATCAGCCTTCGAGTGTATCAGAAGAAGGAGTCAGGAGACAGAAGTCAGTAGTCAGAATAGAAAACCCGGGCGCATTGATTCCGGCTTCCGTCTCGTTTTGCCTACTACTCCGACGACCCCGTCTTCATTCTGACTCCTGACTCCTGACTTCTGTCTCCTTTCGCAGCAGGCACCGCGATATCGAACCATCCGATCAGCATTTCATCCCAACTCTGCGGCCCCCAGAGGACGGTGGCGGAAGGATTCGGATTCACCGGATTGTTGGCCGAGTTGTCGAAGACGCCAACCGCCTCGATTTGCGTGCCGCGCGGCAGTGGCTTGGGAGATTCGAGATAGTAGTACGGCTGCCAGTTGAAATCGTAATGGGGGATTTCGAGCAGCGTTTCAGTCGCGCCTGACGGATAGACAGCGCGGAACGTGAACGATTTGCCGCGCAGATGCATGTGCGCGCGCAGTCCCACCAAGGTGCACGGCTCCTGGATGGTCGCCACCGCCGTGGCGCGATAGTTGGCGTCGCCCGCCGGAATCGAAAGACGGTGCGCGGGAGCCTGCATCGCGACGATCTGCTCGATCGCGGGCCTCTTCGCGAAGACCATCCCGATCCTGGTCCGATCCCTCGTCGGCTTTCCGTTGGCGGAGTAGTGCATCTGAAAAATCAGATACGAACCGGCCTTGATCAGCCGCGCCTGTCCCGGCTTCCACACCTGCGCCGACATTCCGGGCGCGTAGCCGGCGAGATACTCCTGTGAAAGATAATCGTCGGGAGAACCGGTCACAACAATCGCGTGATGCACCACGGAACGATCGCCGGGACGGACCTCCAGCGCTTCCACCCACTTGTCCTCCGTGAAATGGGTCGCCACTGGAAAATATTGATACTCGATGGCGCCGCTGGCGGGCACGCTGAATTCCTCGGGCATCTCGAACACGGCGTCGGGTTTAGGAATCCGCCACCCCTCGGTGAATTTTCGCGGCGCGGGCGAATCGGCGCCGTTCCCTTCGGGGGCGCCGGCGTCGATCCAGGCGATCAGCGTCTCCCGATCGCACGGCGCCAGCGACGGATCGTTCAGAAATTTTCCGTAGTGAGAATCGGCTTGCCAGGGAGGCATCTTTCCGCTCAGCACGGCGCTACGGATGGCTTTCGCCCACGGCCGCGTTTGACCGAAAGTCAGCAGCGGCATCGGCGCCGCTTCCCCCGGGCGGTGGCACTCCTGGCAATGCTGCTGGAGAATCGGCTCGATATTTTTGTGAAACGTCGGCGTCTCTTTTGGAATCCCCTTCTGAGGCGTGGGCGCAGGCGACGTTTGCATCTGCTCGGCACACACTCCCGCCACTGCCATCCACGAACCGAAAACCGCCAGAACGCTCCGACCTGGTATCACGTTGCCTCCGTAGAAGACGTAGCACGCGAACTGCCGTTACTTGCGTATTGCTGATAGGGTACAACATTGCGTAGCGGGTTAGCTCGAAAAGATGCCGCAAGTGTTTAAGCGAAAATCTCGGCGAGCGAAATCTCGATGGCGGGATTCTCAGTGCGCAGGAACCCGTCTTTGATTTCGTGCATGCCCGCGGCGGTATACGCGAACGCTTGCTTCGTCTGAGGGTCAAGAATCCACACGTAGCGCACGCCATAGGCGAGATAGTCGGCGATCTTCTTCTGCATCCGGCTCATGCGATCTTCCGGTGAGAGAATCTCGACGCACACCAGCGGCCGCGTATTCAAAACGGCCTCATCCGGTTCGGGCCCGGCGACGATCGTGAAATCCGGCACGCGATAATGCCGCTCGGTCACCTTGAAGCGCCACTCGTGCAAGGCGAACACGCCCAACTCCACTTGATGCTTATCGAAATACGACATCAGCCGCCATTGGACTTTCGAGTGACCTTTTTCGCCCACGTTTCTCTCCAGCACTTCGCCATCTACGTATTCGCAGTCCGGGCGGAAACTGGTGCGAAGATACTCCTCGACCGTCATCTGGGTCGCGATCGCCATATTCATAGGATACTGCTCGCATCGGAAGATGGGTAGTGGGTCATGTCTGAAAACATTGAGCCAACTACCGAAAAGCAAATTTCTCGCTGCCGCTCGGGATGACGCGCGGTCCACGCGAAACGGGCAAAACAGTGTTAGGGTGCAAATATGAAGCACTTGACTCATTCAGTAGCAATGCGACTGGCACCCGTGGCCCTCCTGGCGATGACCGTCGCCGGCTCCGCCGACGAAGGCATGTGGACCTTCGATAATCCGCCCACCAAACTGATCCAGCAGAAATACAATTTCACGCTCACCAAGGCGTGGCTGGATCACGTGCGCCTCTCGAGCGCGCGGCTGAACGACGGCGGATCGGGATCGTTTGTTAGCGCGCACGGGCTGCTGCTGACCAATCATCACGTCGCGCGCGGCCAACTGCAAAAGAATTCGACGGCCGAACACGACTACATCAAGAACGGGTTTTACGCCGCCACTGCGGATGAGGAAATGAAGGCGCCCGATCTCGAGGTGAACGTCCTGATCTCGACCGAAGACGTCACCGGGCGCGTGCAGGCGGCGGCGAAATCAGCCTCCACGCCGGAACAACAATTCGCCGCTCGGGAAAAGATCGTCGCCGATATCGAGAGCGAGAGCCTGAAAAAAACCGGCCTGCGCTCGGACGTGGTCACGCTGTATCAGGGCGGCGAGTATTGGTTGTATCGCTACAAGAAATACACGGACGCGCGCATCGTGTTCGCGCCCGAAGAGCAGACCGCGTTTTTCGGAGGCGACCCCGACAACTTCACGTACCCGCGCTACGACCTGGATATGGCGCTGTTCCGCATCTACGAAAACGGCAAGCCGATCGACACGCCGAATTATCTGAAGTGGAATGCCCGCGGCGCGGGCGACGGCGACCTGGTGTTTGTTTCCGGAAATCCGGGATCGACGCAGCGCCTGGACACGATGGCGCAGCTCGCGCTCGACCGCGATTTAATCCTGCCCTCCGAACTGAAGCTCTTCAGAAACCGCATCGACACTCTGCGCCGCTACTCGGCAACCGGCGAAGAGCACGCCCGGCAGGCGTCCTCGCGCATTTTCAATTTCGAGAACAGCGTCAAGGCGATTTCGGGAGATCTGCGCGGTCTGGAAGACAAGCACGTGATGGATACCAAGCGCGCCGACGAGGAAAAATTCAAAGTCGCGGTGCTGGCGAAGGCCGATCTCAAATCGCAGTATGCCGGAGCCTGGAACGAAATCGCCGCTGCGGCAAGCAAGGCGTCGACGCGAACCAAAGAACAATTCTTCCACTCGATGGATTCCGATCTGGCCACCATGGCGATGCGGATCGTGCAGTACGTCACCGAAATCAAGAAACCCGACGGCGATCGCCTGCCGGGTTATCACGACGCGCAGTTGGAGTCGCTGCGATTCGGACTGTTTTCGCCGGCGCCGGTGTATCGCGACCTGGAGATCGCGCGTATGACGGGCGCGATGGAGCTGGATCTCCAGGAAATGGGCGCCGGCGATCCGTTTTTGAAGGTTTTGTTGAACGGCAAGACGCCGCGCCAGGTCGCGATGGAATTGGTGAGCGGAACCAAGCTCGACGATCCGGCGCTGCGCAAGCAGTTGGTGGAGGGCGGCGAAGCTGCGGTGAACGCGTCCAGCGATCCGATGATCGCGATGGCGCGCCGGCTCGATCCCATTCGACGGGAGCAGATCAAGTGGTTTCAGACGAATGTCGAGAGCGTGGACGAGCGGGCGGGCGAACAGCTCGGCAAGGCGCGTTTCGCGGTGTATGGCAAGGACACTTATCCTGACGCGACGTTCACGCTGCGGCTGTCTTACGGGACTGTCAAAGGCTATCCGATGAACGGCACCGTCGCGCCGTCGAAGACCACCTTCTACGGTTTGTACGACCGCGCGGCGAGCTTCGATTATAAGGACCCGTTTTATCTCACGTCGCGATGGAAGGAGGGGCGCACGAAGCTGGAGTTGTCGACGGCTTTCGATTTCGTGACGACCAATGACGTGGTGGGGGGCAATTCGGGATCGCCGGTGATCGATAAGAACGGAGAACTGGTCGGATTGATTTTCGATGGGAACATTGAATCGCTGGTGGGCGATTATGTTTACGACATCGAGACGAACAGGTCGGTCGCGGTGCATACGGCTGGAATGACGGAGGCGCTGCGCAAGCTGTACGGAGCGGACAAGCTGTTGGCGGAATTGCTGGGGCAATAGACGCAATTATGGCGCACCGTCCAACCCCACCCGTCAGGGTGGGGATCTTCGTGGGAAAGTCCCATAGTGGACAGAGCGGTCCCTTTTTTTCAAACCCCTCACCCCGTCATCCCGAGCGCAAGCGAGGGATCTGCTTCTCGTTCCCATTCAGAGAGCGCGCATTCTTCTGAACCGCGAGTGTCAACGAGCGGCACGCTCAACTCCCCACCAACCCTCAACTCGATATCCCAAACCCCCAATCACCGCGGTAACGAACTTTTTTTCGACTCTATCTCCTCTCGATTCCTCCACTTCGCACTTTGC
>Ga0182024_10003965_pt1 | contig 34561 bp, 22 predicted proteins | sample P32metaG_FD_120480 | JGI IMG/M metagenome (GOLD analysis project Ga0182024, IMG submission 120480) | Permafrost microbial communities from Stordalen Mire, Sweden - P3-2 metaG (Illumina Assembly) | ecosystem: Environmental > Terrestrial > Soil > Wetlands > Permafrost | place: Sweden: Stordalen...
AAACTCTAATTAGTTGTGGGCTGATCTCGCCGGTGGAAATCTCCCAGTGGAGGAGCGGAATCGCATGGTAGCGAGTGAACAGGTTTCGGTAACGGGACAGCAACTGGACACGCTTTGCATCAATACGATTCGAACCCTGGCGATTGACGCGGTGCAGCAGGCGAACTCAGGTCACCCAGGCGCGCCCATGGGGCTGGCGCCAGTCACTTATTGTTTGTGGCAGGAATTCCTGCGCTACGATCCCGCCGATCCTACCTGGCTGAATCGCGACCGCTTCGTGCTCTCGAATGGCCACGCATCCATGCTGCTTTATGCCATGCTGCACCTCACCGAGGTGCGGCGGGTCGACAAGCAGGGCAAGGTTCTGAAGGACCTCGCCATGCCGATGGAGGAGATCAAGCGCTTCCGGCAGTTGGGAAGCCTCACGCCGGGACACCCCGAGTCCCATGTCACTTCGGGAGTCGAAACTACGACGGGGCCACTGGGCCAAGGTGTGGGAAACAGCATAGGAATGGCCATTGCAGGAAAATGGCAGGCGGCGAACTTCAACCGCCCTGATTTTGAAATCTTCGACTTTAACGTCTACGCGATGTGTTCGGATGGGGATTTGATGGAGGGTATCGGTGGCGAAGCCGCATCCCTGGCCGGACATTTGAAACTTTCGAATCTCTGCTGGATGTACGACCACAATCACATCACCCTCGATGGTCCCGCCAATTGGTCGTTCAGCGAGGATGTTGCGACCCGCTTTGTGGGCTACGGATGGAACGTGACACGCGTGGCCGACGCCAACGATCTGACGATGCTGGCACGTGCGTTTGACACTTTCCACAAGACCACAGACCGCCCGACCCTGATCATTGTAGATAGTCACATCGGCTACGGTTCACCGCACAAGCAGGACACCAATGCCGCTCACGGCGAACCTTTAGGCGAAGAAGAAGTGCGGCTGGTCAAGAAATTCTACGGCTGGCCGGAGGATGCAAAGTTTCTGGTGCCGGAGGGCGTGCGGGAACATTTCCGGGAAGGGATGGGGAGACGCGGTCGCGATCTGCGTGCGCAGTGGTCGGACCTTTTTGCGGAATACTCTCAGAAGTACCCGGATCTCGCCGAGCGCCTGCACCATATGCAACATCACGAACTGCCGGCGGGCTGGGACAAAAACCTCCCAACATTTCCCGCCGATGCCAAGGGTATCGCGACTCGCGAAAGTTCTGGCAAGGTGCTTAACGCTGTGGCGCAGAATATTCCGTGGCTGATCGGCGGATCGGCCGATCTGGCGACTTCGAACAAGACAACGCTGAAGTTCGAAGGCGCGGGAGATTTTCAGGCCGCAACTCCGGCGGGGCGCAATTTGCACTTCGGGGTGCGCGAGCATGTGATGGGTGCGAGCGTAAACGGATTGACGGTGTCGGGCATTCGGGCGTTCGGCGCGACTTTCTTTAATTTCAGCGATTACATGCGAGCCAGTATCCGGTTGGCTGCGCTGATGGAGTGTCCATCGATTTTCATCTTCACGCACGACTCGATTGGCGTTGGCGAGGATGGACCGACGCATCAGCCGATCGAGCAACTCGCGTCGTTGCGGGCCATGCCGAATTTGATCGTGCTCCGTCCGGGGGATGCGAATGAAGTGATGGAGGCGTGGAAGATCATTGCGCACTTGCAGAGTTCGCCCGTGGCATTGGTGTTGACGCGGCAGAATCTGCCGACGCTGGATCGCTCGAAGTACGCTGCGGTATCCGGCGTGGCGAAGGGAGCCTACGTATTGGCCGATGCGCCCGGTGGGAAGCCCGAGGTGATCCTGTTGGGCACGGGCAGCGAAGTATCGCTGTGCGTGGATGCGTACGAAAAACTGAAGGCGGAGGGCGTGAAGGCGCGCGTGGTCAGCATGCCGTCGTGGGAAATCTTTGAACAGCAGGATGCAGCGTACAAAGAGAGCGTTCTGCCGTCGAATGTGACGGCGCGTGTGTCCGTGGAAATGGCGTCCACCTTCGGATGGGCGCGCTACACCGGGCTCAAGGGACGCAACGTCGGCATGCACAGCTTCGGGGCCTCGGCTCCATTGAAAGATCTGTTGAAGTATTTCGGATTCACCGTGGACACCGTCGTGAAGGAAGCGCGCGCGGCGATGTCAGGCAAGTAAAGGTAGGCGCGGACGGACAAAATTAGAATCGAAGATTGTGGAGGTCATTTATGCAGCCCACTGGAGTTCTAGAAAATTCGAAAGCTACAAAAAATCCGCTGAAACAATTACTCGACTACGGTCAGTCGATGTGGCTCGATTACATCCGCCGCGATCTTTTCAGTAGCGGAAAACTGAAGCAGTTGATTACCGAAGACGGATTGCGCGGAATGACTTCGAACCCCTCTATCTTCGAGAAAGCCATCGGCGAGAGTTCGCTGTATGACGACATTCTAAAGTCGCTCGCCTCTCGAAAGGATCTCGACACCACGGCCCGCTTTGAACAGATTGCCATTCGCGACATCCAGGATGCGGCCGATGTGCTGCGTCCAGTATACGAGGAGTCCAAGTTCCGCGATGGATATGTCAGCCTGGAAGTCTCGCCTTATCTGGCGCTCCAGACACAAGCGACGATTGACGAGGCGCGGCGTCTGTGGAAGGCAGTAAAACGCGAGAACGTCATGATCAAGGTTCCGGGGACGGCGGAGGGACTTCCCGCGATTCGGCAGTTGATCGGCGAAGGCATCAACATCAATATCACTCTGCTGTTCGCACAGGAAGTGTATGAGAAGGTTGCCGAGGCTTATATCGCCGGACTCGAGGACCTGGCGGGCCGCGAGGGCAATGTGAAAAAGATGGCGAGCGTAGCCAGCTTTTTTATCAGCCGCATCGACACCCTGGTGGATTCGAAGTTGGAGGAGAAGATCAAAGCGACAAGCGACGTCAAGCAGCAGGCTTTGTTGAAGAGCCTTCTGGGAAAAGTCGCCATCGGCAACGGCAAGCTCACATATCAGCGCTATCAACGCATCTTCAGCGGACCGCGCTGGCAGGCATTGGCGGCCAAGGGCGCGCAGACCCAGCGCGTGCTGTGGGCCAGCACGAGCACGAAGAATCCCAATTATCGCGACGTGATCTACGTTGAAGAATTGATTGGGCCCGACACGGTCAATACCATGCCGCCGGCAACCATCGATGCCTTCCGTGACCACGGACGGCTCCGAAACAGCCTCACAGAAGATGTGCCGGCTGCCACCAAGGTAATGGATGATCTGGCACGCGCAGGCATTTCGATCAAGGAAGTGACCGACAAGCTGACTGAGGACGGCGTCAAATTGTTCGCCGACGCTTTCGACAAGCTGTTGGCCGCGGTCAAGAAAAATACGCAGTCCAAAGGATAGAACGTGAGCCGACTGAAGATTTCTCTGCCGGAATCGCTTGCCACAGGGGTGAAAGGGACGATCGCCGATTGGCAATCGCGTGGAACCATGCGGCGCTTGTGGCAGCGGGATGCCACGCTGTGGACCGGCAACGACGAGGCCCAGTGGCTGGGATGGCTCGATATCGTCGACGAGCAGATCGCCCAGCACGATCAACTACAGAAGCTTGCGAAAGAGGTTCAGAGCCGTGGATTCCAGCATGTGTTGCTGCTCGGCATGGGCGGTTCGAGCCTGTGTCCGGAAGTCCTGCGCATGACCTTCGGCAGAATCACTCACTTCCCTGCCCTGCACGTGCTCGACTCCACCGATCCTGGTCAGGTAAAGGCGTTTGAGCATCAGATCGATATTCCGAAGACGCTCTTTATCGTTTCCAGCAAATCGGGGAGCACGCTCGAACCGAACATCTTCAAACAATATTTTTTCGAACGCACCAAGCAGGCTGTAGGCGCAGTGAAAGTCGGCAGCCACTTCATGGCCATCACCGATCCGGGATCGAAGATGCAGCAGGTTGCGGAGGCGGATCGCTTTCTGCATGTCTTTTTCGGACGCCCCTCCATCGGCGGACGTTATTCTGCCCTGTCGAATTTCGGCATGGTTCCCGCCGCGGTGATGGGGATGGACACAAAGAAGTTTCTCTCCCGTGCGGCGGAGATGGTGCGGGCCTGCGGGGCCGGCGTCACCGTGGATGAAAATCCTGGGGCCGTGCTGGGCATCATTCTCGGGTCCGCCGCGAACGCCGGGCGCGACAAGGTTACGATCATCACTTCTCCCGGCATTCGAGACTTGGGAGCGTGGCTGGAACAACTCCTCGCCGAGTCGACGGGAAAAGTCGGCAAAGGCATCATCCCAGTCGACCGCGAGACTTTGACGACTCCAGAGGTTTACGGCAGCGATCGCGTGTTCGTGTACGTTCGGCTGGAGTCGGGTGCGGACGCAGATCAGGATGCGAAAGTGGCTGCCATCGAGAAGGCTGGGCATCCCGTCGTGCGCATCACGATGGCAGACATCTATGATCTCGGCGCGGAATTTTTCCGCTGGGAGATTGCCACTGCCGTCGCCGGATCGATCATTGGGATTGACGCCTTCAACCAGCCCGATGTCGAAGCCAGCAAGATCGCGACTCGCAATTTGACTTCCGAGTATGAGAAGACCGGTTCTCTGCCCGCGGAAAAGCCGGTCGTCGAGGACGCCGGCATCAAACTGTTCACCGACGAAATAAATGCCGCGGAATTGGCGAAAGCCGCCGGCAGAGACAAGTCGCTGGCTGGATATCTCAAGGCGCACCTGGCTCGCATCAAGGCCGGCGATTACTTCGCGGTGCTCGGTTACCTTCAGATGAATGCCGAGCACGAACAGAGCCTGCAGTCCTTGCGGCATCTGGTGCGCGATAAGAAGCGCGTGGCGACCTGTTTGGGCTTCGGTCCGCGCTTTCTGCACTCCACGGGACAGGCGTACAAGGGCGGACCGAACTCGGGAGTATTTCTGCAACTTACTTGCGACGATTCGGTTGAACTACCGGTTCCGGGACAGAAATATACGTTCGGCGTGGTGAAGGCGGCGCAGGCGCGTGGGGATTTCCAGGTGCTAGCTGATCGCGGAAGACGCGCGCTGCGCGTTCATCTGGGGAGCAATTTGAAGGCGGGGCTGGCAACGTTGCAGGCGGCGGTTCAGAAAGCTCTTTAGCAGTCTTTTGGGTTATGGGATCGAGGGCGAGGACATCGTCGCGATAGCCGGCGGGACGCCGGCGCTACTGTTAGGAGCAACACACATGCAATTGGGAATGGTGGGGTTGGGACGGATGGGCGCGAACATGACGCGGCGGCTTATGCGCGGCGGACATCATCTTGTTGTTTCTGATCTAAGCGCTGACACCGTGAAGCAACTCGCGGGCGAAGGTGCGGGCGGCTCAACTTCATTAGAAGATTTGATCGGCAAGCTGACGCCTCCGCGCGCGATCTGGATCATGGTTCCCGCCGGCGGTGCGACTGAGGCGACGGTGCAGAAACTCGCTGCGCACTTGCAGGCGGGCGACGCCATCATCGACGGCGGCAATTCTTACTACAAAGACGATGTGCGCCGGGCGAATGAACTGAAAGGCAAGGGCATTCACTACATCGACGTGGGAACCAGCGGTGGCGTGTGGGGACTGGAGCGCGGGTACTGCATGATGATTGGCGGCCCCAAAGAAGCGGTACAGCGAATCGATCCCATCTTCAAAACGCTGGCCCCGGGTAAGGGCGATATTCCGCGAACTCCGGGAAGAGAAAAACTCGGCGGCACAGCCGAAGCCGGTTACATTCACTGCGGTTCGTCCGGATCGGGGCACTTCGTGAAGATGGTGCACAACGGAATTGAGTACGGCATCATGCAGGCCTACGCGGAAGGCTTCGACATCTTCAAGAACGCAGCCAGCAAAGATTTGCCGGAGGACATGCGCTATGACCTGAACCTGCCGGACATTGCGGAAGTGTGGCGGCGCGGGAGCGTGGTCAGTTCCTGGCTGCTCGACTTGACGGCAATGGCGCTCACGGAGAATCCTACGCTCTCCGAGTACGAAGGATTCGTGCAGGATTCCGGCGAAGGCCGCTGGACGATCCAGGCGGCGCTTGAAGAAGCGGTTCCCGCAGATGTGTTGACCGCGGCGTTATACGTGCGTTTTCGCTCGCGACAGCAGCACACGTTCGCGGAGAAGATGCTTTCCGCCATGCGGCAGAAGTTCGGCGGGCACGTGGAACAGGGAGCGGCCAAAGCGAAGAAGACCGCTTAGGGCTGGGCAACCTCTAACCGCGCGCTTCGCAAAGGACGCAAAGAAGGTCGGCTCGGAGGCGTCGCGGTTTTGCTTCATAACCATTTCCTAGGACTCACTTATGGCTGAATTGGCGGAACACCCGGCGGCGGCAGCGCAGCCTCGCATCGGCAAGCAGGGAGATCCCTGCGTAATGGTGATCTTCGGCGCGGCCGGCGATCTGACGGGACGCATGTTGATTCCAGCGCTCTACAACCTCGCCAGAGCCAGCTTGCTTTCGCGCGAGTTTGCCGTGGTGGGCGTGGCGCGCGCACAGATGTCAAATGATGAATTTCGAAAAAGAGTTCACGATGATGTCAAAGCATACTGCGGGGAATGCGTGGACGATGATCTCTGGGAGTGGTTCGCACGCCGCTTCTACTACTTTGCCGGGGATTTCAACGAGGAGAAACTCTACCCGCAACTCAAGGATTTCCTGACCAAGATCGATCAGGAACACTCGGCCCACCAGAATTTCTTCTATTACCTGGCTACCGCGCCCAGTTTTTTCAGGCCGATTGTGCAGAAGCTTTCGACTGCGGGGTTGATGGAACAGAATAATAGCCACTGGCGGCGGGTGGTGATCGAGAAGCCCTTCGGGCACGATCTGGAATCGGCCAAAGCGCTGAACCAGCAACTGCTCAAAGTAGCCGACGAAAAGCAAATCTACCGCATCGACCACTATCTCGGCAAAGAGACGGTGCAGAACATCATGGCATTCCGCTTCGCCAATGGAATTTTCGAGCCCGTCTGGAACCGCCGCTATATCGACCACGTGCAGATCTCGGTGGCCGAGACCGTCGGAGTGGAAGGACGCGGAAGCTATTTCGATCAAGCCGGGTCGTTGCGCGATATGGTGCCCAACCACATCATGCAACTGATCAGCCTCACCGCCATGGAGCCGCCCATTTCCTTCGACGCCAACGCGGTGCGCGATGAGCAGGCCAAGATTCTGCATGCCATCCAGCCCATGAGCGACGAAGAGGTGCTGAGCCGCAGTGTACGCGGCCAGTACGGTGACGGAACGGAGGATGGCAAGCGAGTCACGGCCTATCGCGCCGAGCCCGATGTTCCTCCCGATTCGCGCACCGAAACTTTCGTCGCCATGAAACTGTTGATCGACAACTGGCGGTGGGCGGATGTGCCGTTCTATCTGCGCACGGGAAAGCGAATGCCGGTGCGCAACACGCATATCGTGATACAGTTTCGGCGGGCGCCATTCGTGCTGTTCCGCGACACTCCCGTCGAACACCTCATGCCGAATCAACTGGTGCTGCACATTCAACCCGAAGAAGGAATCTCGCTGCAATTCGCGGCCAAGGTTCCCGGTCCGGTGATGCGCCTGGGGACGGTGGACATGAATTTCGAATATCAGGAATACTTTGGCAAGCAGCCCAGCACCGGCTACGAACGGCTGCTGCATGACTGCATGATCGGGGATCAGACGCTATTTCAGCGCGCCGACATGGTGGAAGCGGGCTGGTCTGTAGTGAATCCGGTGTTGGATTTGTGGAAGGCGCTCCCGCCACGAAATTTCCCGAACTACGCATCCGGCACTTGGGGACCAAAAGAAGCCGACGATCTGCTGGAACGCGACGGCCGCCGCTGGAGGAATTTCGAGAAATGATTCTGGCCGGCGATATTGGTGGCACCAATGCTCGGCTGGCTTACTTTCAACCCCAGAACGGGCACCTGCGGCTCGTGTCCGAGCGTGTCTTTCCCAGTCGCGAACACAGCGAACTCGGCGAAATTGTGACCCAGTTTCTGGATGATTCCAAGACGCGCCCGGACGCGGCATGTTTCGGCATCGCGGGTCCGGTGCGGAATGGTCGCGTCGAGACGTCGAACCTGCCTTGGGTCATCGAGCAATCGCGGCTGGCGAAACAGATTCATCTTCCGGCCACGCTGCTGATCAACGATCTTGAAGCCAGCGCATGGGGCATCGGGGCCCTCGACGCCGGAGACCTCGTTGCGTTGAATCAGGTGAGCGAGCCTGTCGTGGGCAATCAGGCCGTGATTGCGCCGGGAACGGGATTAGGCGAGGCCGGCCTGTTCTGGGACGGAAGTCGCCATCACGTTTTCGCCTGTGAAGGCGGTCACACCGACTTTGGCCCCCAGGGGGATTTGCAGATCGAGTTGGTGCGCTTTCTCAGAGCTCGCTTCGGGCACGTGAGCTACGAGCGCATCCTTTCCGGCCCCGGCCTGATGAATGTCTACGAGTTCCTGCGCGACCGGGGATGCGGGACGGAATCGGCGGAGTTTGCCGCCGCGCTCAAGAAAGGCGACGCTGCCGCAGTGATTTCGCGGGCAGCGCTGGATGGAACTCAGAGTCTGGCGGAGCAAGCACTGGACCTATGGATCGCAGTTTATGGCGCGGAGGCTTCTAATCTGGCCCTCAAGGTAATGGCCACCGGCGGCCTGTTCCTGGCCGGTGGCATTTCTCCTAAGATTCTTGCCAAGCTGGCGGGTCCGCTGTTTATGCAGACTTTCCTCGATAAGGGCCGCCTGCGCTCGCTGGTGGAATCGATCCCGGTACAGGTCGTTACTAATGACAAAGCTGGACTGCTGGGAGCGGCCCGCTGCGCGGCCGTCGGAAGCGCCCAGCGCTAGGTCCAGTGCTAGAGAAAGACGTGAGCGAAGTACATTGAGTTCTTCCGTGGAAATTCGTACGCTGACCACTCCGCAGGAGTTGTTCGCTACCGCGGCGGAAGAAGTTGTGCGCACTGCGAATGAAGCGGTGGCACAACGCGGCCGCTTCACCATCGCTCTGTCAGGCGGATCGACCCCCAAGAATCTCTACAATTTGCTGGCTACGAATGCCCGCACGGCTCTGCCGTGGGATCGCATGTTTTTTTTCTGGGGCGACGAGCGCCACGTGCCTCCCACCGATCCCGACAGCAATTACCGCATGGCAGACGAGACCATGCTCTCGAAGATTCCGGTGGCTGCGGGGAATGTGTTCCGGATTGCCGCGGAAAATCCCGACGCCGCAGCCGCAGCCGAAGCCTATGAACAGGCACTACGCAAATTTTTCGCGGTCGGACCTGGACAGTTTCCCCGCTTCGACCTCATCCTTCTGGGAATGGGGCCGGATGGACATACCGCTTCGCTCTTCCCCGGCACTGCCGCGCTTCAGGAAAAATCGCGCCTGGTTGTTGCCAACTGGGTTGAGAAGCTGAAGGCCAGCCGCATTTCCCTGACTCTTCCGGTTCTGAATGCGGCTTACTGCGTGACTTTTCTGGTCAGCGGAACAGACAAAGCTGCAGTGCTTCGAACCGTACTGGAAGAAAATGCTCCGACCGAGCAGTACCCTTCAAAGCTTGTCAAGCCGAGCGATGGAAAGTTGATCTGGCTGCTGGACCGGGCGGCTGCGAGCGCGCTCTCGAATAAGAGTTGAAGCCGGAAGGCCTAGCCCCGCCAGTCGCCGATTTCCTTCAAACCTTTGCCCCGAGCATGTTCAAAAAGGCGCACGCGATGGCGGGAGTGTTCAAATTCGTGAATATCAGCCCAAACCTCGGCCTCCCAGCTGGTATCGTGGGCGGCAGATTCGCCACAGGTCGCGCAACGGGTATGGAGCGTCACCGGGATGGCGTCGACTCCAACCGGGATGGCCCCTGGTAGTTCAACGAAGATACATCGCACTTCCTGAACCTCTTCGGCCTCGCCGAGAATGTGCTCGTAGCGCAGCAGGTACCCGAAACCGAGTTTCTTGGCCTCAATTTCGGCTTCGGTACGAGTGTGAAAAGGACCGTACTCCGCCCGCAGTTGTTCGGTGGAGTCGCAGGTCATCCAAAAAATCTCTTTGAAGGCCATTTGGGGGTTCGCCTGAGTTCGCGTGGCCGGCGCGTGGCTGCCAGAGCCGACCTTGCAAATCGACTCTGATAGCGCAATTCACGTGCCGTTGGCGCCACCCCACAACCACTTGTGAAACAAAGAGTTAGCAAATCTCGCCGCGTTAGGAGAAGATCCCTGCCGTGAAACGTTTTGCAGAGTTTGGACCTCCACTGCAAGAACTTGCCAAGCCAGAGGCTAGTATTGCCCCGCCTTGGAGAGAAAATGGAAGGATGAAGTCTGCAACAATGGCGTGGCTCTCGAAAGTTGCTGGCGCACCTGCCCTAATCGGCCCCGACGGCTTGGCCGAATGGCATGCCGGGGCGACCGGTTTCGGGAGGCCAATCCCTTCCGCCGTGGCTGGCCACATACATGGCCAGTTCCAGCCGGCTCCAGACACCAAGTTTGTCGAAGGCGCTGCGCAAATGGTTCTTGATCACTTGTTCGCTGGTGCCAATGATCCTGCCTATCTGGCGATTCGTCAGACCTTCCCAGACCAGAATCGAGATCTGAATTTCTTTTGAAGTGAGGCGCTCGCAAGGTGTCATGACTGAGCTTCCTCCTTCATGAACATAGCGATGGCCAACTTCACGCGCTTGCGCCCCTCGCGGATTCCGGCGCGCAAAAACAACGTCCGCAGGTGTTGTTTTACAGTGCGCGGACTGATGCTAAGATGGCCTGCAATTTCTTTGTTGCTGCAGCCCTGCACGAGCAGGTTCAGAACCTGCTGATCGCGGGGCGTTACTTTGACTTGAGAGAGATTGATCATGGTTTGTTCCTCCTGCGGACTTGGCGATCACACTCGGTTTTTTAGATAGCACGGCGTTCGCCAATGGTTCGTGCGCCTCTCGCCCCCGGAAGCTAAGTACTTTTGAGCAGTGGTACTTAGGGACGACAACCGCCGTTTTCATGTGACTTTCAGGAACGACGTGGTAGGCTAGCCGAGTTCCAAAATGGTCCAAGCAACTGACCCATGGTGAGTGTCCGCGACAGATCTACTTCGCCGCTGTGCTCCCCTCAGTCGGTCGTCGTCGCAGCCAGCCGCACTTCCGCAGGGACGCAAGTTCTTAGCGATTCCCGCTGTGGTCGAGGGTTTTCATTACTTTGGATCGCCGCCCTTCGTTTCGAGGTGACCCTGTGAAGATAAGTCACAACAACTTTCTTGCAGTGAACGAAATGCCGTCCCATACTGGACATTGCACATACCGGTTGATTTCCATTTTGGTCCTGCTGGCGGTTGGGCAGTCGAGTTTTGCACAGGTGGCGATGACGGCGCAGACCCAAGGCGTGAGCGCTACCCCCGCCAGCGGGGCTCCCCTCACGATTACGCTACAGGACGCGCTCGAGCGAGCTCGCCAGAACGATCCCCAATACCGCGCCGCGATCACAGATCTTGGTCTGGCGCGGGAAGATCGCGTCCAGGCCCGCGCCGGACTACTGCCCAACCTCAACTACAACAACTCATTCCTCTATACCGAGGGCACCGGCTCCCTTCCCGCGAGCTGCGCAACCAGCACCTTGGGATGTCCCACTTCCAAATTCATCGCCAACAACGGCGTGCATGAGTACCTCAGCCAGGCGGACGTGCATCAGGCACTCTCCCTCACCAATTTTGCGGACTATCGCCGGACCTCCGCCGCTTTGGCGCAGGCCCGGGCCAAGGCCGAGATCGCTACGCGCGGCCTGGTGGTCACTGTGACCCAGTCGTATTACGGACTGGTGGTGGCCCAACGCAAATATGCGACGGCGCAGCGCGCTGCCACCGAGGCGGCACGATTTCTCGACGTGAGCCAGAAACTGGAGAACGGCGGCGAAGTCGCTCATGCCGACGTGATCAAGGCCCGAATCCAGGACCGGCAGCAGCAGCGCGATTTGCAGGAAGCTCAACTCGGCATGGAGCGCAGCCGCCTCGATTTAGCCGTGCTGCTGTTTCCCGATTTCAATCAAGACTTCGCCGTCGTCGATGACTTGCAGACTCCCGAGCCTCTGCCCAGTTTTGCCGAGGTCGAAGTGGCTGGCAAAAAGAACAATCCCGATCTGCGCGCGGCTCTTGCAGCCTTCGAAGTTGCCAATCACGAAGTTGCGGCGGCCTGGGGTGGGCTGTTGCCGACGCTGGGCGTCGATTATTTTTACGGCATCGATTCCAACCAATTCGCCATTCGAACGAACGGAGTTCGAAACCTGGGTTATTCCGCGGTGGCCACTTTGCAGATTCCAATTTTCAGTTGGGGTGCAGATCGCAGCAAGCTCAAGCAAGCCGAGTTGCGTCGCGATCAGGCGCACGTCGAGTTAACCTTCGCACAACGGCAACTCCTCGGCCACCTGCGGCAGTTCTACGGTGAAGCCGAAACCTCGCGCCTGGAGATGGAGTCGCTGGCGAGTTCCACCGAACTGGCAGCCGACAGTATGCGCCTCACCACCTTGCGCTACCAGGCTGGAGAATCCAGTGTATTGGAAGTGGTGGACGCGCAAAATACTCTGACCCAGGCCCGCAACGCGTACGATGACGGGCAAGCGCGCTTCCGCGTTGCGGTGGCAAACTTACAAACTCTGACTGGAACCTTTTAGTCGAATGAACCCCGCGCCACTCTGGAATCGCAATCTCGGTGTCTTGCACCGCCGTCTGCTCGCAATAGCGGGTGTGGCGGCGCTCGCTAGCGTGCTGATCACCGCGGGCTGCTCGTCCGACAAAGGCGACAAAGAACCGACGGTCACGGTGCAAGTCGCAGCCGTCGAAAAAACCACGATTCAGCACACCATCCATACGCAAGCAATTCTGTTTCCGCGACAACAAGCTGCGATTGTGCCTAAGATCAGCGCTCCGGTGAAGAAGTTTCTGGTGAAGCGCGGCAGCCCGGTCCGCCAGGGACAACTTCTAGCTGTGCTCGAAAACCGCGATTTGAGTGCCGCCGCACAGGAAAATAAAGGCAGCTACGAGCAGGCCCAGGCCAGCTACGAAACCACCACCGCTGCCGGTTTGCCGGAGGAAATCCGGAAGGCCGAGGCCGATGCGCAGCAGTCCCAGCAGGTGCTCGAGGCGCAGGAAAAGGTATTCCAGAGCCGACAACTACTCTTCGAACAAGGCGCGCTGCCAAGGAAGGAACTGGACCAGTCACGAGTGGACGTGACGCAAGCCCGCAACCAGTCTGCGATCACCAAGAAGCACCTGGACGCGCTGATGGCCATTGGCAAGCAACAGGAACTCAAATCTGCCGCGGGACAACTGGAATCGGCCAAAGGCAAGTATCTGGGAGCGGAGGCGCAACTCAGCTACTCGGAGATCCGCAGTCCAATGGACGGCGTCATCACCGACCGTCCACTGTACCCGGGGGAAATGGCCGCGGCGGGCACGCCGCTGCTGACGGTAATGGATATTTCTTCGGTCATCGCCAAGGCCCACATCCCGCAGAACGATGCCGCCGCCTTGAAAGTCGGAGACCAGGGAACGATGACGGTGCCTGGAATCGAAGAACCGATCGAAGGGAAGGTCACGGTGGTAAGCCCCGCGCTTGATCCCAACAGCACGACGGTCGAAGTCTGGCTTGAAGCCAAGAACCCCAAGCACGCGCTGAAGCCGGGGACGAGCGTGCAACTCTCTCTGACGGCGCAAACGATGAAAGACGCCCTGGTCATCCCGGCTAATTCCGTCATCACCACGCCAGAGGGAACCACTGCAGTCATGCTCGCAGGTACCGATGGCCGCGCCCATCAGAAACCGGTCAAACTCGGAATCCGCAGCGGCGACGACGTGCAGATACTCGAAGGCGTCACGGATAGCGACAAAGTTGTGTCCAGCGGCGCGTACGGACTGCCCGATAAGACCAAGATCAAAATCGAGGCGGCTCCGGCGGAAGGATCGTCGGAGGGATCCAAGGCCCCTAAGGAAGGATCCAAAGCTCCCAGTGAGGAGATCCGATGAAAAATAACCGCTGCGGAGCATCTGCGTGAGCTCACCGGAGGCGGGGCGCGCGAGTGACCAACATTCGACTGACCACCATACGACTGATAAGCACTGGATTGCCCAGCACTCCAGGCCAGTCATCTTCCTCATTCTGACGCTGGGGCTGCTGGGCGCGTATCTTGCTTTCACCATACCGGTATCGGTGTTCCCCAATACCGATTTTCCCCGCGTGCTGATCGCGGTCGATAACGGCGTCATGCCCATCGATCAGATGACGGTCACCGTGACCCGGCCCATCGAAGAAGCTGTCAACAGCGTACCCGGACTGCTCACGGTACGTTCCATCACCAGCCGAGGTTCCGCCGAAGTCGATCTGTTTTTTCGCTGGGACATCGACATGTTCCAGACGCTGCAATACGTGAACGCCGCCATTTCACGGGTGCAGCCCGAGCTTCCTGCCACGGCCAAGATCGAAGCCCATCGACTGACCTTCGCCGCGTTTCCCGTCATCGGCTACAGTCTGACCTCCGACAGTATGCCTCAGACCAAACTGTGGGAGATGGCGACCTATGAAATGAAGCCGCGGCTGAACCGTCTGGAAGGCGTTTCCACCGTCATCGTGCAGGGCGGACAAGAGCCTGAATTCCACATCACGCCAGATCCGGCGAAGTTGCTGGCGGCGGGCGTCACCGTATCGGACATTCTGGACGCCGTGCGGCGCACTAATCTTGTCGACTCTCCGGGACTGCTAGAGCGCAATCATCAGCTCTATCTCAGCCTGGTCAATGGCCAAGTGCGGACGCCCGAAGAAATCGCGAATGCGGTGGTCAAGAACACTCCGGCGGGGATTCCCGTACGCATCGGGGATATTTCCACCGTAGCTCCCGGGGTGAAGCCCGTTTACACCGTAGTCACGGCAAATGGCAAACCCGCAGTCCTGCTGAACATTAATCGGCAACCCGACGGAAACACCGTACAGGTCGCGCAGGAAGTTCACGACCAAATCAACCAGCTCCGCAAGACGCTACCGCCCGGAGTTCAGATCCAGCCCTTCTACGATCAGTCGATCATCGTGAGCGAGTCCATCAAAAGCGTGCGCGATGCCATTCTGTTGGGGCTGATTCTGGCATCGATCATCCTCGTCGTATTCCTGCGCGATTGGGGAACCTCGCTGGTCGCAGGGCTGGTGATTCCGGTAACGATCATGGTGACATTCATCGCCCTAAAGATGATGGGCCAAACCTTTAACTTGATGACGCTCGGCGGTCTCGCGGCAGCCGTGGGACTGATCATCGATGACGCCATTGTGGTTGTCGAGAACATCGTCCTGCATCGCGATGCCGGGCAAGGACGTCTGGAAGCCATTCGAAGTGCGCTGAAAGAGATCACAATTCCGTTGATCGGGTCGACCATCACGCCCGTTGTCGTCTTCATTCCGCTCATCGTGATCACTGGCGTCACGGGAGTTTTCTTTCGCGCGCTGGCGGTGACGATGACGGTATCGCTGCTGACGTCGCTGGCGCTGGCAGTGACGTGGACTCCGACACTGAGCCAATACTTCATCCAGAGGCGGCACGGTAACCACGGCCCTCAAGAGGCTGAAGAGGAGACCCCTCAGCCCTCTACTTCGCCCACAGCAAATGAAAGCGAAGGTCCCGCCGAAAAAGAGGACCAGAGGAAGATGCTGGCTGCAGAAGAAAAACACCTCAGCGGCTTCTTCCTTCGGGTCGTGAACTTCCACGGACGCTGGCTGCGGCGTGCTCTTGAACGGCCGATACTACTCCTCATTTTCAGCGTCGCATTGATCGTTGCTTCCTATGTTTGTTACACATTTTCAGGCTCCGACCTGCTGCCAGAGATGGACGAAGGTGGATTTGTCCTCGACTATCTCACGCCCGCGGGCAGTTCGCTGACGGAAACTAATCGCGTGGTCGGCCACGTCGAGCAAATGCTGCGTGAGGTTCCGGAAGTCGAAAGCACGTCGCGGCGTACCGGTCTGGAACTCGGTCTTTCTGCAGTGACGGAAGCCAATAGAGGCGATGTTCTCGTGAAGTTGAAGGCCAAGCGTAAGCGCGATATCGAAGAAATCATCGCGGAAGTTCGCGCCAGGATCAAGCAAGAGGAGCCCGCTCTCGACATCGAGTTCGTGCAGGTTCTTCAGGACATGATCGGCGACCTCACCTCGGCTCCGGAACCAATCCAGATCAAACTCTTCTCGCAGGACACCAAGCAACTGGAACGATGGGCGCCCAAGGTGGCCGAGGCGATTGGGAAGGTCAAAGGCGTGGTGGACATCCTGAATGGGATTGAGAACACCATCAGCGGCCCTGCCGTTACTTTCCAAGTGGACCCCAGCGTAGCCGCCCGAGCCGGATTCAGTGCCGAAGAAATCGCGCTCGACGCGTCCGCAATTCTGGAAGGCGAGCCCGCACCCACCCCGGTAGTAGCGAACGACCGCGCCTACACCCTGCGCGTGCGCTTTCCGGCGGCGAACCGGGCATCGCTTGAGGCCATGCGCGACACCTTGCTGATCAGCAGCAGCGGGCATACGGCGACGTTGGGAGCACTGGCGTCGGTGGTGGAGAATCCCGGACAAACCGAGGTTCGCCGCGAAAACCTGCAACGCGACGTGGCGGTGACCGCCCGTCTTGAAGGCAGAAGCCTGGGCAGCGGCATGGCCGACGTGCAGAAGATTGTGGCTGGGTTGCACATTCCGGCCAGCATTCGCGTGGAATATGGGGGAACCTACGAAGAGCAGCAACGTTCGTTCCACGACCTGGTGATCGTGCTTATCCTTGCCGTCCTGCTGTTGTTCATTGTATTGCTGTTTGAGTTTGGTACGTTCGCTGCGCCGGTTGCAATCCTCGCGTCGGCATTGCTCTCGACCTCTGGTGTTTTCATTGCTCTGCTGATTACGCGCACTACCTTCAACATTTCGTCGTTTATGGGAATGATCATGGTGATCGGGATCGTGGCCAAGAACGGCATCCTGCTGCTGGACGCCGATCAGAAGATGCGCGTCCTTGGCTTGGACACTGAAAAGGCGATGCTGCAAGCGGCACGCCGTCGATTGCGTCCCATTGTCATGACCGCTCTGGCGACAGTCGCTGGCATGCTGCCGCTGGCCTTCGCGATCGGCGCTGGATCGCAGATGTTGCAGCCTCTCGCGATCGCGGTCATTGGCGGCGTTCTCATCTCCATGGTGTTGTCGCTAATCATTACTCCGGCAGTGCACTACTATCTCAGCGGCAACCGTGAGTCCCGTGCTGAGGTTCCATCGCCCGTATCGGAGTAGCAAGTTTCATTGAGCGCGCATGCAGATTCTTGCGGTTTATTCAGGTTAAGAGTCTGGTTTCGAGCCTCGTGCTCCATCCGCCACGGCTCTCCGTACCCGGCCCCACCCACAACTTCCCGTCCCACAAGAACCCTCGCGAGTCCGCACATCGACCTGTAAACTATTGGAAGGATTTAAGGGTCGCCGCCCCTAAAAGGAGTAACCGGTACTAGTCCCCCTGAAGCTGATCCCCCCGCTCGAATCACCTTGGCGCTCTTTGTGGGCGCAAGACTTGCACTAGAATAGGCATTCCCGCCACCTGTGCGGCTGCGCTCAGGAATGGCTTTTACTGTTGGAAAAACAAACCGTGTCCGAGGAAAAAGACAAACCGCGTCTCGACGAGCCGTTGCTCGCAGAGGTCCTGGAAGCGGCCTATGCGATGCAGCGGCGCAATCGCGAACTGCAGAAGATGGAACCAGATCTCGATCTGAAGAGGGATCTGCTTGAGTCGGACGAACGCTCCATCCCGCCAGATAGCGCGCCGCAAATGCAAGTGGCCGAGCCGCATAGCAAGGCCGATCACACCTCCACCCTGGCTTTAATCGTCGAGACCCAGCATCAGATTCAGCTTCGGCACCTGGACCTGGAGGATGCGATGTCTGCGGTCGTCGAACGCCTGACCCAGATCGCCGGGGCCAGCGGAGCCGCCATTGGCATGCTTGAGGACGAGAAAGTTCGCTATCGGGCGGCGAGCGGTCACTTGACCCGCCCCGTGGGAGCCGAAGTTCCCGTCGAAAAAGCGCTCTGCGTTGCCTGCCTTCGGAGCGGTCAGGTTTTTCGCGGCGCCGATGTCAATCGCGAATTTCTTCTCGATACGGAAGAGTGTGGGCGCCGCGGCATCCAGTCGTTGATCGCGGTTCCGATTTTTCACGATGGCGTAGTTGTCGGCGCCTTGGAACTCTACTACGCCAAAGCGCAAGCATTCGGCGAGCAAGACGTTCACACCTGCCAACTGATGGCCGGCCTGATCACCGAAGCCCTGGCGCAGAACGAAGAAGCCACTCGGAAAAAATCGCTCGCGAGCGAACGCGCCGCTATGCTGGAAGCCCTGGAAAAACTGCAGCCCAGTCTCGCAGCGCTCGCCGACACGGCTGTCCCCAAGGGCTCTGGGGCCAGGACTGCGCGGTCGACCCCGGATGCTCACGCCTCAACTTTCGTCTGCCGTAAGTGCGGGCACGAACTTGTAGGGCAAGAACAGTTCTGCGGGAACTGTGGATCGCCCCGCAGCGGAGATGGCGAAGCGCCCAATATGCAGAGTAAGGGGGCGTCGCTCGGGCACATGCGGGAGGCGATAAGAAAGACTCTGCACGCGCAGCCTGCGAATGACGCAGGGTTGTACCAGGAATTGCAGGCAGATTTTAATCATGTCCCCGCGGACGAATCCGTCGCCGATTCCATCGAACACCAAGTGGGGGAGCCTTTTGCGCCGGCCGAGGTCCGGCGGGATCAGACGACGGAGCCCCCAGAACTGCCTGAAGCACCAGTAGGCGCAGATTTTGAGAATCCTGCACTCGCGAATCTCGGAACTCCGCTGCGCACTATTCCGGGAGACGATATCAAAGCAGAAGCGACAGCTCTCGTAAAACCGGAACAGGCCGTAGGGCGGAGTTCCACGGGAGCCCCCCGTGACTTCTTAGAGCGACTTGCCGTGGTCAAACGCCCCGGCGCCTGGGCCCAGTTGTGGAATAGCCACCGCGGGGACATATACCTGACAATCGCCGTAATCCTGCTGCTGGGCGTCGTCTGGTTCCACCACTCAGGAAGTGCGACCGGCAACCGACCGACCGCCCCGGAGTATCACCGACGCGCTCCCGGCTCAGATCTTTCGCTTTTCGATCGAATCCTGGTGAACCTGGGATTGGCAGAAGCGCCCGAACCCCCGGAGTACAAAGGAAATCCCGATACCCAGGTTTGGGTCGATCTGCAGACCGCGCTTTACTATTGCCCGGGCACCGACCTCTACGGTAAGACGCCCAAAGGGAAATTCAGCTCTCAGCGGGAAGCACGGTTGGACCAGTTTGAGCCTGCCTATCGCAAAGCCTGCGATTGAAAGTGGCTTCTGAAGCTTGGCTCCTCTGGTTCCAGTTCGTTTAATTTGACAACCCCCGGCCACGGGAGTGCAATCATACCTATAGGTTTCGCCTGCTTATTCTGGTCAAGGCTTGCCAAAAGGGAGAACCCTATTTGTCGCGTCAAACCGAACAGTCCGAAGGGCCTAGCACCTTGCCAGCGCCTGAAGTAAATCCTCTTCTGAATCCTTTGTTGGCGGAAAACATGGGCCGGTGGGCCCAGGTTTATTTCACAAGTCCACCGGAAAAACGTGAGCAGGCGGTGCAGGAACTATTGCGTGAACTGGCAGCGGAACATTCAATCCGCGCCGGGACTGCAGTCGCCGCTCCATCTTCGATTCCACCATCTTCGATCACGGAGCAGGGGTCAGAACCAGTGCTCCCGCCTGCTTCTAGGGGGCCGGACGAGCAGTCGACACCTGTCCGCTGTCACGCATGTGGCCGGAAGAACCCTTCTTCTCAGAGGTTCTGCGGCATGTGCGGCAGTCGTCTAGGAGAGGAAGGAGCGATCGCCGACCTGCATCGAGACGATCCCCGTGGCGAAGACCTTCACGTCGCCGATCGTCACGTCGCGGGTCTCCACGTCGCCGATCGTCACGTTGAGGATCAGCCCATCGAAAATCCGCCTCAGGATGAACCGGCTTCCTTCGTGCAGAACCAGGAATCGCAGTTCGTTCGCTCTGATCATGGCGTCTACGAGACGAGACTAAACACGAACGAATTGTCGCTGTTCCAAAGTGGCCGCAACGTCGACTATAGCCACGAGGACTATAGCGACGAGATTCTTTCGACTCCAGGCGGTTCAGGGTCCTCTCGCATCTATTTGGGGATTGTCCTGGCGATCATTATCGGCGCTGTTGCGTACATGGCGTGGCGTAGCGCACAAGCGAGATCGCAAACTTCTCACGTCGAGGCTCAAGCTCCCGCAGCGGATTCGGACCAGCCCACCCCAACTTCGCCAAGTTCATCGAAAACGGATACACCGGATCGGGCCCTGTCCGCGGACAATCAACCGGCTGCCCCTTCCCGCGACTCGGCAGAACCAGTTCGCAATGCAGCAAGCCCCAGAGCTGGCAAGACCGCTCACGGTGCGGCGCAGAGGACTCCAATACCCGAGAAAAACCTTCAGGTCGAAGCGTCTGCAGGAACGGGAGCCGAAGAGCTCGCCGTCGCCCAACGCTATTTGAACGGTACAAATGGCCAGGGCCGCAACAGTGCTGAAGCGGCGAAATGGCTGTGGAAAGCCATTGCCAAGCACAATGGCGAAGCGACCCTCGTTCTATCGGATCTATATTTGAAAGGGGATGGAGTTTCGAAGAATTGCGATCAGGCGCGCGTGTTGCTTGACTCCGCAGCAATCAAAGGAGTGAAGAACGCCGGGGAACGTCTGCGACATCTTCAGGCTTTTGGATGCCAGTAATTCGGAGGAGCAAAGAGTCGAGTCATTCCCGCCGACCAAGGACGCCGCAGTTGCATTTCGCGCGGCGAAGTCCCTGGCGGCGGGATCGAGAAAAAATCACTAAGTTACCAGCATCGACGGACTGCGCCGCGACTCATACCACAGAGCCAGTTCGACGCGGTTCCAAAGTCCGAGTTTGTCGTAAATCACTCGCAGGTAATTTTTGACGACATGCTCCGTGGTCCCGATGGCATCAGCTACTTCTTTGTTCTTCAAGCCTTCGGCAACGAGTTGGATGACTCGGTGTTCACGTTCATTGGGGACACGGGTGCCATAACGTCCATTTGCTGACATGCTTGCCTCCGATATAACAGGGTCGCGAGTTTCACTCGCTTGATACCACCGGTGATTCCGAAACGCAGAAACAACCGGTTGAAATGAGCTTTCACCGTTCGCCGCGCCATCTTCAACTGGCTGGCAATTTCAGCGTTGTCACAACCTTGCAAAAGCAGCTCGACGATTTGCTGTTCACGTGGGCCCAGCCGAACCGCCTGTTCCTTCATCGATTTCCCCCCTTTTTGAATCGCCTTCGCAACTTGATGCCCGGCTGTAGCTTACAAAATCCCATAGCATCCACATTGCCATTTTGCGATGGCGCTTGGCTGTAACGAGCGAACACTATTTTCCACAGGCACTTGCAGACAATGCGGCGGCTTTCTGGGTAGGTGAGAACTGCGTCTTGAAAACCGTAGGGCCCCTTTTCGTGAGCGTTTAACCGCGATCAGCGTGCCGAAACACGCACAGCCCGCCGGCTTCGCAACCTGGAGGACGTAATCATGACCTGCTTCGCTTCGCAAAGCCACTTTCCAATATGTCCGGAAAAAATCGAAACAACGTGCGAATATCAGAGGGAAAGCAGAGTGACCGGCCGGGGTAGTCGGGTAAACACCTTAGACGAAACTTCCGTACTACAGGAAACCCCCGGCACAAATTACACGATCTCGCGGGCGCTAAGGCCTAAGAAAGGGCCGATTCTTATTCTTGGACTCTGGCGGATTCAAGTGAATTCGGCGTCTTTCGGCGCCACCGACACAAGAATTTCCGGTTAGCTTAGAACTAAGCCCTATTAAGATTCTCCCTGCTGCTCACTTCATGTTGTCGAGAATGGAGCCAACAATTCCGCCGACCACTCCGCCTTGGACTGTCTCCCGGCGGGTTTCGTGGGGCATGTACCTCTGCAGTACGTGAGCCAATCTGGCAATCGGAAGGGTCTGCAGCCAGATCCTGCCGGGGCCGGTCAGTGCAGCCAGAAAAATTCCGTCGCCACCAAAGATCATGTTCTTGATACCGGGCACGGTCGTGATCTGAAACGAGACGCTCGCCTGGAATGCGCCCACGTGGCCGGGATGCACCCGCAAAGTTTCGCCAGGCTGAAGATCGCGCACCACGAGTTCTCCGGAGAGTTCGAGCCATGCTGTCCCCTGTCCGCTGGCCTTTTGCAACAGGAACCCATCGCCACCAAAAATTCCCGCGCCCAGCGACTGCTGGAAACCGACGCCGATTTGAATCTGCGGAGTCGCGCAAAGGAAGCCGTGCCGGTGAATCATGTACTCATGTCCCGGCGAGATTTCTACCGGCACGATGTGACCCGGGAGTTTGGTAGCGAAGGCGAGTTCCCCCGCGGCACCGATGGCCCGGTATTCGGTCATAAAAATGGATCCTCCGCCGGCAACACGTTTGAGAACGCCGAACAGACCTCCTCCGCCACCAAACTGGGTGTGCGTCATCATCTGAATCGAACTGCTCATCCATGAAAGTTCTCCAGCTTCGGAGATGATGGTCTCATTCGGTTCCAGTGCAAATTCAAGAACAGGCATGGTTGTGCCAGTGATGCGGCTCTGCATGGCGGATCTCCTCAGTTCGATGTTGGGTACGGTGCGGCCCGCGACTGGTTGCAACTCGCGGAAACCTCCGAGTATACATCCGGTCGCGCAAAACCCCGGATCGGCGAATCTCACTCGTGGCTTGGTGCCGGGAGGGAGTCGAACCCCCAAGACCCGAAGGTCGGCGGATTTTGAGTCCCTATCTACGAAAAATCAGGTCTTGCATTTTCTTGTATTTACAATGACTTAGATGGTCTAACGGTGAGGGCCTTTTTTGAGACTTTGGGCATAGTTTCGACTAAAAGCCGCAGCGGATTTTCGGCGGATTTTCATCGTCCTGTAACAATCAAAAAGCCCCTTGAATTTTGGCACTATGCCCAAACTATATCCAATCTGACTGAAATCAAAGCGCTTCCACTCCGTTCATTGTACAAGCCGTAGGCAAGATGCAGCTCTCGCTTTCAGCCTTTGTGCCAGCCGGGTCATAGTTCTGTGTGACAGTCCGTCCGCCTCGAGTTCATTTCGGATTGAGGTTGCATGATCTGGAAGAGAGGCGGCCATTGTTCTGATACGCTCCATGAGCCAGGCCTCGTCCAATCGCAGATCGGTTGCGAATCTTTTCCAATGCCGCAGTTTGATATTCCTCAGCCGGTATTCTCCGCCGATCTTCATGGCAAGCTTCACTTTCTGCAGGTTGATGGTCTGGTACGGCAGAATGCTTGCCAAATCGTAGAGCGGTGCGAGTCGTACCGCGCCACACCCTCCCAACAGCAGTGCATAGTTCGTTGCCTGGGCATCTGTTCCTGCAATAAGCCAATTGAAAGCGATCGCATCCACAAACGACTGCACATCCTCCTCGGGATTGCTCGATTGTTCACGCAATAATTCTGCAATCGTGCGTACTCCGGGTCCGCCATCACTTTCATACTTGCTCGTAGGATGAAGGCCAAGCGCCTAACTCGGTATCCACGTGAATCAGGACACGGTCGGCGGTCTGTCCCTGGCTGGAGTGGCTGGTCATTGCATAGCCATGGTCGAGATGTGGATGCTGGCGCGGATCGAGTTCGACAGTGCGGCCACCGTCCATTTTCAGGCGCAGACGCCCGTCTTCGTCGATGCTCTCGATGGCCCCCAACTCGCGGTTCGCGATTCTTAGCTGGTTGGCGGGTGCGGTGAATTGGATGCGGTCGCCCACTGAAAAACTCCGTGCCTCCTCCCGAAAGACCGATACTCCTTGCTGTCGGTGCGGATCGTAAGTGCGTTCCGTGCGGTCCTGCAGTTCGACCGTCAGCCGGTTGTTCGGAGCGTCGATGCTTTTCACCTGCGCGTACTCGCCTCTCCTGATGCCTGTCTCCTTCGACGTGCGCGAGTAGCGCAGCACATCGCCCACTTCATACCGCTCGGCCCAAGTGCGGTCCGCGACAGTGAGGTTTTTGACGGCTCCTAAACTCTGATCTGCTGTTCTAGCTCGCCAGTGTGTTGAAAGTCTTTGCGGACCAGTGGCGCAGGCGAAACTCTTTCGCGGAAACGCATAGTGAGGAGACACAAGCCGCTATTTGTCTCCCGCTTCTCCGGATGAATCAATGGCCCGTCATCGCGCGAGATGCAGTATATGTCGGCGCTCCAGTCCCAACGCCGGTCCCGGGGACGGTCAAAGTATCGGTGAACTTTGTGGCACCGCTCGGCGTAAACGTTACGATCACCGTGCACGAACCACCGTTGTTCACGCTGCCGCCGACGGTGCACGTGCCTCCGGTCACCTTGAATTGTGTGCCGGTGGTTAAGGCGATTGTGCTGATGACAAGCGGCGCGGTTCCAGAGTTAGTTAGCGTGAAGGTCGCGGCGGTTGCGACTGTGACGGCTCCGTATGCGTACGTCCCACTCCCGAGGCTAATGGTTGGAGCTACGCCCGTTCCACTCAAACTCAGGTGCTGGGCCGTCGCGCCCCCAGCGCTATCGGTCACCGTCAAGCTTGCCGCTCTGCTACTCACCTTACTGGGAGTAAACGTCAATCCGATACTGCAGGTCGCCGATGCAGCCAGGGTGGCCGCAGTGCAGGTATCGGTTGCAATCACGTAATCAGTCGCCGCCTTTCCGCTGAGAGCCGCGGAGCTGACGCTGATCGCACCAAGCCCAGTATTCTGATACGTGAGCGTCTGCGCTGCGCTGGTTACGCCAACTTGCTGATTGCCGAACGCAGCGTTCCCGGTCAAGCTCGCCGTCGGTGCAACCCCCAATCCGCTAAGACTGGCAGTCGCCTTCGCGGCCCCCCCAGTCTCATCCGTCACTGACAGGTTCGCGACGCGATTATTGGCTACGCTCGGCGTGAAGGTGACGCCCACGTCGCAAGTCGCGCCGGCAGCGAGGGTCACACCGGTGCACGGGTCGCTAGCGATCACGTAGTTCGTCGCAGCCGGGCCGGTCAATGTGACCGAAGACACGGTGATCGAAACGACGCCCGTATTGGTGTATGTGAAGGTCTCTACAGCGCTTGTGGTGTCAACCTGCTGGTTCTTAAACGTATACGTCGCCGGAGCAATGCTTGCCGACGGCACAATCCCGGTTCCCGACAACGCCACAGTTCCGTTCGTCCCCACTGTAAGGGTGCCAGTAAATACTCCTGCCGCTTTTGGCGCAAAGGCCACGCTGATCGTGCAAGAGCTACCCGCCGCCAATGTCGCGGTGCAGGTCTTGGAGGGATGTGTGAAATCAGCTGTGGTCGTGATCGCACCAACCGTCACAGCAGCCGTGCCGGCATTGGTAAGTGTTACTGTCCGCGTCGCACTTGTGCTACCGACCAACTGATCACCGAAGGTTAGGGTCGCGGGGGACAGTCCGGTCGAGGCGCTGATCGAGATCGTCTGCGTCACCTGCGGCGCTGGGCTGTAGTTGGCATTACCCGGCTGGTTGGCGGCCACGATGCAAGGCCCGACAGCAAGACCCGTGACCGTGCTGCCGGCGACGCTGCAGATGGCCGGCGTGGTGGAACTGAAGGTCACGGGCAGACCTGAACTGGCGGTCGCACTCAGCATTCCGCTGCCGCCCACCACCACCGTCGGCGCCGTACCAAAGGTAATGGTCTGGCTCTGGCTCACGGTAATGCTGACCTGATCACTCACCGTGATGGTTTCCGAGTCCGCCACGTCAGGGAACGTCGGCGTGTCCGTAACCGTGATCGTCTCGTTATCGATGACAGAGGCGGGAGCGGGCGCAACCGACAAGGAACTGAACGAGACGTTACCCGTGCACGAGTTTTCGTCTGTGGCGACAATTGTGAATGAGAAATTCCCCGCCTGCGTAGGACTTCCGGACAGGAGTCCGCCAACAAAGGTGAGGCCTGGCGGCAAAGTGCCCGTCTCCAACCACGTAATTATGCCCACCCCACCTGACTCGGTAAATGGCTGGGAAAAGGCGGTGCCAAGCGTCAGGTTTGAGAGCGAAGTTGGCGCAACATTGATACTGGGGCAGGCGCCCGCAATCGTTAGGGTGTAGCTCTGGGTCACGGCATCGCCCGCTGAATCGGCGGCGGTAATCGTAAATGGCCACGACCCGGAGCCGAGCGTCGTCGGAGTCCCTGATAGCGTGATGCTTGGGCCAAAACCATTGAACGCCATTCCCGTGGGAACTGGGCCCGATTCACTAAGTGTCAACCCGCCGGAACCGCCACTGCCAACAAACGTCAAGCTCGTATATGGTTGGTTGAGCACTCCAGAAACGACGGTGGATGGCGAAATCGAGATGGCGTTGTAGGCTCGTACGGTCACTGCGTCGTTCACGGTGATGGCTTCTGAGTCGGCCACGTCCGGGAAAGTCGGCGTGTCCGTCACCGTGATCGTTTCGTTGATTGTCGGAATCGTTACCGTTGCAGATGGCGGAGGTGGCGGGGTTGTGTCGGTTCCCGAACCACTCAGCGAAATGGACTGCGTGTAATTCGCGCCTGCTGCCGTAGTCGTGAGATTGCTCAGGGCGGCATTATCTGTAAACACCAGGGTTGCAGCGTCCGTCGCTGGTGTCGCCGAGGGCGTGTAGGAGATAGTAAAGTTGCAGGCTCCGCCGGAAGAAAGAGTAGTGGACAGCGAGGTTGCGAAGTTCAAGCACGCGATCTGCGTGATTGTGAATTGCGAACTGCCAGAAATTGTTGCCGAATCGAGGATCAGCGAAGTTAATCCAATGCTTGAAACTTCCAGCGTCTGGCTCCCGCTCTGCCCATTGAAACCGATGGTCGGGCCGGCAGAGAACTCCACCACCGGCGCCGCAACATTGATGGGTGTGACATTATTGAACGCCGTCACGGTCGGTGTGTCCGTCACCGTGATCGTTTCGTTATCGGTAACATACGCCGGCGTGATGGTCGAGGAATTAATCGTGAGCGTGTCGGTGATATTCCCGGAGCAAGAGTTCGAGTCTGTTGCAGTGACCGTGATTGGAAAGCTCCCCGACTGGGTCGTAGTTCCGCTGAGGACCGGTGCCGAGAAAGTCACGCCGGTGGGTAAAGCGCCGCTCTCCGAGAAGGTGGTTGCGCCCACGCCTCCGGACTCGGTGAAGGTGACCGGACCGTAGGGCGTGCCGGCGGTGCCCGGCGCCAACGTGGACGGACCCACGGTGATCGGCTGGCATACTCCTGTCCCCGTCAAGCCCAACGTCTGCGGGCTGTTGGAGGCGTTGTCGGTGAAACTCAATGAGCCGGCCCGACTCCCCGTTGCGGACGGCGTGAAAGTCACGCCGACCGTGCAGGTGCTCTTGGGGGTCACCGTGGCGCCCGTGCATGAGTCGGTGCTCTCGGCAAAGTCGCCGGCATTCGTGCCGCCCATCGTGACCGTGGAAAGGATAAGGTTGGCCGTGCCGGTGTTGGTCAGGGTCACCGTTAGCGGGGCACTCGTGGTGCCCATATTCTCTGACCCGAAGGGCAGAGTGGATGGAGTGAGGCTTACCGATGGCGCCGCAGCTCCAGATCCATTGGCCAGATACGCTGTACCTTGGGAGGTGGCGACAAGCAGGCCATTCAGTCCGTTCGAACCCGTCAGAGCCGCAGAGATCATCGTAGAATTCGGACCCGACACGAAGCCTTGCGTAGGCGGCGACAATTTTCCTGCGCCTTGGTTTTGGAAGATGTAAGCAACTCCATTGACCGATGCTGCCACATCGTTTTCGCCAGCCGCAAAGAAACTGCCGGTCGCGACCTGGGAAACGTAATTTACGCAGCCCACATACGGGGGAAGCGGGGGATCATTGCTGCTATTGCAAAGAGGACCGGGGACCATGTCGCCGGCGTAAAGTGGCAAGATTCCTTGTGCCGTGGCCGTGAAGGATCCGCCGCCCTGATTCAGCAGGACCTGGATCCCGTTTGCGTCCGATACCACCAGATCGGGCTTTCCGTCGGCGTTCAGATCGGCAGTGGCCACTGCGGTCACATCGGGCATACTCAAGTCAGAGCTCTGCTGCAAGATAGCTGCAGGAGTGAAGTCGCTGGAGCTTATGCTACTGGCGCCGGGAGAAATGTTGTTCTGCAGTATTCCAACTGCCGTTCCCTTAGTTGCGGCGGTGTTCCCGCTGCAAAACTCTCCCCCGTCCGCAATGACGAGATCGGGCACTGCTCGCCCAAGCACTGCTCGCCCAAAGAAATTCGCCGCTACCACCGAAACCGGGTTCACGACCGGAGGAGCGATAAAAACGGGGCTCTGAAATGTTTCATCGCCATTGGAAATGAGCACGTACACGGCGCCCTGAGACGGTGACCCGCTTCCATTGCAGTTGTCCTCAGGAAGAGTGAGAACAATATCGTCCAGGCCGTCGCCGTTTACGTCCGTCGCTATAAGCACCGGCGCGAACGGCTCGCCTGCGCTGGGGTTGTAACGGAAGCCCGGATAGTTGGGATCCCCGGAAAGAGGATAAGAGACTCCGGCGCCGAAAGTTCCATCGCCATTCGAGGGGAGAACGAAGATTTGATTGGACGAAAATACCGCGAGATCGTAAAGAGTCAATCCACTTTGTGGGGGGCGGAATTTTCCGGCAACCACCGCATCGGCGCCGCTGTAGTCGGTATTGCTTACCGTTACAACGCTTGCCGGAGTAGAGGTGGTGGCCGGGAGGGACCCGTCCAGATTGGCCAAATAGATCGTCAGCGTCGCGTCTCCCGTTGCATCGTTCGCGCCGGTTACGGCCAGATCCGTTTGGCCATCACCGTTGAAATCACCGGTTGCAAACGACGGCGGGAATGAATATCCGTTTGCCCCGGTCCCAGAATAGAGCGGCGCCGCATTGGTGCTCGCGAACGTTCCATCCGCGTTCAATGTCACCAGAAACACGTTGATCGACCGTTCCTCAAGGAATGGATAGAAGTTTGTGTACTCTCCATCTTTCACGCTGGCATCGACCATGACGTATGCTGCGCCTTGAGTCAGGTTCGGCGAAAATCCGGCCGCAAAGACTCCTCCCGGTCCCATGGCGGCCGTCGAATTCCAGGTCCCGTTTACCGACGTTCCGCTCTGCGTATACGACGTGAAGGTACTGATGCCGGCGCCGTTCACGTCGAAATCGACCGCGCCAGTGAGCGGATTATCAAGGACCGCGATGGAACCGTGAGGCGCCAAGCCAACAGGAATCATGGATACGCTGGTGAATGCGTTGGCCGCGCCAGTCAAACCGTTGCTCTGGTAGGAGACGAAGGAGTTGCTGGGAGAAGCAATGAAAATGGCCGCTTGACTGTTTAGCACCCCCAGCGCCACGCCGGGCACAATCCCCCCGAACGCACTGCCGGAGCTCAGGGTTTGGTTCGAAGTAAAGGCTCCGCTTCCCGAGTTGAGGTAAACGAGCACAGACGCAAACGACGGGTTGTTGCACTCAAGAGCCAAATCGGCTGAGTTCGTCTGGGATTGGAAATTGCCCTGCATCATTGCCGAGCACCTGACGTAAGTGCTGCTCAAGGGGTAGGACGAGGATTGGGTGGGGAAGGTCCGGGCTCCATTTCCGAAAAAGACGGTGAAGCCGATGCTGCCGCTCACAGAAGGAGTAACCGCGGCAATATCGTAGTTGCCGTCTCCATGGAACAGCCCAACCGCGAGGGACACGAAACCGTTCGCGGAAGGGATCGAAGTGGAACTGAGCGTAAAGGTTCCCGAGCCGTTGTTTTCGAGAAAATCGATTCCGCTGTTCGTGGCGACCGCAATATCGAGAGGACCAGAGGACATGAACTGTCCCACGGCGATGGCGTTGCCTGTTACACCAGAGCCCAACGGAATTAAATCCGGGTCAGGGCTCGCGCCATTGCAATTCGTGCAGAAGGGTCCGCCGCTCTCTCCGTGGTAAATCTCCACCTGATACGAACTGGCGTTCGGAACCTGCTCGAGAACCGCAAAATCGAGCAGACCGCCGGCATTATTGAATACGCCAGTGGCGACCTGAATAGGCACGGTGCCGGGTTGCGCATTGTAGGCATTGGCGGCGACAAACGAAGGCGGGGCCTGCGCGCGTGCTGGAGCCGCTGCAGGAAAGAATGCCAGAACAGGGAGAGCGCACGCAGCCAGAAGCAGCTTTCCGCGGGCAGTTGCTCCCACCGTTTTTCGGTAAACATGCACTCCGCCGCTCATTTTCCAGCCTCCCGCGCTCTTACCCAATCTGCGGCCCTTGTTGCCCAGGCAACACAGGCGGGGAACTACTGGAAGCTGATGGTCACCGTCACCGCGATGGTCTGGCCGGGGCCGTAAGGCACTTGCTGCGGATCGGTCCCGATACTGTCAAGCTTTCTCATCGTGAATACGTTAACGACAACGGGGTTGGCCCCAGGGGCGGGTTGGACTCCAAAGACGCCATTGAGCTGAGATGCGCTCAGGCAGTTAACCGGCGTGGAGTTGCCGTCGCACGCCCCGAACACCGTCTCAACGTCGGTCACGTTTCCTGGGTTCAGCGAACTCACCCCTACGCTCCCCGTCAACGAAATCTGCGCCGAAAGTCCTGCGCCGTCATTGCCAGCGTTGAAAGGCTGCAGGGTCGGAGCGCTAGCCATCAAGTTTGTCGAGCACGGCGACGGTTGATTCTGCTGGGCGGCTTGTTTCTGCGAATATATGCATATGCTTCCAAGTTCGCTCGCATAGCCCGACGCGTTGGCTCCGGCCGTTATAAGACACGCCGTCCCAGTGGGCTGCCCCCCCACCGCTGTCGCACCGAATGGGTTCGTCACTTGGAGGCACGGCCCCGGCTCCGAACCGAACCCTTGGAACAGAGGTTGTGGAGGTGGATCCCAGATGGTGGTGCCCCCGTTTAATACAATCGAGAGGCCGCCGGGAGCGTTATTACCGGCAAGTAGGCTTGCCAAGTAGCTCATACCCGTAGGCTGGATCGCGTTCTCGAACTCCCGCCGCGCCGTGACCTTGCCATCCGGGTTCTTCACCTCGATGATCCAGTGGCCATGGACCGTGATGCCCTCGTGCGAGCCCTTCGCGGCAGGTTTCGCGGCGGGCAAAACCGGCGCTTTGGCAGACACCGCAACTGGCTGTGCAGCCTGAGTCGCGGGCGAGGTCGCGCTCGATTGGGCACGGCTGATGTTGGCGGTAGAAAGCACCATGGCGAGAAGGGCGGCAAGCTCGAGGCTCTGCCGCGCGATTCGTGCAATCACTTCGTACTTACTGTTCGTCTTCATGATGCTGTGTCTCCTTATGCTGTGTCTTCCAAATGCTGTATCTTCGTATAAGGCTTCAAAACTGGCAGGCTTCTCAGGGGGGGGTTCGTGCCCGGAACGGGCAGGGCGGCACCTTACCGAATTCTGTTGCCTCACTATTTCCGGCGCTCTCCCGTGAGTAAAACCGGCTCTCTGGGATAAGAGAAAGCAAGAAACCGGCACGTTTCGCGAAACCGTCAAAGCTGGGCCGAAAGGTTCTTCTGCCCTCGCCGCGCCATTCGCGCTCCCCGGCAGAACTGGATAGCGAGTGTGCAAGGAATGCGTGGGAAGGTCAATCTACCGCGGAGAATTTAGTTCTGTACTAAGTCTTAACAGGCAACTGCCAGATAGCACATAATTTAGCTTGTTTCAGAAGGCTGGATTCAAGGGTATTCGTGTTAGAATCTAATGGAGTTTATGGCCTTCCCCCAAAGGATCGCCGATGCAGCACGTTTCGAGTCCACCAGCGCTCAAGTTTGGTCCCTACGTCGTTGACCTGGCGGCGGGCGAAGTTCGCAAGAATGGCTACCGGATCCGGCTGCAGGAAAAACCCTTGCGTGTTTTGGTCCTGCTGGCCGAAAAGCAGGGGCAACTCGTCACTCGCGAGGAACTAAAGAATCGCCTGTGGCCCGACGAAACCTTCGTTGATTTTGAGGCCGGGCTGAACACCGCCGTCAGCAAGCTCCGCGACTCTCTTCTCGACAGCGCTGACAAACCCCGCTACATCGAAACGATTCCCCGCCGCGGTTACCGCTTCCTGGTTCCAGTCGAATTCCAGGACGGACACAGCCCAGAAGCCGGGGATTTGGAGACGAGCCAACCGCCGCAGCATGCAGCGGCGCTTACACCCACGGTCGCGACGCTTGCGGATCCCGAGACGTATACGGAACCGTATGTAAAATCGGCGAAGCGGGTCTGGTTGTGGATTTCGCTCGCAGCCACCGTTGTGCTGGTTGCCGGCGGCGTGTATTGGCTGGCCCGCAGCCGCCCCGCGCTTGCGTTCCACTCGCGCGATACCGTGCTCATCGCCGATTTTGAGAATCAAACCGGCGATCCGCGTTTTGACGACGCACTGCTGACGGCGTTTACGGTAAGTATCGGCCAGTCCCGCTATATGAACGTATTTCCGCGGAGCCGAGTGCAATCGGTGCTGAAACGGATGGGAAGATCCGGCACGGAGCGAGCAACGGTTCCACTGGCGCGAGAGATCTGCACTCGAGAGAATGTTCGCGGATTGATTGCAAGCACCATCACGCGCACCGGACAGGAATTCGAGCTGACCACGGAATTGATCGATCCAGAAACCGGAGCCACGGTTCGTTCCTACAAAGAACGCTCGTACGGCGAGGACCACATCCTTGATACCCTGGATTCGATTGCCGGCCGGTTGCGCGCCGATTTGGGCGAATCGCTCCATGAAATCCAGAACGCCGATCGTCCTCTACCCCAAGTCACCACATCTTCGCTAACCGCTTTGAAGGAATATGCCGAGGCTTCGTCGCTTTGGGGGCATACGAAGTACGCTGATGCGGTAACACTGTTTAAAGCTGCGATCGAACTGGACCCCAATTTCGCCATGGCGCACGCGGCGTTGGGGCGGGCGTACTGCAGTTACATCTATTACCAGATGGACCTCGGACGACAGGAGTATGAAAAAGCGCTGGCGCTGGCGCCGCGACTGACAGAGCGCGAAACAATGATCATCGAGATTCATAAGGCCGCCGACCTTGACCAAGTCGAGGAAGCGTACGGTCTGTATCGAGCCTATTTGGCGAGCTACCCAGAAGACTGGGTCATGCTCCGGGACTATGCCAATCTGTTGCGGCTGCACGGACGCCAAGCGGAGGCCATTGAACAACACAAACGAATCCTTTCCATTGCACCAGACGATGTCAACACGTGGATTGAGATGGCCACCGCATACTCAGTGCTGGAAAAATATTCCGCTGCTGTGCAGGCATACTCACATGCCTTTCAGATCGCGCCGGACTGGTTGACCGCTGGCAGCATCAACCGGGAATATGGCAGGGCCCTTGTCGGCAACGGCGAAGAACAGAAGGCGGTTGCGATTTTTTCCGATCTTCTGGAGAAACCCGATAAACGTGAGGACGGTCTGCGCTCTCTGGCTCTGCTCGCCCTTTACCACGGCAGGTATTCCGAAGCTCGAGCCCGCCTTCTTGAGGCTTTGCAAATTAATGAGAACAAGCACGACCTGTTTGCGGTGGCTCGCACCCACTTTTTGTTGGCGGTAGTTGCAGAAGGCAGAGGCGATAATGGCACGCGTATTCAACAGCTCGACGCCGCCGTGGTCAATCTCAAGACCCTGGGGCCCAAAGTCGAGTGGGGCTCTATTGTTGGCCAGGAATATGTGCGCGCGGGCGCCCTTGCAAAGGCCGAAAAGATCGCGGAGTTCATCACGCCTTTGAGCGACGCTCACGATCTGACGCAAAAAGGCTACGTGCATTTGCTGCGAGGAGCCATTGCTGCAGAAAAAGGAGAAACGGAGAAGGCGGTCGGAGAACTGACGCAGATTGTCGATCTCATGTACGGTCGATCTGTGAACGCCCTGTCTGTCGAGACGCTTGCGCATACTTACCAATTGGCAGGCAATCTGGATCAAGCCATCGTTTGGCACGAGAAACTGGCCAGCCCCCTCGGCAGCGGTTTGGCTTTTTGGGAGCCGCAACAGCGGTGGGCATCCGCCCGCTACCAACTGGCGGTGGACTATCAAAAGCGCGGACAAACGGAGAAGGCGCGGCAGACGCTCGCGACTCTGCTGGATCTGTGGAAAGATGCGGATGCCAATCTTCCGCTACGAAAAGCCGCCTTGCTGTTGCAGGCTGGGCTAACTCAATGACCCTAGCCTTGCATCTGTAGGAAAACCAACACTAACTCCATCGCAGTACCCTGCAGCCCCCCCCGATACAAGCACCCATCACGCCACGTTGCCTGTTCATGCTTCGTTTGGCGATGACCTCATAACCCAAAGGTCGGAGCTGCTAAGAATCCGTCCGTCCCGGGCGTATCCTCCACCGGTCGGACTTAGTTAAGTTTGGGCATAGTTTGGGCATAGTCGACTGGTTGATCGACAATGCCAGGTATCGTAAACGTATGATTTTATTGGTGCCGGGAGGGGGAGTCGAACCCCCAAGACCCGAAGATCGGCGGATTTTGAGTCCGCTGGATCGAAGCCGGAAGATAAGCTAAATGAATGACATACAACCACTTACGCAATAAAGCCTAGTTGTTTTGTGCGGGGAAATTAGGTCTTGTACGGGTCGGAACGTCACGTTTACATCACGGG
>Ga0182024_10003966_pt1 | contig 34558 bp, 32 predicted proteins | sample P32metaG_FD_120480 | JGI IMG/M metagenome (GOLD analysis project Ga0182024, IMG submission 120480) | Permafrost microbial communities from Stordalen Mire, Sweden - P3-2 metaG (Illumina Assembly) | ecosystem: Environmental > Terrestrial > Soil > Wetlands > Permafrost | place: Sweden: Stordalen...
ATCTGTCCCAGCACCTCGGGGCCGGCTGCGGGCGCGCCTTCGGAGAGCAGGTCTGGGAGATCGAATTCGTCCATTCCCTCTTGCAAAGCCGGCTCCTCTCGGATTCGCGTACGGGCTTCTTAGGGTCGGTCAGCCCTGCAGCGCGTAGACGACATTGACCTGGACGCTCACCGGCTGGCTGCCCACCTGCAGTGGCACCTTTGCCGCCGAGGACGCGTAGGCCGGGGTGGGGCCGTAGATCGCCGGCGGGGCGGAGTTCTCCTGATCCGTCACCCGGACTATCCCGCCGAGGGTGAGCCCGGCGCCTGCGGCGACCTGCGATGCCTCCGTCCGGGCGTTCGCCATCGCCGCCGCCCGGGCCTTCGCTAGCAGGCCTGACTGGTTCGAGATCGAGAAGGCGATGCCGTTCAACTGCACGCCGTTCCCGGCGCTCCGGGCGGCGGCGTCGATGACAGAGCCGGCCGAGGAGACTTCGTGCGTCGTCACCGAGAGGTCGTCATCGACTGAGAAACCCGTCACCACCTGGCTCGAGTCCTCGTTGGCGTAGATGTCGAGCTGGGAGGTCTGCATCCCCGAGGCGCGCACCCCACGGGCTTCGAGCGTGGATTCGAGCCTTGCGACGAGGGAGTTGTTCTCCCGCAGGGCCGCCGAGGCGCTCGAGGCGGTGCTATGCACGCCGATCTGGAAGTCGAGCGTGTCCGGCTGGCCTGTCACCGTGCCCGAGCCGGTCACGGTGATCGTCGCCCCGGCCCGCAGAGCACCGGAACGGGAGGACAACAAGACGGTGGAGGTGCCTCCTCTGGAGAGGGCCACCGAACCGAGGGCGACTCCGGCAAGCGCCACGGTGGCTGCAGCCGCCATCGCTGCCCAGCCGCGCGCCCGCCTGCGGGTGGCGTGAGGTTCCCCGCTCGCTTCCGACTCCTGTCGATCCCCTGCCTCAAGCTGCTCCATGACGCCTGCCTCCCATCGTCACCAAACCGACGCCCGACCGATCCGGTCGGCACCCGGTCCCCGTTGTCTATGAGTGCAAAGCCGACCGCGGCTGTGAACGCGTAGTGGATAACCAGAAGTCCGTCCGGTAGGTGATCCGGTAACAGACGCCCCGATCATCTGGCCATGCCATCTGTGCGTCCATCGCCGCGCCCGCCCCTGTGAAGCCGTGTTGTGCCCTCTGCGGACGCCTCTGCCAGAATGTCTGCGGCGGAACACTCCGGAAGGGACCATCCGGCCTTGGTGCTCTGAGTCCATGACGGCATCGCCGGTCGCTTGGCGAGCGACGTCTCGAGCTGAGAGTTGAGATGCCTGGACACCTCGAGGGACCCGACAAGAGGGACGCTCCATCGGCGGCGGCATCGGGGCCTGCCGCGGCCGGGCAGTCGCCTCCGGGTCATCTGGAGGAGCCCGAATGGAGCCGGCTGCTCGTAGAGCTGGCCGCGCGGTCGTTGCTCCCGAGCGAGATGCCGCTGGCGTGGCTCCTCGGCCCGGACCAGGCCACCGCCTTCAGCGAAGCCGGACGCGATCCGCCGCCGCCCTTCCGGCCCGGGCCCGACGCGGTCACCTGGGTGATCCCCCGCACCGCCGCCGTCGTCGACTCGATCCGCCGCATAGCCGGCGAGGGCTCGCCTGTCGGGACAGCCGCCGAGGCGGGGCTCGTCACGTTGTGGGAGGCAGGTGGGACCCGCTGCCTCCTCGATTTGCTAACGGCTCGGTCGGTCGCCCTCGACGGCCCCCCGATCGCCGTCGGCTTCACCATCGCCGACCTCGTCGTCGAGCTGGCCTCTGGACGTTGGGCGCGCCTGCAGGAGGTCTACCTCGTCGGCTTCGGGCGGGAGATTGGCGGCCTCAGGCCGGTGAGGTTCCTCGCCGGCCCGGGCGAGGCCGTCGGCTTGCTGAGGGACATGAGTGCCCGGAACGAACAGCGGCCGCGATGCTTCGTCGTAGCGCCCGGGGCGGCCGGCGCCCGGGAGCTGCGTGAGCTCCTCGCCATAGCAGAGCAGCTTCCTCGCACGAGCGTCGTCTGCTGTGACACCTCGGCACAGGCGCGCTGCACGTGGCAGCTCTCCTCCCACCGCCACACCCTCCGCCTCGAGGTGCGGAGACGGTCGCGTGTGTCGGCCATCCTCGGCCCGGAGCACTGGGTCGAGGTGCGAGCACCTCGGGCGGCGGCGGGGCCGGCGGCACTGGCCCCGCCTGTGGCCGGCGTCCGTCTCGGTGACAGAGTCGCCACCGCTGAGGGTGCGCCGCCACGAGACCGTCCCTCGCCCGGGCAAGCGCCAGCTGTCGAGGTCAACTTCCTCGGCCCGGTGCAGGTCATCGGGTCACGCGAGAACCTCGAGCGCCGCCAGCGCCTGACAGAGCTCATCGTCTACGTGGCCTTTCATCCCGAGGGCGTCACCGGCGAGGCCATCGCGACGGCGTTGTGGCCGGAGCGCCGGGTGCCACGACAGACAGTCGCCAACCGCCTCCATGAAGCGAGGGTGTCCCTCGGGGCCACCTCGGAGGGGCGCCCCCGGATACACCGTGTCGAGGGCAGGCACAAGGTCTCGAGCGACGTGCGGACCGACTGGGGGGCGTTCTGCTCCCTGACCCGCCCCGGGACGGGCCCGAGCAGCTGGCACCAGGCGCTCTCCCTCGTGCGAGGCCGCCCCTTCGACGGCCTGTCACAAGCAGACTGGGTGACCTTGGAAGGGGCGGCTGTGGGCATCGAGGCACAGATCGGGGAGGTCGCCGTCCAGCTCGGCGAGCACATGCTCGGCAACGGGGACTCGGTCGGCGCCTCCTGGGCCGCCCGTCGCGGAATCGCCGGCGCCCCTTGGGACGAGCGGCTCTACAGGTTGTTGATGCGCGCCGCAGACGCCTCCGGGAGCCGGGGGGCGGTCGAGTCCGCACTGCGCTGGCTCGCTCAGTTGCTCGACGGGGACCGTGATCCGCTCGATGCCGTCCACCCGGCCACGGCCGCTCTCTATCGGGAGTTGACCGGTCTCCCCGAAGGTCCGGACGCCAGGACGGCACCGATCACCGGCTCAGCCGGGCCGGGCTAGGCGCGGAGGCTAGCCTCGCCGCCGGAGGTGGTCGTGGGCATCCTCGAAGGGAAGCGAATCGTGGTGACCGGCGTCCTCACCGACGCCTCGCTCGCCTTCTCCATCGCCAAGGCGGTCCAGGAGGAAGGCGCCGAGATCGTCCTCACGAGCTTCGGTCGGGCCATGTCGCTCACCCGCCGGATCGCCCGCAGGCTGCCGAGCGAGCCTGACGTCCTCGAGCTCGACGTGACCCGTCCGGAGCAGGCCGCCGAGGTGGCCGGCGAGGTCGGGCGGCGTTGGGGCTCGCTCGACGGGCTCGTGCACGCCATCGGCAATGCCCCCGAGAGCTGCCTCGGGGGCGACATCCTCCGGGCCGAGTGGCCCGACGTGGCGACGGCCCTCCAGATCTCCACCTACTCCCTGAAGGTCCTCGCCGGCGCCTTCGCCCCCCTCCTCGAGCAGGCGCCGGCCGGCGGCTCCCTCCTCGGCCTCGACTTTGACGCCACCGTCGCCTGGCCCGCCTACGACTGGATGGGTGTCGCCAAGGCCGGCTTCGAGTCGCTCGCCCGCTACCTCGCCCGCGACCTCGGGCCCCGCAACATCCGGGTCAACCTGCTGGCGGCGGGGCCGGTGAGGACGATGGCTTCGAAGTCGATTCCCGGATTCGCCCATTTCGAGGAGGTCTGGGACGGGCGGGCCCCCCTCGGGTGGGACGTGCACGACCCGGGGCCGGTGGGCAAGACGGCGGCGGCCCTGCTCTCGGACTACTTCCCGAAGACCACGGGCGAGATCGTCCACGTCGACGGCGGCTTCCACGCCATGGGAGCCTGACCCCGGCTCAGCCGTCCTCGCTCAGGACGAGCCTGACGGCCTGCTCGATGGCCGTTCCTTCCGCCACCGCCAGGCGGAGATGGCGGGCCCCCATGGCGGCGGCAAGATCCCGACCGAGATTGAGCGGCAGGTCGCCCGACTCGACGTCGACGAGGACGGACGCCACGCCGGAGGAGGCGACCTTGCCGGCTGCCTCCACGGCGGCCGCCAGCGGATCGAAGCCCGGCGGCGCTCCTGTCGCCCGGCCGTCGGTGATTACGACGAGCACGGGCACGTAGCCCCTGGCCGAGGGTGCCTCGCAGATTGCCAGGCCTTGGAGGATGCCCTCGCCGAGCGGTGTCCGGCCGCCGGTCGACAGGTCGGCCAGGCGGGCGCGGGCGATCTCGATGCTTGCCGTCGGCCGGAGGGCGACGCGAGCCCCGTCGCCCCCGAAAGTCACCACGGCCACCCGGTCACGGCGCTGGTAGGCGTCGGTGAGCAGTCCGAGGACGGCAGCGCGGGCGGCGGTGGTGCGGTGCTCGGCCCCCATCGAGCCCGACGTGTCGACGCAGAGCACGACGAGGTGGGAGGACCGCTGCTCTATGACAGGCTCGTGCAGATCCTCCGGCGCCAAGCCGGCCGCGCCCGCTCCCTCGAAACCACGGCGGGTGGCGGCGGCCAGCACCGTCGGGGCGACCGCGACACGGCTCGGGCGGGGACCGGCGCGCTGGGCACCGACGGTGCGGCCCCAGCGGCGAACGCCCTCGCCTGCCTGCGCGCTCGGGTGCCTGGCCCGGCCGCGCCCCGAGCCATCGGCCGGCGGGGCCGCCGCCCGTCGCCCCGGAGGAAGCCCGATCGGCAGGACCTCCGCCGTGTGCCCCTCGTCCGGAGGAAGTGCCGGCGCTCCCGGGCCGTCTTCTGATCCGGGCCATCCGCCGGTGCCGGGGCTGCCGGGCGAGCTCGGCTCGGCGCCTCCCGAGCCATCGGCTGCGCCGCTGCCAGCACCTCTCCTCGTCTCCCATGGCGCCCGGGCGTTGTCGCCGGGACCGGAATCGCCGGTCGAAGCATCGGGGCGGTCGTCCCCGCCGGCGGGCAGGTTCTCGCCCGCGGGGAGGTGCTCGCCCGGCCTGCCTCCCCCCGGGGTGAGGGCGCCCGTGGCCCGATCCATCGCCTCGTCGAGCTCCTCTTTCGACAGGCCGGGCTGGTCGAAGGGTCCCCGCCGCCGGCGGTGCCCGAGGGCGAGCGGAGCCACGCGGTAGATGTCGTCCACCGAGGGCGTGCCCCGATCCTCGAGATCGGCGAGGGCCACTGCGGCCCGGCAGAGGGCCAGGTCTGCCCGGAGCCCGTCGACGCCGAGCTCGACGGCGAGGCGGACGGCGAGGTCGACGATGGCCGGAGGAACCGTGTCGGCCTCTGCCAGACCGAGGCGTGCCCGCAGCTTGGCCCGGGCGATGCGAGCTCGTATCTCGGCGGTGACCGGCGCCCACAGCGCCACCGTCGCCTGCGGGTCGGCGTCGAAGGCGATCCGGCGGTTGACCGCCTCGGAGCGAAGCGCCGGCTCTGTCGGCGAGACGACGTCCACCGACAGCCCGAACCGGTCGAGCAGCTGAGGTCGCAGCTCGCCCTCCTCCGGGTTCATCGATCCGATGAGGAAGAAACGCGACGAATGCTCGAAGCTCACCCCGTCACGCTCCACCCGGTTCGTGCCGGAGGCCGCCACGTCCAAGAGGACGTCGACGAGGTGGTCGGGCAGGAGATTGACCTCGTCCACATAGAGGACGCCACTATCCGCGCTCGCCAGCAGCCCCGGGTGGAAGCGCCGCTCGCCGTCGCGCAGCGCCAACGCGAGGTCGAGCGTGCCGACGACCCGATCCTCGGTCGAGCCGATCGGCAGATCGACAAACGGCGGGCGGGGCTCGCCGGGCAGCAGCTCGGCCAGTCCGCGGGCAAGAGTCGTCTTCGCCGAGCCTTTCTGGCCCCGGAGCAGGATGCCGCCGAGGCGGGGCTCGACGGCGCCGATCAAGAGAGCCAGCTTGACCTCCTCCATGCCGACGACCGCCGCGAACGGGAATCCATGCTCCCGTCCGGTCTCCGCATTCATCGGCGTCGCCGCGCTCATCGGCCCTCCTCCCAGCCCTCGCCCTCGAGCACGGCTTGACGCAGCGTGGCGAGGGAACCCTCAGAAGCGTCCCACATCCCGCGCTCGGCCGCTTCCAGGAGGCGCTCGGCCACGGAGCGGAGAGCCCATGGATTGGACCGCTCGAAGAACTTCCGCATCGACGGGTCCGCCACGTAAGCGGCCGTCACCCGCTCGTACATCCAGTCCTCCACTACGTGGGCCGTGGCGTCGTAGCCGAACAGGTAGTCGACCGTGGCCGCCATCTCGAAGGCACCCTTGTAGCCGTGCCGCTGCATGGCGCTCAGCCATTTCGGGTTGAGTACCCGTGTCCGCACGACACGGGCCGCCTCTTCGGCGAGTGAGCGCACCCGAGCCCGGCCCGGGTCCGAGGAGTCCCCGAAGACTGCCTTCGGCGCCACCCCGCCCCGCAGCGAGCGGATCGCCGCCACGAGGCCACCGTGGTCCTGCAGGTAGTCGTCGGAGTCGAAGATGTCGTGCTCCCGGTTGTCCTGGTTCTTGACGGCGACCTCCGTCGCCTGGAGCCGCCGGGCGAGCGCCTCACCGGCCGGCGCGCCCATCGCCCCTCGCCCGTAGGACCAGCCCGACCAGGCCAAGTAGATGGCGGCCAGGTCGTCGTCATTTTGCCAGTTGCGGGACTCTATGACCGGGAGGATGCCGGAGCCGTACGAGCCCGGCGCCGGCCCGAAGATGCGCGGCTCCCCCGGCGGTGAGAGCCGCAACGGGTTGGCCTCCGGGGGCTCGTCCTCGAGAGCGACGACGAGCTCGACTGCTTCGTCGGCGAGGGCGATCACGTGTGGGAAGGCATCCCGGAAGAAACCCGACACCCGCAACGTCACATCCACCCTCGGCCTCCCGAGCTCGTGGAGGGGGATGACCTCGAGCCCATCGACGCGGCCCGACTCGGCCGACCAGCGGGGACGAACTCCGAGCAGCGCCAGCATCTCGGCGATGTCGTCGCCCCCGGTTCTCATCACAGCCGTCCCCCACACCACGATGGCCACCGAGCGCGGGTACCGACCCTCCTCGGCGAGGTGGCGTTGGCACAGCTTCTCCGCCAGCGCCCGCCCGACGTCCATCGCCAGCGGCGAGGGGACGGCCTTCGGGTCGAGCGAGTAGAAGTTCCGCCCCGTCGGCAGCACGTGCGCCATGCCCCGGCTGGGGGCGCCGGAGGGTCCCGGGGGCACGAAGCCGCCCCCGAGGGCGCCGAGGACTGATGTCACCTCGGCTGTCGTGGCGCGCAGAGCCGGCACGAGTCCCGAGCAGATCCACGACAGTGTGGTGCCGACATCGGGTGGGACGGGTGGGCCCTCGGCCGGGGGTCGTGGGCTTCCGGCACTGGGGGTTGTGTGCTCGCCCGGGAGTGGCGGCTGCTCCACCGGGAGGCGCGGGATTTCGACAGGCAACTGCCACTGCCGAGCGGCGAGGTCCTCGACGAGCGCCCGGCAGGCAGCTTCGACACGGTCCAAGCCGGCGTGGCCGGTGTCGTCGAGGTCTACGCCGAGGGCGGCCGCCACGCCGGCGCGCAGTGACGGCACCGAGCCCTGCTTGAGCCGCGTCAGGGCGAGGACGAGGTCGACCAGGGCCTCGCCCTCGGGCGGTCGGCCGAGCACGTGGAGGCCGCCGCGGATCTGGGCGTCCTTCAGCTCGCAGAGATAGCCGTCGACCTCGAGCACGAGGTCGTCGAAACTCGTGGCGTCGCCTGGCGGTCCGCCCGGGCCGTAGCGGGACTCGAGGGCGAGATCCCGGTGGATCTCGGCTTCGACGAGCAGATCCCACACCTGCCGGCGAAGTGCCGGCAGCTTGGCGGGGTCGAGGGCGGCGAGCTGTGCATGCTGGTCGAGCAGCTGCTCGAGGCGGGCGATGTCGTCGTAGGCATCGGCCCGCGTCAAGGGCGGCACGAGATGGTCCACTACGACGGCATGGGCGCGGCGCTTGGCCTGGGCCCCCTCCCCGGGGTCGTTCACCACGAATGGGTAGACGAAGGGCAGCTCGCCGAGGGCGAGGTCCGGGGCACAACGCTTGGAGAGCCCCACCCCCTTGCCGGGCAACCACTCGAGCGTCCCGTGCTTGCCGAGGTGGACGACCGCCGAGGCGCCGAAGCTACTCTCCAGCCAGCGGTAGAACGCCACGTAGTGATGGGTCGGGGGCAGCACGGGTGAGTGGTAGACGGCGACCGGGTTCTCCCCGAACCCCCTCGGCGGCTGCACGGCCACGAGCACCCCGCCGAGGTCGATGCCGGCAAAGGCCAGCTCGCCGGAGGGCGTCAGGTGAACGTCTCCCGGCGCTTCCCCCCAGTGCTCGACGATCTCTGCCCCGACGCCGGCGGGCAGCTGCTCGAACCACCGCCGGTAGTCAGCTGCCGAAAGCGTGCCCGCCAGGCGATCGAGCTGGCCGGCGTCGAGCGTCTCTGACTCATAGGCGAGCCCGTCGGCCAGCTCGGCCATGAGGGCGTCCCCGCTGGCGAAGGTGCGCTCGACCCGGTAGCCGGCCTCCCGGAACGCCGCCAGCAGCCCGATGAGGGAGGCGGCTGTGTCGAGGCCGACGGCGTTGCCGAGACGGCTCCGCCGCGTGGGGTAGGCGGAGAGCACGATGGCTATCTTCCGCTCCGCCGCCGGCTGTCGGGAGAGCCGGGCCAGCCGGCACGAGAGGCCGGCGATCCGGTCGACCCTGTCCGGCACGGTCCGGTAGGCGGCCACCGGCGCGCCGATGGAGTCACCGTCGTCGACGATCTCCTTGAAGGAGAACGGCACTGCGATGATGCGCCCGTCGAGCTCCGGGAGAGCCACCTGCCAGGCGACGTCGAGCGGGGACAGTCCAGCGGGTGAGGCCTCCCACTCCGCCGAACTGCCCGTCGAGATGATCCCCTGCAGGATCGGCACCCCGAGGCTGGCGAGGGTCTGCTCGTCCCAGCCCTCCTGAGTCTTGGGATCTGTGGCTGCCGGGCCGCCGCTCGCACCGGTGGCGTCGCCCGGGGCGAAGCTCCCGGCGGCGAGCACCGTCGTGATGACGGCGGCGACTCGGTGCTCGGCGAGGATTGCCGTCACCTCCCGCCCCTCCCGGAGCGAATAGCAGTACACCGGCAGGGCATTCACACCCTTGGACGTGATGGCGTCACACAGGTCGGTCACGAAGGTCGTGTTGCCCGTCAGCACGTGGGCCCTGTAGAAGATCACGCCGATAGTGGGCCGGCCGGGGTCGGTCGCCGGAGTGCCGAAGACGCCGACAGCGGGGAGCTTGACGGGCGGGTCGAAACCGAACCCGGACCGCAGCACCGTGTCGGTCACGAAGCGCACGAGTTGCTCGAGGTTGGCCGTCCCACCCTGCACCAGGTATTCGAGGCACTGGGTGACCACACCGCCGGGGACGGTGGAGAGGGCCATCATCTCGGCGTCGGGCACGGCCTCCCCGCCGAAGCACAGGAGCGGGATCGATCGCTCCCGGCATTCGGCTGCCAATTGGTCGAACGGGGCCCACGACCGTCGCCCTCCGAGCAGACGCACGATGACGGCCTCTGCGTCATCTAGAAGCGGAGGAGCGTCGAGGGTGGCGGGGTTGGCGGCCCGGAGCAGCGGGAAGCCGTCGGGCAGCCCTTCGGATATGACGCGCAGGCCGAGGATCTCCGTGTCGGCGTGGGTGAGGAAGAGGATCATGGTCCCGTGCCGGCAGCCGCGATGAGGTGACGGATGACGCCCATGTCCACGTACTCCTCGACGAGGTCAGCGAGGCGATCGATCTGCTGCGAGCGGGCGCCGGCGAACGACGCCGCCGCCACAAAGGACTTCCGGCGGCGGCGGGCGACGTTGCCGAGGAAGGCGGCGCGGAACTCGTCGGAGTCGAACAGCCCGTGCAGGTTCGTGCCGGTGAGGCGACCGTTCTCGGCCGTGACGCCTTCGTCCTCGGTCCCGAAGCCGTCGTCGAGGGCGAGGAACGGGTAAGCCAGCGCAGGACCCCCCGGTGTCCGCCAGCTCTCCGCGTGGCTGCCCCGCAGCCGCCCGCTCTGCTCCCCGGCCGGCGACTGGCCGCCCGCCGTCCCGCCATTCCGAAGAATCGCCGGCCTGCCCTGGCGGATCTCGTAGCCCGTCACCTCGGCGCCAAGTGCCCGGCCGGACCGGGGCCGGGTCAGCTTCTCGCCGAGAAACCTCGTCCCCACAGGCAAGAGACCGAGCCCGGCGACGCGGCCGCGGCGCGACTCCACCTCGTCGCAGATCTCTTCTCCCAGCATCTGGTATCCGGCGCAGATGCCGAGCACGCTCGCGCCGCCATCGCGCCGGGACTCTTCGCAGATGCGGTCGGCGAGGCCGGTTCTCCTCAGCCAGTCCAGATCATCGACGGTGGCCTTGGAGCCGGGCAGGACGATCAGATCGGGGTCGCCCAGCTCGCCCGGTGAGGCAACCAGCCGGAGCGATATGCCCCCTTCGAGGGCGAGGGCGTCGAGATCGGTGAAGTTGGACAGGTGAGGAAGCCTGACCACAGCGACGTCGAGGGACACTCCCCCGCCGGCCGACCGATCTTGGGCGGCGCTGCGACCCAGTACCGCCGCCAACCCGAGCGAGTCCTCTGCGTCCATGAAGATCCCCTCGGCGTAAGGCACGACGCCAACAACCGGTATTCCCGTGCGCTCCTCCAGCTCCTCGATACCGCTTCGGAGCAGGCTCGGATCCCCGCGGAACTTGTTGATGACATACCCCCCCACCAGGCGGCGGAAGTGCGCCGGGAGCAGCTCCACGGTGCCGAAGAGCGATGCGAAGACACCGCCCCGCTCGATGTCGCCGACGAGAACAGCCGGGATGGAGGCGGCCTCGGCCAGAGCCAGATTCACGAGATCGCCGTCGAGCAGGTTGATCTCCGCCGGGCTGCCGGCCCCTTCGCAGATGACGACGTCGAAGCGTTCCCGGAGGTCGCTGAGGGAGCGGAGGACTGTCGGCCAGTAGCGGTGGCGTTTTGTCGCCTGGTACTCCGCCGCCCCTAGCTCGGCCACCGGCCGGCCGTTCACGACCACCTGGCTGCGGCGCTCGCTCGTCGGCTTGAGGAGGATCGGGTTCATAGCCACCTCAGGCTCGATGCCGGCTGCCAGCGCTTGGACTGCCTGGGCGCGGCCGATCTCGTGACCGGAGGCGGTGGCGAAGGAGTTGAGCGACATGTTCTGCGCTTTGAAGGGCGCTACGCGGACGCCCTCCCGCGCGAGCAGCCGGCACAGCCCGGTCACGATGAGGCTCTTGCCGGCGTCGCTGCCCGTCCCGCAGATGTGCAGGGCGCCGGTGAGCATCCCCGGTGGTGTCGAGGGGAGGCGGGGGTGAACACGCCTGCCACCGGCGCCTCGTCCCAGGGGATCGTCCGGGGAGACCGCGGCCTCTGAACTGCCGCCGATCACGTCCGGCCGGCTTCTCGAGCGGGGGGACGAGCGAGATGATCCTGCTGCGGAGGCGCCGGCCACCTGGGCGAGTGCCCGCTCCAGCCGCTCCAGGCCCTCGGAACCAGGCACAGCGATCCGCACCGCGCCCGGCAAACCGAAGCTGGCGCAGTCCCGCACCACGATGCCCTCCCGGGCAAGGCGGGCCCGCAACCCGGCCGCCTCGCGCACCAGGACGAAGTTGGCGTCGGACGGTTCGGCCTCGAAGCCGGCCGTGCCCAACACCGCCCGTAGGTCGTCCCTGAGGCCTTCGACGGCCTTCTGCCAGGCGCCCAGATCGGCGAGCTCGAGCATCCTCGCCACGGCGGCGCACGCCAGGCCGTTCACCGCCCACCGCGGCTGACGGCCCGCCAAGCGGGCGACCATGTCCGGCTGGCCGAGCACGTAGCCGACCCGAAGGCCCGGGCAGGCAAAGAGCTTCGTCAGCGAGCCGACCACTGTGGCCCCGGCGGCGACGTCACCTCTGGTCCACGAGCCGGTGGCAAGCGCGTAGAACGCCTCGTCCCAGACGGCGGCGGTCTCTGACTGCCCGGCGAGCAGCCCCGTCGGGTTGTGCGGGTTGGATCGCCACCGCGGAGCGCCGGCGGCAACGGTCCGCAGATGACGCCGGTAGAGCGAGAACTCCGGCTCGACCACCTCTCCCTCGCCAAGCTCGCCGGCGACGAGAGCGATCGCCTCGGCGCCGCCGTTGGTGAGGAGCACCTGGTCGGCCGGCAGGCCGATGGCCGAGGCCAAGAGCGCGGTGGCAGCCTCCGGGTCCGGGTAGCGACGCAGCTCGCCCAGCGCCGCGATCAGGAGTCGATCGAGCCGGGGAGCGACCGGGTTCAGCGACGTGGCGAGAGCGAGCACATCAGAGACTGCGAAGCCGAGGGCTCGACCCACCCTGGCAGCGTCGTCGCCGTGCGGCCCCGGAGCGGGGACCGTCGCCTCCGAAGGAGCGCATCCGGCGGTCACGGGCGCGCCTAGTGCCGGCGTCGGTCCTCCCCCCGGGCTGCCGCTACGGGCGCTCACAGCGGCCGCTCAAGGGCCGACGCTCCCGCAAGGAGCACGAACAGCGCCGTCGTGACGTGCCTCGAGCACCGGATCGCCCTGGCGATGTCCTGCACCTCCGGGGCGCGACCGTCGGACGGCCCGAGGAGCGGCCGCTCCTCGGCCCGTCCGCGGTAGTGATTGGTGCCGCCGAGGCGCAGGCCGAGGGCGGCGGCGAAGGCAGCCTCGACCACGCCGGCGTTGGGGGAAGGGTGTTCGCCGGCGTCGCGGCGAACGGCTTCCCAGATGGCGCCCGCTTCTTTCGGCCGCACCGCCGCCACGAGGACAGCCGTCACGCGTGCCGGGACGAGGTTGGCGGCATCGTCGACCCGGGCACTCGCCCACCCGAAGCGCCTGTAGCGGGCATCGCGGTGGCCGACCATCGAGTCGAGCGTGTTGACGGCGCGATAGGCGAGCGTCCCGCGGGCTCCCCCCACGGCCGCGTACAGGGCCGGGGCCACGATGCCATCACTGGTGTTCTCGGCGACCGATTCGATGACGGCCCGGGCTATCCCGCCGGCGTCGAGCCGGCGCACGTCCCGTCCGACCAGGCGGGGCAGGCACCGGCGCGCTGTTTCCAGGTCCCCGGCCTCGAGGGCGCCGGCCACCTGGGCCGCCGCCTGCCAGAGGCCCTGTCCACTGACCGTCGTGAAGCCGGCGGCAAGCGCCCCTCCAGGCAGTCGATCCATCACCGCCCCGGAGAGTGCCGGGGCAGCCATCCCACCCAGGAGGTAGGTGACGCCGGCCAACCGCTTGTCCTGCCAGATCCGCCGCTCGAGGGCCTGCATGGCGTGCCCGTAGATGGCGACCGGATGCGGGCGCAGGTACTCATCTCCGAAGAAGGCATCGAAAAGAAGCGCACCGGCAGCACTGGCAGAGGCCCGCTTCAGCCGCCACGGCCGGCCGCTCTTCGCAGCGCTGCGCCAATACCGGTGGTCGGGCATCGCCATGCGGCGCGGAGACAGCGCGCCGAGCTTCCGGTGGGCAGAACGCCGGCCGCTCACCACTTGCCCGCCGCCATGATCAGGCCGGCCGTCTCAGCGGCGACGGCGGCCGCCCCGAGCACGTCGCCCGTGTAACCACCAAGCTTGCGCCGCCCGAGGGCCAGGACGCCGGCACCTGAGGCGAGCGCGCCGGCGAGAACCGCAGGCGCTGCCCGGGGACGCCATCCGACGAGGCCAGCAGCCGCAGCCAATATTGCGAGAACGCATGCGAGCGTCGGCGCGGGTGCGGGGGGCGCCCCTGTGCCGCCTGGCCGCGCGCCATAGTCGCTCACCATGCCGGACTGCCTGGCGTAGGGGAGATGAAGAGTGGCCAGCCCCATGAGCGCCCTGCTCGTCGCCCAGAGAGCGCCGAGGAGGAGGACCCGCCTTCCGAAAGAAGTCTTCCGCGACGAGCCGAGCGCCGCCATCCGCAAGGCGATCACGACAACGGCCGACCCGACACCGAACGCACCGACCTGCGGCTCGGACATGACATCGAGCCGGTGGTCGCGCTCGAGATGGGGCAGGAGCCCGTCGGCGGAGTCGATCCACCCGTCGAGGTGGAGCATTCCGGTGAGAGCAAGGTCAGCGGCGACGACACCCCCGGCGGCGACGAACGGCGGCAGGAGCTCGTCGAGGGCCCACCACGCCACCCCGAGGACGGCGCCGAGCCCGGCGCCGACGACGGGGAACCACGGCACTGAGGAGGCCGTCGCCGGCGAGGAACCGCCGACCACCGTCAACAGGCCGAGCGCGCTGCGGGCCCCCCGGCCCCGGCTGCCCCGCACACGGGTCACGGCTGCGCGACCGACTCGTCCGCCGCCGGCAGCGACAGCACCCGGCCGGCCACCACGAGGAGGACCTCGTCTGCCGCCGCGGCGACGACACGGTTGAGAGCACCGAGGGAGTCACGGAATTCAAGGCCTGCCCGCGTCTCGGGGTGGACGCCGAGCCCCACCTCGTCACTGACGAGGATGGTGGCGGCGGTCCCGGAGCGGCGACGGCTGAGTGCCGCCGTCAGCCGGGGGATGTCGACGGAGAAACCGGGAAAGCCGGCAAGCCAGGTGCCGAGCGAGTCCACCAACGCAACGCTCGAAGGTGGGCAGTGTTCGAGGGCACAGCCCAGGTCTCCTCCGAGCGGCACCTCGACGGTCTCCCAGCTCGCCGGGCGCCGTGATCTGTGCTCTTCGATCCGGGCGGCAAAGGCTGCATCTGCTTCGTCGATGACGGCGGTGGCCAGAAAGGTGACCGCCCTGCCGGCGCCTTGAGCTGCGAAACGAGTGGCCCGCTCCTCGGCGACCTGTGACTTCCCCGAGCGAGCGCCCCCGAGCACCACCACAATCACGGTGTTCCGACCGTTCTCACGTCCACGCGTCTCCTCCGCCCTCTCGGGCAGTCCGGCGGGCAGGTTTCCTGGCTTCCGGATCTGGGCTTGCTCCGGCCTTCCCGCCCGTATGGGCCGTGGCTAAATCGGAGTTCGCTCCCCGGTCACAGTTGCGGGACAGCCCCGGCCTCTCACCGGGTTCCCTACGCCGCTCGGCCGAGGCTACCGCGCGGCGAGGAGGAGGGAGTGGTGGTCGTCCCGGCCAACTCGGCGTAACCGGTTCGTCCTGGCGGGCGCGGCCGGCGCCGTCGAGCGAGCGGCGGCGCGCCCGGTAGGGTTGGCACCTGCTGGCGGCGTGGCCGAGTGGTTTAGGCAAGGGCCTGCAAAGCCCTGTACATCGGTTCGATTCCGATCGCCGCCTCCAATGAATGGCCTGGTCAGACGGCTGACACCACTCTCCGTGAGCACCGGTCGCTCCTGTCATGGCACACACATGGCACACACGAAACCACCGTCCACCTCCAGAGCTGTCGCTCGGAGCGTGAGGTGACGCCTGCGTACGGTCCTGACCGCGAGGGCTAAGGGCGGCTCTGACGGGAGCCGATGATTATTGACTGAGGGGGTATGGAACGCTTATACCTGTCCTCACGGACCACCGTGCGAGAAGCACAACGATGTGATTTGACCGAGCGAGAAAGCCTCCCCATGGCGCCACCCACAGCCGAGTCGGAAGACGGTCTAAGTCAAGCGCTCCGAACGCTTGACGAGCTGCAAGACACTCGCGACACTGCCACGCATACCCGGCTCGTGGGAGAAGTCCGCGACCTCGTGCGCCTGCACCAGGCGGCCGACCGCCTGCTTGCGGATCCGGGGTACCAAGATCGACTTCGAAAGACGCTCTGGCAGATCAACAGCGGGAACCTGTCCAGCTCGCTGACGCTCGCGGAGTTCGACGAAAAGTACGCGGAGGACCTCGCCGAGGCGTAGTCGTGACTGATACCGGCGGAGAGGACCCGCCGCAGCCCTACGTTCTCCGCGGCAGCGAACTGATAGACGAGTGGAAGCTGACGCAGGCTCCCGACGAGTTTGATCGGCATCGCGTCCTGTTCTTCATCCGCCGATTGATGACTGATCCGTTCAGCGTGCAGTCCATCTCCCGGGTCCACCCGATGGGACTCCCTGAACACACCACAATCGTCCCCCACACGAGGACCCAGGTCACTTGGATTGTCCTGAAGTCGCCCCCGTATGATGAGGACGCCCGATGTGTGCAGCTCGTGGACATTCGACCCGAGCCCCAGTCATAGCGGCTCCCCGCCCCGTCACGACTCACCGCCGCAGGCGGACCACCTGCGGCGCCTCGGACCGCTTCGCCACGTCAATGACACCCTCGAGGTAGTCGGCGTGGGTCCGGTCACGCTCGGCCGTGGCGTGCTGGTAGATGAGCGCCGCCCGCGGGCTCGAGTGGCCCATCATCGCCATCAGCTCTTTCAAGGTCACGTTCGGATCCCGGGCGCTGATCGTCGCCGCGTGGTGCCTTAGATCGTGCGGATGCGCTCCGGCGAGACCCACGACAGCGCACGCTTCCTTCCAGGCGTTCGACAGGTCCTGGCGACGAAGCGGACGTCCTGAGCGTCTCGTGAACACCCACGCATCGGCCTCCGGTCCCACGTAGGCCTCCAGGTGCTCGCTCAACGCCTGGGCGATAGGAGCGGGCAGGGACAGGGTTCTCGTGCCTGCATCCGACTTGGTGACCGTCACGATGCGGCCTTGGCCGGTCACCTCGTGCGCCTGGCGCTCCACTCGGAGGGTGCCGTGCAATAGGTCGACGTCCCGGCGCTGTAATCCCAACAGCTCTCCAGGTCGGAGGGTCCGGAACCCGGCGACGAGCACGAGGGCCCGGAGCCGCGGCTCGATCGCATCGGCGAGCTGCAACACGGTTGCCGTGTCGAGGATGGGACGCTCGGCAGCATGCTCGAGCCCGGCTCCTTTGATCCTGCACGGGTTCCGCCCGATCAAGTCGTCTACGACGGCGGTGTTGAGGATGGCCCGCAGGACGCGGTAGGCCTTCGCCGCCGCGTCGGCGCCGGCGGCGTGGACTGTGGCGGCGTGCCACGACCGCACCTTGTCCGGAGTGAGAGCCCGCAGCCTCGTGGTGCGGAACGTCGGCAGCACATGGCGGCGGAGAAGGCCGGCGTAGCCCTGCCGGGTCATGGCCGTGAGCGGCCGACCTCTCACGAGCCGGGTGTCGAGCCACGTCGCGGCGTAAGCACCGAAGAGCGTCTCACCGCCACGAGGGTCGATCACGAGCCCTGCAGTCTCGTCGCTCTCCACCTTCCGCTTGAAGTTCTCGGCGTCCCTGGCCAGTCGGAAGGTTCGCTTGCGCTGCTCGCCGTTCACCCGCCATCTGACGTCGTACCTCCGGCCGTCTGCCGTGTCACGCCGGGCGATGGTTGCCATCAGCTCGCTCCGTTCAGTGAGTGCTTCCTGCGGTAGGAATCGCGAGCCGCATGGCGCTGATCAACCCCGGCGTCCCGGCAAGCCTGGCAGTAGCGCCGCTTCCCCTGCGGCGGCGTGCGGGCCGGCAGGAAGATTTCGGCGCAGCCCGAACAGACGGCGAAGCCATCCACCTGGCCGACGACGAGGGCCAGCTGAGAGGCGACCGCTCCGAAGAGCCCGGCTACTCGAAGGTCGACCCGGTAGGTGACCGGTGCGTTCGTCGCGATGGAGAGTGCCGGCGTGACTCCTCCGGCGAGCAGCCAGTCGTTCAGGATGAGGTGCGACCCTCCCCAGGGACCGGGAGTGGCGCCGAAGGCTTCCCAGTCGGCATCGGTTGCCGCCGTGCCGGCCCGTTCCGCTCCGAACATCCTGAGCAGCGCCCGCCCCAGGTGAGCGATGGTTCGCCAACCCTCGAGCGGCTCCCACATCGGCGGATCGTTGTCTGGTCCGCACCCCTCGCAGAGCATCCCGAGATGCTCCAGCGGGGAACCTGGGCGTGCGAGCAGGCAGCCGATGTCCGTGTCGGTCCCGTACAGCGGGCCGAACCGCTTGGCGAAGCGGAGGATCTTGCTGGACGGCGCGCCGTCCAGCTCGAGGAAGCCCATCAGCAGATCCGGCGAGGACACGACGCGACGGATCCGGTTGCCCCGCGAGCCAGCGGGGATCTCGTCGTCGGGCAACCACTGCCAGCGGAGGACCTCATCGTCGATGAAGACGCGGCGAGGAACCTCCCAGGACGCCCACGAGACGGCCTTCGATCGCAGGAGATCGTCGGCGAGAGACGGAGCGCGGTGTCTCATACTGACTTGAGATTACCACTGGCGTCTATCTACGCCTAGGAGGGTCTAGCTATGGGTTGACGAGATCCCACAGAAGGGGCGCCAGCCATGGACAAGCTGCTCTACACACCGATGGAAGCCGCTGAGCAGCTGGGTGTGGGGCGCACGATGCTCTTCCAGCTCCTCCGAGATGGACGGCTCAAGAGCGTCAAGGTCGACCGCAAGCGGTTGATTCCGGGCGCCGAGCTCGAGCGGTTCGTGGCCGAGCGTCTTCGCCGAGCAACCGGCGAAGACGCTGGCACGCACTCGTGATGCGGGCAGAAATCCCCTGCATCGGCTGGCATGTCGCGGCTATTGTCGGTCGCAGTTGGGTTTCCCGGGCAAAGCGCCGGGGCAGGGTCCGGATCCCTCACGGACTCGAGCAAGGCTTCCGCGGTGCAAGACCGTCTGCCACGGACTGCAGCCCTAGGACGGACAGAGTGCCTTCGAAACGAGGGAAGCACATGTCCGCCCCACTGCCGCTCCGGCGGCCGTTGTTGGATGTCGCCGCCGCAAGCGAATACGCCGGATGGTCTGTGCGGTACACGCGCCGCTTGATCGCCGAGCGCCGGATCGCCGTCGTGAAGCTGAGGGGGCGAGTCTTTCTCGACCCGGACGACATCGACGGGTTGATCGCAGCCTGCCGAATCGAGGCAGCGCAGTGACCGGCCCCGGGTCGGCTGCCCGGGGCACCTTGATCAGCAATGGCGGCACGGATCAGTGCCCGGGAGAGAAGGACCAGCGTTTCGGTCGCCAGCGCATCGCCCGAGCGCGCGTGCTCGTGGCGAAGGAGATCGTCGACTGGCTCGATGTCCGGAGGGATCGGGCAGAGAAAAGGCTCTGTCGGGCGTATGACGCGCTCGTCGAGCTCGAGGCCAGATCATGAGCGGCCTGTCAATGCTCGGTGCGGCCGCCGTTGCGTACGTGCGTCGCGATGTGGCCGTGTTCCCAGTCGAGCCAGGAGGTAAGCGCCCAGCCGGCAAGCTCGTCCCTCACGGCCTGAAGCAGGCCAGCAGTGAGGAGAGCGATGTCCTCCGCTGGTGGGGCCTGCTTCCGGAAGCCAACATCGGGCTCCCCACGGGGCTCAGCTTCGACGTCCTCGACATCGACGGGCCTGAGGGCATGGCGGCGATCGAAGCGGCCATGCCGCTCGCCGAGAGGTACGAGGACGATCCGACAGTCGACGGGCCGACGTGCCGGACCGGAGGCGGCGGTCATCACGTGTATGTCGCTCCCACCGGCGTCGGGAACCGGGCGGGTCTCCTCCCGAAGGTCGACTGGCGCGGACAGGGCGGCTACGTCGTGGCTCCGCCGAGCATTCACGCGAGCGGTCAGCGATACGCGTGGCTCGCCGACTGGCGGGCCGGCGAGGTGTCTCCTAAGCCCGCTCCCACCTGGCTGCGCAAGCTCCTCGAGCCCGAGCGGCCAGCGCCGGCACCAGGTGGGGTAGCGGGCGCGGCCACGGCTGGCACCTACGGTCGCAAGGCGCTCGAGTCGGAGATTGCCAGAGTGCTCGTCGCTCCCGAGGGTCACCGCAACCACCAGCTGAACACCGTAGCCTTCTCGATCGGACAGCTGATCGCCGGCGGCGAGATCGAGGATGCAGTGAGCGCGATCGAGATGCTGCGAACGGCCGGGATCCGCTGCGGTCTGAGCGACAAGGAGTGCGTCGCCACGCTGCGTTCCGGCCTCGACTCCGGCTCTCTCCAGCCGCGCACGGCGCCGGCAAGGAATGGGGGCTGAGATGGCAGACGAGCTGGTCCTCGAGCTGGCGAACATGACGACGTCGCGCCGGACGGTCGAGCCCGGGCGAGAACACTCTGTGCTAAACGGCAACGCGGCGGGTGTTGCCGATACGCCGTGGCCGGAGATCGTCGACTTGGTGGGACCAGGTCCGGAGGTCTTCCCCGTCGAGGTGCTACCACCGCGGATGCGCGCCATGGTCGAAGCAGTAGCCGCGTCAAGTGCGACGCCGATCGACTTTCCCGCCGGAGTCGCTCTCGGCGTCGTTGCGTCGCTGGCGGCCCGGGCCGTCTCGATCCGGCCGACAGGTGGCAGATGGACTCCCCCGGCGAACCTGTACTTCTGCGCCGCTCTCGCGAGCGGCGAGGGTAAGTCTCAGGTTCACAGGGAGCTGCTCGGACCCCTCCACGAGATCGAGAGCGCCTGGCAGGAGGAGCTCCGCGACGAGATCACCGCCGCCAAGACCCGGAAGACCATCGCGGACCAGCTCGCCGATAAGGCGGCCCATGAAGCCGGCCAGGGGAAGAAGTCGGTCGCCGAGGCTGTCGCCCTCGCTCAGGAGGCCGCCGCAATGGTGGTGCCTCCGACGCCGCGCCTTCTCACGATGGAGCCGACGCCGGAGGCGGTCGCCCGTATTTGTGGCCTTAATGGCGGGACTATTGCGGTAGTCAGCGACGAGGGTGCCGAGGTCTTCCAGCTCATGAGCAGGTACTCCGCGGGTGGGAGCGCCAACCTAGGGATCTACCTGTCGGGATTCGAAGGAGACCCTTGGGTGTCGGATCGGGCGTCGCGAGAGAGCCCCAAGATCGACCGGCTCGTGCTCTCCCTCGTGCTCGCCATCCAGCCGGGCGTCCTCGACGATCTCGGGCGCGAGAAAGCCAACCGCGATCGCGGACTTCTTGCCAGGTTTCTGCTCTGTATCCCGACCTCGCGCGTCGGATCGCGACCGACGCGCAGACCCGAGGTCCCAAGCGGCGTGCGTGCGGACTGGAGCGCTCTGCTCCAGGGTCTCGCACGTCAGGTCCACGGCCGGCGCGATCCCGTCATCCTCGAGCTCGACGAGGAGGCACAGCAGGCGTGGTGGTCGTGGTGTGACAGCGTCGAGCCACGGCTAGACCCGGACACCGGGGACCTCCGACATTGCGTGGACTGGGGCTCGAAGGCCCAAGCTCATGTGGCTCGCCTCTCCGCTCTTCTCCACCTGGCCGCCGGGCAGCCGCTCGAGAGCTACGTGAGCGCGAGGACGATGTCGTCGGCGATCGCCTGCTGGGAGTACTTCGCCACTCACGCCAGGCGGGCGTTCGTCGTGATGCACGAGCCCGTGGAGATCCGCCTTGCTCGGAAGATCCTCCGCTGGATCGAACGCAGCCGCGTGGAGCAGTTCACCCAGCGTGAGGCATGGAAAGGCGTCGAGGGAGGCATCGCTTCATCGACCGAGGACGTCATCACCGGACTCACGGTCCTCGTGGACCGGGGCTATGTGCGACCCTGCACTTCTGCCGCCAATAACGCCAAAAGACCGGGTCGCCCGACCTCGCAAACCTACCTCGTGAATCCTGCACTTCTGCCGCCAATAACGCCAATACCGGATCGCACTGAGCCGATGGTCCCGTGAGGAGGAACCGGGGCAGGCGGTTGACTCGGGCTGTCGTCTTGCCGGCTCGAAGCACTCACAGCTACCGTTCAGGCGGTCGGGCGCAGACAGCACCGATCGTTGCTCAGGAGGCGGACTCATGCATCGTGCCGTTGTCGCGTGCCTCAGCTCGGCCGCGCTCTCCCTCGGAACACTGGCCTTCGTGGTCGGCGGCGCCGGGGTCGCCGAAGCTGCGCCGAGGGCCGTTGCGGGGATCCCACTCACCGGTCCTTGGGAGGTCCAGATCCACCACTTGTGCAAGTCGTGCGAGACGATCAAGTTCGACACCACCAACAAGACTTTCGCCGAGCACGACAGCCATCACCTCGGGGACCACGGCAGCTATTCGCTCGGCCACCACGTGCTCAACCTGCTCTGGACGGCGGGCAAGGACAAGGGCGTCACGTTCCAAGGCACGTACAGCAGCACGAATCGTGAGTTCGTCGGGACCTACATGCTCCACGGGAGCCCGTTCAAAGGCGATCTCATCTACCTCGCGTAGCCCGCTTTGGCCATGACGGCCGAGGAGCTCATCGCCCTCGCGCGCGAGCACGGCGCCACCTTCGACACCGATGACGGCCCGCTCGTCATCCACGGCTGGGACCAGCTTCACCCGGCACTGCAGGCCGACCTTCGCCGGCACGAGCTCGAGATCGAGATGGCGCTTGTGAGCGAGAGGATCGAGTCCCATCCCGTCGGCTGGCGGCGCCACGGGCCGACGACCTGGATGGCCGAGGTGGCGATCGAGGGCCTCATCGTCGACTACGAGCCCGTCAGATCGGGCAGGCTCGCCCTTGAGCACCCGGACGAGCGGGATTGGTTCGTCGTGCTCCGGCGCGTCGACAAACTCCCCGCCACGCTCTGCCAGAGCGAGGACCTCGAAAGAGTCCTGGGAGTCATCGACCGGGCCGCCGGCTTCGGCTGACACACGCGATCACCCCGCTCGCCGGAGAAGTGGAGCAGCCCAGTGCTCACGGCACTCCCTGAGCAGGGAAAGTGTGCCAAAAGGGTACCGACCTCGCATAGCTATAGGTCAGCTGCCTCAAAAGTGGACCGTGGTCACCGGCCCCCTCACCGTGGCGGACGCGCCTCAGGGCTTTTAGAGCGGAACTGGAGTGCCACCGGCTCCAGCGACCAGGGGAAACGATGGAAATCGGATGGAAAACCGATCGCGGTCCCGAACGGGCCCCTTCGCACCGTCGCGGAGACGGTGAAGCCGCTCTACCGGAGGCCCGGGACATGGGTGGGCGACCCTGTGGACGCCCCTTGCCGGGGTCAAAGCCTCCCACCTTGGAGGAGAGGCCGGGTCAAAGGGGTGTGGACTGGCTGACCTGGGGGGTCTGGACTGTTGGTGGACTGCAAAAGTGACCGAAAGTGGACTTACTGGCGAGTGGGAAAGTACTGCTTTAATCGCACACCATCTCGGCACACTGCCAGTCAAACTCCATACACCGTGCCAAGTCGCTCGTCGCTGCTGCGACGGACACACCGCCGACTGCAGCTCGTCATCGCAGCATCGACATGCACCAGTGAAGCGCTGATCCATGGTCACCTTGTGTGGGATTGCCACGGATGGTGATGGATGACCACTGGACCGCGTGACCTGATGCAGCGAACGAACGTCGTACACCACGTCTGAACAGCCCTAACGCTCGTCTGGCGAAGGTAATCCCTGTTCTCTTGATGCTGCCGAACCACTGCCGAACCGACTGCCGGCGGTGGTGACGACCTCAAGCTAATCACCACTGATCGCGGTCGAATGACCACGTTTCGGGTCGATCAGCGATCGTTTAACGATGTATGCCTTACCTGTGAAATCCTTCACAACTTCCCCATACTGCCGTCCGTCTGCTCGACCTTCCGAAACCTCCCAGGTCAGCGCTACTTGACAGGGTGTGATAGAACTTCTACAGCATCCCTGCACACAACCGACGGAGGTCATCGTGAACACATACGAAATCGTGACTGAGAAGATTCTCAGCGCGCTCGAGGAAGGCACTGTCCCGTGGCATCGGCCATGGAACGCAGCTCAGGGCTCGCCCGTGTCGATCGGCTCGAACAAGGCTTACCGCGGAGTGAACACGTTCCTGCTCGAGGTCTCGGCCATCTCAGCCGGCTACGGCTCGCAGCACTGGGGCACCTACAAGGCGATCCAGGAGCAAGGCCGGCCAGGTCCGCAAGGGTGAGAAGTCTTCGCTCGTCGTCTTCTGGACGCGGTGGACTCCGAAGGATGGCCGCGAGGATGGCGAGCAGTCTTTCGGCGACTCGCGGATGGTGCTTCGCTACTACCGCGTTTTCAACGCCGAGCAGGCAGACGGGCTGCCCGCCCGCTTCTCAACGGCACCGGGCAGCCCGACGGACTTCGAGGCTATCTCGTCGGCTGAGACCATCATGGACGGCTACCTGAGCACTGAGAAGGCGCCTGGCATCGCGTATGGCGGCTCACGCGCCTGCTACTCGCCCGTCGCGGATCGTGTCAGCCTGCCTGAGCGCTCAGCATTCGAGTCCGGCGAAGCATTCTACTCGACGGCATTTCACGAGCTGACGCACTCGACGGGACACGCGAACACGCGACAAGGCTTGCAAGGAAGGACCTGCTCAACGTGCACGCGTTCGGTGACGAGTCCTACTCACGCGAAGAGCTCGTGGCCGAGATGGGCGCTGCGATGCTGTCCGGAGTCGCCGGCATCCATCAGACGACAGTCCCGCAGTCGGCGAGCTACCTGGCCAGCTGGCTGAAGGTTCTCCGTGGCGACTCTCGCATGGTCGTGAGCGCGGCGGCTCAGGCTCAGCGTGCGGCCGACATGATCCGCGGGATCTCGTTCACGAACTAGCAGCATCGCCCGGCAGGCAGGCACCGACGCTCGAGCCGTCGGCGGGCACCATGACCGACCACCTGAGATGCGACCACGACACGGGCAGGTGTCTTGACACCGGCGAGGCCTGGGAAGAGCCGCAGCTCTTCGCGGCGCGCCTGGCACGTGAGCAACGCCGCGCCGAGCTCGAGCGCGCCGAGCAGCTCCGCGGCCAGGTGGAAACCCTGTTCAGCCTGTTCGAGTCGCCGGACGCGAAGCGACCCGGGATTGCGCCCGGGCCGTCGCGGCAAATCCCTGCACGGTCATCGCCGGGTGCAACGGTACTCGACGTTCGCCGGCACGTGCTCGAGGAGGGCTCGTGAACGAGCGGCTCGACCTCGTCGGTCCCGATGAGATCGCCCGGCGTCTCGACGTCAAGCCTCAGACGGTGGCGATGTGGAAGCTGCGCGGCCTACTGCCGGCGCCGATCGCGGTCGTCTCGAGGATCAGCGTCTGGCACTGGTCGACGATCCTCGATTGGGCGCGCGAGACCGGACGCGTCGCCACGCCGGCCAGGCCCGGGGAGGCTGCCCAGGCGTTCCGATCGACGCCGGAGATCCGTGAGCAGGCACGCGCCGAGGCGAGCAGGGCGCTGAGCCAGCTCGAGCGCGTCCGCGGTCCGATGTCGACACCGCGTGGACGCGGCGGTGAGTGGGACTGGTTCGGCCAGCTCAGCGCTGCTGAGCAGGCGCGCCTTCGCCGGCGGTGGATGCGGGCTCGAGGTCTCGGACCGGACCAGGTCGCGCAATCACTGGCCAGCCTGCTCGGCATGGCTGAGGATGACCTCGAGGGCGCAGTAGCGGCCTGGGTCGACCTGACGAGACGGGCCGACATGGGACGCTCCGTCGCCGCCGGGCGGACTCCCAACCCGAACGCCTACGTCGGGCTTGACGCCGGCCAGCTCTTCGGCGTGGGCGATCCTGAGCAGCACGAGGCGTCAGACACGCTGCCGGACTGCCGCGAAGGCCCGACACCTGCCGACATGACCTTTGAGCAATGGCTGCTCGAGCTCGAGGCTGTCGAGGTCGCCTGCGCCAAGCTGGCCGATGCCGAATGGCTCGGCCACGACGAGTCTCGCCCGTTTCGCCGAGCGCTCGAGTTAGTTCCCCGCGGTCTCGGCAGGGTCGGGAGCCGCCGGGAGGTCTACAGGCGTGTCGTCAGCACCTACCGGACCGTCTTCACCTTCGGGGAGACCTAGCACCTTCCGCACCCGCTCGAGGATCTCACGAGCCTCCTCGCCTGCCATGCCGTCGCTCACGTGCTCAGCGTAGTTGGCGCCGCGCGGGAGCGGCTTCGCTGTGAAGACTCCTGCTCTTGGCCGGCGGTGAACCGAAATGCCCGATCGAGGACTTTCAAGCAATCGGCGCTGAGACGGTCATAGCCGTCGTACCTCAGCGTCGCGGTCAGCCGTACAACTCCAGCAGGGCTTGAGGATCAGGGGGCGGGACGATACCCAAAGCCGCGACCTGACCCTGCACTTGCGCGGATTCAGACTCCACGAGCCTCAGGGACTCGACCTCAAACTTGAGCGTGATGACCTGGCCCAGAAGCCGTTCGACGCACCGGGTCAGCGAGTGCACAGCGAAAGCCAGTTCGGAAACATCGGGATTGCTCCGAAGGGCTACCTCCTGGGAGTCGGCACTGACGCTGGCCAAGTCTTTGCTGATGGCGGCGAACATCGCGCCATTCTGCCCCAAAACGACCGCGCAGTCCACTCTGCGTGGCCACTGCATCACTAACCGTGCCATTGGGGTCTCGCCGATCGGGTGGGCGAACAACAAGAGGCGTCGCCTTTTTCGGGAGAGTCGTCAGCTCAGGAGAGGGGTTCCAACAAAGTGGCTGAGAACGAGGTGACGATGAGTTGTCAAGCCCGTGATCAGAGACTCCTTGTCGACCACGTCGCCACCACCGAACGCCGGCACCTGCCCGGTTGAACGCTGACAAGCACCGTCACTCCGACGTCTCCCACCCGTCTCACCGCGTGAACTGCACCGGCTGACGACTGTAGGCGCGCCCGAATACCTTGGCCGTATATGGGCTTTTCGGGTGACCTACATATTGTGTGACATGACCTGTGACACAGAGTGTGTTATTAGGCCCGAAGTGTGACCAACCTAGCAGGTCAGCCGCTATTTTCTCACGGATCGCCGGAGTTGACAGCGGGCCAACAACAGGAGCATGCTACCTCCGCACTCAAGGTGCAGTTAGTAAGGAGGCGGAACTCATGGCCGAGGACGAGCGGGGATCTCTGCCGGTGCGCAAGCTCGCGGACGAGTATGTGTGGGAGCGGTTGACGGCGGGAGAGATCACGCCAGCGACAGCGCGGACGTACAAGGAGACCCTTGGCCTGTTCTCCGAGGCTGTCGGGCCTTATCGGTTGCTCTCGTCGATCGAGCCTCACGAGATCAGGGAGTGGCTGGAGGGGCTCACGGAACGAAGCAACCTGTGGACGACCCGCATTCGGCTCTCTACGGTGCACGTCTTCTATGGGTGGGCCATTCTGAACGGATTCGTGGCCCGAGATGCCACCGCTGGGGTCAGGGCGCCACAGCGCCGGCCCGTCAAAGCCCGAGAGCCGCTTCATGCTGTCGAGCCCACGGCCCTCGAGGTGCTGGCCGCCATTACGCCAGAGCGCATCCCGGAGATGCCCCTGGAAGAGATCGGCTTCGACTACCTGACGGGCCGGGTTCGCCGACAGGAGATCACGCCAAGGTCGTCGTCCACTTTCCGGGAGGTCTTCAGACTGTTCGTCGGGTTCCTCGGCCCGGACAAGCCCATATCGTCTATCGCTCGAAGCGACGTCGAGCACTGGATTGAGCACATGAACGTCGCCCCCGCTACGGTCCGGCTCCGTCTCGGCACGCTGCGAAACTTCTTCCAGTGGGCCGTTGTCAATGGGTATTTGACGGCCGACCCCACTCTTGGCATCCGAGCACCGCGGATTCCTCGCCGGCTCCCCCGTGCTGTCCCGCCGAAGGACATCGCCGTGCTGCTCGAGTGCTGCCCGGACAAGCGAGCGGAGCTGATGGTGCTGCTCATGTGCCAGGAGGGATTGCGGGCGATCGAGGTGAGCAGGCTCGAGGAGGGCGACGTCGACTTCGATCAGCACCTCATCCGCGTCCACGGGAAGGGTGGCCACGAGCGCGTCCTTCCCGTTTCCGACGAGACCTGGAGCGCGCTCGTCGACTACCTGGCCAAATATCCCACCAGGGCCGGCGCCCTCATCCGCTCCTACCGCGTCGAGCGGGACGGCCGCTCCGCCCCGCTCTCTCCTCCCCGCGTGTCCAACATCGTCGGCAGCGCCATGCAAGCCGGCGGCATCGGGCGCTCGCCTCATCGTCTCCGGCACACGATGGCGACCGACATGTTCAACGGTGGCGCGAACGTGCGGGACGTACAGGCTGCCTTGGGGCACGTCAGCTTGAGCACGACCCAGATCTACTTGCCGTTGATGAACGGCACCGAGCTGCGAACGCTCATGGGCGGCCGGCAGTACCGGCAGAGCGATCGGGACCCTCGAGAGGTCCTCCGTGCGATCCGGTGAGGTGTGGGTGCTCGAGCGGGCCGGCTGGGGCCACGTAGGCCTGTACGAGTCACTCGCCGACGTCCTCGTGGACTTTCCCGACGAGGCGTGGCGGCCGGAGCGTGACGAGTGTGCCGGCGGCGACGTCGTCTGGTCGAACTGGCGCGACGGCGAGGAGCACCTCGAGTGCTGGGCCGAGCTCGTGCGAGATCGGCTGTCGAGCCGATGACCCCCGCTAGAGCAGCCGGATCCTCAGTGGGTCGTCTCGCGAACCGGAAGGTGCTTGCAACAGCACGCGGGATTGTCACAGGTCGAAATCCGCGTCCCCCGGTCCACGATGCAACCGCATCCGGCGCAACTGATCTCCATGCGACAAGCCTACGTCTCCCAATTCTGGCCGGCCGATCTCCCACGGACGGCGGTGGACGCAGGTGATCTCCCACGGATTTGACGGCGACAAGGTAATGCCACTTATCTTGTCGTCCATGGCGGTCCTTCCTGTTGATTCCAGCTACCCCGCGCTCGTCGTTCGACGTTCCGAGACGGCCGACGACGTGGCGGCGGCCTTCCTGCTCGGCTACGAGGCCTCGACGAGGCGCGCGTACGAGACCGATCTACGCGAGTGGTTCCAATTCTGCGCGACGCACCGTCTCGAGCCGCTCGAGGCACGGCGCGCCCACGTCGATCTCTTCGCCACGAAACTGCGTGAGCACGACGGTCGTGCGCCGAGCACCGTCGCCCGGAAGCTCTCGAGTCTGTCGGGCTTCTACCGCTACGCCGTCGACGAGGACGTCATCGTCCGCAACCCCGTGAGCGCCGTCAGGCGTCCCAAAGTCGGTTCAGAGACCCAATCGACAGGGCTCGACAAGGACGAGCTCTCAGCGCTGCTGAGCGCCGCCAGGAAGGACTCGAGCCGCACCTATGCCCTCGTGATGCTGCTCGCCATGAACGGGCTGAGGGTCGCCGAGGCTCTCGGCGCTGATGTAGGCGACCTGTCGACTGAGCGGGCCCACCATGTGATTCGGATCAGGCGCAAGGGAGGGATGCTCGCCACGGTCCCGCTCGCGCCGGTGACGGCCCAGGCGATCGCCGACTACCTCGAGGGGAGGACGACGGGCCCGCTCTTTCAGACCTCCACCGGCAAGCGGCTCGATCAGGCAACGCTGTGGCGCACGCTGCGCCGGCTCGCTGCAACGGCAGTTCCGGACAAGGCGTTGACCCTTCACCCCCATGATCTCCGCCATGCCTTCGTGACTCTCAGCCTCGATGCCGGCGCAAGCCTCAGAGACGTCCAGGACGCCGCCGGCCATGCTGACCCGCGGACGACGCGCCGATACGACCGGGCCAGGTACAACCTGGACAGGCACCCGACCTACAAGCTCGCGGACCTCGTCAAGTGATCGCCCAGCCGATTACCGGTGAGCTGTGGAACCGCCGGCCCATGCGAACCATGCTCGTCATCGCACCCTGTTCGTCGGTGCGGCGCTGTGGGTGGTCACCCGGCCGGTCAGTGTTCTCGTGCCGGCTGGATCGCCACCGGCCGGCTACACCTTCGCCGACATCTCGTCGGTTCCGGGGTTGTCCTTCGTCTGCGGTGCGCCGGCCACGAACCTTGGACTCCACCCGAGCTGGAACAACGAGGACGCGCAGCTCGGCTCGGAGGGCTTCGAGGGAGTGGCGAACGGGAACTACGCCGCGCTGTCCTGCGGGCGAGCGGTGCACGGTGCGCTCATGCGTGCGGGCATAGCCCTGCTGCTCGCCCTCGCGGCGGCAGCCCTCGCCTACCGGATCTGGCGAGGAAGTCCTGACGAGCTAGCCCGAGAGACCATCCGACGAGAAGTGCGAGCTCACCAGCGGCTCTTGTGACGTGGCAGTCCCCCGGCCGCGTCCGGGATACCCGCTTCTCGACCTACGCAGCCGGCCTGGTCGGATGAGGCCGCTCATTCCTCGCAGCCTCCCCGCCGGCATCCAGGCCAAGCTCGACAGGGCGTACGAACACATGGACGCATTGCAGTCCGCGAGCGATGCTTTCCTCGAAACCGAGCCCTATACGCTTTCGCGACAACTGGATGCTGATGGCCGGGAGCATGTCTACGTGTTCTCGAAATACACCGAACCGCCGCTGCGGATCAGCACCATCGTGGGAGATGCCGTCCACAATCTGCGGACCACGCTCGACCACATGGTGCTCGCACTGGCGCAGGCCGGAGCAAAAGCCGACCGGCTCACGATGTCCGCCCAGGCGGAGACAGGACTTCAGTTCCCCATCACTGGATCCTCTGAGCTTTTCAACGAGCAGATACGCCGGAATCGGCTGAGGTTCATCAAAGCCGAGGCGAAGGCACTCATCGAGAGCGTTCAGCCTTACAACACTCGCCCCTCTCGGTGGCAGACGACAGTACTCGCTGTCCTCAAGTTCCTCGATGACCGCGACAAGCACCGCAACGTCCCGGTGATCGGCTCCGCCGTGAGCTTCCTCGTCGGTGAACTTCCACCGGGTGTCGCCAGACCCGCGGCCCACTTCATGGGCGGCTGGGGTCCGAACGCAGAAGTCGTGCGGTATGTCTTTGATGCCCCGCATCCGGAAGTGGACATCAATCTCGGCTCCTCCTTCCGCGTAATCATCGAAGGCGTCTTCCCACTCGGCACCGCAGACGACCAATTGCGGAACTATGCGCAGTGGCTCCGACGAGAAGTGTTGGAGCCGCTCAGCGATTACCTCTGAGCCACCGTTCGTCGCGTGCTCAAGCGCTCGTCGGGACGCTCTCATCTGCCGAACGGTACTTCGCCGTCAGCCCCGAGCCTGACCCTTGCGCCGCTTCGTTCTCTCGCCCTGCTCGATGACCTTGCGGGCGCTCTTCACGTCGTAGGCCGGCTGCGTCTCGGTCGTGCCATCCGGTCGGCGGACGACCACCTCTGAGGCCTTCGTCACTGGTGTCTTCGGTTTGCGCCGCCTCGTGTTGACGACTCGGCCGCCGAGCGAGCCTCCGGTCTGTCCCCGCTTCGCCACGGAAGCCATCATGCCCTCGTCATCCGCGCCTGGGCAATCCCGTTATCTCCCGAGCTGCCGCGCTTCTCGGACCAGCCTCAGGAGCTGAGCGAGTACCCGGAGGACGAGCTCGCGCTTCAGCGTGACGGGCGACTGCGCCGGCAGCATGGCCACGGACCGCCGGAGCCGCTCGATCTCCTCCGGCGACATGTCCGACACGGGGGGAGGCTATCGAACAACTGTTCGCCTCGCCAGGTCGACGTCAGCGACTTGAGATTGGCGGAGCAGCCCACGCACGTCCATCGGCGCCCATCATCGAGGCATGACTGACACTGCATCTCGTGAGCGCTTGGCGCTCTCCGGCGAGGCGGCCGAGGCTCTCGGGCTCTCGAAGGAGAAGCTCTACCAGGAGCTGCGATCAGGACGACTTCCCTCGGCACTCGTCGGACGGCGCCGTCTCATCGCCGTGGCTGCGATCGAGGCCTGGCTGACGGCGCTCGTCGACCTGCCCGGTGCGCCGTCGTGAGCGACACCTCGACCCAGCCCCAGCCGTCGACATCACCGGCACCATCGGGCGCTGTCAGCGGTGTCGGTGGCAGCCCGGGTCTGCCGGCGGTATCCGCTGGTGCGCTCGGGAACGCCCTCGGGGATGCGCTGAACGCGGCTCCCGAGCTCGGGCAGTCGCCAGGGATCGCAAAGGACGTGGCGACCTTCGGGGGAGACGTGCCGGGCACAGCCCAGGCGACGGCGCACGCCGCCAACACGGTCTCGACCCAGCAGGCGGCGCAGGCGGTCAAGGCGAGCGATCCCTCGGGCGGCATCCTCGGCGACATCTTCCACTTCGCCGGCAGCGTCTGGCACGACGCCGTCGGCGCAGTGTCAACCGGGTTGAGCGACCTCTCTTCGGTCGTGAACAAGCCCTTGGCGCAGATCCAGCACGAGTACCGCTACCTCCACGACGTCGAGGCGACCCACGGGGAGATGGCGGCGCTGGGCGAGGGACTCGGCATCGCCGTTGGCGCCATCGGGGGATTCGCCGTAACCGGCGGCAACCTGACCGGTGCCATGCTCGGCGCCGAAGCCGCCACGATGATCGAGAGCCACCTCACCTTCCGCGACTCATGGGAGCGGTCGGGCGCGGCGAACTACGTCGACCCCAACACGCACACGCTCGTCTCGCCGGGACGTGACCTGTTGAGCGGGCTCGACATCTTCGGGAAGAACGAGGACACCCTCGCCCACCGGTCGGGCTCGTCTGGCATGTTCAACTTCTTCTCCGGCCTCGTCGACGGAATCTTCGACATCTCGACTGACCCCGTCCAGCGCGGCCTCGCGTGGCGGTCGGCCGGGAGGGCCGGCGAGCTCAACGGGACCCTCGCCCGGTTCTTCCCGACGATCCGGCCCGTGAATGGCGAGGACGTCGAGGCGGCGTTCAACCGCTACCCGGACGTGAAGAGAGCCTTCGGACAGATCGCCGGCATGTCGGCCGGTGAAATCGTGAACATGGATGGGCGCTTGGCGCCGATCGCCGTCCGGCTCGGCGACGCTCACACCGCCGAGGATGTCGGGCAGGTCTTCAAAGAGGTCTTTGACGCCCAGGAGAAGCTCACGACGATCGACAGGCTCCCGACGATGGCGCTCACCCGGCTCCCCTTCAACGCCGCCCGGCGCGCCATCGGCGAGATTCCGCTGTCCGATCGGGGCAACGTCCTCAGCCTGTTCAACCCGGCCAACTGGGCACAACGCCTCCAGCGCCTTCCGGGCGGGGCGTTCCAGGTGGCCGAGGACAACCCCGGCGGGGCCAACTTCGTCGACAGCTACTCGTGGGGCGATGCCGATTCCGAGCACATCAGGCGCTACCTGCACTTCGGGGGATGGAGCGACCGCCAGATCAACGACATGGTGACCGCGTACCTGCATGCCGGCGTCGACCAGCGCAAGATCATGGTGGGCAACTTCATCCAGTCCGTGACGTCCTCGATGGCCTTCCACGACCCGAACGCCTTCGGTGCGATGGCATCGGGGACGATGCGCCGCTCGATGAGGGCGGTCATCGACGAGGCGATCGGCGACGCGGGTGGTAAGGGCATCTACGGGTACGGCACCGGCGGCCACGAGATCCCCGGTCCCGGGGATCCGACGACGGGCGTCGAGACCTCGAGTGCCATCAGTGACAACCAGATCGGCCGCTTCACCCTCCCCACCCTCCGTCAGCAGATCGGCATGGCGCACATGGTGGCGGGCGAGCGAGACCTCACCGGTAAGGCAGACGACTTCTTCTACCGCACGATCACTCAGGGATACTTCAAGCCGCTCGTGCTGCTCACGCCGAGCTACGCCCTCCACATCGCCCTCGCCGAACTGATCCCGAACGCTTTCAGACTCGGTGCTTTGAACCTCGCCCGGGCGGGACTGGCGATGAACGTGGCCAAGCTGGGCCAGCGCGTCGGCGGGGAGCTCGACTGGGGCGACCCGGTGATCGGCCACAACGCCTGGAAGCTCGACGAGGCCGGCAACATGACCGCTCGCCGGGTCATCGGCGGGACCCGCCACGAGTTCGACAAGTGGGTCCCCGACGCGAACGGCAACATGGTGCGCCGACGGGTCTTCGCCCCGGAGCTGCACGGCCTCGTCGTGCCGCGCTTCGACCCGGAGGAGCACTCGCTGGCCGGGCTCGCCTGGAAGTTCATCGGCGGCGACCGCGGCCGGGCCTGGAACAACGAGCGCGTGCAGCTGGCGGTGCGCTACATCGACATGCTCGGCGGCAACACCGTCGCCCACGGCCTCAAGGCCGGCGAGAACATCTCGGCCGAGGTGATCGGCAACACCGAGCGCGAGACGAACCTCTTGCGCCACATGGCCGCCCAGACACCGCAGAGATACATCACCACGAAGGGCTTCGCCACCTTCAACCGCTCGGACGGACAGCGCTTCTCGGATGCCTGGGAGACGGTCCTGAACGTGCTCGCCAAGGACAAGAAGACCACTCTGGCGGCTCGAGCACTCCTCGACGGCGCCCGCGATGGACTCGACAAGAACGCCGCCAGGGTGAACGCCATCAAGGCCGTGAAGGACTGGCTCGACGCCCAGCCGCCCGAGTACCTCGAGCAGTTCGCCCGCCACCGCCTCGCCACCAAGGCCGGCCAGGAGATGCTCCGCAGCCCGCACCAGGACTGGGCCTTCCAGACAGTCGAGCGCCTCTTGGGTGCCACGACAGGCGAGGACGGGACTCTCCACGGCGAGCTGCTCAACAACATCGCCAACGGGGACTGGACCAAGGCCCCGGTGCTCGATCAGATCGAGAACATCAAGCGGCCCCTCGCCATCGAGGGGCGAGAACTCGTCCCGAATGGCGCCGGCAACATCGAGCGGATCGCCAAGGTCGGCTTCTCCCGGGTGCTCAACCCGATGGTCAACTTCCTCTCGCGGGAGCCGATCGCCTTCGCCGAGTTCGAGCGCCAGTGGGCTCTCGAGTCGAAGAAGGTCGAGATGGGACTCATGACCGAGGACGAGGCGATGACGGTCGCAGCCAACAAGACGGTCAACAACGTGATCCGCAACGTCCACAACCTCCACGACCGCACGCAGTGGACCGTGACGATGCGGAACTTCGCCCCCTTCTACTTCGCCCAGGAGCAGGCGTATCGCCGGGCAGGGAGGCTTTTGGCCGAGAGTCCGCAAGCGTTCCGCAAGTACCAACTGGCCATCTCAGGAGTCCACAACGTCGGCTCGCTCACTTCTGACGGGCAGGGGAACAGCTACACGGTCTTCCCGGGCACCGG
>Ga0182024_10003967_pt1 | contig 34557 bp, 32 predicted proteins | sample P32metaG_FD_120480 | JGI IMG/M metagenome (GOLD analysis project Ga0182024, IMG submission 120480) | Permafrost microbial communities from Stordalen Mire, Sweden - P3-2 metaG (Illumina Assembly) | ecosystem: Environmental > Terrestrial > Soil > Wetlands > Permafrost | place: Sweden: Stordalen...
ATCACACGGAGATGGATGGGCTGACTGCTCGTCTCGACCGTTGCGGCTGAGGGTTGGATCGAGGTCGGTGGCGGCACATGTGGCGTGCGCGTCAGCACCGTCACGACGATTGCGCCAACGACGACGGCGCCTCCAACCACCACGATGCGAACGAATGCGAGCCTCGGGTTGGCGCGAACGATGCGCACCGCGGTGATGGTGAAGAGTCCACATGCGACGACAGCCGCCGTGAACACCTCAAGCCCGTGGATGACCCAGATCGATGCTGTGATCGCAAGCAAGAGCAGCGCGTTGTCGCGTGTGAAGATGCCGCGCATCGCGCGTAGCGCCGCCACGATGAAGGGCACGATGAGGGTCGAGTCGACGATCTCGGGAAAGCGTCCGACGATCGCCTGAAACGAGGGAAATGCGAGTCCGAGCGCGAAGAACGGCACCACCGCCGCGAGCGCGATGGAGCCGGTTGACTCGAGCGCGAGCAGCGTGAGCGAGACGGGGATCAACACCAGCGTCGTCGCGATGATCGGTGCCATGGCCATCGCCGGCGACGGTGCCCCGAGCCAGGACACCACCGCCGCCATCGCCTCGAAGCCCGGCCGCAGCCGGACGAAATCGGTTCCTTCGATGGGGATCGTGATCAGCGGGAAGACGTCGTGCGTTCGTGCGATCGTGTTGACCAAGCCGCCGTGCGTGGCCGTGTCCCAGTCGGGTGGCAGCACCTGGCCGTGCAGCGCCCAGATGAACACTGCTGCGCCCACCGCACCGGCGACCAACGCTGGAATCGGCATCCACCACGGCGGCCTCGCATCAAGACCGGGTTCGGTGCGCCGCCACCGGTACACGGCACCAATGCCGAGCACGACGATCAGCGGGAAGATCGTGAGCGGCTCGAACGGGACGTGCACGTCGTGCATGGCCATCCCGATAACGCCGATGAACCCCGCGGAGAGGCCCGGTGCCATCCCAAGTCGCGACCACCAGTGCCAACGAGGGCCGAGCAGGGTCGCCAGTGCGAAACCGGGAAGGATGGCGGCGATCACCACCCCGGGGAAACTTTGCGCGAAGTCCTGCAGCGACAAGCCGGGTCGAGCTCAGCGGCCTTTGAGGGTGGCCACTGCAAACACGGTGCGCGCCATGATCAACAGATCGAGCGCGACGGATTGATGCTTGATGTAGTACAGGTCGTACGAGAGCTTGACGGTTGATCCCGCCACGCCACTGCCGTAGCCGTAGTTCACCTGTGCCCACCCGGTGAGCCCCGGGCGCACCGACAATCTCGTGTTGTAGTAGGGAATCGTCTCGCGCAACTCGTCGACGTAATGCGGTTGTTCCGGGCGCGGACCGACGACGCTCATCTCGCCACGGAGGATATTCCACGCCTGCGGCAGCTCGTCGAGATGCAGACGGCGCAACACCGCTCCAACTCTGGTGATGCGCACATCGTCCAGCGCGGTCCATTGCAATTCCGGGCGCTCTGATCCCTGGGGTTGCTGGACACGCATCGTGCGCAGCTTGAGAATGTCGAACGGCCGGCCGAAATGCCCCACACGCACCTGCCGGTGGAAGAGCGGACCGCGATCCTCGAGCTTCACCGCCACCCACACAAACGGCAGCAGGATGGCGAGGATCAGCAGCCCGACCAGCCCGGCGACGATGTCGACGACGCGCTTGAACAGCGCATACACGCGAGAGGTCTCGCCGCGTTGCTGGAGCGAGAGCAACCACGACTGGCGCAACCGCTCCACGAGCAGCCTCCCCGTCAGCTCCTCATACACGTCGGCCACAGACCGCACCACCAGGCCGCGGTCGTAGCAATCAACAAGGCTCTGAAAGAGCTCGGTGGGCAGATCCTCCTCGGCGCCGAGAACAATCTGGTCGGCCTCGTGTCCAACCGCCGCCGCTGTGAGCCGCGTGCCTGCGTCCACGTCGGCAGGGTGGATGGTGCCGACGACCCTGTAGAGGCCGGCCATCTGGTCATCCACCTCGCCCCAGACCCGGTCGACCGTCTCCGCGTCTGCCACCAGCATGATCCGCCCCGCGAAGATCGCCCTCGAGAAGAACCGCCGGTACCCCAGCCGCCAGCAGAGGACGGTGAGGCCCGACACGGGCACCCAGATGAGGATCGTCGGGCGGGTGATCTCGAACGGCACGATGAAGAAGACCGCGAGCAGCGCGACCGCCTCGAGCGCGACCGTCGTGGCCACGACTCGGAAGATGCCTCGGGCGCTGACCGCGGCGTGCAGGTCATAGGCGTCGACGACGAGGCCGATCGCCAGCCAGAGCGCGGTGACCAGGATGACACCCTTCCAGGGCACCGTCAGGGCGGCGTGCTGGATCGGACCCGAGCGCAGGTTGAAGGCGAGGATGAGCGATGCGGCCACGAGAAGCGCGTCCCCGGCCGCAAGCAGCAGCTTTCGCTCGGAGACAAGGATCCCTCGGCGACGAGACGTAACGGTGGCGCCCGGAACGTCCTGGGCGATCATCGAGCCAAGCCTACACGCTGATCCTGGGATTGCGCCGCACCCAACGCCCTGCGCCGTTCGGGCGCTCGCAGTCAGGATATGCGCGCAATGCAATCGGATCTGAGCGGCACACCATCCATCAGTGTGGTCATCCCCGTCTACAACGAGGAACGGCACATCGAGGAATGCCTTGACTCGGTGCTCGCCCAGGACTATCCGGCCGATCGATACGAGGTGATCGTCGCCGACGGCGGCTCGGACGATCAGACCCGGGACATTGTGGAGCGGATCGCAACACGCCACCCCAACGTCCGCCTCATCGACAACCCCGGACGGCTGCAGGCGGCCGGCCTGAACCGCGCGATCCTGGCCAGCCACGGCGCGGTCATCGCCCGTCAGGACGGCCACGCGGAGTGGGCGCCGAATCACCTGCGCCGGTCGGTCGGGCTCCTGCAGGCGACCGGCGCGGACAACGTCGGCGGCCTCCAGGAGGCTGTCGGCGACGGGCCGTCGGGACGGGCGATCTCTCGCGCGATGAGCTCGCCGTTCGGCGTCGGCGGCGCCCGCTTCCGCTACAGCCGCGAGGAGCAGGAGATGCCGACCGTCTTCCTAGGCACCTTCCGGCGGACGGCCTTCGAACGCGTCGGACTCTTTGATGAGGCGTACCCGCCGCACGAGGACTACGAGCTCAACGAGCGGATCCGGTCGACCGGTGGCCGGATCGTGTTCAGCCCCGACCTGCGGACCCGCTACCACGTCCGTGACGGCCTGGCAGCGCTCGCTCGCCAGTACTACCGGTACGGCCGCGGCAAGGTTCGGGTGGCCCGGGCGAGGCCCGGGGTGATCCGGCCGTACCACCTGGCCGCACCCGCGCTGGTTGCAGCGATCCCCGTGATGGCAGCGATGGTGGTCACCGGCCGTGGACGGCGTGTCGCCCTGGCGGGGGTGACGTCGTACGCCGCGGCCAACCTGGTCGCCACAGTGATGGCAGGGAAGGGCGAGCCGCTCGAGGTTCGCCGCCGGATCCCGGGGACCTTCCTGGTGATGCACGTGGCCTGGGGAGTGGGCTTCTGGGTGGGCGTCCTGGAGGCGGCGCGCAGTGTCGAAACCGGCGGCGGGTCGCCGCCCGGGCTTCCCGTCTCCTGAGCGACGGCGTGGCGGCCGGCGCCGCGACCCGTATTGTTCGCCGTGTGGCTCCACGGACATCGACGGTGAGGAATCGCCCAGATCCGCTCTGCATGGTGGGCGCCGGGTACGTCGGGCTCGTGACCGCGGTCTGCCTCGCCGACGCCGGCGTGCGGGTGCGCCTCCTCGACATCGACCGGGCAAGGCTCGCCGTCCTCCGCGGCGGCAAGGCGCCGATTCACGAACCCCTGCTCGATGAATTGCTCGTCAAGGTCCTCGCCAGCAGCACGCTGAGCCTGCACGACGATGCCGCCGAGGCCATGGACGGGGCGGCCGTGATCATGATCGCCGTGGGGACGCCACCCCTCGGTGATGGGCGAGCGGATCTCACCCAGGTGCGTGCCGCCGTGACCCAAGCGGTCAAGCACGCGGGCCCGGAGACGGTGGTCGCCATCAAGAGCACAGTGCCGCCGGGCACCACCTCGTCGCTGCAGTCCCTCTGTCGCCGCAACGGCCGCGTGGTGCCGCTGACGGTGTGTCCCGAGTTCCTCGCCGAAGGCAGTGCGGTGCGTGACTTCCGCCAGCCTCCGCAGGTGGTGATCGGCGGTGAGGACCCCGAGGCCTGCGACCGCGTGGCGCAGCTCTTCGGGCATCTCGACGCTCCCATCAGGATCACCGACTCGACGAGCGCCGAGCTGATCAAGTACGGGGTCAACTCGTTCCTGGCGCTGAAGATCTCGTTCATCAACGAGATGGCACAGCTCTGCGAGTTCACCGGCGCCGACGTGAGCTCGGTCGCCGACGGTATCGGCACCGACGAGCGCATCGGCCGGGCTTTTCTCGGGGCAGGGCTTGGCTTTGGCGGCTCGTGCTTCCCCAAGGACGTCCGGGCCCTCGACCAGGCGGCGAGCTACCACGGCCAGAGCTTTCAGCTGCTCCGCGCCGCAGTCGAGGTCAATCAGCAGGCACGCAGCCGTTTCGTGGCCAAGATCCAGCGCGCGCTCAACGGCAAGCTCGCCCGGCGCAGGATCGCCGTGCTCGGCCTCGCCTTCAAACCGGGCACCGACGACGTCCGCCAGGCCGCCTCGATCGACGTCATCCGCCACCTGGAAGACCTCGGTGCGGTGGTTGTCGCCACCGACCCGGTCGCCGGGACCAATGCGCGGCCGCTGCTGCCCAACACGACGCTGGTGGACGACCCATACGAGTGCGTCACCGGCGCCGACGCGGTGCTGGTGGTCACTGAGTGGCCCGAGTATGTCGGTCTCGACTGGGCGCGGGTGGGGAGCCTCGTGCGCCGCCGCCTGGTTGTCGACGGACGTAACTGCATCGACGCCGATCCGCTGGTCGAGCTTGGGTTCACCTATCTGGGGGTTGGCCGGCCACCCCGCAAACCGAAGCCTGCCAAGGCATCTGCACCGGCTGCGAGGCGCACGTCCGAACCCGTCGCGGTGCGATGACCTGGAGCCCCACTCGCGTCGTCGTCACCGGCGGCGCGGGCTTCCTCGGGTCGCACCTCGCAGACCGACTGCTTGCCGACGGGGCCGAGGTGATCTGTGTCGACAACCTGATCACGGGGAGCGAGCGCAACGTCAACCACCTCACGGCGAATCCGCGCTTCGACCTTCGCGTCGAAGACGTTACGGGAGCGTGGAGCGTGGATGGCAACGTCGACGCCATCCTCCATTTCGCGTCGCTGGCGTCGCCCGTCGACTATCAGCAGCATCCGCTGGCAACGCTCGAGGTGGGCACGCTCGGAACCATGAACGCGCTGCGCATGGCCGAGGACAAGAGCGCGCGATTCCTGCTCGCGTCGACCAGTGAGGTGTACGGCGATCCGCTCGTGCATCCGCAGCCAGAGACGTACTGGGGCAACGTTAATCCGATCGGTCCTCGCGGTGTCTACGACGAGTCGAAACGCGTCTCCGAGGCGTTCACTATGGCGTTCATGAACAGCCGCGGCGTCGACGTTCGGATCGCGCGGATCTTCAACACGTTTGGGCCGCGCATGCGCGATCACGATGGCCGCGCGGTGCCCCAGTTCGTCACCCAGGCGCTCGCAGGCCAGCCCATCACCGTGTACGGCAAGGGTTCGCAGACACGCAGTCTTTGCTATGTCGACGATCTCATCGAGGGGTTGATGCGGTTGCTGCGCTCTGACTACCGGCAACCCGTCAACATCGGCAATCCTCACGAGGTCACCGTGTTGCAGCTCGCCGAGATGGTGCGCGACATCTGCGCCAGCCAGTCGGCCATCGTGCTGGAGCCGCTCCCCGTCGACGACCCGCAGCGACGTTGTCCGGACGTGACCGTGGCGGAGCGAGAGCTCGGCTGGCGGGCGACGATCCCCCTGGTGGAGGGGTTGCGGCGCACCGTCGATTGGTGGCGCTCGGCGTCCCATGCCCGTAACGGCCCGGCGTCTGCCTGAGAGAGGAGCGCGGAGCCTTCGACACGACATTTGAACAAGGCTGTGGCCGCTCGGTGTCGGGGGCTGATCTGACCCGGGCTTACACTCGGGCGGCTTTGAGATCAGATCTAAGGCAAGGCACGCCCGCCAACGCCTCCACTCCTGCTCTCAGCTCGGTGCGCATCCGCCGTTTGATCATCGAGCAGTCGAAACGCGCGCATGTGGGTCACATCGGCTCCGCGCTGTCCATCGCCGACATCCTGGTCGCGCTGTTCTCAGGGATCGTCGATCCCGAGAGGGACACCTTCATCCTGTCGAAGGGCCACGCCGCACTCGCCCAGTATTGCGTGCTCGCCGAGCTGGGTGTGATCAGCCGCCAGATGCTCGACACCTACTGCGGGGACGACAGCCAGCTTGGAGTCCACCCCGATCACACCCTGCCCGGCATCACATTCTCCACAGGGTCCCTCGGTCATGGCCCGTCACTCGGTGCCGGCGTCGCGCTGGCGAAACGCATCGCCGGCAAGCCCGGAAGAGTGTTCGTGCTGATGAGTGACGCGGAGCTCAACGAGGGCTCGGTGTGGGAGGCGCTGATGTTTGCCGGGCATCACCATCTCGAGAACCTCACGGTGATTCTCGACAACAATGGTCAGCAGGCGCTGGCACCGACTGCCGAGGTGATCGATCTGAGTGGCATCAGCGGCCTCGTTGCAGCGCTCGGATGGGAGTGCCGTCGCGCGGACGGACACAACGTCGGTGCGCTGACTGATGCCGTTGCGACCACCCTCCCGGGGAATCCGCTATTCGTGATCGCGGACACCGTCGCCGGCAAAGGTGTGAGCTTCATGGAACGGCAGGTCAAATGGCACTACCTGCCTGTGAACGAGACGCAGTTCGCGCAGGCGGTGGAGGAGATCGGTTGAGAAAGCAGTTTGTCTCCACGCTGATCGGCATCGCAAGCCGCGACGAGCGTGTGGTGCTGCTCACCGCGGACCTGGGCTTCATGGTGCTCGAGCCCTTCGCCGAGCGCCATCCTGACCGCTTCTTCAATGTCGGCGTAGCCGAGGCGAACATGATGTCGCTCGCAGCGGGCATGGCTCATGAGGGCTTGATCCCGTTCTGCTATTCGATCGCAACCTTTGCCTCGATGCGCGGCTACGAGCAGTTCCGCAACGGTGCGGTGCTTCACCAACTCCCCGTCCGCATCGTCGCCATCGGCGGCGGCTTCGCATATGGAACAGCCGGTCCCACGCACCATGCGCTCGAGGACATCGCACTGATGCGAGTCCAGCCCGGCGTTGCCATCATCGCGCCGGCGGATGACGGCCAGGTCGATCGCGTGTTGCGGGACCACTACGCACTTCCGCAGCCGATGTATCTCCGCCTGGCCAAAGAAACCGCGAGTCACCCCGAGTTGAACGGACGTTTTCGGTGGGGTCGCCTCGAGGTCATCGGCGACGGTGATATCGCGATCGTGACCATTGGCTCAATGACCGGGGTCGCGCTCGAAGCGCGCCGTCGACTGCAGGCACAGGGCATTGAGACGGCGGTCGCCGTCGCCGCGTCGATCGCGCCGGCGCCCACCGACGACCTGGTGGCGCTCCTGTCGACGAAAAGCGCGTGCATCACCATCGAGGATCACCGGCCGGTCGGCGGCCTTGGATCGTTGGTGGCAGAGACGATCGCCGATCACGGCCTCGGCTTGCGCCTCGTGCGTTGCGGCGTCACCGACCCAGCGGGTCAAACCACCGGTTCCGAAGACTTTCTTCGCCACCGCAACGGCCTTGACGTCAACGGACTGCTCGCCGCGGTACGCCAGATTGGCCTTGTCCCTGCCTGAGGTTGCCGCACCCGTGGCCATGCAGTTCCAGGCGACGCACTGTGCCATCTGCGGCGCCGGTGCTCCCGCGAAGGAGCTGTACGCCGCCAACTTCGACGTTGATGACATCACGCCGGCGCGCTTCTCCGCGCGCCGGCTCCCGGATCGCGTCCACTACCGCATGGTTCGATGCATGAACTGCGGTCTGGTGCGCTCCGATCCGGTGCTCGACGAGGCCACGCTGGCGCACCTCTACGCGGAGAGCACGTTTGACTACGAGGCGGAAACCGCGAACCTCAAGGCTACGTATGGGCGATATCTCGCCAAGCTCCAAAGCTTCAGCAATCACCAGGATTCCCTGCTCGAAATCGGGTGCGGGGATGGGTTCTTTCTCGAGCAGGCGCTGGCCCAGGGATACACGACGGTGCGCGGAGTGGAGCCAAGCGAGTCGGCGATCAGAGACGCCTCGCCTCGAGTGCGGGATCAGATCGTCTGTGATGTGATGCGACCCGGCTTGTTCAAGGACGGTCAGTTCGACGCCGTCTGCCTGTTCCAGGTCTTCGACCACGTGCCGCATCCCGAAGCCGTCCTGGAGGCATGTCGTGCCGCGCTGCGACCCGGCGGCCTCATCCTCTGCCTCAACCACAACGCCGAATCGGTGTCAGCGCATGTCATGAGGGAGCGCAGCCCAATCATCGACATCGAGCACACGTACCTCTACAGCCCGGCGACGATGCGTCGCATCTTCACCGCCGGGGGCTTCAAGGTGTTGCGGCAGGGCCCCGTCAGCAACAAGTACAGCCTCGGGTACATCACGCACCTCGTTCCTATGCCCAGCCGCGCCAAGGGAATGGCGCTCGGCACGCTGCGCAGGAGTCACGTCGGCCGGCTGACGATCCCTGTGCCGCTCGGCAACCTGTATCTCATCGGATCGCGGCAGTAGGTCGGCCGCCCCCCAGGACTACCTGACGGTAGCGAGTGCCTCCAGCGGATGCGCTGCCAGCCACACTGCTGTGCGGGTTAGGCCATCGCTGAGGCTAGTGGATGCGGCCCAACCCAGCTCCGCCTGGATCAAGGCTGGATCGCCGACCCAGACCCGCGTATCCCAGAGCCGCTCCGGGTACCCGCCCCATTCCGGCTTCGCGCGAATCGAGAAGCACTTCGTCGCAGTCGAAACCAGCTCCGCGAGTGATGTCTGAATCCCGGACGCCACGTTGTAGACGGTGCTTCTGTACGGCGACGATGCAGCCGCGATGTACGCATCGATGACGTCTCCAACGTACACGTAGTCGCGCACCACGGTGGGAGACGCGAGGGGCGGCCACGTCCCCGCGAGTGCTGCGCGCACGAGCGTCGGGATCAATCGACGCTCCTCTTCAAATGGTCCGTAGGCGGAATACAGACGCAGGGTGGTGACGGGCACTCCGCGTGAACGTGCACGCTGGCAGAGCCACGTTGCAGCCGCCTTCGTGGCGGCGTAGTCACTGTTGGGTTGCGGCGGTTCATCCTCGCGCGGCGCGTGGTCGCGGTCGCCATACTCGGACGACGTGCCGGTGTTGAGCAGCACGGTGCAGCCGTGGCGCTCCGCAGCGGCCAGGATCGTGGCCATCCCCACCACGTTGCTGCGCGCCATCGCCACGACATCGGTCTGGAACGAATACGCGCCGTGAGCGGCAAGATGAAAGATCCATTCAGGACGCGCGCAGGTGAATGCGCGCTCGACGTCGCCGCGATCCGCGATGTCTCCCTCAAGCCGGCGCAGATCCGTCAGACCGTCGAGGCGGCCAGTATCGGTCAGCGGCTGGAGAATCGCGGAGACATCGTGACCGTCGTCGATCAGACGACGGACCAGGTTCGCGCCGACAAATCCCGCGGCGCCGGTTACGAGACAGCGGATGACTTCGTCTCCCGGGTCGCCGCGGGTGCCGGCTCCGGCTGCACGGGAACCTCCCACCCACTTCTGGTCGGCAAGGGCCGGTTGCGAATGTCAGCGACGATGTACGGAGGCCGGCGCTTGACCTCTTCGTAGATGTGCGCCAGGTACGAGCCGATGACGCTGAGACAGAGAAGCTGGATCCCGCCGATGAAGAGGATCAGGACGATGACGGTGGTGAAGCCGGTCGGCGCCGCGGCTGGGTTGACGATGCGCACCACAATCTCGACGGCGATGGCGACGAATGCGGCCATCGTCGTGAGCAGCCCGACCACCGTGATCATCTCGAGCGGGATGTACGAGAAGGAGAAGATCGCCTTGCGCGCCCATCCGATGTTGCGCATGAGCGAGTTGGTGGTCTTGCCGAACATGCGCTCCGGGCGGTGATATGGCACTCCGATCTGACGGAAACCGACCCACGCACGAAGTCCCCGGAGAAAGCGGTTGGTTTCGGGGAGGCTGTTCAGGGCGTCGACCACACGGCGGTCGATCAGCGAGAAGTCGCCCGCGTCCAGCGGCACCGGCACGTACGATGACGCCCGGAACAGGCGGTAGAAGAGTCGATATGCGACCTGGAGAAACCGGTTGGCATCCCGTGCCACGCGCGTCCCGTAGACGACGTCGTAGCCCTCCACCCACTTGGCGTAAAAGGCTTCAATCAGCTCCGGTGGGTCCTGCAGATCTCCATCCAGAAGTACCACGGCGTCCCCGGTGGCGATGCGCATGCCACTCGTGAAGGCGCTCTGCGATCCGAAGTTGCGGCTGTGGGTGATGACTGTGACGTGCGGATCGCGGTCGGAAAGCTCGGCGAGAACCTGCTCGGCATCATCTGGGCTGGCGTCGTTGACGAAGATGATCTCGTAGTCGACCTCGAGCGTCGTGAAGACCTTGACCAGGCGCTCGTGCATGATCGGCACCGCGGGCGCGTCGCGGTAGCACGCGATGACAGCGCTGATCTTGCGCCGGCGTCCCCGGATCGGATGGGGCATTTGGGACGTGATTCTGGTGCCCTGTTCCATGGCCGGCCGACCGGTTTCGAGATTGTCAACGGATTGCTACCCTATTGGGCGATGGCGCTCGGAAACAGCGATCAGGGATCGTGAATCGCCCCGATGACAGCCGCGTCGAGAGCCACTGGTCGGCCTTCGACGCCGCGGGGATCCAGCGCCTCGTGGCCGCTGAGGATCGGCACTTCTGGTTTCGGGCACGCAACGAGACCATCGCCGCGCTCGCGCGCCGCCCCATCGAGAACCTGAGCGATGGATTCCGCATCCTTGAAGTGGGGTGCGGGAGTGGGAATGTGCTCCGCGTTCTGCAACGCCTCGCAGCCGGCCGTGGCAGCGTTGCGGGGCTCGAGCTGAGCCGTGAAGCCGCCGCTATCGCACGCACGCGAACTGGGCTGACAGTGACCGATGGATACCTCTCCGACCTGGATCCGGCTCTGGCATTCGACATCATCGCCGCCTTCGATGTTCTCGAGCACATCGCCGACGAATCCGGGGTCCTGGGAGAGATCCGGGAACGGCTGCGGCCCGGAGGGTCCCTGATCCTCACCGTGCCTGCGCACCAGAGTCTCTGGAGCGCGTTCGACGTGGCGTCGGGACACGAGCGACGCTACACGCTCGCGACACTTTCGCGAGCGCTCCGGACTTCCGGCTTCCGCGTGCAATACGCCACCTACTTCATGAGCGCGCTCTTCCCGATGATGTGGGTTCGCCGGCGGCTGATGAAGTCCGAAGCAACTGATATGGGCGCGCTGCTGGACTCCGAGTTCCAGATCGTGCCGGGACTCAACGAGGTGGCCTACGAGGTGCTTCGCCAGGAGGCCCGCGTCGTCAGAGCGCGGCGCCGTCTTCCCATGGGGGCATCGATCGCGGCAATCGCGGTCCCTACTGCCTCGTAGGGTTCCCAGTCGGAAAGCGCTCGCGGAACTCGCCGCTGAGACACGACATGAGATGCAGTCCTTCGAAGCGGCCCTGCCGGAAGATGTGATCGCGGAGCAGGGTGTCGTGCTTGAATCCGGCGGCCTCGTGGAACGGGATCACCGCGGCGTTGCTCTCGGTCACGTGCGCGATGACCTTGTGGAGGCCGAGGTGATTGAAGCAATAGTCGAGCACCAGGACTTCGGCTTCCGTCGCGAGCCCCTGCCCCCGGTACTCAAGCTCGCCGATGAAGATCGGTCCGAACTCGCACCGGCGGTTTCGCCAGTCGAGGTCCATGATGCCGACCGTGCCGATGGGGATGGCGTCAGCCGTCGGGCCCTTGCGGGCGTTGATGAGCCAGAGCCTCCGCATGCCACCCGATGTGAGGCCCGCCAGGAACGCGGCCTGCTGAGTGGTGCTCAACGGCTCGTACTCGATAAATCCTTCGTAGACCTGAGGCTGGTTTCTCCAGCGAACGATCGCCGGGATGTGTTCCGGCTCGATCGCGCTCAGGATCACGCGCTCCGTCTCCATCATGAGAATCAGGGCTCCACCGCGAACGCGCAGACCGACTCGATCACCGCTTCGGTATCGACCGGATCCATGTTGGTGTAGAAGGGGAGACGGATCAAACGCTCACTGATCTCCTCGGTCACCGGGCAGCTCGAGACCGGCTGGATGCGCTGCCCGTACGGCGAGAGGTGCAGTGGCTGGTAGTGGAAAACGGCAAGGATGCCCTCGGCTCGCAGGTGGGCGATGAGCGCATCCCGTGACTGCGCGGACGGCATCACCATATGGAAAAGATGGTAGGGCGTCTGACAGTGTTCCGGGACAAACGGGAGTGCCACATTGTTGAGACGCGACCAATCCGCGAGCCCTTCCGCGTACCGATTCCAGACGGTGCTGCGATGCTCCCACACCCACTCTCGATCCTCGAGCTGGGCGAGCAGCATGGCCGCGAGGAGATCTGAAGGAAGGTAGCTCGAACCAATGTCGACCCAGGTGTATTTGTCGACGAGGCCGCGGAAGAAGTTGCGCCGATTGGTTCCCTTCTCGCGAATGATCTCCGCCCTGTCCACGTAGCGAGGATCGTTGATCACGATGGCGCCGCCCTCGCCGCACGAGAAGTTCTTGGTCTCGTGAAAGCTCTGCGCCGCCATGACCCCGAATGTCCCGAGCGCCTGACCGCGATACGCCCCGAAGAGGCCGTGCGCGTTGTCTTCCACAACAGCGATGTCGTGATTGTTCGCGATGTCGAGGATTGGACCCATCTCGCAGGCGACCCCCGCGTAGTGCACGGGCACGATCGCCCGCGTGCTCGGTGTGATCAGCGCCTCCAACTGGCTCTCGTCAAGATTCAGTGTGTCCCGACGGATGTCGATGAAGACCGGAGTTGCGCCGCGAAGCGCGAAGGCATTGACCGTGGACGAGAAGGTGAACGAGGGCACGATGACTTCGTCGCCCGGGCCGATGTCGAGCAGCAAGGCCATCAGTTCGAGTGCGTGTGTTCCCGACGTCGTGAGCAGGATCGTCGCGTCGCTGAGCAGCCCGCTGAGCAGCTCCTGGCACCGTCGCGTGAAATCACCGTCGCCGGAGATGTGCCCGCTGTGCAGGGATTGCGCCACGTAGTGGTCGACGAGTCGCGTGTGCGTGGGCCGATTGAACGGGATCCTGAGTGGAACGCTCACCGTGCCTCCGGCATCCTTCGACGCGCTCATCGCATCACTCAGGAATCGGTGGAATCGTTGGTGGGAGTCGTCTCGGCGATGACGTATGAGGGCCGCTCGAGGAGACGAAGGTGCATGCGCGCGACGTACTCACCCATGATGCCGAGGATGAGCAGTTGCACGCCCGAGAAGATGGCGATAATCGATGCGAGGAACGGAAAGCCCGGCACCGCGCTGCCCGCGATGACGTTGCGTACCACGACGACAATGAAGATCACGACGCCGAATATCGTGAAGATGAACCCGATGAGACTTGCCAGACGCAGGGGTCGGGTCGTGAACCCCGTCATCATGTTCAGAGCGTGGTGCATGAGTCGTGCGAATGTGTAGTTGGAGCGGCCGTGAGTTCGGGGGTCGTGCCTGACCCGCACCATCGCGAAACGCGTCGTCGCCCATGTCAGCAACACGTCAATGGAGATGTCGGGGCTCTGATACCGCTCGAATGCGCGGCGCAGATCGGTGCGAAAAACGCGAAATGCACTGACGCTTCTCGCCGCGGTCGCCCCCATGGCCTCTTCGAGCGCGTATTTCGTGACCTGTGACGCGGCAGATCTCCACAGACTGTGCTGCTCCGAAAGCGGCGACCCATAGACGACATCGACATCGTCGGTGAGGCGTTCGACGAGGTGGCCGATCTCTTCGGGCGGATTCTGAAGATCGTCGTCAAGCGTGACGATGAGGTCGTATCGAGCCTGGCGGATCCCAACCAGCAGGGCATTGTGCTGACCGAAGTTCCGCATGAGACGGATGCCTCGCACCCGGCCATCCGCAGCCGCTGCTGCTGCGATGACGGCCCAACTGCCGTCGGGACTCCCGTCGTCGACCAGGATGACCTCGTGCGCTGGGGCGAGTTGCTCCAGCGCGGCTAGCAGGCGGGGGATGAGCAGCGGGAGCGAGGCCTCCGATCGGTGCACAGGGACAACTGCTGATATGCCTGGGGGTAGCTGATTCGCGGAGCTCAGCGGATCGGGCCGGGGTGCCGCGGTGACACCAAGCGGCTCAGACGCGCCGGGGCTTACCACAGTGTCCACGCCGGCCAATGTAGCGCCTTGGGTGTCGTCGTGGCTGCCCCGCTGTCGCGAGGACAACGCGTCAACCGACCGCAACGATCGTCGCGTCCGGGTTGGTGAACACGACGTGGCCCAGCTGCAGCACCGCGGCATCAGCGGACCCTCGCGTGAGGTCGAAGAAGAGAAAGCGCACCGAATACTGCTGCGTCATCACTGCCAGAGCCGCCGCATCGGCGTGGTCGAAGACGGCGTCATTGAGCCGCTGCCGGTACGCGAATATTGCGGCGGTCTTGGTCACGATCCCGGGGCTGACGCCATATCGAATCGGGTTGTAAGCCTCGATGAAGATCTGGCGTTGCGCGAACGGTGAGTAGTAATAGAATTTGCCATCGGTCTTGCCGGGATCAATCCAATGATTGTTGACGGCGAAGACCTCATCAATCGACGAGTGGTTACGCAACCACACGAGCGCCGTGAGCAGGGGAGCCGGAAGGATGACCTGGGGAGAGTTGAGCGTCTCGCCGTCGAGAACCTTTCGCGCCGTCGGCGAGACGATGATCGGTGACGTGAGCAGTGCTGCGGCTGTCAGCGGAATCAAGCCGAGCGCCAGCACGCCCTTGGACGAACGACCGCGTACCCGAAGCACGAACGCCCAGGCTGCGATGAAGACCACGGCTATTGCGGCCAGCGCGGCATAGCGGTACACCGCCTTCTCCGGCGTACCGACCGAGCCCTCGGTGACCTTGACCACGAGGACGAGGAATACCACCCATGCGGCGAGGGCCAGGACCGCCGCCAGTCGCGAGAATGGCAATGAGCGGCCCGCATCAAGCCAGGCGAGCCGGATGCCTTCTGCCGCGACGAGGCATCCGGCGACGTACCCCATGTCCTGGAAATAGAGCTCGCCGTCCGAGCTCTGATGCACGAAACCGCAGATGAGCACACCGGCGATGAACATGCACAGCGGCAGTGCGAATGCTGACAACTCTGGCCAGTACCTCCGGCGGAAGACATAGAGCATGCCGGCAAGTGGAAGCATGACGCCGGCAAATCCGGCGATGTACGCGAGCGGAAGCAGAACCTCTCGAACGAGGTTGTGGTGGATCGTCTCCGCGTAGAGCACCGTCACTGAGCCGACGAGCCATGCAAAAAAGCCGATGTGCGTATCCGGCGCCTGCCCCGCGTAGATCACGAGATAGGTCGCCGCGAAGATGATCGCGGTCAACATCACGGTCACCAGGGCGGCGACGGAAATACCGCGGCGCAGCACGGTGCCAAGCACGAGATACAGCCCCGTCCCCACGAGGATCACGGGCAGAACCGTTGCCTTGGCGCCGGACGCTCCCACCATCAGCAGGGCGATCAAGACCCATGAGCCAAGGTCGCGACCTGTCCGCCACGTATCGGCGCGCAACCGCTCCTGAATCAGATACAAGAGCGCGAGGAAGAACATCAGCCCGAACGGAAAGGTCCAGCTATCCCAGAGGTGGATGAGAACGTTGTCGCCGAAGGGACTGCCGGTCTGGTTGACGGTGAGGTCCAGCGTCCCGAGCAGAAAGAGGATCGCAACCGCAATCGCGCCCGTCTGAGCGGCTCTCCCGAAGAGACGACCGAGCGCGAGCAGCTGGCATCCGACCACGAGGATGGTGGGCAGGTAGTCAAGTCGCAGGGCGATGACAGGAATCGAGACATGGGTCACCTGGCTTGCTGCCGCGATGTGAAAGAAGACGAACCACTCGTATGCGAGCGGAACACCGGATAACCCGGCGCTGGTCGGTGGCCAGTGATTCGCGACCTGCGTGATCAGTCCGATGAAGTAGGGGAAATCGAGATACTCGTAGCGCACATCGCTCGCGGGCAACGTTGCCCAGGGCAGCAGCATCAGTGTCAGGTAGACGACTCCGATGGAAACGGCGGCCGCCGACAACCACATCGCCCGCGTTGACAGGCCGATACTGCCCGGAGGGAAGCCGCGGATCTTCGGGTTCCGCCAGATGGCGACGGCACTCGGAACGATCACGACGATCGGATACACGAGAAAGAGTCCTCGTGCGCCGATGGCAGCGGTCGCGACAAACGCGAGGATCTCGAGTGCCTGTCCGATCGGCCAACCGAGAGCAACCGTAACGAGAAAACCCGAACGTCGCCCGCGCACGGCCCACAGCAAAGTCATCCCTGGGGCTGCAACGAAGACGATGTCGTAGGCGACGAAGCGAACGACATCTCCCGCTGTCACGCCGGAAACGAGCCAGGAGACCACAACCACTATCAGGACAAGGGCTGCGGGCGCCAGGCCGCGTCGGAACATCTGGGGGAGTATGTCGGAATTTCCTAGCGCCGGACCGTCGCGATAGAGATCGACTCGTCCGGCGGAGTGATGGGGGGAATCCCGTCGAGGATGCCGCTGACCACACGATCCATCGCGTGATCCCGTCCCGGATCAAGCTCGATCGCCTCCGTCACGCGGATCTCCGGCCGGCTTCGGCCTTCTTCGTGCACGGCTGCCAGGATCTGGTGGAACCTGAAGAAGAACAGGACCGCATAGCGTCGTGCGAGGTCCCGAGTCCGCTCACGCGCGGCTGCATCCGGCGGTGAACCGAGGATGCCATCCACAGCGGCCCAGTACCCATCCTGCGTGTCCGGATCGAGGGTGAATCCGCGCCCGCGATAGTGCGTGGTTGCCGCGACCACCACCGGAACGCCGCGCGCCGCAAGCTCCAGGCCCACGGTGGACGTGTAGACGAGACCGACATCCGCCTCCTCCATGAAGACGTACGAGCTGGTCGGATCCTCGGCCTGTATCACCCGGACATTCGGCGGCAGGTCGGGCACGGTGACCGAGATGTGCTCAGCCATCCGCTCGCGGGTGGGGTGATTGCGGAGCTTCACCTCGGCCGGGTGAATCCGGACCACAAGATCCAGCTCCGGGTGTGTCTGCGCCCACCGGATGCCGTCTGTGACCCACTCGCCCATCGACGTGAACGCGATGTCGCGCTCGAGCACCGCGCTGTCCCACAGGATATTGCAGAACATGACCACAAGTGGCCGCGCCGCGTCGAGGTGCAGCTCGCGGCGCACCAGGGCTGCATCCTCGTTGCGCTCGCGCCAGAAGTTGTCGAGCGCACCGCCGCCGCGACGGCGTTCGTCGAGGTAGGTGTCGATCGCCTCGGCTTCCAGAGCGGTGAGCGGCGTGGTTCGCGCTTGCTCCCAGGCCTCGGCCGGAACCATGAGGTGCGAGGCGGGCTCGCCCGGAGTCAGCACGATGCCGTCGCGAATGAATCCCTTCTCATAGGTGGCGAAGGGAAGGCCTCGCTGTGCAGCAAGCGCGCTCAGGATGCTCTCGGCGAAGAAGGTGCCGTTCAACATGAAGACGCGTTGCGCCCCGGTGCGCGCGAGCACCGCCCGCAGCCCCCGCGCCGCAACGATCCCGCTCACCAGGAAGGATCGGTAGGTCTCCAGCACCTGCGGCGTCTCGGCAAGCGTCCCTCGCGAGAGGAACCACGCCACCGAGATGCGCACCAGCCGGCCGAGCGGGATCCCCTGGTCCATGTACGCTTCGCATTCGGCCACGCTGGTGAGGCCGGCAACCCAACGGCGCGCGATCCTGACGCTGGCGGCGACGTCCATCACGTCGTGCATCGTCACCGCGTCGAACCCGGCGGCGCGGATCGCCCCCGCCGCGTACTCTCGGCACGAGTGGCAGGGCATCGGTGGCGCCGCGTTGACGGGCATGACGTCGCAGATCGGCAGGCGGCCGCCGCAGTAGGCGAAGACCGGGGCGCCGCCATGACGCTGGACGGCGTGGGCCAGCACTGTCTCGATGGCGAGATGCGTGGACCAGCCGCGCCAGCTCATGAAGAGGACCCGCTCGGCGTCCGGTGCAGGCGGTTCAGCGGTTGCTGCGAGGCTCCGAAGCGCCTTCCACTCAGGTGGGTCGAAGGGACGCGGGAGCCCAACCGCCGCCGCAGCCTCGCGCTGGATCCCCCAAACCTCGCGGATCCGTCGCTTCGATCGGGGGTGGTTCCACGCCCAGTCGAGCACCCGGGCGCGAAGGCCGGGACCCGGGACGTCCCCGCCCGTCAAATGTCGTTGCCCACCTCGGGGAACCTATCATCTAGGCGCATGTCAACTCCTCGCGCCAGTCTCGAGACTGAGCTCGCCGGGATGTACGACCCCCATTCGTGAGTGCCCGGGTCTACGGCAACCCTGAGTTCCTGATCGGCGGCCGCCCAGTCGGTCCGGGGCATCCCTGCTACGTCATCGCCGAGGCCGGTGCCAACCACAACCGCGACCTGCCGACGGCGCTCCGCCTGATCGAAGTCGCCGCTGAGGCGGGCGCAGATGCCGTCAAGTTCCAGACGTACACGGCCGAGGGGTTGTACTCGAGGCATACGCCGGACATCAAGTATCTCAAGGAGAAAGGCCTGGTCTCCGATCAGGAGTCGGTCTGGGAGCTCATCAAACGCGTCGAGATTCCCTGGGAGTGGCACGCGGAGCTCGCCGGGCACGCGGCCAAGCACGGGGTCGCATTCTTCTCGACGCCGTTCGAGGAGGCGGCCGTGGACGTCCTCGAAGGGGTGAACGTCCCGGCGTACAAGATCGCCTCCTACGAGGTCAATCACCTGCCCTTGATCGAGCAGGTGGCAAAGACCGGCAAGCCGGTGCTCATCTCGACGGGAATGGCGTCACTCGGGGACATCGAGCGCGCCCTGGACACGGCAGGTGCGGCAGGCGCTCGCGATCTCATGGTCATGCACTGTGCGGTCAACTACCCGCCGCGGTTCGCGGACCTCAACCTCCGCGCCATCACCACGCTGCAGAACGCGTTTCAGGTGCCGATCGGGTGGTCCGACCACACGCCCGGACACACCGCCGACGTGGTCGCGGTCACCCTCGGCGCCTGCGCGGTGGAGAAGCACTTCACCCTGAGCCGCAACCAGACCGGGCCGGATCACCCATTTGCGCTCGAACCGGCGGAGCTCGCGGCCATGATCGCAGCCATCCGCGAGACCGAGGAGGCTCTCGGATCCAGCGTCAAGCGCGTCACGGATGCTGAGGCAGATCTCTTCCGGCTCGGCCGCCGGAGCATCGTCGCCGCACGCGACATTCCGGCAGGTGGCGAGCTGACGCGAGCAGATCTGGCGGTCAAGCGGCCCGGGTTCGGGATCCCGGTCGACGCGCTGGATCAGGTTGTGGGCCGGCACGTCGCCGCCGACGTGGTTGCCGACCAGGTGCTTCAGTGGGACGACCTGGTGCGTTGACCGCCGAGCCACGGAATCGTCCCCAGGTCACGCTGCGCGCCGCACGGGAGGAGGATTCCGAGATGCTGATGGCGCTCCGCAACGACCCGGACGCGGTGCGCTTCAGCGTCACCGGCCGCGCCGTCACGTCCGAGGAGCACGAGCGCTGGTTCCGGACGGTGCGGAGCGATCCGTCGCGATGTCGCATCTGGATCGCCGAGGACGGCTCGACGCCGGTCGGCCAGCTGCGGGTCGACCTCGACGGCGACTCCGGCACGGTTTCGATTGCTGTTGCGGCTGACCATCGCGGCCGCGGCATCGGCACCGCAATGCTCAGGGCCTTGGTGATCAAGGCCGGTGCCGAGGGCGCGCCGTCGCGGCTGATGGCGGTGGTGCGTTCCGACAACGCAGCCTCGCTGCACGCCTTTGCCGCGGCCGGCTTCCGGCGCGCCGGCGAGGGCAGCGAGTTCCTGGAGCTCGAGTGGCCGTGACCGTCGACGCGCCGTCCACCCGTGAGTACTGGGCGAGCCAGGTCCGTGAGCACCACGACGCCGAGGGGCGGATCTTTCGCTACGTGGCGGTGAAGCACCCGGGAGCGCGCGGCCTCGTGGTCCACTTCAGCGCCTTTTTCGGCGAGTGGGGCGATGCGCCCCAGCATCGCAAGATCTTCCAGGGCCACTTCCACCGCCTGCGCATGCTTGGCGACGCACCCGACTACGACTTCCTGTTCGTCTGCGACGAGTTCGGCGCCGACGGCAATGGCACGTACTACTCCGGCGAGGGCGGCGACGCGTTCGTGGAACGGGCGATGCTCGATCTGATTCCCCGGCAGATCGAGGCGCTGGGGCACACGCCCGCAACCACGGTGACGATGGGCTCTTCGATGGGGGCAACCGGCGCCTTGAAGTTCGGGCTCCTTCTCGGGCTCAAGGGGATCGTCGCCATCGGCCCGCACATCGACCTGGATATCTGCGCTGAGCGCCAGGGCCGCTGGAGGCACGTCGCGGCGATCGTCGCGGACGGCGACCCGGTATCGCCCGGGAACCGGGAGGTGACCCGCCAAGTTCGACTGCTGGTGGAGCGCTGGCGCCAGCCACCTGCGCCACCCCGCCTCTTCATGCAGGCGTGTCGCGACGACGCCGGTGTTTTTCACGAGCAGGTCGAGCCTCTCTGCCGCGATTGGGCGGCGGCCGGCGGCTCGGTCACGCGCGACGCGCGTCGAACCGGCGGGCACACGAGCGACCACGCCACCAGGGCGCTGCTGCTCGACGTGGTGGGCCGGATCCTCGACGACCAGCCGATCGATGTCGTGAGGTATCGGCGCGATCGCGCCTTTCGCGGAATCTCCGCCTACGAGGGGGTGCGGCGCGACCTCCGCAAGGTGGCAGGTCGTGTGCTGCGTGCGGTCAAGTTACGATGACCGAAGCCCGCGCCGGAACGGGGGACAGAACACCACCGCCGCTGCTCCTGCTGGCAGCTCACGAGGGAGCCTGATGCTCGTCGAGGGATTCGACCCGCGCTACATCAAGATGTGCTACTTCGCCACGCTCGGCGAGTTGGGGTACAAGACGCGGGTCTCGCTCGCCAACGGACTGAAGGCCGACAGCCCGCTCGTCGACGACCTCCACGTGTCCTTTGAAGCCTTCACGAGTGCAGGCCGCCGGCTCGGTTCGGTCGACCCGTTCGAGATCATCCCGCCAGGCGGGTTCACGATGGTTGAGGTGGAGGATCACGTCGGCCCGGGTCGCGCCATCGAGAGCAACGGTGAGGACGTTCTCGGCATCTTTCACCTGACGCCGGGCAAGTTCGTCGGCAAGCCAACCATCGACATCGATCTGAGAGAGATCTTCGCGCGCATCTCGGTGTCGGACGAGTACATCGAGTACCACTCTGACGCGTGGTCGGTGGCCGCGGGGCTCGCGTATCAGTCGATCCCGATGAACGACCCACGCTTTGGTGGCACGCGCAGCACGTTGATGCAGTCGCCGAAGCTTCTCGTGGATGCCGAGACGGACACCAACCTCATCCTGCTCAACATCTCGTCGTTCCAGGGCTACGACCAGGAGATCGCTTTCGAGCTCGCATTCATCGCTGCCAACGGCGAGCGGCTTGCCAATCACCCGATCACGGTGCGTCCTTTCGGCTTCACCCGGGTGAGCTCGCGCGACGTGCTGCGCGAGGCAGGCGTGCTCGACCGGTTCATCGAGCTGGGTGGCAACGGCATGGTGGTCGGCTTCTCCGACAAAGGCAGCGTCGTGCCGCTCTCGATCACGCGCAACGATCGCTCCAAGGGTCTCGCCTGCGACCACACGCTGCCGCCGATGTACTACCTCCCCTGGTGGGGCGGGGCGGTGCGCAAGGCCGCGAACCAGCGCGTCCGTGAGTTGCTCTTCAGCGGCGACGCGGTGGCTCCTCGATGACCACGAGCAGCTCGCTCAGAAAGCGCGGCGTCACCATGGCGCGTCGCGCGGTCAATCCGCGCGGCAAGCTGCCGCGGCGCGGGTACGAGCATTGCTTCATCGAGGAGGAGGGCGTGCACAGCCGCCTCCACCTCCACCACTTCTACTCGATGTTCCTCCCCGACGTGAACGAGCCGGTCGAGGCGCACGTGCACGCCTACGCCGCCGACGGGAAGCGCCTCGGAAGCGTGAGCCGCACCTTGCAACCCCTCAACGCGCTGGTGCTGCCGATGACCGATGTGCTCCGCGAGCTCGGCGCATCGGCGACTCTCGGATCGGTGGCAGTCGATGTCGAGCCGTCTGAGGCGTATGCGCGCAAGCTCGTCGAGATCGGTCCGCAGAACGCGATGGCGCAGTCCCCGTTCTGGATGGGGTACTACGACGACGGCGGCAGCGTTGCCTACGTCCATTCCATCGACCAGTTCTATGGCACGGTTTTCGGGGTCGGCAGGGTCGCGAACATGGCGTATCGCGCGCGCTCGCGTCGCAGCGGCGACTGGGCGAGCAAGCGCCTCATCGACACCGCGGGGCTGCGACGTGCCGATGCATACCTGGTCAATCACAGCTCGTCGGCGGGACAGACCACCATTCGCTGGCGCGCACACCCCGACGGCGCCACGCTCGCGGAACAGACCGTCACCGTGCAACCCCATGGCGCCGTTCGCGTCGGGGTCACCGCTGCGGATGTGGCCAACGCGTCAGCGCCGCCGGCGCGGTTGCGCCTCGAGATCGACGGCCTGCTCACCGAGAACGGCAAGCCCTACGTGATGCTGCGCTACGGAGATGGACCCTTCAGCCTTCACCACGGCTGACGTCGCGGTTCGTCAAGGTCCTGGTCGCGATCCGGCGGTCATCACGAGCGCGCCGCCGTCTTGTTGCAACGCGATGCCGCTGACCTGTTAATCCTGCGGCGGGGAGTGCCGCCGTCCACACGGCTTCAGCTGCGGCCGAGCGTGCGAGCAAACCCACCGCAAAGCGGCGACGGCGCCGGTCAAGGTCGCTGCGGAGGTCGGTGGGGTTCCACGACGCTGCGATGGCAGCAAGGCGTGTGGCGACGCGATCGGCACCCCGGCCGTCGATGACGCCGAGCGCGACCGCGTACCACGCCTCGCACCCGGACAGGGCCGGAGGCGGCGGGGAGGTGAGCGACGCTCGTAACTCCTCCGGCGAGGCTGCGTGACGCACGCAACCGGGTGGAGCTGAGTCGAACGGGATCAACCCGGCCCGGTAGCGCTCATATGCGTCGCCCCACGCCGCGTAGATCACATCCCGCCGAGCGGCGACAGCCTCGTAGAGGGCGGTGGTCTGAAAGCCCACCACGACGTCCGCCGACATGATCACGTCGCGGGTATCGGCGTCCTGCGCGGCCAAGGTGATGCCGTGGTTCCAGAGGGCGCCTGCCATCGCCTCGAGATGTCTCGCTTCGGCGGCGCGATCCTGCTGCGGGTGACACTTGACGACGAGCTCGCATGCGCCCGCCCGCACCTGGTCGAAGAGCGCAGTCTCCGTCTCGCTGCGGAGTGCTTGCCACACGAGCGAGCCGTCGCCACGCCCCGCGCCGGGCACGTAGGCGTCGAGCGCATACGTCAGAAACAGCACGCGCCGCGGCGTTGATAGCAACGGCTTGGTTGCTGTGGCATACACGTCGAAGCGCGGCTGACCCGTCACGTCGATCAGGTCGGGGTCCGCGCCGGCGCGGATCCAGAACTCCCGCTGGCGCTCACTGCACACCGTCATGAAGTCGGAGATGAACGGCGCTGCAGCACCGACCTCGCGGCTGAAGGTCTCCATGGTCGCCCGCGAGATCGTGGTCTCCTTCTGCACCACCACGACCGGCACGCCAAGTCGGTGGACCGCGGCCGGCAGCGTGCGCACGTAGAAGAACGTGTCGGATGGCAACACCATGACGTCGAAAGGCTTCTCCAGGTAGAGCCGTTGCACCTCGCGTGCAAGCGATGCCGCATACCGGGCGCGTGCATGCGCGAGCGCAGGATCGTTGTACGCGACCAGTCCCCGTCCAACCGAGTCACCCAGGATGCGAAGGGCACGCCGTCGCAGCCGCTGATACGGAAAGCGACGTACATCAAGCTGCGGCACCGCCTCAAGGCTGCGCAGGTCCTGGTCGAAGAAGTGATCGAGCGCCAGCACGCGGACGGGATGCATCAGCGAGGCTTCGCCGGCAGCAGGAAGCCGAAGAGCGCCGTGCGCTCCTCACCGGTCATACCGAAACGAGCCACTCCCGCCACGTAGAGCAGCGTCGCCGGGATGCAGCAGAGCACCAGCGCGATGAGTCCCTTGGGTGGGAAGACGAATGCCGTCAACGCGGTGACGGCTGCAAAGAGCAATGCCCAGGGCAGAATCGGGACGATGGCTCGCTGGACGAACTCACCGAGCCCCATCGACAGCTCACGCAGGATCAGGCGGATGTACAACGGGCCGCTGATGCCGTATCCAACCAGGGTGCCGATGATGACTCCCGAGACACCGAGTGGCTTTGCGAGCACGATCGAGATGATCAGGTTGATGACGACAGCGAGGGTCACGTACTTGGTGACCTGACGAACGCGCCCCATGCCGACCAGCATTGTGCTGGCGATCGTGGCCGTGCACGTGACCAGCTGATAGGTGAGGAAGAGCTGCGCGGGGCCGGAAAAGCTTGCGTACTTCGCCCCGACCCAGGCGATCAGCAGCGGCCGGGCAAGGATGAGCGCGGCGATCGTCACGGGCAACGAAAGCGCGAGTGTGTACCGCGTACCGCGGACCAGCAACTCACGAAGGCGTCCGGTGGATTCCAGCGCAAGCAGATTCGCGGCCGCCGGGACAACCGCCGCGGCAGTCAGCGAGAGCGGGTACGACACGGCGGATTGCAGGCGAGCCGCAAAGCTGTAGCCCGCGAGCACACTGACTCCGATGACGACCTGGAGAATGATCGTGTCCATCTGCGACCAGATCACACCGTTGATTCGTGCGATGAACACCCATCCACTGAATCGCGCCAACGGACGCAGAGCGTCGCGGTGGACCAGTCTCGGCGAGACGTGCATCTCGGGGCAGAGCAGGCGTGCCGCGACGAAATAGCCGATCGCAGCGAATGCAGTCCCCGTGACCATCGCGGCGCCGAACCAGATGATGTCGTGGTGGGTGATCAGCACGATTAGTGCAAGGACGGTGTAGAGGATCTGACGCGAAAGATCGATCAGCTTCACCCAACCGAAGCGTTGCAGGCCCTGGAGGACTCCGAGAAACGCAAGCCCCGGTAGCCCGAACAGTGCCTCGGCTGCAAAGAGCATGAACAGCACACGCAGATCGTTTTGCAGTGCTTGGTCGCCGACGGTGAAGATGTGGGTGCCGATCACCGACAGCGTGAGGAGGATGGCGAAGGCGACGATCGCAGTCGCGACGAGCACCGCGAGCGCCGAGCTGACCACCTCACCAATGCGTTCACGCTGTCCGCGTCCGTCGGCATCGGCGATGAAGCGCGAAACGCCGGATTGCAGGCCGAGGTCGGCGATGGTGAGATAGCCCGCCGAGACCGAGAAGGCCAGCGCGAGCGTGAGCACCCCGAACGGGTCCTTCCCGTAGTAGCCCGCCGCCGCGCCGATGATGAAGAAGTTGGCGAGCAGCGAGAAGATGCCGACCGCGCCGGTGAAGAGCGTGTTGCGGAAGACGCGACGTCCGTGCGCGACCGGGGCGGCCGGGACGGTCATGTGCGGCGGGCGGCCTCCCGTTGGGCGCGATAGCGTTCGTTGCGCGGCGGCAGCCCGCTCTGGTCGCTGAACGACGGATCACGCTGGAACGCGGCGACCACGGCGGCCAGATCCGGTGGAGTTGACAAGGGCAGCGAGTCGAGCAGGCGGCTGACGCGCTCGAGGTCGGCAGCGACGTCGACCGTCAGGCGCATCCACGACAGATCCGGTTCGTGAGCGACATGCGCCGTCTGAAACTCGCCGAGGTGCTCACGCACTCGGACAGTCACGTGCTCGCGCTCATACGCGAGCGTCGCCTCGCCATCGATGCGCGTGAGGCACGCGCGCGTGAACACCTCGCAGTCGTACCCCTCGGGAAACGTGGGCGGCTCCACGTTGCTCGCGTAGTCGGCGTCATGAGCGTTGCGCGCGTGGACGACGCTGTCGACGACGTCCGGGTCGGTGAGCGGGCAGTCGGCAGTGATGCGCACGATGACGTCGGCGCCGTGTTCGCGCGCAGCCATGACATAGCGGGTCAGCACGTCGTCCTCGGGGCCGCGTGTAACCCCGGCTCCTGACGCGCGCGCCAGGATTGCCACCTCGTCGTCGATCTGCCCGTCGGTGGTGGCAACCACAACTCGGTCCACCAGCGTTGCTCGCGCGACCCGCTCGATGATGTGGGTCAGCATCGGCCGCCCCTGGAGCGGTGCGAGCACCTTGCGAGGGAAGCGTGTCGAACCGCAGCGCGCCTGGATCACAGCGACCGTGGTCATCACGCGGCCCTCGCGGCGACGAGGTGACGGATGGCATCGGCGACGCGCGATGCGCCTCGTCCGTCGACGAGATATCGCCCACGCACGGCCATCTGCGCTCGCCGCACCGGGTCGTCCAGCAGCGCGAGGCACGCATCCGCGAGATCCGCCGCGTCGGCGACGACGGCACAGCCGGCGGCGGCGAGTGCTGCTGCCTGGGCGTTCTGATTCCTCGCCGTCGTGGTGATCACCGCAGGGCACCCGACGCATGCAGCTTGCACCGCCGTTGTCCCCGCGGCTCCGACGTAGACGGTGGCGGTCGCCAGCCCGTCAGCGAGGTCCGGCGGTGCCACGACAACACGTTCTCGCGGCCGCGCGTCGCCGGCCTGGTCGATCGAGTCCGGACCCACGATTCGCGTCACCTCGACAGCGGCGTCGCGATCCAGGAGTGCAGACGTCAGCGAGCGCCCCAGTCCGGCGGAGTCGGTGGCGCCGGTCGACACCAGCACAGAACGGGGATCGCGGCCGCGCTGCAGCGCCAGCTCGCGTGCGTGCACGACCGAGGTTCGTATGAGCGCGTACGCGGCGCCACCGAGAAAACTCGTCGCACCTTCGGGTCGCAATGACTCGCCGCCGGGCGAGGGATTGACTTCGAGGTCGCAATCGGCAGGGAGGCCGAGGTCATCCACGACTGTCAGCGGCGCGTGATCACGCAGCCGGCGCTGCAACCCGACATCGAACACGTATCCGTCGAGCACGATGACATCGAATGCCGGCGACGCGTTGACCGCTGTCGTGACGCGCGCAGGCGTTTCACCTGCACCCTCGATAACCATGTGTCCGCGTTCGCCGACACGCCGCCGCAGCTCCACGTCACCGTCCGGGATCAGCATCATAACTTCGACGTCGGGGTGGAGCTCGTCGGCAAGAGCGAGCATCCGCTCGAGGTGCCCGAGCCCGACGCCGCGGCCGCAGTCGGCGGCGAGCAACGCCCGCGGGGTCACGAGATGACCGCGCCCGCTGCCGCCCACGCGTGGATCCGCTGCAACGCGAGCACGACGTCGTCCTGGTCGGTCACGGTCATCGTCGGGTACAGCGGCAGCGTCACCAGCCGATCGGAGAGCTCCTCGGCGCGCGGCGCGGTCCCCGGGACCCCGCCGCGTTCGCGGTAGAGGGCGAGGAGATGCACTGCCGGGTAGTGCAGGGTCGCCTCGATTCCCTCCGCGCGCAGCGCATCGATCAGCGAGTCGCGCGTGCAGCCGAACGCATCGGGGTCGATCTCGATTGGATACAGGTGCCACGCGCTGCGACGTCCCCGTGGCCGGGGTGGGAGGCCGAGGCCCGGTATGTCTGCGAGGACCGCGTCGTAGCGGTCGGCGATCTCGCTGCGCTCGGCGACGACGTTGTCGAGCCGGCGCAGCTGCGAGAGGCCGAGCGCAGCCTGCAATGCCGTCATGCGGTGGTTGTCGCCCAGCATCGTGACGTCGTACTTCCAGCGCGCACCGGTGCGCTCGTCGGCGGTACTCGTCATCCCATGGTTGCGCAGCTTGCGAATGCGGTCGGCGATGCCTGCGTCCGAGGTGAGACACGCGCCGCCTTCACCGGTGGTGATCTGCTTCACCGGGTGGAAGCTGAGCGTCGTGATATCCGCGAGCGACCCGACCGGACGACCGTTCAGCGATCCCCCGAGCGAGTGCGCGCTGTCGGCGATCACCGGAAGTGGCCGCGGCAGCGCGGCTTTCAACGCCGGGATGTCCGACGGGAGTCCCGAGTAGTCGACGGTGATGACCGCCTTGGTGCGCGGCGTGACAGCACGCGCGACCGATGCGGGATCGAGGCAGCGGTCCTCGCCGACATCCGCGAACACCGGCGTTGCGCCGACCCGAAGCACGGCGTTCGCGGTTGCGACAAACGTCAATGGCGTCGTGATGACCTCATCGCCTGGTCCGATACCGAGTGCGAGAACGGCGAGGTCGAGCGCCACGCTGCCGTTGGCAACCGCCACGGCGTGCTCCACCTTGCAACGGGCCGCAAGCGAAAGCTCGAAATCGGCGATCGCCGCGCCGCCGGTCAGCGTTCCCGAGCGCATCGCGGCCACGACAGCCGCGATGTCGGCCTCATCGATCTGGTGGCGGCCGTAGGGGAGGGGCTGGACTCGAATCGGCACGCCGCCGGCGATGGCCGGCGGGCTCGTGATGCTCATCCGACCGGCGCCGGCACCGCCATGGTCGCGTGCGGCACCGTTGCGAGCAACTCGCGGAGCTCGGGGATGTCGAGCCACTGGGTGTTGCGGTCGCTGCTGTAGACGAAATCCTCCGCAACCGGCGTGCCGTCGGCTGCATCGAGCGGGCTCCAGAAGGCGTGTTCCGGCTCCACGACGTAGCACCATCCTTTGTCGACTGTATGGCGCGCTTCCTCGGCGGTGATCAAGGATTCGTGCAGCTTCTCGCCGGGCCTGATCCCGGTGTATCGGATCGGAATTCCCGGAGCGATGGCCTCGGCGAGGTCCAGCACCTTCGTGCTCGGGATCTTGGGCACGAACACCTCGCCGCCGGACATGGCAACAAAGCAGTCGGCAACGAACTGGACGGCCTGGTCGAGCGTGATCCAGAAGCGGGTCATGCGCTGGTCGGTCACGGTGAGCTCGCCGGCACCTGAGCTAGCCTGGTCGCGAAACAGCGGCACCACGCTGCCGCGGGAGCCGACCACGTTGCCGTAGCGCACGCAGCACAGGCGGGTCGCGTGCTTCCCGGCATAGACGTTGGCCTGGACGAAGAGCTTCTCGGCGCAGAGCTTGGTGGCGCCGTAAAGATTCGCGGGGCTCACCGCCTTGTCCGTGCTCAGCGCCATGGCGCGGGGCACACCGGCGTCGAGGCACGCTTCGGCGACGTTCTGGGTGCCCAGGACGTTGGTCTTGATCGCCTCGAACGGGTTGTACTCGCAGACGGGAACGTGCTTCAGCGCGGCTGCATGGATGACCACGTCGGCGCCCTGGATGGCGCGGCGCACCCGGTCGCGATCGCGGACATCACCGATGAAGAATCGCAGCCGCGGGTCGTCGAACTTGCGCTCCATCTCCGTCTGCTTGAGCTCGTCGCGGCTGAAGATGCGGATGGCTGCGGGGTCCCATTTCGCGAGCGCGGTGCGTGTGAAATGCTGGCCGAAGGAGCCGGTGCCCCCGGTCAGCAGGATGGTCCGGCCCTCGAAATAGTTCACAGTCGATCCTCTTTTAGCGCCCGCATGGCTGCTGGGTAGCCTAAGGGACGCCAGCCGCAATGCGCAGAACGGCGATTCGGCTCGGTCCACTAGCCTTTGCAGCTGGGAGGCCTGATCCGACGCGCCGTCCGCCGTAGCCCAAGCCAGGAGGCACCGATGGAACTCGCCCTGCACTTCATGAACTTCACGCTTCCGGGTGGGAGCAAAGCCCTCGGACCGACGCTGGCGGCAACCGCCCAGGCGGCCGAGGAAAGCGGCTGCTCGACACTCACCATGATGGATCACTGGTTCCAGATGGAAGGGTTTGCCACCGCCCAGGATCCGATGATGGAGGGGTACACCTCGCTCGGCTTCGTTGCCGGGAAGACCGAGCGCATCACCCTCTCGCTGATGGTCACCGGGGTGACCTACCGGCACCCGGGACTGCTCGCAAAGATCGTGACCACGCTGGACGTCGTCTCCGGCGGGCGGGCCATGCTCGGCATCGGAGCAGCCTGGTACGAGCGCGAGCATCTGGCCCTCGGTGTGCCATTCCCGCCCATCGCCGAGCGCTTCGAACGCCTGGAGGAGACGATCCAGATCTGCAACCAGATGTGGAGCGACAACGACGGCCCCTACGACGGCAAGCACTACCACCTGGCGGAAACCCTGTGCCACCCTCAGCCGGTGCAGCAGCCACGTCCGCCCATCCTCATCGGTGGTGGCGGTGAGCGCAAGACCCTGAAGCTCGTGGCCCGTTACGCAGACGCGTGCAATCTCTTCGCGCTCGGACCTCAGGAGGTGCAGCGCAAGCTCGACATCCTGGCCAGGCACTGCGAGGACGAGGGCCGCGACATGGCCACGATCAAGAAGACCATCCAGGGCGCGGCCGATCCCATCAAGGACCCCGACGGTTTCCTGCGCGAGATGGAGGAGTACGCCAAGCTCGGGATCGCCATGGTCGGCGTCCGGAACCAGTCGCCCGACCCGGTGGCGATGGCCCGGAAGCTGGGTGAGATCGCCCCGCGGCTTGCCCAGATCGGACCGAACTGATCGTCGGGGTCTCAAACGCGGGCTGATCCCGCCGCGTCGCTACGAACGAGGCGGCGTCGGACATGACACTCTCAAACAGCCTCGCAAACGCGTACCCGAGGCGGACCGAGCCGTCGCCTTCGAACGGCTGGGCAGATCCGCGGTCGAAGAAAATGAGACGGTGACCGATCAACGCATCCGGCGCTTCGACGTCAGTGCTCTGTATTCGGCCCTGGACGACAAGCGAAGCGAGCTTGGCATCAGTTGGAGGAAGGTCGCCGACGCGTTGTGGGGGCTGTCTTCCGAACTGAACAGCCGTCGCAAGGACCATCCGATCAGCCCCTCCACCTTGACGAACATGGGGAAGAACCCGAGGACTTCGTGCCAGCACGCGCTTTTCATGCTTCGGTGGCTCGGGCGGGCTCCGGAGAGCTTCCTGACCGGTGCACCCGTTTTCGACGAGCGCTTCGCGCTCCCAGTTGCCGGCCCGGACCGCCGGTTGCGGTGGTCGCTGAAGCTCCTCTACGCCGCCATGGACGAGAAGCGGCGAGAGGACGGGCTGACCTGGTCTGGTCTCGCCGCGATCCTGCGGTGCACGCCGAATCAACTGACGAGCTTGCGCACCGCCAAGTTCGCCACCGGTATGGAGCTCGCCATGCGAATCGTGCAATGGCTCGGCCGGCCGGCCGCCGACTTCGTCTACGCGGCCACCTGGTAGGACCTGTCTACGTGCCGTAGCTGCCGTTGCGGAACTCGTCGATGAGTCCCGGGTGGGTGGGCTGCCAGCCGAGCTCCGTGCGTGCCCTGGTTGCGGTGACAGCCTGGTCGAGCAGCAGCACCTCGGCGAAGTAGTCGCCGAGCCGGGTACGCGCCTCGGCCTCGGACCCAGGGACCGCTCCAGGAGCGCCAACGGCAACCGCGGCAGCCTCCGTCAGCTCCGCGAGGGTGTTATTGAAACCGTTCCCGATGACGTAGTAGCCCCGGGCGGCGTCGTTTTCAAGCACGCGACGGAAGACCACCGCCAGGTCTGCGACGTGGACGTCTGACCAGTGCTGCCGGCCGGTGCCGATCATGATCAAGTTGCCGTCGGCGTCCCGGGGAGAAGCGAGCAGGAGTCGAGCGACACCGCCGCCGTTATCGCCATACGCGGTGCTGGATACGATCACGGCGCCCCGCATCCCGGCCGCGCCCAGGACCCGTCGTTCGATCGGTTGCTTCCAAGCTACGAGCGCCGGCGCGTTGAACGGCGAGTCTTCTGTGATGGAGGTGTTCGATCCATAGACCCACGCACCGCTGATGGGAATGTATGGCTTGCCCGTGCCGTCAAACGCCTCGATCGCCGCGTCTGCAACCGCGGAGTCGAGGTCGGCACTGGTGGCGTCGCCTGGACTGGCGGTGTGGACCGCACCGTCCGTCTGGCTGAACAATGCGACGACGGCCGATCGGTCCTTGAGGTCGACGACAGCGGCTGCCGCGCCGCCTGATCTCACGGTGGCAGCCTGCGCGTCGTCGCGAACGAGAGCCGTCACGTCGTGGCCGTTGGACTGGAGTTCAGCAAGGATGTGGGATCCGACGAATCCAGTTGCCCCGGTGAGTGCGATCCTCATGACTGTTGCCCTCCAGGCTTGGTGATGACTTTCCGTGTCAAGTGAAAGCCTACGACTGGGTCACTTGCTGTGTCAAGTCACTACCCGAGCCGACCGAACGCGGATGAGCCCCAATTCAGATACCGCAGCCTGCCTCAGAAGCCTCCGTTGTGCACGCGGATATTCTTGCTTCGGCAAGTAAGCAGCTATTATTCATCGGCGTGAGCGAATCTCCCGACGCCGACAGGAAGCAGGCATCCGTGCATTGGCTGACAGCCGACGAGCTGCAGTCATGGCTCTCGGTGGTGCGACTGATGACCTGGCTGCCCTGGTCGATCGATCAGCAACTCCAGCGTGATTCCAAGCTGGCGATGGTCGAATATCAGGTTCTCGCCATGCTTTCGGAAAGCCCGCGACACACGATGCGGATGAGCTCGCTGGCCGAGGTCACCAACGCTTCCTTGTCGCGTCTGTCTCGGGTCGTCAAACGACTTGAGGACCGCGGGTTCGTCCTCCGCGAACCCGATGTCACGGACGGACGGTTCACCAACGCGATCCTCACCGACAAAGGTTTTGGAGCACTCGTCGACGCCGCTCCCGGCCACGTCGCACACGTCCGCTCTCTTGTCATCGACGCCTTATCGGCAGAGCAACTGCGCCGGCTGGGACGCGACGCGGAACGCATCATGTCGCGCATCGACACGTCTCTGGTCAACTAGGTCGGACATGGCGAGCATCCAGCCCGAACTCTGGGTTGACGGCGCAAGCGCCGCCGTGGCGTTCTACCAGGCGGCATTCGGCGCCGTCGTGCTGCACAGCGTCGGTGACGGGGACGACATCGTGGCTCAGTTGAGCGTTGGCACTGCTGAATTCTGGGTGACCGAGGCGAACTCGGACATTCAGCGCTTCAGCCCCAGAGCCATTGGCGGCACTACCGGTAGAACCCTACTGCTGGTCGATGATCCCGACGCGGTGACGGGGCGCGCCGTGGGCGCCGGAGCCACCCTGATCGCTCCGGTGGCTGAGGAACACGGCTGGCGAATCGGTCGAATCGCCGATCCCTTCGGGCACGAGTGGGAGATCGGCAGACCGCTTGGGGACTGGCTGCGGTGAGGCATGTGTCCACGATGTCTTGCGACATCACATTGGTGGAGCGGAGGGGATTCGAACCCCTGACCTCTGCCGTGCGAGGGCGCGGGTAGAAATTCGAATACGAGGCGCCCTCCAAGTGGCCGTTTGACCAGTTCCCTCGCGATGGTGGACACGACGAGAGACCCGCAGACGACGAGTGACGCACGTCCACTCGAACGCCCAACACCACCGGAGCGCTCGTCGCGAAAGCTCGGCGGTTTGCCGGGCTTCACGCCGCGCGGCGGCGGACCAGCCAGACGGCCGTGGCAATAAGAAGCAGGGAGAGTGCGAGCAGCCAACCGCCTTCGATCCACTGGAAGGGCCAGAACTGGCCCGCCGGCTGGTACGTCGTCAACTGTGTGTAGCCGTGCTGGATCAGATACTGCACGGGGTCGCCGAGGTTGGCCGGGGTTGCGGGCCCGGGTTGAAACAGTTCGGGGGTGACCGCCCGCACGTCGACCCGAGCGAGCGTGTTGTTGATCATGTCCAGGGTGGCTGGACTGCCGCCCCTGAACCACCCTTGGTTGATCACCAAGGCCTGGACGGGAATGTTCGCTTTGGTGGTGACCACCGGTGCGGTGTAGTGCTCGCGCAGATAGCCTCCGGTCGCGAAGGCGAGCGCCGCCCATACGATGATCGTCGCGACCATCGCCGGGATGACTCGACGGATCAGGAAGCCGGCAAGGATGCCGATTGCGAACGCGGTCAGCGTCCACGCGGCCAGCGCAACCCCGAGGAGGTCGAACAGAGTCGGATACAGCGGGCCGTTGTTGTCGCCCGCGCCGAAGATCGGCTGGACATACCAGGAGACGAGCCCGCTGAACGCTCCGGCGGCCAGCGTGATCACGACCGCGAGCGGTACCAGCTTGGCAATGGTCCAGCGTGCCCGCCCGAAGCCCTGGGTCCATGAGTAGCGGAAGGTGCCGGTCTCGAGTTCCCGGGCCAGGAGTGGCGCACCGGTAAACGCTCCGATCAGCGCCGGGATCACTTGAAACAGGCCAAGGGTGATCCCCGCGCCGGGCGAATACGCATCCAGGAAGCGGCCGGCGACCTGCTGGCAGATGGCTGAACTCG
>Ga0182024_10003968_pt1 | contig 34557 bp, 36 predicted proteins | sample P32metaG_FD_120480 | JGI IMG/M metagenome (GOLD analysis project Ga0182024, IMG submission 120480) | Permafrost microbial communities from Stordalen Mire, Sweden - P3-2 metaG (Illumina Assembly) | ecosystem: Environmental > Terrestrial > Soil > Wetlands > Permafrost | place: Sweden: Stordalen...
AGACCAGTTGTTCCAGTTGCCATGCGTCCGACCTCGGCGGGCGCAATGAAGCCCCTCAACTGGCCGGCTCCAACTTTGTGACAGCCTGGGGAACCCGGACCGCGGGCGAGCTGGTTGCCTACATTCAAACCTCCATGCCGCCCGGGAATCCTGGCGCGCTCGGCGAAGCCGCGTACGGAAACTTGGCAGCGTATATCCTCCAATCGAACGGAGCCCTCGCGGGGGCTCAACCTCTGACCCGCGCCTCCACGGTCGTGATCCGATCCATAGCAACCGGCCGGACGTCCGTCGGCGGGGCCGCCCCAGCCGTTTCCGGCCCCACTGGCCTAACCGTATCCGGCGTTGTTAAGAACTACGTGCCGGTTACCGATGACATGCTCCGCAACCCCAATCCCGGCGACTGGCTCATGATTCGCCGGAATTACCAGGCGTGGAGTTACAGCCCTCTCGCTCAGATCACTCCTGCCAACGTGAAGAACCTCAGTCTGGCGTGGGTCTGGGAAATGACGGAAGGCGGCGCGAACGAGCCGACGCCGATCGTCCATAACGGGATCATCTATCTTGTTAACCCCGGCAATGTCGTGCAGGCTCTCGACGGCCGCACGGGCAATCTAATCTGGGAGAACCGCGTCGGCCCCGAGCTTTCGACCGGCCTCGGCGGCATGCGCAGCCTGGGGATTTATCAGGACAAGATTCTCTTCGCCACTACTGACGCCCGCTTGGTCGCTCTCGATGCGCGTACCGGAAAATCCGTTTGGGAATCGGCCATCGCGGATAAGTCGAAGGGCTACGCGAATTCGAGCGGACCGATCGTCATTCACGGCAAGATCGTCGAGGGCTTGGGCGGGTGCGACCGCTACAAAGAAAGCGGCGCGTGCTTCATCAGCGCTTACGACGTTCAAACGGGCAAACAGCTCTGGAAGTTCAACACCGTTGCGCGTGAAGGCGAACCAGGCGGCGACACATGGGGCAAGCTGCCCAATCTGCTGCGCGCCGGCGGCGACACGTGGATCACCGGCAGTTACGATCCCGATCTCAACCTGACTTATTGGGGCGTTGCGCAGGCCAAACCATGGATGCGCGCCAGCCGGGGTACTGGAAATACGGACAGCGCCCTCTACACCAGCTCGACCCTTGCCCTGAATCCGGACGATGGAAAACTCGCCTGGCATTACCAGCATGTGCCGGGCGAATCGCTCGATCTCGACGAAGTGTTCGAGCGCGTGCTGGTCGATTCAGGCGGCCGGAAGTTTGTCTTCACCATCGGAAAAGCGGTGTCTTGTGGAAACTCGATCGCAAGACCGGCGAATTCGTCGCGCATAAAGAGACGGTCTTCCAGAACGTCTTCGATAAGATCGATCCGCAAACCGGCGAAGTTCATTACCGCAATGACATCGTCGAACAGCGGAAGCAGGAGTGGGTGCAGTCCTGCCCCAGCACCGAGGGCGGACATAACTGGCAGGCCATGAGCTACCACCCGGGAACGAACCAGCTCATCATTCCGCTCAGTCAAAGCTGCATGGAGATGTCCGGCCGCGTCGTCGATTTCAAGGAAGGTTCGGGCGGAACCGCCGCGGACAGGAAATTCTTTGAAATGCCGGGATCTAACGGTAATGTCGGCAAGCTCGCCGCTTACGATGCCGCAACCATGAAGGAGAAATGGTCCATCCAGCAGCGGGCGCCCTTTCTGACAGCGGTGTTGTCGACGGCTGGCGGAGTGGCGTTTGTGGGAGATCTCGACCGCAAGTTCCAGGCCGTGGACGTTAAGACCGGCGCCGTTCTCTGGAAGAGCAGGCTGGCAACGTCAGTGCAGGGTTTTCCCGTGTCATTCAGCATCGATGGCAAGCAGTACATCGCGGTGACGACCGGGCTCGGCGGCGGCAGCCCGCGGAACGTCCCGGCTACGATCGTTCCCGAAATACACTATGCGGCCAGCGGAAACGCACTGTATGTTTTTGCTCTTCCCTGATTTTGAAGTAATTAGCGCTCCGTCTCTGGTCATCTCCTACAATAGAAATAGACAAAGAGGTGATATGGCTAAACCCTGGCACGAGATGACTCCCGCGGAAAGGATGGCGGACCGCATCGCAAAGAACCGCGAGATCGACCAGCGCGTCAGTGAAAAAATCTCTTCCAACGTTTCCGCGCCCAGACAGAAGGCCGCGAAGAATGTTCTGGACAAGTTCCAGGAGATCAAGAAGACACAAGGCGTGGACGCGGCCGCTGAATTCGTCCGCAAGAAAAAAGCCTGATTTTCCGGTATGCCGCCATCCGCAAAACGGGGACTGTGCGCGAATTTCGCCGTACTTGCGAAACTTCGGGCCTGTCCCCTTTTTGCGCCGTCGCCAAACTTACTATTTAGAATCCCCGGTGTTTTACTGGCCTCGTGCGCGCTGGCAGGCGCGGCCTTCGGCCAGTCCTGCGAGCAACTGACAAAATTCAAAATCTCCGGCACCGAGCTGGTGATCGCGAAGGCCGAATTAACCCCGGCGGCCGCGTCCATCCCAGCCTACTGCCGCGTCGATGGCACCATCGATCCGCGCACGGGCGTTGACGGCAAGCCCTATGGCATCGGTTTCGCAATCGCCTTGCCCGGCAACTGGAATGGCGGTTTTCTGTTCCAGGGCGGCGGCGGATTAAACGGTTCGGTCGCGCGCCCCCTCGGAGCGCAAGCCGCTGGCGATATCCCCGCGCTCGCGCGAGGTTTCGCCGTCGTCACCACCGACAGCGGCCACAAAGGCGCCGTATTCGACAGCAGCTTCATGCAGGATCAGCAAGCCGCTCTCGACTTTGCTTATATCGCTGTTGGCCGGGTCACGCAGGTAGCCAAGCTGATCGTCGCGCAATATTACGGCGCGGCGGCAAAGCACTCCTACTTCGACGGCTGTTCGACCGGCGGACGCGAAGCGATGCTGGTCGCCCAGCGCTACCCGGCTTATTTCGACGGTGTCATTGCGGGTGACCCCGCCATGCGAACCGGTTACTCCAACCTGGCGGACGCATGGGTAGCGGTCGCGCTGAATCAGATCGCCCCGAAGGATGACGCGGGAAAGCCCGTGGCCAGCCGCGTGTTTTCGGACAGCGACAAGAAACTCATCGTGAATTCAGTGCTCGAACAGTGCGATGCCGCCGACGGATTGAAGGACGGCATGATCTTCAATATGCGGGCTTGCCACTTCGATCCCGCCCGTATCGCCTGCAAAGGCGCGAAGGCGGAAGGCTGCCTCAGCTCCGCGCAGGTCGGCGCCATTCAGAAGGGGTTCGCCGGGCCGCCGAAGAATGTCTATCCCGGATTCCCGTTCGATACCGGTATCGCCGCCAGCGGACAGGGTGTAATTCCCGGTCTGCTGAATCCGGGGCCGAGTCCCGTTGGCGGACCGATCTTCTCACTGGAGTTGGATGTGGAGGCCGCTGCCGCCGCTATCGCGGTTAACTCGCGCACCGCGTTGACCGACACGGTTTCGACCGACCTAAGCACCTTTTCCGGACACGGCGGCAAGCTGATCTTCTACCATGGCCTGAGCGATCCCTGGTTTTCGCCGCTCGATACCCTCGGTTACTACGAGCGCTTGGGCAAGGTCTCCGGATGGAGCCGTCTCTATCTCGTCCCCGGCATGGGCCATTGCCAGGGAGGAACGGCAACTCTGGATCGCTTCGATGCCCTCAGCGCGCTGGTCGATTGGGTGGAAAAGGGTGTCGCACCGGACTCGATCGTGGCCACCGGAAAAGCCTTCCCGGGCCGCAGCCGCCCCTTGTGTGCATACCCGAAGTACGCACACTACAAAGACCAGGGCGACCCGGAAGACGCCAAAAACTTCGACTGCCGGGAGTAGCTGTTTTCTCCCCTTACTTAATATCCCGCGCTCGGCTCGACATTCCGTCTTCCCAGTTACTCCAACCCGAATTCATCCCATAGGGCGACCGATCCATCACCGCCTCAATCTGATGGAGCTTGCCCTTCTCCACCTTGAACAGCTCAGCCAGTTCCCAAGTCCACGGCTGATTCGGACCCGCCGTAACCGTCCGCCCATCCGGCGTCTGGAAAGTGCGCGTGTTTCCCGCCGAGTGATCGAAGAATATGAAGCTGAAAACCATGCCGCGCTCCGGATCCACGGCCACGTAGCGCCGATCGCGAATGCGCGTCACGAAATGCAGCAAACCGGATTCGAACTGCTGCTTGCAGCTCCACGCGCCGGAATAATTGGTCGCTGTTTTCGGATCCGGCACGGGCTTGCCGTCCGCCGGAGGTACATTGGTCGACTGCGAGCCGTTCTCGATGCGGTTGCAGTCGTCCGTAAACGGATAGACGCCTTTACCATCGTTCTGCTGCATCCCCGTGAAATACATGTTTGCGGTCTTGATGAGATCTTCCCGGGACATGCGCTCGGCCGGTGGTACGGCCTCCTGAAAGAGATGATTCGGCGTGCCGAGCTTTTCGAAATTCTGCGCGGACCGCTCGTTGCGTACCACCAGCGTCTCCACTTCCGGAATCTGCCGGTTCACCACCTTGAGGCGAAGCGCAATCACCACTCCCACTTTTTCCCCGGCCTTCCTGCCCTCTTCATTGATGGTCCCGAGGAATGCCACTTCCCCGGCTTGGGTGTCGGTCACAAAGAGCCGGTAAGTGCCCTTGGAGGCCATCGACCGCCAAAGCCCGTCACCCGGGTCGAGCCGCTGTCCGTTTTCGGTAAATTTGACGTTTTTGGTGAGCGGAACCAGCTTGGGATCGTGCTTGACCAGTGCATCCAGATACTGGTCAACGAAACCGTTCAGGCACTCCCGGTCGCAGGAACCGCTCTGCTGGCCGGTGGCCAGTCCGGATAGCAAAAACGCGAGTGAAAGCGCGGCGGAAATTTTCATTTCAGTGGGATTCTATCATCTTGACAGCGCGGAGTTCGAGGCGATAAAAGAAAGGCATGAAGAAACTACTGCGTTTACTGATCGTAGTGAGCGGCTTCGCGATGGCAGCGCACGCGGAAGAGATCAAAGGCATTCTCATGGACCAGATGTGCTCCGGCAAGGCCGACCTGCGGATCTCCGGCGCCACCGGGACCCTCGTTGGTGGACGGATTGTCGCCGAAGCCCACACCCGCGAATGCCTCCTGATGCCCGAATGCCAGAAGAGCGGGTACGGCGTTTATACGAACGACAACAAGTTCCTCAAGTTCGACGAAGCCGGCAACCGCAAAGCATTGGCCGCTGTCAAGGCGTCGAGCAAGCTGGACGACTTCGAAGTGGAAGTAACAGGCGAAGTGAAGGGCGACACAATTAAGGTGGCGACCTTGAAAGTGCTTCCCTGAAAGCGCTAACCTGAGCGAAGGGAGAATTATCGATGGCCAAAGGCATGAACCAGAAGAAAGAAACCAAGAAGCCCAAGAAAGACAAGAAGTAGGATTGCGAAAACCGGCTCCCTGCGGTCGCGGCTCTGTAACACACTGAATCTACCGAGCCGTGACCAAAGGGAGCGGTTATCTCTTCGGCACAAACCTGACCGTACTCTTCACGTCCACTTTGTCGAACTGCATCGGAAAGCTCCGGCCGTTGTAATAAGCGTCCCATTCATCGCTGTAATGCCGCGAAGCCACGTGGCCCGATTCCCCGATCGGCACATTCAACAGCGAAGCGTCCCAATCTCCCACCGACGCATCCATCCGCTCCGACGGGCCCAATATCCGGGTCGTCTGTTTTACGGTCGTCGCACCCCCGCTCATCGGCACGGGCCCGATATTGAAATACTTCCCCACCACCGGTATCCGGCTCGTTACGGGATTGTTGACCGTGAGGAACATATACTTGCCCCACTTCCAGCGCTTCGGATCGGTGCCCTGCATGCGCTGGCCTTCTTCCATCCCATCCGCGAAGCATTGCAGCAGGAGTTGGTTGTAGTCGCCGAACCACGATGCGGGACGTTCGCGCAGAATACGCTCCACCACGGCCGGAGCCAGCTTCGCGTCGTAGACCTGCCCATTCCCGGGTGACGCTCTTTCCGCCACCGCTTTCCGAAGGTACTGGTAAGCCAGCGTGACAATCAGCGGTTCGGCGCGGTTCTGATCCATCTGGCCGTCCCAGGTCCGCAGCATCGCCATCGCGTCCGTGAACACCTGACTGGGTCCCGTGCGGTTGCCGAAAGCGGCGGCAAGCTGCCGCGCCAGAAACTTGTTGAAGCCGCTGTAAACGTCTTTCTGAATCCGCAGATTGTCTTCCGGCTTCAGCTTGTCGCCGCTCGACCGCAGCATATCCAGAATCTGCCGTGACCGGTAGGGCGAATCGAAGATTCCGCCGACTTCGTATGGATAGTCCGCTGGAAATGGATTCTGATTCGCCGTCACTATGAAACCGCTCGGCGGATTCCATGCCTGCGGCAATTCGTCGAACGGAATAAAGCCCTGCCACTCATTATTCCCCGACGATCCGTCGACCGGGACATCGCCGGCATAGCCGCGCCGGATCGGTAATCTGCCGCTGGCGTGGTACCCGATGTTGCCATCGACATCCGCGTAAACGAAGTTCTGGCCGGGTCCGCCGAAGCGTGAGATCGCGCGTTTGAATTCGTCCCAGTTGCGGGCATGGTCGATGTCGGGAAAGACATTCGCCACTGTTCCCGGCTCGGCCGCTGACCATCGCATCGTCATCACCTCGCCGTTGGCGATCCGGAACGCCGGGCCGTGGCGCGTCACCCAGGTGGAAAGCTCTTCCGGCTGTCGGCCTTTAATCTCGATCAACTCCCGTTCGGGCCTGGCCTGCTCGATCTTGCCGTTGAAAAGGTATTGGCCGGTGCGCAGGTCCAGCTTTTCGATATACAGATCCTGCACGTCGAATCCGAGGTTCGTCTCGCCCCACGCGATGCGGTCGTTGTGTCCCGAAATGATACCGGGCATTCCGGGCAGCGACACGCCCGAGACTCTCATGCCGGGGGCCTCCAGGTATTCCATGTGCCAGATGCCTGGAATGCCGAATTCCAGGTGCATATCGTTCGAGAGCAGGGGCTTGCCTGTTGCCGAATGCGCCCCCGAAACCGCCCACGCGTTCGAGCCCGGATGATCTTCGAAACCGCTGCGGTTGGGGAAAAGGAAATTCACTTTGTCCGGCTCGCCGCCGCGCAACATTTGCTGTTTGAGCAGTTTGGTTTTCCAGCTGGTCGTGAGATCGCGGAACATATACAGCCCGCAGAGCAGCGAATCCACCACGCTCCACGGCTTGGGGTCATAACCGATCAGAGTGAATTCGATTCCATAGCGGCCGCGATGCGATTCGATATAGGCATTCACACCCCGCGCATAAGCCTGCATGGCGGATTTGTCGGACTCCGGCAGGTCCACATAAACCTGCTCCGCCACACGCCGCATCCGCGTGCGCCGGGATTCGATATCGGATTCGAGCGCCGAAGGGCCAGCGATCGCCGCGAGGTCTCCCGCGGAAAGCCGCCGCAGCCCGTCCATCTGGAACATGCGGTCTTCGGCCGTCGTGTACCCCTCGACAAACCAAGCGTCGTCGAGGGTGCGCGCTTTGATGTGAGGAACTCCCAGGCTGTCGCGATCCACTTCGACCGGCTGCGTGACCAAAGTCTCGATAGTGCCCGAGGTCTTGGGCAGTGCGCGATAGATGAACCAATAGAATCCCCCGGCCGCCGTAACCAGGGCAATCGCGATCAGAACATTGACAAAGAACAGGATGCGCCGCACTGATGCGATTGTAAACTGCACCAACTATTGTCTTCTGACGCCACAGGCAAGATCTGACATGCGTGGGATTTTTATTGACATCGCTGAGGCTAGCCCCGGCACTGCCGAACGTTTGCGGTCGGAGATCGAAGATATACTGTGCAGATCTTGGAAACAAAGAACCACGCCGGCCTCATCAGCGCGCGTCTGGACCGGCTCCCGGCCACCCGCGCGGTCTGGACACGAGTGATTCTTGTTTCGCTGGGCGGCTTCTTCGAGTTTTACGATCTCTTTTTCACCGGCTACATCGCGCCCGGCCTGGTTCGCAGCCACATCCTCACAGCGACGACGCGAGGCCTGTTCGGCACGACGGGGATCGCCAGTTTTATCGCGGCCATGTTCTCCGGCCTCTTCATTGGTACGGCGCTGTTCGGATTCGTGGCCGACCGCTTTGGTAGGCGTACGATCTTCACCTGGTCGCTCCTTTGGTACACAGTCGCCAGCGTAGTTATGGCTTTCCAGAATGACGTGTTCGGCCTAAATCTGTGGCGCTTTATCGCGGGAGTCGGCGTGGGAGTCGAACTCGTGACCATCGACACGTACCTTGCGGAATTAGTCCCGAAGGAATTACGCGGCCGCGCCTTCGCGTATAACCAGACGATTCAGTTTTCGGCGGTCCCACTCGTGGCGTTGCTCGCGTGGTTGCTGGTGCCTCGGTCGCCGTTCGGTCTGGACGGCTGGCGCTGGGTTGTGCTGATCGGCGCGGCTGGGGCCGTCTTCGTCTGGTGGATACGGCTGCGCGTTCCGGAAAGTCCCCGTTGGCTCGTGCAACACGGACGCATCGCCGAAGCGGAGCAAGTGTTGGCGGATCTGGAAAGACGAGTCGCGGCGGAAGCGGGTAAGGGTTTACCGCCGCCCGCAGCGCCCGAGGCTGGAACATTGCGCGGCAGCTTCCGGGAGATCTGGAAGCCGCCTTACCGGAGCCGTACCGTGATGATGATCGTCTTCAACTTGTTCCAGACGGTCGGCTTCTACGGCTTTTCGAACTGGGTGCCAACGCTGCTGATCGGGCGCGGCATCGCGGTCACAAGCAGCTTACGTTACACGTTCCTGATCGCAATTGCGGCGCCGTTTGGCCCGCTATTGGCCGCTGGAGTCGCGGACAAGATTGAGCGCAAGTGGCAGATCGTACTGGCGGCGTTTGGAATCGCTTTCTTCGGGGTGTTGTTCGGGCAACTCAGTGTCGTTCCGGTGTTAATCGTGCTCGGAGTCCTTGTGACGCTGTCGGCGAACGTACTCTCGTTCTCCTCGCACGCGTATCAGGCGGAACTTTATCCGACGCGGATTCGCGCCCTCGCGGTCGGCTTCACTTATTCCTGGAGCCGGTTCTCGGTGATATTCAGTTCGTTCGCAATCGCGTTCTTCCTCGGCCGCTTCGGCGTGGCGGGCGTTTTCGCGTTCATCGCGGGGAGCATGTTGATCGTGATGCTTTCGATCGGGATGTTGGGACCGAAGACCAACAATCTTGCGCTCGAGGCTTTATCCAGGTAGAGCACCGATATCCAATTGAGTTATGATGCTCGGGAAATGTCAGACATGTTGACCGTAAACCCGGAAGCCGCAGGTCTCTCGTCCGACCGCTTGAACCGCATCCGCGCGACGATGACCGGCCACATCGACGCCCGCCGCATGGCCGGAGGCATTGCCGCCATCATGCGCCGGGGCCACCTCGGCTACTTCGAAACCTGGAACATGAACGAAGACGCCATATTCCGCATCTATTCCATGACAAAGGCTGTCACCGGTGTGGCCGCCATGATGCTCTTCGAGGAAGGCGCGTTCGCTCTGGCCGATCCCATTTCCAACTTCATCCCGGAATTCCGCGAGATGCGCATAGCTGTGGAATCGCCCGACCCGGCTACCGGCAAGATGGTTCTCACCGGCACGGTGCCGACCACCCGGTCCATCACCGTGCTCGACCTGATGCGCCACACCGCTGGCTTCAACTATGCCGGACCGCATGACGAGAAGGGCGACCTCGTCTATCCGCAACACGGTATTCAGTCGGACCTGAAAAAGTCCAGTACGCCGGGCGCCTTCACCTCCGCCGAATTCGTAAAGCGCCTCGCCGGGATTCCGCTGGTACGCGAACCCGGGACCGCCTGGGATTACGGCTTCGGCACCGACGTACTCGGCCGGATCGTCGAAATCATCTCCGGTCAAACACTCGCCAAGTTTTTTGGAGAGCGTATTTTCCAACCGCTTCGGATGGTGGATACCGGCTTCCACGTTCACGAATCGAAGTGGGAGAGGCTCGTGCCGATCTATACGCTTACCGCGGCAGGCACGATCCAACGCATGACCGAGCCTTGTCAGGATGGCTTCCGGAAACCGCCCGAGATGTTCGCGGGCGGCGCGGGTCTCACATCCACCGTGTTCGATTACCTCCGCTTCGCGCGCATGCTGCTGAACCGGGGCGAACTCGATGGTGAGCGCCTGCTGAGCCCTCTGACCGTCGAACTCATGAGCTCGGACATGCTGGGCGATATACCGGTGGTTCACCCATTGTTAGCCGCAGGCCACGGCTTCGGACTGACATTCGCTGTCAGCAGGGGTCCGGGGCGAACCGGCATGCTTCCTCCGGCAGGCCAGTACCGGTGGGGCGGCGCGGCGGGAACGGCGTTCTGGATCGATCCGAGTCAGAACATGGCCGGCATCTTCATGATCCAGACCTTGCCCGATCCGGCCAGGCGAAGCGAGTTCATGCAACTGGCGTATCAATCGATTATCGACTGAGCTGCGATTATCGACTGAACTGTACAATATTGATGGAGGTGCCGTGCGTTCTCTGGTTTTAGTTCTCGGCGTTTGCGGGCTGGCACTGGTCTTATATCCGTCGCCCCAACAGCCTTCCGGACCCGCTCCCGCCGCCACTCTATCCCCTGCCAGTGAACGTGCGCTCCTTGATAAATACTGCGTAACCTGCCATAACGAAAAGCTGAAAACCGCGGGACTGATGCTCGACAAGGCAGATGTCGAACACATCGGCGATGGCGCGGAAGTGTGGGAGAAAGTCGTCCGAAAAATCCACGGTGGCACCATGCCGCCCCTGGGTATGCCGCGGCCGGATCAGGCCACGCTCGACGGCTTCGCGTCGTCGCTCGAAATCTCGCTCGACCGCGCCGCTATTTCCAGGCCGGAGCCGGGCCGCGCAGGAATGCATCGCTTGAATCGCGCCGAATACCAGAATGCGATTCGAGACCTGCTCGCTCTCAAGATCGACGTTGCATCCCTGCTCCCGGCCGATGACGAGAGCAACGGGTTCGACAATATGGCCGACGTTCTGAGAGTATCGCCGTCGCTCCTCGAACAATACCTGTCGGCGTCGCGAACCGTAAGCAGCCTCGCGGTCGGCGACCGCGCGATCGGTCCTGTATCACAGGTTTACCAGGTTCCGCCGAATCTCGCCCAGGCCGAACACATCGAAGGCCTGCCGCTGGGAACGCGTGGCGGAATCCTGATTCACCAGAATTTCCCGCTCGACGGTGAATACGAATTCAGCGTGTTCCTGATGCGCAGCATCGTAGGCTACATGACCGGGCTCGAATACCCCCACCAATTCGAAATCACGGTGGATGGCGTGCGCATTTTCCTTTCCCATGTCGGTGGCGAGGAAGACAACAAGATGATGGACACCAACCTGGGTCTCGCGGGCAACACCATTGACGCGCGTCTGAGGGTGCGTGCCCCGGTAAAGGCCGGCCCTCACGAGATCGGTGTTGCTTTTATCGCGAAGAACCACTCGGAATCCGTCGAGCCCCTTCAGCCGTTTACGCGCAATCTCGATTTGCAGGACATGAACGGCATTCCGATCATCGATCACCTGCAGGTAACCGGACCTTTCGCAGCTACAGGTTCCGGCGACACGCCCAGCCGCCGCCGCATTTTTGGATGCCAACCGAAAAATGAAAGCGACGAATTACCGTGCGCCAGGAAGATCATTTCGACGCTGGCTCGCCGCGCGTACCGCCGTCCCCTGAACGATGCCGACCTCGAAATCCTGCTCAGCTTTTACCAGAAGGGCCGGAATAAAGGAAGCTTCGACGCAGGAATCGAAACCGGGCTGCGATTGATCCTGAGCGATCCGAAGTTTCTCTATCGCGTCGAATCGGACCCGGCCAACGCCACGCCCGGCACGATCAATCGGATCAGCGACTTGGAACTCGCCTCGCGCCTCTCGTTCTTCCTCTGGAGCAGCATCCCCGACGACGAACTCCTGACGGCAGCCACGCAAGGGAAGCTCAAAGATCCCGTCGTACTTCAGCAACAAGTGAAGCGCATGCTCGCGGATCCGAAAGCGGAGGCGCTGGTCACTAACTTCGCTTCCGAATGGCTCTTTCTGCGTAATCTCCAGAGTGTGAACCCGGCGGGTGAAGACTTCCCGAATTTCGATGAAAATCTGCGGCAGGCGTTTCGCACGGAGACGGAGATGTTTGTTGGCAGCGTGTTCCGTGAAGACCGGAACGTGTTGGATCTTCTGACCGCCGACTACACGTTCGTCAACGAGCGTTTGGCGAAGCACTACGGAATTCCGAACATTTACGGGAGCCAGTTCCGGCGTATCGCCGTTACCGACGATGCGCGACGGGGATTGCTGGGCCACGGAAGCATTCTGACTGTAACTTCTTATCCGACCCGGACCTCCCCTGTTCTGCGCGGCAAGTGGATCCTCGAAAACATCCTGGGAACTCCGCCACCCGCGCCGCCGCCCAATGTGCCGGCTTTGAAAGAGAATGATGAAGGCGGCAAAGTAACAACCGTGCGCGAGCGGCTGGAAGAGCATCGCAAAAATCCCGCCTGCGCGACATGCCACAGAGTGATGGATCCGCTTGGCTTCTCGCTGGATAACTTCGACGCCATCGGGCAGTGGCGTTCCAAAGAGCTGGGCTTGCCGATCGACGCGTCCGGACAACTCGCGGATGGCACGAAAGTCGATGGAGTAGTGGATCTGCGGAAGGCGCTCCTGCTGCATCCGGAGCGCTTCGTCGGCACCATGACGGAAAAGCTGATGACCTATGCGCTCGGCCGCGGACTGGAGTATTACGACATGCCGGTGGTGCGCTCGATCGCAAGAGACGCCGGGCGCAACGACTACCATTTCTCATCGATCGTGATGGGCATTGTGAAGAGCACGCCGTTCCAGATGAGGCGCGCGCGCGAAGCCGATCCGCCTGTAACGACGGCCGATAAGCGACCGTGAAATGCGCCTTGGTTGCTTTGCGGGTGCTGTAGCCATCCTCGCTGTTCCCCTGGCAACTTCTGCCCAGAGCAATCCTGATTTCTCCGGTACATGGATTCTTCAAGCTGAAAAGAGTGGTCCATCGAAGGTAGTCTGGAACCAGACGCGGGCACAGCGGTTCACTATCGCCCACGGCTCATTGGAAGTGACAATCGACACGGGAGACGGCAGCCTTTTCGGTGTCCGCGAGCCCGTCACATCAGTCCCTCTGATCTACAAGCTGGGCGGATCTTCGGTCACCGTGGTAGACCGAAGCCTGGGCGACCTGCCGGGATTTTCCAGGAAGATCCGTACCGAAGCCAAGTGGGATAACGCGAAGCTCGTCACCCTGACAACGCACTTTTCCGAGACCGCCGAGGATGTCGGCGCGGCAGTCACCAGAGCGTTGATTTTTTCGCTGTTGGCAGGCGGTCGCGAGATGGTCGTGGAACGAACCGGCTATCGGGATAACACGCCGAGCACGATCATTCCGCGAATCATGCATCACGGCCGCATGGAAGACGACCTGATCTACGCAAAGGACATCGCGTTCTATATCAAATCCGCACTGCGGTAAGCTGTCACGCCCTCAAATATTTGTTGAAGAAGTCGATGGTTCGCTGCCAGGCAAGCTTCGCGTTGGCTTCGTCGTAGCGCGGCGTGGTGTCGTTGTGGAAACCGTGATTGGCTCCCTCGTACACGAACCCCTGATAGGTCGCGTGATTCGCTTTCAACGCTTCCTCAAACGCCGGCCATCCGCCCGTGATCCGCGTATCGAGAGCGCCGTATTGAAGCATCAGCGGCGCCTTGATTTTAGCGACGTCCGCAGCCGGCGGTTGGGCGCCGTAGAACGGAACACCCGCGGACAGGTCCGAACCCATGCGCACCGCCAGAGTATTAACAATGCCGCCACCGAAACAGAATCCCACCGCGCCGATCTTGCCGGTGCAGTCCGGGCGGGCCTTGAGCCAACGCGCCGATGCGATAAAATCCTCGGTCATCTTCGGCTTGTCGACCGTGCCGAAGAGTGCCGCGCCCTTCTCTTCATCGCCAGGATAGCCGCCCACCGTAGTGAGCCCGTCGGGCGCAAATGCCAAAAAATTCGCCGTGCCCAGGCGCCGGGCTACGTCTTCAATGTAGGGATTCAAACCGCGATTCTCATGAATGACGAGAACGCCCGGCAACTTCCCGGTAGCGTTCGCGGGCCGCACAAAATATCCCTTGATGCTTCCGTTCCCCTGTGGCGACGGGACCGTTAAGTACTCAGTCTTGATCCGGCTGTCGTCCTTGGGAACCTGCTGCGCCCATGCGTAATTTGGCCGCAGACTCTCCCATATCGCGGTAGCCGAGCCAACACTCGCGAACTTTTTCGCGCCATCCAGGAACGACCGGCGGTCGATCTCACCGTGAACGTAGTGATCGAACAGGTTCAATAATTCCTGGGGGTAATCGGATGCTTTCTTTCTTTCCATTGAAGCGGGGGCTCCTTCAGCGGAAGGATATCACGTAATTACTGTCACAGACGCGACATGAATTCTGAATACAGCGTTCATCGCTGTGTAAACAATGCGGCCATACGCTGAAGAATGGCATTCGAAGCATTTCCCTCAAGCCGTTTGCCGGGTCCTCTGGCGAGCGCCGTCAATCATTTCCTCCAGATCGACCAGCTCGAAGATCTCTATGCGCGGACGCGCGCGAAGGATGGCTTTGTGCGGCGGCTGCTGGACGATCTTCAGGTTCGGGTCAACGTCACGGAGTCCGACTGCGCAAAGATTCCGCGGTCCGGTCCGGTGGTCGCGGTGTCGAACCATCCGTTCGGCATTCTGGATGGCGTGATGCTGGCGGACCTGCTGACGCGCGCTCGCCCCGATATCCGCATACTGACGAACCAACTGCTGGGCGATTTACCGGAGCTGGCTCGGATGTGTATCTTCATCGATCCGTTCGATCGTTACGAAAGCCGAATCGCAAACGGACGCGCACTGAAGCAAGCTGTCAAACACCTGCGTGGGGGCGGAATGCTGCTGATATTTCCGGCCGGCGAGGTCTCGCATTTCGATTTGAAGAAACGGGCCATTTGCGATCCGGAGTGGAACGTAACCGCGGCACGCCTGATTCGGATCGCGCGCGCAAAGTCGCTGCCGATTCTGATCCGCGGGGCGAATGGCATTCCTTTCCAGGTGCTCGGGATCGTGCATCCGAGGTTGCGCACGGCGGCGCTGCCTGCCGAGATACTCAACAAGCGCGGGAAGTCGGTGGAAATCAGAATCGGGGGGATGATCGAGCCCTCTCGGATCGAAGCTCTCCCGGACGATGCGGCAGCCACTCGCTATCTGCGGCTGCACACGGAACTATTGGAGGGCCGAGGCGAAACGGGGGTCGTCCTGCGAAACGACACGAGGCCGGTGGCGGCGGAAACCGCAGTCGAGCTGATCGCGAATGAGATTGCTGCGTTGCCGGCAGACTGCCTTATCGAAGATACACGCGAGTTCGCGGTCTACCTTGCGGAAGCACGCCTGATTCTTTCGGCGCTCCAGGAAATCGGACGCCTGCGCGAAATCACTTTCCGCGCGGCCGGCGAAGGCACGGGCGAGCTGAAAGACCTGGACCAGTTCGATCCTTACTATCTGCATCTCTTTCTTTGGAACAAAGAGAAGCGCGAGATTGCGGGTGGGTATCGGATGGGAGAGGTGCCGCGAATCCTGGCCCGCTTCGGGACGAAGGGCCTTTACACAGATTCGTTATTCCGTTTCAATGCGGATTTTTTCACGAACCTCGGCCCGTCGCTGGAACTGGGGCGGTCGTTCATCCGTCCGGAATATCAGCGTGCCTACGCTCCCCTGCTCATGTTGTGGAAAGGTATTGCCGGATTCGTGGCGAGGCATCCGGAGTACTCCACGCTGATTGGCGCAGTGAGTGTGAGCAACCAGTATTCACCGGCTTCACGCGAATTGATCGCGCGCTATTTCGAGAAACGGAATACCGGGGGCGCGGTTCGAGCGCGACGGCCGTTGCGCGGCAAACTGGTACAGAAGTGGGAGACGGCGGCGCTCTGCTCGTTGCTGCCGGACGTGGAAGATCTTTCGGCGCCGATCGCCGATCTTGAGCCGGATGGCAAAGGCATTCCGATTCTGGTGAGGCAATACGTCAAGCTGGGGGGCAAGATGCTGGCGTTCAGCGTGGACCCGCAGTTCGGCAACACGCTGGATGGTTTCGTGATGGTGGACTTGACGCGGACCAGTCCCGAGACACTCGCGCGCTACATGGGCAAGGAACAAGCGAAGAGATTCTTCGCGTGGCACCGAACCTCACACCCGCGCGTGGCGTAAAAGTAATGTACCACTGGCGATCTTGTCGCCGGCAAGGATTTGATCCCAGCCTTGCTGTATCCAATCGGAAGCGCAAAAATGAAGCCGTATGGCTCTGCGTTTCACGACTTCGTATGTTGAGGATTCCCTATCGCTGTTCCGTTACTACAAGAACTTGGCCGAACGGGCGATGGCGCAAGCTACCGACGACCAACTCCTCGCGGTGTTGGACCGTGAATCGAATTCCATTGCGGTAATTGTCAAGCACATGACCGGCAATATGCAGTCGCGATGGCCGGATTTTCTGACGACCGACGGAGAGAAGCCCGGCCGCGATCGGGACGCCGAGTTCGAGGACCCGCCCGCGACGCGGAAAGCCCTGATGGCCGCCTGGGACGCAGGCTGGGAGTGTCTGTTTACAGCACTGGAACCGCTCTCCGACGAAGATATGCAACGGACCGTGACCATCCGCGGCGAACCCCACTCGGTCATGCAGACCATCAATCGCCAGCTCGCCCATTATGCCTACCACTGCGGGCAGATCGTCCTCCTCGCAAAACATTTCGGGCATAACGAATGGAAATCGCTGACGATACCCCGCCGGAAGTCGGCCGAATTCAATCGCCGCGTGTCCGCCGGGGAGGCCAGCCAAAGATAGCTTTGCAAGTTGACCGCTCCCTTTGGTCACGGCTCTGAAACCCTTACTGAGCCGTGACCAAAGGGAGCGGTTGTCCTGGACTATTCTCTTCCCAGCGCGAGGTAAACCGCCCCGGGAACAAGCAACAGCACAAAGGCCATGGCCAAAACAATCAATCCGTGTTCAGCCAGAAACGCTGAAGGGGAAAAGCCTGCCAGTGCCGCCTCGACCCGCCTGAGCGCGGCCTGAAACCACAGCGACGTAGCGCCAAAGCATGCGCCCAGCAGACCGACCGCGCAAGCCAGAGCGATCACCTGAATCGCGGTGATCGGACGCCCCGCCGCTTTGGCAGCTTCACGGCGCGCGCGCATTTGAGCGAGCCACCAGACACGGCCGGAATCGGGAATCGCCGCAGCCGCGTGCATTTCCTCGCGGGCTTCATCAATGGCCCCGGCAATGGCTGCAATATCGGCGCAGATCCCGCACGTTTCCACGTGCGCCCGCAGATGATCGGGCAATCGCGACTGGAGCACGGCGCCCAGCACTTCCGACTCGAACTCGCATGCGCATTCAATGGGCCTCACGGTCGGCCTCCGAGGAACGCAGCCAACTTTCGCCGCGCGCGAAACAACATCGCCTTCAGGCTGCCCGGGCTCAGACCAAGCACATCGGCGATCTCGCGATGCGAGGCACCCTCTGCATAAGCCAGCCACAGCATCGCCCGCTCGCGCGGCTTGAGACGCGACATGGCGCGGGTGAAATCGGCGCTCCTCTCCGGTGTGCTGCCGTCGCCGCCGGAAGGAACGCGCTCGATGTCGTTGCACGGCAAGCTGAAGGGCGCGCGAATCAGGCTTCGACGCCGCGCGTCCCGCGTCAGATTCGTCGCAATGCGATAGAGAGAATTGCGGCGATGCGCTTCACTCTCATACGTCGCGGCGGTGCGCAGAAAGCGATAGAACGTTTCCTGAAGCAGGTCGTCCGCCTGTTGACGATCGCCGGTGACGCGGACCAGATAGGCCCAGACTCCGCGCGCTGTCCTATCGTAGAATGCGCGGAACGCATCCTCGTCCATCACGAAACCCGCGCCGGCGTCGTCAACGGCTTCCGCGCGGCTGACATCGGTAAAGGTCATGTCACGGAACATAAGTCAAGTGGAGCTTCATTCCTGCGTACTGGTTCCGCTACCCGATGGATGGGCTTCAATCAGACCAAGCCGGTTCGAAATGACAAAAGAGATTATCGCAGAAGCGGCAAATCCGACACCCAGAGCGATGCCGATAATGCCCAGCGCCTGGAGCGGCTGAGAAGCGTCGTCTCCGACTCGCCCGCTGACCACCCACAGACCGATGCCGGCCGCTATCAGCACGACGCTGCCCTGTACCGACCAGAGAATCCTGCCGAGAGGAGCGCCCATACTTCGCGGAGCGGCATCGAGCGTGATGGGGGTCGATTGCAGAAATCTCGTCCCGGCCGGGGACTGGATATAGGCGAGCAGGTCGTTGTTCGCGGTAAAACGGTCTAGGAGCTTGGCATGGAATTCGGTCTGCGTTCTGGTCAGCCGGTTCCAGCGGCGGTAATCCACGAGTGTCCGGATCAGCCAGGTCAGCAGCCCGATCCCCATGCCGAAGCCCAGAAATGCGCCGATTCCATCGAGCACATCCCTCTGGACCTCGAGCACGCGTTCCGCGTGATCCTGCACCCGATAGGTGAAAGGCCCGGGGCCCGCGGTGAGGAAGAACGACGGATTACGCGAAATCTCCGGATGCGCGCTCAGAAAGCTCGCCAATGCCGGGTACGGCGCAAGATACGATTCGTTGCCGATCAGGCCCGGATCGATCGCCAGGACAGTTTGCAGTGTGGGCGGGTAACGCCCCAGAAGCTGCGACAGCTCGCTCCTGGTACGTTGAGCGTCCGGCTGCTCAAAGGGTGGAATTGGCTTCGGCGCCTGCGCCCAGGCGAGCGAACATACCGCCAGCATTCCCAATCCCAAAACTCGCGTGATTCGCATTCAACCCTCTCTGCCGGGTAAATACGCAGGAAGGGCCGGGGAAGTTAACAGATGCCAACAACGAAAACAGGTCAGGCTTTTCGCGGCTGAAACAGGTCGAACGTCTGAAAATCCCCATTGAGCAGCGAGCGTGTATCGTGCAATCCCAGCCAACCGTCGATCACAGTCGCGTAGACTCTGCGGAAGTCCGTGGTGTGAATCAGATTATCGCCCGCGTCCAGCTTCGTCAGACTGGGCACCGCGCCATATTGCCCGCCCTTCACCGGTTTCCCGGCGACGAACATAAGGTTCGCCGTCCCGTGGTCCGTGCCGAGGTTGACGTTTTCGGGGACGCGCCGTCCGAATTCCGAGAAGATCATCACCACGACGTCGTCCGCGCGGCCGATCCGCTCCAGATCCGTCAGGAACGCCGAAACGGCATCGGATGCGTACGTCAGCAGGCGCTTGTGCACGTCGTTCTGAAACACGTGCGTGTCGAACGCGTTGTTGCGGTACGACGTATAGAAAAGGCGCGTGGGCATGCCCGCGTCGATCAGGGCCGCTACTTTGGGCAAGTCGAGGCCCGTGATTCCGTAATCAACCGGCGAATGATATTTGGCCCAGGCTTCCCGCACCAGCACCGAAGCGTCCTTCGCGCTCCGGGCCGTATCCAGAAGGAATCTCCGCGCCGGATTGTCGACTTGCGGGTTCTCGGGTACCGATTCCAGAACCGCCTTCTCGTCGTAGAACTTCTCCTGCGAAAACTTGTTCGGATCGTCGAACACCACGGGCACATGCCTGCGGCTGCGAACGGCCAGCGATTGACGCGCGGCGATATTCACCAGGAAGTTTGGCGGCGCTTGGGGAGCCAGCGAATCGGCGAGCCGGCCGACCCAACCGTATTCCTCGCCGCTGTTGGAGCCGCGGTATGCCAGTACGCCATCGAAGTGAAGTGCGAGAACGAGGGGTTCTCATACCCGCAGCCGTGAACGATGGCTAACTTGCCATCCTTATATAAGCGCTCGAATCCGGCCATGCCCCCGCTGAAACCGAAGTGGTCGTCTATCTTGCGGACCTGATTGCGCGGGATGCCGAGCATCGGCCGGTGCTTGTAATAGGCGTCGTCACCGTAGGGCACCAGCGTGTTGAGACCGTCGTTGCCGCCCGAAAGTTCCAGCACCACAAGGATTTTTCCGTCGGCTTTGGCCTGGCGCGCGAGCTGCGCGGCCGCCTGTCCAAACACAGGCACGGGAATCGACGCCCCCGCGGTGACGCAGACGCCATACATCCCGGCGCGCAAAAGATCCCGCCTGCTGGATTTCGAAAACGAAAAACGATTGTTCTTCATAACTTACTCCTGTACCGCTGGTGATCTTGTCACCGGCGTTCTTACTCCAATAAAATCGTCGGTGACAAGATCACCAGCGGTACAGCTCAAATACTTTAACTCAGCTGATACTCGGGCTGGCTCATGATCAAGTGCAGTGTCAGCCGCAACGAGTACTCCATATAAGTTTGAGCGACGGAAATGTCCGTCGTCCCCAACTCGTTATTCAAAAAAGCCACCAGCTTCAGCCGCGTATTGTCGCTCGGCGGAACGCGCATAAAACGATGCACCAAATAGTTGACGACCTCAGTCGTGTTCTTAAGGTTCTCCTTCATAACCATCTGGCTCAGATTGACCTGCGCGGTGTCGCGCGGAATGGCTTTCACTCTCTCAATCGCCATCTGCGAGCCGCGGAAGCTGCCATACCGTGTGTTGAACTCCTCGTCGCGATCGGCATTCAGGTTCGATTCGGCCCGCGCGCCCATCTTCGAGTCATCCATCGTAGCCGTCGTGATATCCATGCCTTCCCGGATCCGCTCGGCGACTCTGCGAACTTCTCCGCCTCCGGTGAAACGGTCCGGCGGGAGGAAACTGATATCCGGGAACAGGATGTCGCGAGCGAAATTGCCGCGCTCCAGCAGTAGCCCCGGCGTAATCCAGCTTTGACCCTGGGCCCATCCCGCAACGGTCGGCGCCGAGAAGAGCAGTTGCCCCAACGCACCTGTCGCGGAATTGAAATCCGGAACGCCGGGAATACTCGTGAGTCCCATCTTCTTATAGGTAGACACCGCCAGTTCCACCGGACCCATGATCCGCGTGCCCACCGAAGCGGGACTGTAGAAATCGCGCGACAGGAAGATCTTTTCCAGCAGCGGCGCGATCTCGTAGTGATTTTGCCGCAGCACCGATCCGAGTTGTTTCTGAAGTTCCGGCGACAAGTCTTCGCGCACGAAGAAGCGGTAGATCTTTCCGGCAATGTAGTCGGCCGTTGCGGGCTGCTCCATGATGGTGTTGATTACGTCCACGCCGTCGAAGCGGCCGGTCTTGCCGAGAAACGTTTTCTCACCGTCGTCGTGCTGGTCTTTGTTGACGACGAACTTTACATCCACATAATTCCAGCCCGTGAACGCGCGCGCGGCCTCGCGGATATCTTTTTCCGTATAGTGGCCGACTCCCATGGTGAACAGCTCCATGATTTCGCGCGCGAAATTCTCATTGGAAGCGCCCTTGACGTTAACGCCCGCGTCCAGGAACGAGAGCATCGCCGGATCCTGCGCGACTGCGACCGTGAGATCCCGGAAGTTACCCGTTCCCTGCTTCTGGAACAGTTCCAACTGGTTGAGAAGCTTGCGGTAATCACGCACCTTAGCTTCGTTCGAGACGAAATGGCCGTGCCAGAACAGCGCCATTTTCTCCTGCAGCGGCCTGGGGCTGGTCAGCATCCGGTTCGCCCACCAGTAAGCGACCCGATTAGTTTCGAGCGCGCTCGCGCGCAGCCAATAAAAGAATTCATCGACGATAGGCTGGAGACGGCGATTGCCGCTGGGCTTGACCTTGATCCCCAGCGCCTCGCCTTTTTCTTTGGCTAAGTCCGTGACGGCGGGACGGCTCGGTGGAAAAGGCTCCAATCCGGGGTCGTGGACTCCGGAGTGATCGAACGGCGCCAGATGAATAGAATCCGTTCCCTCATAGCGCACCAGGCGGGCAATGGCTTGAGTCTGCGTCATCGCGGCGAGCGCCTTGATCTCATCCGGCGTCCCCCCGAATCCGGCCCGCTCCAGCAGGTGGGCGGCGAAATCGTAATTCCAATCCGCGGAGCCGATGGGCGTGAGATCGTTCTGCCACTTGGCTGGTCCGGCGACCTGAGCCATGGCCGGCACGGCCACCATAACCACCAAAAGAAAACCGCAAAAAGCCATTCTTCGGAGCATGTCGGGACTCCTCCCGATATTACCAGGAAATTGGGGAACAAAACGGGAGCGGGCGCGTACTACTGCTTTACGGGAGGTCGTCGTGCTCCGTTTCCTTGTGGCCGCGCTGGCCTGTGCAGCGTCTGTTTATGGGTCTGAGACCGAGGAGAGTGTCCGGAAGTCGGTGCCTGTTTCCTCGGCCACCCATTTAAAGCTGAATGCGGAATTCGGCTAAATCAATGTCCAGCCCGGAACCTCGAAAAGCGTCGACGTCGAAGTGCGCTTCCGGGGCGATCCTCCCTCGCGCCGCGAGTTTGACCGGATGCTCCGGGATTTCTCGCTCAAAGTAACGCAGCAGGGCTCCGAAGTCACGGTGGATGCCACGTTCACGCTCGGCTGGGAACCATTGCTGTCCTTCATTTTCGACATTCCGTTTTCCGGCCATCCGATTTGCCACAACTGGCGCTGCCTCGTGTATTCGAGTTGGCTGGAGGAGGCGGAGTTTCGCATCGCGGTTCCCCGGCAGTTCGACGCCAACGTCTCGACATCGGGAGGCTCGATTTTCGTGAGTCAACTCAAAGGCGAAGTGATCGCCCACACTTCAGGCGGTTGGCTTCGATTCGACCGTACCGAAGGACCGGTCAATGGCAGCACATCCGGTGGAGGAATTACGCTTACTGGCACTCGGGGCAGAATTGTTATTCGGACATCCGGCGGTCCGATCCGAATCTCGGACACCGAGGGCGACGTGGACGCATCTACCAGTGGCGGTCCGATTGCGATTGATGGCTTTTCCGGCCGCGTGAAAGTGCACACGTCCGGCGGATCGATTGACGCGCAGGGTATCGCAGGCGCAATCGACGCTTCAACTTCCGGGGGCTGGGTGACGGCATCGCTGCGCGCGCAGCCGCAACAGGACTGCCGTATTTACACCGCCGGCGGCAGCATCAGCGTAAGTATGCCCAGGGACATTCACGTGAATCTGGACGCTTCCACCGGCGGAGGCGCAGTGTCGACCGACTTCCTTGTTCCCTATTCGGACGACCACCATCAGAATGCAATTCGCGCGCCTGTAAATGGCGGCGGACCGCTGCTCTACCTGCACACCTCAGGTGGATCGATCAACGTGCGCCGCGCCGGTTGATTTATCCTATGCGTAGCGCACGCACTCATGCGTGCCGCGTCGAGACTCATCTCGACGCCCGTTAGCGAACATAGTCAAATGCCCGAACCGCCATTACCTGAACCGCCATTACCTGAACCATGGATGAGGGGCATTGTCCCCGGAATCGACCCTGTCATCGGCCATCTTCTTCGCGCCAGCGAACACATCCGCGAGGATCTCGAACGCGCCCTTTCCCCGCTGAGCAGTGCCCAGTTGTGGGCCAAGCCCGACGGCATGACGTCGGCAGGCTTCCACGCCAAACATCTGGCCGGAAGTACCGAGCGGCTCTCGACCTACCTCGAAGGGCATCAACTCAACGCGGACCAGCTCGCTGCCATGAAAGCCGAGAGCGCCGGCGCAGAGTCCGCGGAGGAACTGATAGCCGCAGTGCGCAGTGCACTGGCTCGCTATGAGGAACTCGTGCGCGCTCTGAGCCCCGAGCATTTCGGCGACGTGCGCGAGATCGGACGCAAGCGTTTACAGACAACGGTTATCAGTCTTGCAATTCATATCGCCGAGCACGGACAGCGTCATGTGGGCCAGGCAATCAGCGCCGCGAAACTTGCGAGAGTTCGGCAGGCATGAAGGAAGCGCGTGAAATTCTACGCGAGATGCGCGCTCTGGCCGATCCCGCGGCTCTCGAAGGCATGGCGCGCTTCGGTATCGATACGTCATCCTCGCTCGGCCTGAACACCCCCACTATTCGCGCGATCGCCCGGCGCGTTGGCAAGGACCAGGCACTTGCCGAGAAACTCTGGGACTCCGGGGTTCGCGAAGCGAGAATTCTCGCGAGCATGGTAGCCGACCCTCGTGCGATCACACGCTCCACGATGGACCGCTGGGTGCGCGACTTCAACTCCTGGGATGTCTGCGATTCGTGCTGCTGCGACCTGTTCGACCGCACACCGTTCGTCTGGCAGAAGATCCCCAAGTGGGCCGCGGACAAACGCGAATACGTGCGGCGCGCGGCGTTCTCGACTCTTGCCTGCGCGGCAGTCCATGACAAAACCGCCGATGACCAACGATTCCTCGATGGCTTGGTGCTCGTAGAAAAATACGCCATCGACCACCGGAATTTCATCCGCAAGGCTGTGAACTGGGCGCTGCGCAACATCGGGAAGCGGAATACGCGGCTTCTTCCTGCCGCAATCGCCTGCGCCGAGCGTGTTCGCGCGCAGGATTCAAAGGCAGCCCGATGGATCGCGGCCGACGCTCTACGCGAGTTTCGCTTGAAATTTGGGTAGTGGTGTTTTGGTTTTACCGAACCGTGACCGTTAGGGAGCGGCAACGAGAGGTCCGTACATCCCACTACGCCCCAAATTGCCGCAGATGATGGTCCAGATGCTTGTACATCAAGATCGCCCACTCCTGGGGCGTTAGTCGCCCAAAGAAGCTGTGCGGATGCGTTGTGCAGCCCTCCGGACCGGCTGCGGCAAACCGATCGATCAATCCGCACAACCGCTCCCGTTCCGTTCTCAGGTCCCGTTCGTCCTGCACCACCAGATCCTTCGCCGTCGGTGAATTCCGTCGCATCGGTTCGTCATTCCCGACCACCATCGGTTTAACCATGCGTCCCATGATCCGCCCCAGCAACATCCGCGGCGGAATGGTATCCCCGACCGCCCACTCCAAACCTTTCGAGCAGTGCGCCAGCGCCTGGGCCGGATTCATCTTGCCCCACAGCCGCTCGTTATCCGGCCTCAACTGCGCTATCCGCGTCTTCAGCTCTTCCGCATTCACCGCATCATAGAGATTTTTCATTCGGAGAGTCTTTCCCAGTCGACTGCCTATCGTAATATATGTTTCCTGTCCTGACGGGAGGCGATTGAAATTCGGCTCCCGCGCCGGATGCTAAAATTCACTTACCCATGTCCACCTCCAACGCGCAGCGTTCGATGGCGCGGCCGTTATCCAAGGTCGATCTCGCCATCTACGACCTGATCCAGAAGGAAACGCGGCGTCAGGACGGCCAGATCGAGCTGATCGCGAGCGAGAATTTCACCTCGGAAGCGGTGCTCGAGGCCACCGGCAGCATCTTCACCAACAAGTACGCCGAGGGATATCCGGGCCAGCGTTATTACGGCGGCTGCGAGTACGCCGACGAAGTGGAAAACCTGGCGCGCGACGGAGCCATGAACTGGGCGCTGAACAATATCGGCAAGCGGAATGCGCGGCTCCTCCCTGCCGCCATTGCCTGCGCCGAACGTGTTCGCAGGCAGGATTCAAGCGCCGCCAGATGGATCGCGCCCGACGCGTCGCGCGAGTTTCGCTTGAAATTCGGGTAGTGATCGGCTGGAATTGCCGGCTCGCGTGGTCTGTAAACGCTGGCCGATCGATTCGCGGGTGGTCACGGGAGGCACGGCCATTCACGCCGCGCATTGATTACTTCAGCTCTTTGAAAGGATTAAAAACCTGAAGTCCGGGGCGCCTGAAGTCCCGATCGTTGCCTGTCACAATCGTTAACCCATGCCGACGGGCGGTAGCCGCAATGTAGCTGTCTTCGACGGGCATGCGCTGACCAGCCTTGTCGAGTATTCTTTCCTGTTCCGCCCAAACGTGGGCCACAGACACGTTGAATCCGTGAACACGTCCCTGGAGTGCATCCACCAGCCGCGTGAGCCATGACTGCAGGGCCTGACGCTGCCGCCCCTCTTTAGTACGAACCCAGTAAGCCAGCTGCGCGATGACAACGGCGCTCGTGTAACAGCGGTCCTGCTCCATTTCGAGCCAGGCGATCACCCGCGCATCGCCGTGCCGCTTAGCTGGCTGGCAAATTACGTCAGTATCGAGCAGCCAACTCACAGCTTGCGCCGGCGGGCAGGCGCACGGCGGCGCGGCGGCACATCTTCCGGGCTGACCGGACAGGCTTTGAGGACAGTCAACCAGTTCTCCTTGCCCGCCAGCCGCCGAAATACGAACGCGTCTTCTTCCGCATCGAAGCACGCGTCGAAATAGTCTCCGGGCGCGGCGGGCGCGAGAACAGCCGGAACGGTAAGTCTCCGCTTGGCGTCGAGCGTTACGATCATGGTGGGATTATCCCACCCCTCCTCGCCGGATTCAAGGCCCTCCGGACGGTGTCAGCCCGCCTGCCGACAAAGCATAGATCTGCTTTGCCGACTACTCACGCGTAAGTTCGTAGCAACGAGCCGTAGCTAATGGGAAATGCGTCGAACCGTTAAATCCATCATTTTCTGCGGCGGGCGGCCGCCGATGACTAACTCCCCAAGCTCAGTCCACTCACCGTTTTCATTGATGCGCAGCACGGTCGTCGTCTTAAATTCGCCGAGTGCAAACCCCCAGGAGATCGAGTTCCCGCCATCAGCCAGCTTGACCTCAGTTTCAAGCCACCGTCCGTCATTGAAGGCCCGCATCTTATAGGTTCCTGTTTCATCGTCGAAGGAAATCAACCCGAGGGCTTGAAGGGCGGGCTTGCCGTCAGTCTTGGCTCGGCCAACACCTTCGATCACCAACACAAGTCCGTCCAGTTTGAACTGCGCCGATTCGGTTTGCGCCAGCTCTGCAAATTGGCCGGTCCGCGTAGAACTGACGCCTCGCCGGACCAGTCGCCAACAAGGAATCCAAGCCTCTTCATCGCAGTCCATTGAGCTTCAACGTCCGGCGTCCGGGGTATTTGTGCCATACACGCGACTCCCGGCAAGGCCGCTAGTATGCAGACAGAAATAATGCGGACCATGACAAAATCAGACACCAGTTGTACGCAAAAGTTCCATAGGGATGGTGAAAGACCCAGCCTGAAGGCTAAGTGTTTGCCCATCTGCCCGGGCGCAATGGCCCGACCATGGGTTCAAGTTGACCCCAGTGCCGAAATTCGGCTCCCGCCGCCGGATGCTAAAATTCACTTACCCATGTCCACCTCCAACGCGCAGCGTTCGATGGCGCGGCCGTTATCCAAGGTCGATCCCGCCATCTACGACCTGATCCAGAAGGAAACGCGGCGTCAGGACGGCCAGATCGAGCTGATCGCGAGCGAAAATTTCACCTCGGAAGCCGTGCTCGAAGCCACCGGCAGCATCTTCACCAACAAGTATGCCGAGGGATATCCGGGCAAGCGTTATTACGGCGGCTGCGAGTACGCCGACGAAGTGGAAAACCTGGCGCGCGACCGCGCGAAGCAGCTTTTCAAAGCCGAATACGTCAACGTTCAGCCGCATTCCGGGTCGCAGGCAAATCAGGCTGCTTACGGCGCGGTTCTCCAGCCTGGCGACACAATCATGGGCCTCGATCTCGCGCATGGCGGGCACCTCACGCACGGCCACAAGCTGAATTTTTCGGGAAAAACGTACCATGTCGCCGCCTACCAGGTGAACAAGGAAACCGAGCAGATCGACTTCGATGAGATGGCGAAACTCGCCGACGAATATAAGCCGAAGATGATTGTCGCCGGGGGCAGCGCCTATCCGCGCAAGCTGGATTTCGCCCGTTTCCGCGCCGTCGCGGATTCGGTCGGCGCCATGCTGATGGTCGACATGGCGCACATATCCGGCTTGGTCGCCGCGGGCCTTCATGCGAACCCGTGCGAATACGCCGATATCGTGACGTCCACCACGCACAAGACTCTGCGCGGCCCGCGCAGCGGAATCATTCTGGCGAAGGAAAAGTACGGCGCGGCGATCGACAAGACGGTATTCCCGGGCACGCAGGGCGGCCCGCTGGTCCACGTGATTGCGGCCAAGGCGGTCTGCTTCCTCGAAGCGATGCAGCCGGAATTCCTCGCTTATTCGAAGCAGGTGATCGCCAACGCCCATGTGCTGGCGACGGGGCTCCAGGAAGAAGGCTTCCGGATTGTTTCGGGAGGCACGGATACGCACCTGATGCTGGTCGATGTTTTTTCTAAGGGCGTTCGCGGCCGGGAAGCCGAAGTGTCTCTCGACCGCGCCAGAATCACGGTGAACAAGAATGCGATTCCCTTCGACGTGAATCCGCCGCTGAATCCGAGCGGAATCCGGCTGGGAAGTCCGGCGGCAACGACGCGCGGTTTCGGCGAGACGGAGATGCGCGAGGTGGCGACGCTGATCGCGCAAGTCCTAAACGACGTCAACTCCGAAACGGCTATCGCGGCGGTGCGGCAGCGGGTGGAAGGGTTGACTTCGCGCTTCCCCCTCTACGCTTGGAAGACGCAGGCTGCGCCGGCCCATGTTTGAACACAGCTTAGGTGTGAACATGGCGTTCGCCTGAACATGGCTGTCGCCTGAGCATGGCTTCCGTGTGAACATCACAATCGACGCCCGGCGCATTCGCGATTTCGGCGTCGGCACTTACATCCGCAACCTGCTCCAGGCGTTGGCCGCCAGGGGCACGGCTCACCATTATCGTCTGATCTGTTCGCCGGAGGACACACGGCAGTTCGCGGACCTGCCCGCCAACTTTGAAACCGTCGTCTACTCGCGCCCCGACTCGTCGCGTCTGGATCACTTCGCATTGCCGCGCCTGATCCGCGGACTGCGTACGGACGTGACCCATATCCCGTTCCACCGCGTACCGTTGTTACTCGACAAACCGTACGCGGTCACGATTCACGATTTGAGCAGCCTCTTCTACGATGACGCCTCGGCGATTCTGCACACCGTTCGCGGATTCCGTTTGCGCCGCGGTCTGGAGCGGGCCGGCGGCATCATCGCGGTGTCGGGCGCCACGCAGCGCGACGTCATGAATCTGGTGCCGAAGGCGGCGGCGCGTGTCCGCCTCATCTACAACGCGCCGGACCCCCAGTTCTTGCAGCGCCGTCTTCCCGACAATGCGGCCGCGCCGCAGGATGCCTCGCGCGAGAGGCACAGAATCCTCGAACGCTACCAGATCCGTTATCCGTTTCTGCTGTACGCCGGGTCGATTCGTCCGCAGAAGAACATTCCCCGCCTGATCGAGGCGTTCTCGGTAGCCCGGGGCGCCCTCGAAAGTCATGGGGGCTACCGCGACCTGCGCCTGATCATCATTGGCGACGAAATCTCGCGCCATCCCGATGTGCGGCGCGCGGTAATTCACAGCCGTGTGGAAAACTGCGTCCGGTTCCTCGGCTTCATCCCCTTCGACACGCTGCGCATCTTTCACGAGCTCGCCACGGCCTTCGTATTTCCCTCTCTCTATGAAGGATTCGGCCTGCCGCCTCTGGAAGCGATGGCTTCCGGAACGCCGGTGATCGCGTCGGCGGTCAGTTCGCTCCCTGAGGTAGTAGGAGGCGCGGCGATGCTGGTGAATCCCGAGAACGTGTTCGACATTGCGCGCGGCATCACTGAAGTGCTTCTCAATGACGCGTTGCGCGAGGAACTGATCGTGAAGGGCCGGAAACAGGCCGCCAGTTTCAGTTGGGCCCGGACCGCGGACGGCGTGCTCAAGCTCTATGAAGAACTCGGAGCCTAATGTAGTGTCCAACAAATAACTGGACACGCTCCTGGTCAGGCGTGGGGCAGGCCATCGTTCCTCCGTGGCCTGCCTTCTTCCGGTTACGAGACAAACCCTGACGACGGAAAACGGTCGTCCGCGCCACGACGTGTCTGGTTATTTCCGGGACAGTTTACTCCGACGCCTGATCTTCAAGCCAGAGCTTTTCCGTACAGCACGAGCAGGCGGCCCCATGCCTTCTCGGCCAACTGCTCGTTGTAGACCGTGGAATCGGGAGGGCACCAGCCATGCGCTGCGCCGTACACTTCGATTTCCGCCTGCAGGTTTGCCTTGGCGAACGTCTCCTTCAGAACGTTCTTGTCTTCGGGCGACGTCTTGTCGTCACTTTCCGCGACCGCGATGAGGAACTGCGCTTTCGTCTTCGCGGCCTGAAGATGCGGACTGTTCGGCATTTTCGTCACGAGGCCGCCGCCATGGAAAGTGGCGACTGCGCCGATGCGGTCGGGCACGGCTGCCGCGGTCCGAAAAGCCATCGGCCCGCCCATGCAGTAACCCTGCGTGCCCATCTTCCGATTCTTTGCAATCGAAGATTGCTGGTCCAACCACCCAATGAACGCCTTCGCATCCGTCATGTGCGTCGTCTCGCTCAGGGTTTGCGCGAGCGGCAGCACCTGCTGGATCGGGGTGGCGCCGCCCTGGTCCGCGGTTGGGGCTTTCTTGGTACGGTAGAACGGATTTACCACCAGCACCGAATAGCCTGATTCGGCGAGCCGTTTGCCCATATTGCGGAATGCCGGCCGGAGACCAAAGATATCCGGCCAAACGAGAACGCCCGGGGCAGTGCCGGTCGCCGGATGAACGAAGTAGCAGTCCGCCGTGCCGTCCGGCGTCGTCACGTTCACGTCCGATTCGGTCACTGTGACCGCGTTCGCGACCTTCGGCAGCATCATGGCTATGCCCGCGCCCAACATCATGCCGAATTGCTTTCGAGTCACCAACCCCCGAGCTTCATATTCTTTCCGGTCGTTCTCAAAATGATCCTGATCGCACATATTCGCTCCTTTTCCCTACTTGTCGACGTCTGGTTGCGCGGTAGACCGCACCCGTATCGAAGATATTTTATATCCTCTCGGTCTCCGGCGTTCACAGGTTTTGAAAATACTTTTTAACCCTTTCTCTGCCTGAGCTTGGAAGCCATTCGCCTCTTCCCCGTGCGCGTCTTTCCTGCACTCGCGTGCTACTTTCCAATCGTAAGAACCTGATCGCACCCATGGCGCATCGGGTCACTAAGCTGTGTAGTCCTCGAGGCTCTATGCGTGCGAATGTGGAAACGGTGGGCGGGCAGGCGCTTCCCGAGAATGCGGCCGCGGTCCCGTCCGCGAAATCCATGGGCGCTCGTCTGAGCGATATCAGGCAGTGGAGCGCTCCATATCGAATAAATGATCCGCGGCAGCGTAGTTCAGATTCGTCCCTTTGGAACCGTTCTTGCTCTTAGCGAGGACGGTTGCGGTGGTCCGCAACTCCCTCAGAAGGGAATTACAAATTGAGGAGAGAATCAGAATGGCACATGTCGCAGTAGAGAAAGTCAACGAGAGTTCGCAGTCACCGGCTCTCACTAACAAACTGGAAACAATGGCCGGGCGGGTTCGCCAACGGGCGTACGAGATCTTTGCGGATCGCGGAACCGACGGCCGGGCGATCGACGACTGGCTTCAGGCCGAGCGCGACCTGATTTTCGCACCGGAGTCGGAAGTAGTTGAGAAGGACGGCAAAATTGAGATCCGGGTGGCGGCGCCGGGATTCAAGCCCGCCGAAACGCACGTGACAGTGCTTCCGGATGCCGTGATCGTCGCCGCCGAATCCAGCCACAAACATGAGGAGACCAACGCCAACGTATTCCTTTGCGAGTTCGGCGCAAGAAATCTGTACCGTCGGCTCGATTTGCCGAATCGAATTAATGTAGACCGGGTGACCGCGAGTCTGGATGATGGAATGCTGCGCATCACCGCGCAGAGGGCAGCCTGAGTTACTCGTGGCGAAAGACTGAGGGCGTGCTCAGACAGCTCATCATCGTTTCGTTGATCGGGTTGGTGATGCTGGCGCCGGTTGGCGCGCAGTTTAAACTGCGCGCCGTATCCGGCGTGGTGACCGACATGACAGGCAACCCGCTTCCCCGCGTGGCGGTGCAACTGCAAAACACACGCGACCTGAGTGTCAGGTCGTACATTACCGGTAAAGACGGCAAATACTATTTCAGTGACTTGAATGACGATATCGACTTTACTCTGAAGGCCAAATACCGGGATTATTGGTCGAAACCCAAAACCCTCAGTAAGTTTGCCCCCTCAGCCCATGCTGAAGTGAACCTCGTCATACCGATCGATTAGCGGTACACGCGGCTTTAGCCGCGTTGGCTATCGGGGTCACCCCAATGCATTGAGCGTGGAACTGTCCAGCCGCTTCAGCGCCTGCGCGATAAACCCCAGGCTCTTGCGCACTTCGTTCTCATTCAGAGGAAGCCCGAGGGCGTGAAACGCTCCTGCCTCGCACAACTCCGGCCAGTCTATCGATTCCGCCAATCCATGGCAGGCGACCAGACGAGCTTCTGGCAACGCCAGCCTGAGTCGCCGGACGGCATCGAGCCAGGAGCACCCGGATCCCAGAGCATCACGGTAAAACAGCACCGCTTGGACATCGGCGGCTTGCGGCATGCCTCCTGCCACTTTCACCGTCCATCCGAAGTCCCCGGCCACAGCCTGGAGAGTCGGTAGATCAAGCCGGGCCGATCCTGGCATCACGATGATGTTGCCCGTCATTCGCCAAAGTGCAAAGCACGTGGAGTGCCAGCAGTTCAGCCTCGATACAACGTAGAATGGCGATATAACGGCCGTCGGATGATCGGAGGTTTCCTCTTATGGTTCACCTTCCATTTGCGGATCGTATGGAAGCCGGCCGGCTGCTGGCCAAAGAGGTTGCTGCCCGCAACATATGCGAGCCACATGACGCAACGGTTGTCATGGCTCTGACACGCGGGGGCGTGCCTGTGGGATTCGCGGTGGCAGATCGGCTGCATATTCCGCTCGATGTCCTGGTCGTGCGCAAGCTCGGCGTTCCCTGGCAACCGGAATTGGCCATGGGCGCGATCGCCGGCGGAACGTCGATTCTGGATGACAGGATGATCCGGCAGCTGCGGATTTCCGCCGGGGATATCGGGGACACCGTCGAGCGCGAGCATGCGGAGATGAAGCGGCGCGAGGAACTCTGTCGCGATAGCAATCCGGCGCTGGACCTCAGCGGCCGTGCGGCAATTCTCGTCGACGACGGCTTGGCCACCGGCAGCACCATGCTGGCGGCTGTTCGTCACGTTCGCAGCCTCGGTCCGGCACGAGTGATCGTCGCGGTACCCGTGGGATCGAAAGAGGCCTGTGATTACCTCCGCCGGGAAGTCGACGATCTTGTCTGCCTGGCGACTCCCGAACGCTTCTTCGCGGTGGGCACGTGGTATCGGGACTTCGAACAGGTGAGCGACGACGACGTGCGGCGGTTGCTCGCCGAGGGCCGTTTTACGAACGGTTGGACCACTCCTGCCGCACGTCCCGCACGAACTTTTCCGGTTCCGTAGTTTCGAGAAGAACGGTAGCGCCGTTGCCTGCCCCGGGCAAAAGTACCAGACGGTTGCCATGGGCACTGTACAGGCGAATCGTCTTGCCGCCCGCGACCCGGAACCATCCGGAGCGATAATGCACGCTCGCGAATCCGTTGGTGCGTAAGGTCGGCTGCCAGTCTGTGTCTACTCCAAGGTCGATAATTCGAACGTGATCGACATCCACTGCTCCCCGATTCACCGTAACCGGATAAAAGCGGTCGTGGATCGTCAGCTGTTCCGGGGTCAGCGTATAACTCGGAGGGCCGGGCGCATAGAGCGCTGCGAACGCCGCCAGCGAAATCGCCGCAATTACAAAGACACCGGCGATCGACTTGCCGGCGAGACTGCCGGAAGAAGCGTAAGACCCCAGCGAATCAAGGACGGGGTCGGTCGGCGCAGCCTGAGGGATTGGGACGGATGCCTGGACTGCCGAGATAAAAACCTCCGCGTCGTCGGGGCTGAACACCGCCGTTTTCGTTCCGGTGACGGCGACAACCGCATTGCCGCGGTTCGTCACGTACCACGTGCATTTTCCGAGTTTCGACGTTCGGAACAGGCCGTACCAGCCGAACAGCCCGCCGCTGCCCCATAACCGGATGCAGTTCCGAAAATCGTCCGCAGTGGCCGCTCTGAGCTCACGAAGGCCCTCGAGAGAAATTCGGACGTCGCCAACGAGCCGTCTTACAATGATGGACCGGTCCAGAATCGAGTAGCTCCGCGGCGAATACCCGTACGAGAAAATGAGCACCAGCGCTCCCAAACCAGCTGCGATGGTGCTGCGGGTAGCGATGGCGACTGCGGCAAAAAGGACAATTACGACAGCGGAAATCGCCTTTGATGTCGAATCGTATGACGCTGAAAAGGACTGTGATTCGCCCGTTCGCACGGCTTCTCCCTGTGTCTCAATTATAGTGGGAGCCCGGCCATTTACGTAAAATCTGCTTATGCTGGGAACCCTTATCCGCATGATCGATACCAACGATGCGCATACGGTTGCGTCCCAGCGAGCCGCCATGTTTCGCGACAGGGGCCTTCTGAGCGACCGCGATCTCCATAACTTCAAGGAAGCATCGGAACCCTGGCTCGGTCAGTTGATTGCTACGGGTGCGCTCATCGGAGTGTTTCGGGACCGCAACCGAGCCCTGAAGAAACAAGGGCTTCGATATAAGTGACGTGTAATCAAATTTTTAGATCGAGCGTTCGGAAGACTCCGGAGGAACCGCCCCGGCAGGAGTGCTCATAACTTCCTTAGAAGTAATCTTTTGTGGTAGAGTCACGACT
>Ga0182024_10003969_pt1 | contig 34553 bp, 33 predicted proteins | sample P32metaG_FD_120480 | JGI IMG/M metagenome (GOLD analysis project Ga0182024, IMG submission 120480) | Permafrost microbial communities from Stordalen Mire, Sweden - P3-2 metaG (Illumina Assembly) | ecosystem: Environmental > Terrestrial > Soil > Wetlands > Permafrost | place: Sweden: Stordalen...
CGGCGCCGGGCTGGCCGTAGTCGAGCCCCCGCCGGGAAGGACGAGAGGTGCGTGGATCTCATCGGCCAGCACCCAGGTGCCAGTCGACGCGCAGCGCTCGGCGGTAGCCTCCAGCTCGACCCGTGTGGGGTTGTGAGGGTTGGCTAGAACCAGAACCCGGACGCCCCGCGCGAGGGCCTCGTCGAGCTCGTCGAGATCGATCGCGCCGTCGGCGGTGAGCCCGATGAAGGCCAGCCGCATCCCGGCCGCGCTCAGCTCCCGAAAGAACGGCGGATACGCGGGCGTGGCGAAGGCGACAACGTCGCCGGGCTCGGCAATCGTGCGACAGAGCTCAACGAGCCCCGCCATCACATCGGGCACGACCGTCACCTGCCCGGGATCGACCGCCCCATCCAGCCGGCGAGCCGCAAACGCGGCGAACGCGTCACACAGGGAAACGGTCGTTGGCATCGCATAGCCGAGATCGTTGCGCTCAAGCGCCGCATGCAGCACCTCAGAGATCGGCGCGGCGATCGGAAAGTCCATCTCGGCGATCGTCGCGCTGAGCACATCGTCGTCAAACAACGCCCACTTCTCGCTGCGCCGCTTGTGCAGCTCAGCCACCGAAGGAACGCCGAGATCGATCACCTACCGAGCCACCCCCACGCCGGAGGTTGATCGTTCCCGCCGGCGCAACCCGCTGCCTCCCTCGCGTGAGCTCAGCGCGCCGCTTCCTGCGCACGTCGCGGCAGTTTCCAGCCCGGACGGACGAAATGGCACGTGTAGCCATTCGGGTAGCGCTCGAGGTAGTCCTGGTGCTCGGGCTCTGCCTCCCAGAACGGTCTTGCGGGCGCCACCTCGGTGACGACCTTGCCCGGCCACAGGCCGGAGGCGTCGACATCGGCGATCGTGTCCTCTGCGATGCGGCGCTGCTCGTCGTCGACGTAGTAGATCGCCGAGCGATAGCTCGCCCCGACGTCGTTGCCCTGGCGGTTCTTCGTCGTCGGGTCGTGAATCTGAAAGAAGAACTCCAGCAGGTCGCGGTAGGAGATGCGCTCCGGGTCAAACAGGATCTCGATCGCCTCCGCATGCGAGCCGTGGTTGCGGTAGGTCGCGTTGGGCGTGTCGCCGCCGGTGTAGCCAACTCGCGTGCCGCTCACGCCATCGAGCTTGCGGATGAGATCCTGGACACCCCAGAAGCATCCGCCCGCAAGGATCGCCTTCTCGGTTTCAGCCATCTCTCTGCTCCTCCTCGTCATGGTTCCTTGGTCACGCTGCACACATGGTGACAGCCCGTAGACGCGAGGTGGTCTCGGAGGCCTCGACGAGCTCGAGCTCGTCGACGTAACCGGGATGGGGCTCATCCTCCGCGGCGCGTCGACTGTTCGATGACGATTGCGGCGACTGTCTGTACGAACTGGTCGTCGATCGGCTCGCGTGAGAACCAACGGCGGTAGAAGAGCGGCCCCAGCAGAGCCGCGATCATGGTGGATCGGTCAGCTGTCGTCGGTATCTCGCCTCTGCGTGCTGCCCGCTCGAGGACTTCTCTGAGCGGTGCGGCGTGCCCGAGCTGGATCCTGCTGTGGATGTCGGCGAACTCCGGATCGCGTTCGGCAACGTCGACGATCGAGGGCAGAACCGACGACCACCGCGCTGTGTGCAGCAGGTGCGCGATGTTGGTCAGGATCGCCGTGACGTCACCTTCGAGTGACCCGGTATCGGGGACTTCCTGCTCGCCGCTGATCCGCGAGCACGCATCGATCACGAGCGCGGCACGACTCGGCCAGTGACGGTAGATCGTGGTCTTCGCGACTCCGGATCGGCGGGCGACCTCATCGACACTGAGGCCCCCCAGCCCACTCTCGCTGAGCAGCTCGAAGGTCGTCGCCAGCACACGGTCGCGGGAGCGCTGGACGCGGCCATCGACCGGTTTGGTGCCGTGCTCGGTCGCTGGTGCGCCGGAGCGCTGCGCGAAGTCAGCTTTGTCAGAGGTGTTCTTCGCCATTGCTTGATTCTGCGGCTGCGTTTCACTACGCTACGGTTGCGTAGCGTTTGGTACACGAAATTGTAGCTTGACCTAAAGGACGACGCCATGGATCTCGCCTCTATTCGCATGATCACCGACGACCTGGAGCGCGTGGTCCAGTTCTATGAGCAGGCAACCGGAGTCTCAGCAGTCCGCTACACGCCGGTGTTCGCCGAGCTCATCCTGCCGTCCTGCACCCTGGCGATCGGCCACACACAGACGACAGCGCTGTTCGGAACCGACTCCGCACGCCCCGCCGACAACCACACCATCATCATCGAGTTCCGCGTCGAGGACGTCGACCGCGAATACGCGCGGCTCAAGCCGCTGGTCAGCGACTGGGTGCAGGAACCCACCACGATGCCGTGGGGCAACCGCTCCATCCTGTTCCGCGACCCCGACGGCAACCTCGTCAACTTCTTCACGCCGGTCAGCGAGGAAGCCATCAAGAAGTTCAGCAAGTGACAGGGGACGTGGCGCATCGGCTTTTCGGCCACTTCTCGGTAAAAAGCATCAGTACGGCGCCCTCCGAGCCGATAGTCCTACGGAATGCGAATTAATCACATCGCCCCGCGCATCGGCCTCGCAGTCTTGGTGCTGACGCCCCTGCTCGCGCTCATCAGCATGACCGGCTCGGCCGCCGCCTCCCCGGTTCAGTACTGCGCCCAGATCCCGATCGTCGGCGGGATTCCGCCATGGGGCTTTCACACTGGGGCGCCGATCACAGCAGCTACCGGCAGCTACGCTCGCGGTCACGGTGACATCAACTTGGCGGCCAACACCGTCTCCGGGATCCTCTGCCAGGTCGACCGTGTTCGCCACCAGCCCGACCGCCTGATCAGCATGACGGTCGAGCACCACCTGGTCTACCACTCGCACCACGCGTCGATGTGGGGCGTGCCCGGCAACATCATGAAGATCATCGTCCGCGTGCAGAGCAGCACCGACCCGCGATGCATGGTTGGCACCCTCGGCCACGTGACCCTGTTCGCCAGCTACAACGGGGTGCGCAGCGACAGCGTCCAGTTCACCTTCCCGGCCGCCTGCGCGGACCACGACCATCGCTATCACGGGACGCAGGTCAACAACCAGGTCCCGCCGCTTTAGCCCGGTCAGTCGGGATCGCTGGCGCTCCTGTCCCTCCAGCCGTGCCCGTACTCAGCGTCGTGTAGGCGATGGAGCTGGTGAGCGTAGTGGTCGAGCCGATCGGCGGCGTCCTGAGCCTCGTGGTAGTCCTTGCCGTGCTCGCGGGCCGGCGTCTTCTCCTCCGCGCGCTTACGCACTACGTGAAGCTCGTCGCGCGCCAGTTCCACGATCTTCTCCAGGGTCTGCTCGAGATCCATGGCTTCCTTTCGTTTCGAAGTCGCGGCGTGATTGTGACGGGCGCGGGATTTCGCGCGTTACCCGATGACATTCATCTCTTCCGAGGCGCCTTGATGGAGTCGTCGTGACGGTCGCCGTGACGGTCGCCGCTCCGGAGCACGAGGGCCGGGATGTCTGGCGCCGTCGGTCGAGATCACGCTGAGGGCTATGGGACTCGCCGAGCCGCTGGTAGCGTCCCCGTGGTGGTGATTCCGGATTCTGCTCGTGCAGTGCTCGAAGGTCCGGCTCTGGCCCACCTGGTGACGCTCGAGCCTGACGGCCGGCCGCAGGTGTCGATCGTGTGGATCGGAGTTGACGGCGACGAGCTAGTCGCTGGGCACCTTCCCGAACACCGCAAGATTCGCAACATGCGCCGGGACCCGAGGGTGTCTATTTCGATCGAAGCCGGCACGCGCAACCAGATGGGCCTCGACGAGTACCTGGTCCTACACGGTCGCGCCCGGATCACCGAGGGTGGCGCGCCCGAACTACTGCAGCGGCTGGCGCGCGTCTACCTGGGAGCGGACGTCAAGTTCCCGCCCATGGATGATCCGCCACCCGGCTACATCACGCACATCACCGTTGAGCGAGTCGGGGGTGTCGGTCCGTGGGCCCACTGAACGCGCCTGCGCCAGGGGCGAGCCTCCAGAGGAGAGCTTCGGACGCTCGAGCTTGAACGAGATGACGACTCCGAAGCGCCCGACGCCGGGAGTCGCTCGGTGCCGACGCGCTGAGGACGCGATCTGGTCGAGCGCCGAAGCTCTGGGGCGTAGCCGGCGCTGGCTTGGCGAATAGCTGTAGCGGTTCACCGATACGATTGAATTCAGTGTCTATTCAGTGGACCGGTGTGGGTCCAGAGCTATTGGTGCGACTGGACCGAACGACGCCCGAGTCGCTTCGCTCCCAGCTCGAGCGCGCGCTGCGGGAAGCGATCCGAAGCGGGCAGCTCTCACCCGGCGAGCGGCTTCCCTCATCACGGGCGTTGGCCGGCGAGCTCAGAATTTCGCGCGGGCTGGTGATCGAGTGCTACTCCCAGCTTCAGGCTGAGGGCTTCCTGACCACGCGGATCGGTTCCGCCACGCGGGTAGCTGCAGGTGCACAGCAGCCGGCTGCGCTGCCCCCCTCCTCGCAACCGTTGGCCCGCCCGTCGGTCGACTTCCGGCCCGCCGTGCCTGACCTGACCAGCTTCCCACGATACGACTGGATGTGGGCGTTGCGTGAGGGCTGCCGCGGCGCGTCGGTCGCCGAGCTCGACTACGGCGACCCGCGCGGAGCGATGGCGCTGCGAGAGGTGCTCGCCGGCTATCTCCGGCGGGTCCGCGGGGCGGTGGTGGATCCGCAGCAGATCCTCGTCTGTGTCGGTTTCGCCCAGGCGGTCAACCTCGTGCTGCAAACGCTGGCGCGTGGCGGAGTTCGGCGCCTGGCCATCGAGGACCCTGGAGATGACGACTACCGAGCAATCTCCGCGCGCAGCGGCATCGAGGCGGTCTCGGTCCGAGTCGATGAAAAGGGCATCGATGTGGTGGCACTCGCAGCCACGGGGAGTCGGGCGGTGATCCTCACCCCGGCCCACCAATTCCCCACCGGCGTCGCCCTCGCGCCCGAGCGCCGCCAAGCCCTGGTCGCATGGGCCGATGAACACGATGCGATGATCATCGAGGATGATTACGACGCCGAGTTCAGGTACGACCGGGAACCGGTGGGCGCGCTTCAGGGACTCGCCGCAAACCGTGTAGCGCTACTGGGCACGGTCAGCAAATCGATCGCTCCGGCCCTCCGAATCGGCTGGGTCGTCTGCCCGCCCGCGCTGATCGAGACCATGGCTCAGGAGAAGGCCCTGATGGATCGCGGCTCGCCCGCGATCGAGCAGCTGGCCCTCGCGGCTTTGATCCGGTCCGGGCGCTACGACCGGCATCTGCGTCACATGCGGTCGATCTACGCTCGACGGCGGGACACGCTCGTCGCCACGCTGAAAGCGCTGGCCCCCGACGTCGAGCTTCATGGCCTCGCGGCTGGGTTCCATGCGGTCGCCGGGCTGCCGGCGCGCTGCAATGAGCCAGCAGTCGTCGAAGGTGCCCGCGAGCGCTCGGTCGGCGTGTACGGCATGAGCAGGTACCGCGCAAGCGGCAACCCGCGCCCACCCGAGCTCGTTCTCGGCTTCGGCAACCTGAGTGAGCCGGCTATCGAGCGTGGCATCGCAGCGATCGGGGATCTGCTGCAGGCCTGACCGAGTCTGAGGCGCTGTCGCACCTCTTCATTTTGTGATTCGAGCTTCGGGCGGGTCAAGCGAACTGCCCAACCCTGCGCCTAAACCGGTCCACTGCATTGCCGGCGAATTGGCTCTTATCGCCGAGCCGCCTTGCCCCTACTTTCGGTCGGGCAGCGCCCCCGAACCTAAAGGAGACATCTTGCACACCACCCCCATCCCTGAACGAACCGAGCGCTCGCCCGCCACCACGCCCTCCCGCCTTGACCCCACCGGACCGTCCTGATGGCTGTCGTGTTGAGTCTCATCGCCGCCGCGGCCTATGGCACCTCGGACTTCGCCGCCGGACTGGCCAGCCGACGGTTCGCACCAACAGTGGTGACCGGTGCGGTGGAAGCCCTCACGCTGGTCACGGCGGTGATCGCGGTGGTCCTGTTCCCCGGCGACAGCCCGAGCGCCACGGCGCTCGCCTGGGGGGCCGCCAGCGGGCTCGGCACCGCGCTGGGGACGCTGTCTCTCTACCACGGGCTGTCAGTCGGCCGCATGAGTGTCGTCGCCACCCTCGCCGCGGTGCTGACTGCCGTCATCCCGGCCGTCGTCGGCCTGTGTCTCGGGGATCATCTGACGCTCGGGGCGGAAGCGGGCATCGCGATCGCGATCCCCGCCATCGGATCGATCTCCTGGCAACCTGAAGCTGGGGCTCCCAAAGCCGACCGTGCCGGACTGCTCTATGGAGGGCTCGCCGGACTGGGATTCGCGGTGCTCTTCATCGCGCTGGCTCGCGCCGGCACCCACGCGGGCGCATGGCCGCTCATCCCCGGCCAGCTCATCGCCCTGCTCATCATCGCGCCGTTCGCTTATCGCGGCCTGACCGCCTCGGCAAATCCGCCGCGGTCAGCGCTCGCGCTCACGCTGGGCGCCGGCGTGCTCAGCGGAATCGCGAACCTGCTGTTCCTGGCGGCCACCGGCCGAGGAGAGCTCGCCGTCGTCGCTGTCCTCACCTCGCTGTACCCCGCAGCGACCGTCGTGCTCGCCCGAGCCTTCCGGGCCGAGCACTGGACCCGCATCCAGGCCGCCGGACTGCTCACCTCAGCCGCAGCGATCATCCTGGTCGGCGCCGGCTGATCTCGACACGCCGGTATCCACCGCCACGCTCACAGGCGATGACAGCGGTCGAGCTCTGGCAACGATCGGCGCGGGTCGGGATCTCACAACTCGGCAGAGGCGATCTCGGCCCCGTCGGCCAGCGACTTCAGCTTCAGCCACGCGACGCCCGGATCGACGAGCGAGAAGCGGATAAAGGTGTCAAAGCCGCAGTCGGTGCCAGCCAGCAACCGGTCCTTGCCGATGATCCTCCCGAGAGTCACCAAGCGGTCTGCCACCACGCGAGGATGCTCCACGAAGTTGGACTTGACGTCGATCACGCCCAGGATGACCGATTTGTCCTCGGGCAGGTCGACCTCGTCAAACACCCGCCACTCGTGAGCGTGGCGAGGGTTGGCCCCCTCGACGTAGATCGTCCCCGCCTCGACGCGGAGGACCTCGCCGATGATCTCCGCCAGCGGGACGTCCTTGTGGTGCGGGCCGCCGTAGTTGCCCCAGCACACATGCAGCCGCACCTGTTCGGGGGGTATGCCATCAAGCGCGGCGTTGAGAGCATCCACGGCCAGTGGCAGGTGCCGATGCCAATCTCCGACACTGCTGCCCACCGATCGACAGTGGGCCGCCATCGCCATGTCCGGAGAATCGATCTGCAGGTTGAAGCCGGCATCGGCGATCGCCCTGTACTCGTAGGACAGCGCGTCGGCGACCGCGGCGAGGTATTTCTCGTGCGAGCCGTAGAACTGGTCCGGATAATTGAACGCGATCTGGCCGGGACTGATGGCACCGATGAACGCGGTCGAGGGATCGCTGCCGTCCAGTGCTCCCTTCAGCCGATCCACATCCCGATGAACGGCGCCCTTGTCGGCCAGCTCGGCCGGGCCGACGCAGTTGGAGAACACCAGATGGGCCATCGCCGGGGTGTTGAACAGGCGCATCGCCAGCTCGGGAAAATCCGCCACGTCGTCAGCCTGAAACTCAGAACGGCCCTCGAAGCCCGAGAAGCGCTCGTTTACATACGTGCTGAATCCGGTCTTGCTCATCTCCCCGTCGCTGATGATGTCGATGCCGGCCTCCCGCTGCTTGGCCACCACCTCCGCCACGGCGGCATCGATACGCGCCTCCAGCTCGGCGTCGTCGTCCTGCTCGCCCTCCATCCGCGCCCAGACCATGTCGGCGAGGTCGTCGGGCCGTGGCAGGCTCCCCGCGTGCGTAGTCATGATCCGATCACTTCCGCGTGCCATCTCCTCCACCTCCCGTTCGGGATTGTCCAGCCGCTGGTGCGCGACGGTCGGGCCAGCGCTGTGCAACAGCCGTGCCCGGTTCTTCTATCAGAGACCCATAGACCCCGTCCAGCGGTCGGCCCGCGGCCTCTTGCGACCTGCTCGGCGTCACCGGTCCTAAGAAACCGCGAGCGTGACCGCCAGAACGAACCTTCCTCCAATCAGCCCAGCGCGGCGGAGGTGGTGGGGACGTAGCTGCGCGCAGTGACGTACTCGTTGCCGAACGCGGCGAGCGAAATGATGTGTACCGAGCTGGCTGAGTTTGGCGACTCGATGATGAGTCCGTCGGCGACGTACATGGCGACGTGGGTGATGGCCCGTGATGGCGGCTCGGTGGCGAAGAACACCAGGTCACCGGGCTGCAGCGCCCGCCGAGCCACGGGCCGGCCAACTCGGGCTTGGAGCGCCGCGGTACGGGGCAGCAAGATGCCGAAGGCGTCATAGACGGTGTAGGTCAGCCCCGAGCAATCAAATCCAAAGGCAGACGTGCCGGCATAGAGGTAGCGCACCCCGAGAAACAGCTCGGCCGCGGACACGAGCTCGCGACCGGTGGGAGACGGCGGTGAGGCCCCCGCTGGTCGGACAACGACCGCCGAGCGAGCGACCAGCGCGGTGGCGCCGGCCGGTGTCTGTACGACGGTCCAAGCCCCATTCTGACCCACCGCCGGGAGCCTGGTGTTGTAGCTGAGAAGCAGGAGGCGACGTCCCGGCGCCCCCGCCTTGGTGCGCTGGCGCAACCAGGCGCTGGGCTTGACAACGAGAGCAGTCGAAGTCGAGGAGGGGGTGGATGTGACCGAGCCAGCGGTGGTCGAACCCGGAGCCGGAGCGACCGGCTCCTTGACGAGCTGGCGCGCAGGTAGCCATCCGGGATAGCTCAGATGGTTCGGAGTCGGCTGCCCGGTCAACGAGACCTTGTCCCACGCGCCTCGCGTCGCCCGCACCACCACCTGCTGCCCGTACAGAGCCTGAGTCACCAACCGGCCATCAAGCCATAGCCGCTGTGCGGTGCCCATCGCATTCAGCCAGGTGCCAAGGCGGACCGGGTTCGCCTCAGACGGCCGATCAAGCGGTCGGGTCCGGGCCGGTTTCATCCACAAGGTGGCCACGGAGACATCCACCAAGGCCAGCCGCTGGTCAGCGACCGGCGCCGTCGACTCGTGCGACACGGTCGCTGATGTGGAGGCACTCGCCGGAACAGATCCGAGGCCGGCCAACAGCCCCACGCCCAGGACAAGACCCACCGCCGCTCGCCTGACCCCCGAGCGGAGGCGGCGAAACCTCGCCGGGTCCGACCCCCTGCCAGTCAGCCTGACCGCCTCGCCCGCGAACGCGACGCGCGGGGAGTCGAAGCTCCGCAGACCTGGGCTCGCCACGGCTAAGTTCTAGCGGAACGAGCTCACGACGGGTGCAGCTCCGGGAGGAGGGCTCACCGCCCGCGCGCTGAGGGCCCCGACCCTCGACTGCACCGGGAAACCGGAACATATGGCCGGGAACGGTGCAGACGACCGCCCGGGCTCTCTCCGGCGTGCGCCGCCGCCGCCGACCGTGTAGCGGATGACCTGCGTGCCCGGCTCAGCGTACGGAGCGTGCCTCGGAGCGGGTCTCCTGGCCGGTGAGCCCGAGATGTCCGACCGGTCAATTGAGGACCCGAGAGAAGACCTCCAAGCCGGGTCGGATAGACCAGTCAACCACGCTCGGCGGGACGTTCCCTAACATCTGATCGCGTGGACACCGACCAATTGCAGACGCTGCAGGCGCCGCTGAAAGAGCGGTATCGATCTGAGCCGGGAGCGGCGCAGGTCACGCTGTCGGCGTCAGGCACGCTCGGCGACGGCGTGTCTTGCTCGGTCCAGACCGGGCGTGCTCTCGCTGAGGCGGGGCTTCACCCGGCGACCGGTGGCGACGGTTCGTTGCTGTGCTCGGGCGACATGCTGCTCGAGGCACTCGTGGCTTGCGCGGGCGTCACTCTGCGCGCTGTCGCGACCTCACTTGAGATTCCGGTGAGATCGGGGCGTGTGCAGGCGGAGGGAGACCTGGATTTTCGCGGGACCCTCGGCGTCGATCGGGACGCCCCGGTCGGGTTCAGCGCGATCCGCCTTTCGTTCGAGCTGGACACCGACGCTGCCCCGGACCAGCTCGACACGCTCCAACGGCTTACCGAGCGCTATTGCGTCGTCTACCAGACGCTCGCCCGAGGGCCGCACGTGTCGGTGACGCTGGACGCCGGTCGGGACACCGCACCGTCACCCGAGAGGTGAGATCGCTCCCACCCCTCAGTCGGCGACGCCCAATCCCCAGCCACCGTCGATCACGATCTCCTGACCGGTGATGTATTCCGAGGCCGGGGACGCCAGAAACAGGGCAAGCGCCTTGATGTCATCCGGTTGACCGACGCGATGCATGGGAATCTCCTTGGCGAGCGCCGCCTGCATGTCGGGGTTGTGGGCGTGGCCGCCGCCGATGTTGGTCACGAAGAATCCTGGGGCGATCGCGTTGGCGGTAATGCCGTACGCGGCCAACTCGAGCGCGATCGAGTGCATGAAATGCCTGGCGCCGGCCTTCGCCGCCATGTAGGCAGACCCGATCGCGGGTTCGACGCGGGTCGCGGCCAGCGATGTCGTGACGATGATCCTCCCGAAGCCACGGGGACGCATGTGGCGAGCCGCGGCGCGCGCCGTCGCGAAGATCCCGTTGAGGTTGATGTCGATCACGCGGTTCCAGCGCTCGTCGGTATACAGCTCGAGCCCGCCCCTCTGCACTCGCGGACGCCCGCCGCCGGCCCAGGCACCGACGAACCCGACGCCCGGATCGATGCCGGCGTTCGCAAACGCGACGTCCAGTCGACCGTAGTGCTCCGCCGCTTCGTCGATGGCTCGATCGAGGGCGACATGGTCGGTGACGTCCGCGCTCACGCCCCGCACGTCGAGCTCGTCACCTCGAAGCCGTGACGCCTGCGCAGCGACCGCGTCACCATCGACGTCGATCAGCGTGACCCGCGCGCGGTGCGCCGCGAGCACCTCTCCATAGGCGAGCCCCAAGCCACTGGCACCGCCGGTGACGATTACGCCGAACCCGGCCACGTCGAACCGCGAGGAAACGTTCACTCCAACTGCTCCTGTGATCTCGTTGGCGGGGCGAGCCTATCGCGCAGGGCCCGCATCGCTCCGGCGGGCGCTCCGACGTCGGTCGAGTCACCGCCGCCGGCGCTTGAAGCCTGGCAATAGAATGCGCCCTTCGATGGCCATCTCTCAAGTCCAAGCCCGCACGATCATCGACGCCGCGCAGGCCCACGCCCAGACCCTGGGGATCAAGGTGACGGTTGCCGTCGTCGACGAGGGCGGGCTGGTGAAGGCCGTGGACCGCATGGACGGCGCTCCGCCGCTCAGCCCGCAGATCGCCGAGGCCAAGGCGCAGGGAGCTGCTGTCTGGCACCGCGACGGACACGTGCTGGCAGAGGTGGCGCAGGAGCGCCCCGGTTTCGTCGCCGCGGTGAGCCAGATGACTCGGCTTCCCCTGATCGCCGGCGCCGGCTCAATCGTGATCAGGCACGGCGACGGGAGCGTAGTCGGCGCCGTCGGCGTCAGCGGCGGAAAGCCCGAAGACGACCGCGCGTGCTGCGAGGCCGGGATCGCAGCCCTCAACGACTGAGGAGTCGCGTACCCGTAACCCAGCGGTATGCCCGACATCGGGTGACCGGTTCAGCTACACGGCGGGATCAAGGATCTCGGCGCGCAAGCGCCGTCAACCCCGGCGGCGGCTATCAGCTCCAGCGATCCCAGTGGATGACCGCGTCCGGCTCCGGTCGCCGGGCGGGGCGGAAGTCCGCGCCGATGGTGTGGGCGACCGGCGTGAGGCAGAACTGCTGGACCTTGTCATAGGGGATGCCGAGGATCTCGGCCACATCGCGCTCACGGCTGAGGTGCATGCTTGTCCAGGCGGTGCCCAGGTGCCGAGCGCGAGCCGCGAGCATGAACGACCACATCGCCGGCAGTCCTGCGCCGGCGAAGCCCATGGCAGCGGCGGAGGGAACGGGCTCCGGGAGACGCCCGTCGATGCAACCGATGACCAGGACGGGGGCGTCGCCCATCCGCTCCCCGAGCAGGTCCGCCGAGCGTGCCGAGCGCGCCTGAACCACCGGGTCATCTCCCGACAGCGCGTTGCCGATGTAGCCGGGCGACTGCCGATAGTGCGCGTAGCACTCCGCATAGACCTTGCCGATTGCCGCGCGCAGCTTCGGGTCGGTGACGACCACGAAGCGGACGAGCGTCCGGTTGCTCCCGGCGGGCGCCTGCAGCGCGATCGCGACGCACTCACGCAGCAGGCCGGGATCGACCGGTCGCTCGAAATCCAGCCGTCGCCGCACGGCGCGAGTGGTGGTCAGCACCTCCTCGGCGGACATCTGATCGCTCATCGGCACATCAGGGTCGCAGATCCATGGCCGCGAGCACGATCGCTCGCGCAATACCGAGTCAGGTCAGCCCTCGGCGAGAGCAAGCTCGGCGAGTCGCTGGATGCCTGCGCGGGACCGGGCGACCGCGAGGAATCGCTTGGCGTGGCAGAAGAGTGCGTCCTCGACGCCGGTGACCGCGACCAGGTCCGCGCCCTCCAGCCCGCCCCATGTGGCCGGTAGGTCGCGCCGGTTCTCAAACGAGCCGAGCTCGCGCGGCACCGCTTCGAGCCCGAAGCCCTGGCGCTTGGGGTAGATCACGAACAGCGCATCGGGGGCCTCGGGCACGAGCACCTGCTTCCAGGGGACGTTGACCGGCAGCTCGACGACACGTGGGTCCGTGGCCGCGGTGATCGCCTCGCGCACGATGCGCTGAGAGCGGCGACCGGAGGCGGCGGACGCAACCTCCCGCGCCAGGATGCCCCGGGCCATCGCGACGGCCGCGTCAAAGCGCTCGCGTTCCTCTTCGGGGGTGAGGGCTTCATCCCAGCGCGCGTTGAAGCCGCCGACGATGCCGTTGACGGTCATCGGGCGCGCACCGTCGACCAGGGACTGCGTCAGCTGCTGCCCGGTGTCGTTGGCGTCCACGGTCTGCACGAGCGTTTCGTCGACGGCGGCGGCGACCTCCTGGTCGCCATCGCAGACCCGGGTGCCGACCTCGCGCCAAACCAGACCGAACGAGGCGTAGCGCACGCCGTTGGGCCGCACGGCGTCGAAGTCCCGCTGATGGTGGTCGAAGTCCCCGGTTGAGGCGTCGTCGCGAAAGCCGACGTCGACGCGCAGGTCGGCCCGGGCCAGACCATCGGGGTCGCGCGTCCGCACGACCTCTACGGGCTCGCCGAGCAGACCGAGCGCGGCGATCGCGAACACCTCGTCCGCGTGAAAGGAGCCATCGTGGGTCGCGATCAGCATGCCGGAGGACTGTAGAGCGACCCGCCCCGGCTTAGCTGGGTCGCGGAACTGGAGCCGGGTCGCGTAACCGGAGCCCGCCACCGCCGGATGGGCGGTCCCACAGGGCCCGAGGGCGGGGTCAGGCGCAGAACCGGAGGATCTCGGCGCGGAACCGCTCGGGTGCTTCGGCTCCGATGAAGTGACCGGAGTCGGGAACCATCACGAGCTCGGCGCCCGGGACAGCGTCGGCGATCAGCCGGCCCTGAACTGGGCCGCAGATCAGGTCGAGGGCGCCGACCATGACCAGCGTCGGACTCCCGATCTCTGTCAGCAGGGGGCGGATGTCGATTCTCTGATAGAGACCGGATTCCCACGCCTTGACCGCGGCCAGATCGGTCCGCATGTCTCGCCGCCACTCCTTGATCAGCGAGCGGACGCCCGGGCGGTCGGGGTCCGCGGTGTAGAGCGGCAGCACCTCGGCCATCATCGCGTCGACCTCGCGGGAGTCCTCGGCCGCGAGCACCCGGTCGGTCCACTCGTCCCACGTCTTGCGGGCCGCCGGGTACCACGGCTGGTGCGAATGCCGGGCCAGGAACGCCTGCATCTCGGCGGCAGCTTCGTCGTCCTCGATCTCGGCGCCGATCGCGCGTGCGGCCACCGAGATACAGCGGGCCGTGGACTCCGGGTACAGCGAGGCGTAGGTCAGCGCGACGATCCCGCCAAAGGAGATGCCCATGATCGTCGCCGAGCCGACGCCCAGCGCCTGGCGGACCTGTTCGTAGAAGCGGGCGTGGCCGATGTGGTCATAGAGCGACGGATCGCCGGGCGGGGTCGAGCCTCCTGAGCCCGGCGGATCGATCAGGTGGACCGCGAAATCGCCGGCGAGCAGCTCGGCGTCGTCGCGCAGCAGCGAGGCGCTGAATCCCGGACCGCCCTGGAAGTAGAGCAGCGGCTTGCCCTCTCCGATGACCTCGAACGCCGCGCGACGTCCTTCGCCGAGATCGACGCTGTCGCTCAATGCCGGCATCCACGACGAACTCTAGGCCAGCCGGCTGACCGAGCGCTAGGGTCGGGATATGGCGACGATGCTGCACGGGTAGGCGTGATCTATGCCCACGTCCTCTGACGATCTGGACCTCGACGCCGTCCGTGTGGAGCTGGAGGCGCGACGAGACCGCGCTCGCGAGCGCTTGGCGGCGCTCGCCAAGCGTCCCGAGCGCGGCAGCGCGGTCGGGTTCGGCAAGCGGATCGGCGATGGCACCTCGGAGGCCGTGAGCCGGCTGACCGACATCGGTGTCGGTGATTCCCTGGAGCGCGGGCTTGGTCGCACCGAGCGGGCACTGGCGAAGCTCGACGAGGGAAGCTACGGCGTGTGTGACGCCTGCGGCCGACCGATCGCGCGCGGCCGGCTGAAGGCAATGCCCGACGGCGTCCTGTGCCTGGAGTGCGCGGCATCCGAGCGTCGCCGCCCGCCGCGGCGGCGCTGAAGAAGCGGTGGGAAAGCCTGAAACGCCTCACGGGCCGGCCGTGCTCAGCTGCCCGGCGAGCACGTAGGTCTTGCTGGGGCGCCCCGGCCCAGCCGGGGCGATCGAGACTTGGGCGCGCCCGATCGTCACCAGGTACTCGAGGTACCGGCGCGCGGTGACTCGCGAGACACCGGTGAGCTGGGCCACCTCGGCCGCCGTGGCCGGCCCGTCCAAGGACCGGAACGTGCGCTGAATCTCGAGCAGGCGATCCTCGGAGAGATCGCGCGGGAGCCAGCGGTGCGAGTTGGGGCCATCCGAGCAGATCTCGTCGACCTCGACCTGCTCGAGCCGGCTCGGGCTCAGCATCGCCATGCGGCGCCTGAACAGAGCCAGGGACTGGCGCAGCCGCTCCTGGTCGAATGGCTTGACGAGATAGTCGACCACGCCGAGGTGCACGGTGGCACGTACCACCTGGGCGGCGGTGGCGGCGGTGACCACGATCGCCTCGGCGGTCCCGCCGCCGGCCCGCAGGCGGCGCAGCAACCCGATCCCGCTCTCGTCGGGCAGTCCGAGGTCGAGCAGAAGCAGATCGGGTCTCAGGGCGCTGATCATCTGGTCGGCCTGAGCGGCTGTCCCCGCGACGCCGACCACCGAGAAACCGGCCACCCGCGAGACGAACCGGCAGTGCAAGCCCGCCACCATACGGTCGTCCTCGACCACCATGACCCGCCATTCGGTCATGCCGGAACGCTCACGCGAAACGTGGTGGTGCGATCACCGGGGATCGCCTCGACCGCGCCCAGGGCGGCGCGTGCGGCATCGGCCACGAGCGATAGGCCAAGGCCCGCGTGGTCGCGCTTGACGCTGACCCCGCTGTCGAAGATCGGCACGTGGCCGCCCTCGGGCAGGCCCTCCCCATGATCGGTGACCTCGATCAGGAGTGCCCCGCCTCGATCGTCGACCCGGAGGATGACCTCGCGCCGGTCGCTGGACATGTTGGCGACGGCGTCGAACGCGTTGTCGAGCAGGTTTCCGATGATCGTCACCAGCTGGGTCTCGCTCAGCGCCGCGGGCAGGGATGTCAGGGAGCTGTCGGGCGCGAGGGTCAGGGCGATGTCCCGCTGACCGGCCACCACCGCCTCGGCCAGCACCAGCCCGGCCACGGTGGGCACGTGGATGCGAGCGTCCAGGGCCTCGCGAATCGTCGTGTGCGAGCTCTCGAGCACGTCGAGAAAGGCCTTGGCCTCGTCGATCTCGCCCAGGGCCAGCAGCCCGCCGATCGCGTGCAGGCGGTTGGCGTGCTCGTGGGTCTGCTCGCGCAGCACGCGCACCACCCGCCGCAGGGCGACCAGCTGCTGGTTGCGCTGGTCCAGCAGCTGAGCCGTCTCCACCGCGCCCGCGGCGTGCTCGGCGAAGAAGGCCAGGACCCCCACCTGCTCCTCGGTCCACGGGCCCGATTCGGTCCGATAGACGTTGAGCGTTCCCACGATCGCGCCCGACGCGACCAGCGGCAGGGAGACGATCGCACGGTATCGCTCCTCACGCGCGATGTCGCGCCACGCCCAGGTGGCCAGGCGCGAGTCGCGGGCCAGATCCTCGATCACGACGGGTGCGCCGGTCTCATAGGCCACCCCGGATGGTCCCTCGCCGGGCAGAAGTTTGGCCTCTCCGGTGGAGAGCAGCAGCCGGTAGGAGTCGCTGAGGCCGAAGCTGCCGGCCAGCCTGAAGCGATGCTCACGTCCCTCGATCAGGATGATGCTCGAGCGATCGGCGCCTGGGACCACCCCGGCCGCCTCGGAGGCGATCCGATCCAGCACCTCGGGGAGCGGGCCGCCCTGGGCGACCGCACGGCTCACGGTGAGCATGGCTCGCAGCTCCGGCCGTGACCGGAAACCGTCAGGGAGCGCGGTGTCGTGAGCTGTGGGCGTGCGAACTCTCCTCGTATCCGGCTACGGCAGCTTGGCTCATGGTGCCAGAGCGGCTTCGCCCAACCCGTCCCTGAGCCACGGGGAAGGTTTTGGTCGAGCTCGGTGTGCACAAATCCCCAGGACGGTGGTCCGAAACATACTCTGGCCGCAAGGCCAGCCGAGAGGACAGGAGCTCCACATGCCGACGAAGGTCGTAGACACGATTCTGCCCACCACAATGATCGGCTCCTATCCGAAGCCGCGCTGGTACACGCGGTACAACCTGGCCGGGGCTGACCTGCTGGAGTGGTGGAAGCTCGAGGAGAACTGGCACGCCTGGTGGGACGCCACCACCGCGTGCATCAAGGACCAGGAGCTGGCCGGCCTGGACATCGTCACCGACGGCCAGATGCACTTCGACGACTACGGCGGCGGCATCGGCTCGTTCGTCTGGTACTGGTATGAGCGGCTCGGCGGCTTCACGAAGGCCAAGCTGCCCAACCCGCTGGCCCGGGCGATGGAGGCAGGCGAGGATGCCGATTTGAGCCAGGTCGCGTGGATGCACAATTGGGGTGGCACCGCCGTCACGGGCGAGGTCTCCCAGGGCATTCCCGGCCGCTTGGGCGAGATGTACGAGGCCGCCGTCCAGCTCACCGACCGCCCGCTGAAGGTCTCGGTGGGCGCCGGGCCTCCGAACCTGACCTTCCACGTCGATTACAACGCGCCCGGATCCCGGTACACCTCGGCGCGGGCGCTGGCCGAGGACCTCGTGCCGATCTTCAACGCCGACCTCAAGGACCTGGTCGCGCGGGGCGCGAAGTTCATCCAGATCGAGGACCTGGGGGCCTGGCGGCTGGACTTCGAGCCCGACAGCGAGTGGGTCATCGACGTGCTCAATGCCTGGATCGACGGCGTCGACGCCAAGATCGCGTGGCATTGCTGCCTGGGCACGGGCTACGGCAACACCTTCCGCTCGGTCGAGGACGCATTGCCACGGGTGCTGGAGCGATGGCTGGCCGTCAACTGCGAGCAGTTCGCGCTCGATTTCACCCTGCGGGACATGGCCGACGTCAAGGCCCTCGAGGTGGTGCCCAAGGACCGCGAGGTGCAGGTGGGGGTGATCGACGTGCGCACGCTCTACATCGAGTCCGACGACGAGATCGTCGAGCGCATCCACAAGGTGCTGGAGCACATCGCGCCCGAGCAGGTGTACCTGTCGACCGACTGCGGGCTCAAGGCCCTCCCCCGCTTCTGCGCGTTTGAGAAGCTCCGGGCGCTCCAGCGCGCCGCCGAGCGGGTTCGGGCGGAGATCGGGTCGAGCTCGCAGTCACAGCTCGCCGTCGCCTAGGATCACGCCGATGGCCGAGTACCTCAAGCAGACGCCGATGTACAGCCGCGAGGTGTCTGACGCCGTCAGGGCCACCGTGTCGGAGATGCTCGAGCGAATCGACCGCGAGGGCGAGGCCGCGATCCGCCATTACTCGCGGGAGCTCGACGGCTGGGATCCCGAGTCCTTCGTGGTCGACGGGTCCGAGATCGAGGCGGCCGAACAGGCGCTGACTCCGGAGCTGCGCGACCACATCGAGTTCGCCCAGCATCAGGTCCGGTCCTTTGCCCAGGCGCAGCGCGGCTCGCTGACCGACCTCGAGATCCAGACCCGACCCGGGGTGACCCTCGGACATCGCCACATCCCCGTATCGGCGGTCGGCTCGTACGTGCCCGGGGGCCGCTATCCGATGCTCGCGTCGGCGTTCATGACGGTCATCGTTCCCAAGGTGGCCGGCGTGACGCGAGTGGTGGCGGTCGCCCCGCCCCGTGAGGGCGCGGGCGTGCACCCGGCGATGCTGCACGCGATGGCGACCAGCGGCGCCGATCAGATCCTCTGTCTGGGGGTCGTGCAGGCCCTGGCCGCGCTGGCCTTCGGAATCGAGGATGTGACGCCTGCGGACATGATCGTGGGGGCGGGCAACGCGTACGTCGCCGAGGCCAAGCGTCAGCTGTTCGGGCGGGTGGGCATCGATCTGCTGGCCGGACCGACCGAGATCCTGGTGATCGCCGATGAGCACGCCGAGCCCGAGCTCGTGGCCGCCGACCTGCTCGGCCAGGCCGAGCACGGGCCGACCTCGCCGGCGATCCTGATCACCACGTCGCGTGCCCTCGGCGAGTCGGTGATTGCCGCCGTCGACCGGCTGCTGGAGACGTGGCCGACCGCGGCGGTCGCCGGTCAGGCGTGGCGCGAGCACGGCTCGGTGGCGGTGGTTGGCGATGACGCCGAGGCGATCGCGCTTGCCGACGAGTATGCCCCCGAGCACCTGGAGGTCCAGGTGCAGCCCGCTCGGCTCGATGTCTACCTGGACGGGCTGAGCAACTACGGCTCGCTGTTCCTCGGCGAGGAGGCCACCGTCGTCTACGGCGACAAGGCGGTCGGCACCAACCATGTGCTGCCCACGATGGGCGCCGCGCGCTACACGGGCGGACTGTGGGTCGGCAAGTTCCTCAAGACCTGCACCTACCAGCGACTCACCGCCGAGGGCACCCGCGCCATCGCGCCCGCGGCGGCGGCGATCTCCGATGCCGAGCAGTTCGCGGGCCACGCGATCACCGCGCGGATGCGCTTGGAGCGCGCCGGCTGAGCAGCTCAGGCCCGGTAGGGGGCGAGAAAGGCGGCCAGGGCGGCCAGCATGGCCTCGGGCGCCTCCTCGGCCGGGTAGTGGCCGCAATCGGGCACAACGACGCTCTGCACATCTTCGGCGGCCCGTCTCATCGTCTGCTCGACCAGCTCGCCTGCACCCTGAGCTCCGGCGATGGTCAGCACGGGAAGCGCCAGCCGGTGCCGGCTGCGCCGCCCGTTCTGCTCCATCGTCGCATCGAGCGCGCGGTAGAACTCAAAGCTGGCGCGCAACGCCTCCGGACTGGCCGCGATCGCGTCGACGTAGACCTGGACGGCATGCGCCGGCAGCGCCGTGGGGGTGGCGGCCTTGGAGGCGAATTGATGGCCGAAGAACACGTCCTCTCGCCCCTGGACCAGGCGCTCGTTGAGATCCGCAAGCCGGTTGAAGGCGAAGTGCCAGAGCCGAGTGTTGACCTCTGGGCTTCCAAGCAGCGGAGGTGAGGCTGACAAGCCCGGGATCATCGCCTCGGCGACGACCAGGCGATCCAGCCGCTCGGGATGGTCGGCGGCCAGCGCGTAGCCGGTCCACATGCCGATGTCGTGGCCGACCATCGCGAATCGCTCGTGCCCGAGCGCGGCCATCAGCGCCACCATGTCGCTCGCCAGCGTCCCCGTGTCGTATCCGCCGAGCGGCTTGGCGGAGAGGCCCACTCCGCGGGGATCGACGACGACCACCGCGAAATCCCGGGCGAGCGCGGGCATCAGCAGACGCCACGCGTACCACGTCTGCGGCCAGCCTCCGAGAAGCAGCAGAGGCGGTCCGGCGCCCCCGGTGACGGCATGCAGTTGCAGCTCGCCGGCTTGGACGTACCGGCTGGTGAACGCCTCGGCGAATCCCGCCCCCAGCTGGGGCGCGCCGGCGACGGAGCCGGCGCCCACGGGCGGGCCGGCGACGCCGCTCACGTGACCGGTCGGCTGTCGCGCAGCTCCCGGCGCAGGATCTTGCCCGTCGGTGTCTCCTTGCGGCGATCGACCAGGTACAGCCACCCCTCCTCGTCGATCACCCCGACGTCGCCCGTGAGCAGCTCGCCATCCCGGATCGCCGCCGCGCTCTCCTCGGGTCGCTGCCAGTAGCCGGGAACTACCTGGGGCCCGCTGACCGCGACCTCGCCGACCTCGCCCGCTTCGAGGGTCTCGCCGTCCTCGCCGACGATCCGGGCGCGGGTGAGCGGGGCGGCCGGACCGACCGACAGGGCGCCGGTCTCCGGGTCGAGGGGAGGGTCGATGTCGGGCGGGCAGATGTGACACGGCCCGGTGGTCTCGGTCAGCCCGTAGACCGGGCGGATCGTCAATCCGATGCGCGCTCGCAGGAACTCCACGACCGCCGGGGGTACCGGAGCGCCACCGCTGTAGGGCCGGCGGAGCGACGAGAGGTCGTGCGCCGATGCCGCGTCGTGGTTGGCGAGGGCGATGTATGCGGTGATCGCCGCCACCGTGACCGTGGCCCGGTGGCGCTCGATCAGACCGGCGACCACCGTCGGATCGAAGCGATGGGCGAGGACGATCGGCGCTCCGGAGGCGAGCGACAGACCTATGTGCGCCGTCAGCCCGGTGACGTGAAACAGCGGCGAGATGCCGAGGATCGCATCCGCGCGGCCGATCCCGAGCCACTCGCGGTACAGGCGCGAGACGAAGGCGATGTTGGCGTGTGTGTTCATCGCCCCCTTGGCGGGGCCGGTCGTGCCCGAGGTGTAGGTCAGCACCGCGACGTTCTCGGGCGCCGGGGCACATCGGTCATAGGCCGCTCCGGCGTGGCGCTCGGCCAGCGTCACCAGGTCGTGGACGCCCGCCGGCGTGAGATCGGACTCCGGCCGGGTGCAGTCCTCGCGCAGGTCGGTCGCGCCGGTGCCGATCAGCACGCGAACTCCGATCACGTGCTGCATCGCCTGGCGGGCGGTGTCCAGGATCTCGTTGAGCGCGATCACCGCCACCGGCTTGGAGTCCTCGAGCAGGTGGGCCAGCTCCCGCCGGCGGAGCATCGGGTTGCAGGCCACGATGATCGCCCCCAGCCGCCACGCGGCCAGCATCGCGATCAGGTACTGCGGGTCGTTCTGCATGTACAGAGCAACCCGATCTCCGCGCGTCACCCCCTGGTCCTGGAGCGCGACGGCCAGCCCGTCGGCGAGCAGATCGATGCGTCGCGCGCTGAGCGGGGTCTCGAACCAGTGCACCAGCGGGTCGTCGGCCAGCTCGGCGACCGTGCGGTCGAGCATCTGGAGAGGGGTCTCGTCTCCGGGCCGAAGTGCGATCTGCTGGGTCATCAGTACATTGCCGCACCGGCGGAGACGTTGAGATCCTCGCCGGTTATCCCCGCCGCCGCCGGGGAGGCCAGGAACACGGCCGCCGCGGCCACGTCCTCCGGTTCGGTCAGACGCGCCAATGGCGAGGCCCCGGTGAAGCGCGATCGGGATTCGTCGACCGAGATCTGCAGCGATTGGGCCTGCGCCTCGATCACCGACTCGATTCGGGCCCCACGCACCCCGCCGGGCGAGATCAGGTTGACCCGGATGCCGTGGGGGCCGGTCTCCCAGGCCAGCGTCCGGACCAGCCCGACGAGCGCCAGCTTGCTGCTCGTATAGGGCGTCCGGCCGTGCAGGGGCCGTTTGCCCGTCATCGACCCGATCACGATCACCGATCCGCGGCGGCGTTCGATCATCGACGGGAGCGCGGCGCGGCAGCACAGGAACACCCCCTCGAGGTTGACGCTCAGCGTCTCGCGCCACTCCTCGGGCTCGATCTCCCACAGGGGCGCCGTGGGCCCCGCGATCCCGCTGTTGCAGACCAGGACGTCGATGGCACCGAATTCGTCCACCGCCGCCTGCGTCATCCGCTGCACCTGCGCGGGATCGGTCACGTCGGTGGGGACCACGAGCGCGCGGCCCCCGCGCTGTAGGACAAGCTCGCGCGTCTCCTGAAGCGCCGGCGCGGTCCGGGCGGCCAGCACCAGCGACGCGCCGGTGTCGGCGAAGGCCAGCGCGATCTCGCGGCCGATTCCCCGGCCGGCGCCGGTGACGATGACCGTCGCGCGGGTCTGGCCGGCCTCAGCCATCGATCATGGCGAGCGCCCGCACCGGCGACCCATGGCCGCCCCGGATCCGCAGCGGAAAACCGTAGAACACGAACCGCCGGCCGAGCACCGCCTCCAGGTTGGTGAGGTTCTCGTAATGGGTCACGCGCTCGCGGCGAGAGTACATGTGAACCGGGTAATTACGGTCGATCGGGTTGTCCGGGCTCGGCGAATCGATGCCGAAGATCTTGGGGTGGTGGTCAGACAGCCAGTTCGCTGCGGACTCGTCCAGTCCCGGGTACTGGGACGTGTAGTCGGCGGTCCCGCCGACCCGCTCCGGGGTGCCGGTGCGCAGCAGCAGCACGTCGCCCGCCTGGAGCTTGACCGGAGATTCGGAGAGGGCGCGGTCGAGCCGCTCGGCGTCGATGTACTCGCGGGGCGCGACGTCGGAGACGTCCAGGCAGATGCCCGGTCCCCAGAACTGATCCAGCGCCATCTCGTCGATCCGCGGCGCGTCGTCGCTGGGGTCGAGGTGACTGATCGAATCCACGTGCGTCGGGCCGTGATCGCAGACCGTGATTCCTAGGCTCTGGTAGGAGAAGCCGCTCTCGAAGTTCGGGGCCGTCTGTTCGTGGGTGTGGTGCTGCCAGACCTTGGTCTCGAGATGGCCGGCGTACACCGGCATTCCCTCATAGATCTCCTGTGACAGATCGACGATGCGCGGCATACCACTCTCCCAAGACCGGTTTACGGACTCATAGCTTCAGTGCCCGGGACCCCAACGGCGCCTTTTGGTCACAGGCCCCGACCAAAAGTTTGCTGCGCCTGCCCCGGGCCGTTACCTTCAGGGCTCGGTTCCCGCCAAGGAGGAGAAGGGCTATGCAACGGTGCCGACGAGGGGTTGGGCTGCCGCTATGAAGCCGCCGCCGTTCACCTACCACCGTCCCACGACGACCGATGAGGCGCTCGCGATGCTCGCCGATGCCGGCGACTCCGACACCCGCATCCTGGCCGGCGGCCAGAGCCTGATTCCACTGATGAACTTTCGGGTCGCGCTCCCCGATGAGCTGATCGACATCAACTTCATCGACGAGCTCGACTACATTCGCGAGGACGAGGGCTGCTTGGCGGTGGGCGCGGCCGTCCGCCTCTCGACGGCCGAGCGCTCGGCTGACGTGGCCCGCCTCGCGCCGCTGGTCAGCGAGGGGCTTCGGTCAGTCGCCCATCCGCCGGTTCGCAACCGGGGCACGGTGGTCGGCAGCCTCGCGCACGCGGACCCGGCGGCCGAGCTTCCCGCTCTGCTGCTGGCGCTCGACGGCGAGGTCGTCCTGCGCAGCAGCGGCGGCGAGCGGCGAGTCGCGGCCGGTGACTTCTTCGAGCAACCGCTCGTGACGAGCATCGAACCCGGCGAGCTGGTCGTCGAAGCGCGCTTTCCGGTGAGCGACGGGCACTCCGGCCACGCGCTGGTGGAGTTCACCCGCCGTCACGCCGATTTCGCCGTGGCCGGCGGGGTGGTCGCGCTCCGGCCCGAGAACGGTGCGCCCCGGCAGGCCGCGATCGCGCTCTTCGGGATCGCCGGCACCGCGCTGCGCGCCGGCGCCGCCGAGGCGATGCTGGCCGACGACGAAGGCGCCGACGCCCGCGAGGTCGCCGACGCGGCGGTCGGCGAGATCAGGATCCTGGGTGACATCCACGGCGGTCCGGAATACCGACGACGAGTGGCGAGGGCCTGCGTGGAGCGCGCCCTCGTGCGCGCGAGGGGAGGCTTGCAGTGAACGTGCCCATCGAGATCACGGTCAACGGAGCTCTGCACAGAGAGGAGGTCGAGCCGCGCATGCTGCTGGTCGACTTCCTGCGCGAGCGCCTGAATCTGGCCAGCGTCCACATCGGCTGCGAGCACGGGGTCTGCGGCACGTGCACGGTCCAGATGGACGGCAAGTGCATCCGCTCCTGCATCACCTTCGCCCTCCAGGCCGACGGTGCCGAAGTGACCACAGCCGAAGCGTTGGCCGAGGGCGCCCAGCTACACCCGCTGCAGGACGCGTTCTGGGAGAAGCAGGCGCTGCAATGCGGCTACTGCACACCGGGAATGCTGATGGTCTGCGAAGAGCTGCTGCGCGACAACCCCCGCCCGACCGCTGAGGAGGTGCGCGAGCGCATCTCCAGCAACCTATGTCGGTGCACCGGCTATCAGTTCATCATCGAGGCGGTCATGCATGCCGCCGAGCAGCACGGCGAAGGACCGGCCGCGCAGATCGCCGAGGTGACCCGGTGAGCGTCGCCTCCCATCCCCCCACCCGGGAACTCGCCGACGAGCGCAAATGGGTCGGCAAGTCGATCCGGCGCCTCGAGGACCCGAAGTTCCTGCGGGGCCGCGGCAATTACATCGATGACCTGCGAGTGGAGGGGATGGTGCACGCGGCCCTGGTTCGCAGCCCCCACGCCCACGCGAAGATCGTCAGCGTCAACGTCGAAGAGGCTCGCCGCCTCCCCGGTGTGATCGCGGTGATCACGGGAGCCGAGGCACTCGAGCTCGCCGATCCCCTCCCGGACTTTGGGCCCGCGCCCGACAAGCACACGTGGCGCCTGCTGGCCGCCGAGAAGGTCCGCTACGTGGGCGAAGCCGTGGCCGCCGTGGTCGCGACCAGCCGTTACGTGGCCGAGGACGCCACCGATCTGGTGGAGGTGGAGTACGAGCAGCTTCCCGCGGTCGTCGACCCCGAGGAGGCCCTGAAGCCCGGCGCGCCGCTGATCCACGAGCCGCTTGAGTCGAACATCGCCTACGAGCGCGTGTTCACCTTCGGCGACGTCGACCGGGACTTCGCCGAGGCCGACCTGGTGGTCGCCGATCGCCTGCGCTGGAACCGCTCCGGCGGTCAGCCGCTGGAGACCGTGGGGGCGGTCGCGAGCTTTGACCATGGCACGGGGATGATGTCGATCCATACCAACTCGCTCAGCTTCACCAGCTATCTGTTCATGCTCGCGAACACCCTGAAGGTCGCCGACAACCGCCTCGACGTCGTGCCCCACCCGGCCGGTGGCAGCTTCGGATCAAAGCTGTGGGCGGTCAAGGTCGGCGCCATCGCCGGGATGCTCTCCAAGGCCACTGGAAGACCGGTCAAGTACGTCGAGGATCGCATCGACAACATGTCCAACTGCGATCACCACGGCTCGGACCGCATCTACGACGTCGAGCTGGCGGTTACCAAGGAGGGCTTGATGAAGAGCATCCGCATCAAGACGATCGACGACTACGGCGCCTACATGCAGTTCGGCGTCGGGCACCACGGCAACGCCCTGGCCCAGGTGACCGGCCCGTATCGGATCGCCAGCGTGCAGTACGACCTCAAGGCGGTGGTGACCAACAAGTGCCAACAGGGCGCCTACCGAGGGTTCGGGTCCGAGGTCAACAACTGGATGCTGGAGCGGATGGTCGACCTCGCCGCCCGGCGTCTCGACATGGACCCGGCGGAGATCCGGCGCAAGAACTTCATCGCCCCCGACCAGTTCCCCTACTTCATCCCGACCGGCAACGTCTACGACAGCGGCGACTACGAGCAGGTGCTCGACAAGGCACTGGGCCTGGCCGATTACGAGCACTGGCGGACCGAGCAGGAGCGTCTGCGCCAAGAGGGTCGCTACCTCGGGATCGGCATGGCCACCTGCCAGGAGCGCAGCGTGTTCAGCGCCACGGAGTTCTGGTTCTGGTTCGACGAGCCCGCCGCGCCGGTCACCTCAATGCCCGAGAGCGTGACCGTCCGCGTCGGACCCACCGGCGACATCACGGCCACGCTCTACTCGTGCGCCTTCTGGGGCAACAGCCCGGAGACGATGGTGGCCCAGCTGATCGGCGAGGAGTTCGACGTCGAACCGCACAGCGTCAGCGTGATCTACGCCGGGAGCCGCAACGGCCTCCCGGCCACCGGACCGGGCGGCAGCCGCCTGACGGTGATGCTGGCGGGCGCGGTGGAGGGAGCCTCGGCGCGCATCAAGGACAAGGCGCGACTGGTCGCCGAGCACATGCTGGAGGCCTCCGCGGAGGACCTCGAGTGGGTCGATGGCGGCATCCAGGTCAAGGGCTCCCCGGGGAGTCGCCTGTCACTGGCCGAGATCGCGATCCAGACCCACCTCTTCAAGCATCAGCTGCCCGACGAGATCGAGAGTGGGCTGGAGGCCAGCAAGGTCTATGACCACCCGTACACCACGATGCCCTCCGACGACCGCAAGAACCTCGGCGTCTTCTATCCGATCATGGGTCACGCCTGCCACATCCCGATCGTCGAGGTCGATCCCGAGACCGGCCACGTGCAGGTCATCAAGTACATCGCCGTTCACGACTGCGGCACGCTGGTCAATCCTCGCTCGCTCTCGGGCCACATCACCGGCGGAACCGTCCAGGGCATCGGGACCGCGCTCTTCGAGCAGTACATCTACGACGAGGAGGGGAACTTCGTCACCCAGAGCTACATGGATTACCTGATCCCGACCGCCATGGAGGCCCCCGAGTTCGTGATCGGTCACGTGGAGACCCCGTCGCCCTGGACCGTCCACGGCATCAAGGGCGGCGGCGAGGGCGGGCGCATGATGGCCCCGGCCGCGATCGCTTCGGCAGTCGAAGATGCGCTGTCGCCGCTGGGCGTGCGGGTCAGCGAGCTTCCGGCCAGGCCGGAGCGGATCGTGGCCCTGATCGAGGGGCGCTCCTAGGAGGTCGCCGCTTTCGCACTCGCGGCGCGCGCTCGTTGGGTCACGAGGACGCAGACGCCAACGATGAGCGCGGTGAAGAGGCTGATCGGGTCGAGCCGGTCGCCGAGTACGGGGACCGACCAGGCGATCGTAAGCAGGGGCTGGAGGAGCTGGAGCTGGCTGGCTTTCGCCACTCCCGCCTCAGCAAGGCCGCGGTACCAGGCAAAGAAGCCGACGAAGGTCGAGATCGTGCCGACATAGGCGAACCCGGCAATCGACGACGCGGTCGGGTGGATGGGCGAGCTCTCAAGCAGCGACCCGACGGTGAGCGGCACGGAGATGGGCGCGCCACGAGCAGGCCCCACGCGGTCACCTGCCAGCCGGGAATTGTCCGGGTGAGGCGGCCGCCCTCGGCGTAGCCCACCGCGGCCACGATCACCGAACCGAGCAGAAGCAGGTCGGCGGGATGTAGCGCACCGCCGCCACGCGACAACGCATAGCCGGTCACCGCGATCGTGCCGACGATGCTGGCCGCCCAGAACAGCGGTCCCGGTCGATCGCCGACTGAAACCACGGCCACGGTAGCGGTGGCCGCCGGGAGCAGCCCGACCACCACCGCCGCATGACTGGAGGTGGTGCGGTGCAGGGCGAGCGCCGAGAGAACTCCAAAGCCGATGCCGCAGCCCAGGCCAACCGCGATCAGGCCGGGCCAGTACTCGCGTCGGGGAAGTGGCGCGCGCAGCACGGTGAGACACACCGCCGCGATGGCCGCCGCGATCACCGAACGGCCGGCACCGACCAGCAGAGGCGCAAACGTCCGCTCCGCCAGAGTCGTGGCCGGGAACGTGAACGAGAACGCCAGCACGCCCAGCGCTGCCCAGCCGAGGCTTGGAAAGGCGATCGGTTTCGTCGTCAGACACCTCCTCGAGCCATGCTCGCCGACCCCCGAGCACCGGTCTGAGCCGGCGATGGCCGTACGAGCTCAGCGAGCCGAAGTAGGGTGTGCCGCATGGCGGAGATCGAGGGCGAGTTCGATGGCCGGTTCAGTGGAGTTGCGCAGTCGCTGGCGCGAAGTCTCGACGAGGGCGCCGACGTTGGGGCCTCGGTGGCGGTCGTGCTCGACGGTGAGCCGGTGTTTGACATCTGGGGGGGCTATCAGGATCTGGCCGGAGCCGAGCCGTGGCAGAGGGACACGATCGTCAACGTGTTCTCCACGACCAAGACGATGACCGCGCTGTGCGCCTTGATCCTCGCCGATCGGGGCGAGCTCGATCTCCACGCCCCGGTCGCTCGGTACTGGCCGGAGTTCGCGCAGGCGGGCAAGGACCGGATCGAGGTGCGGGAGTTGCTGGGACACACGTCCGGTCTGTCGGGGTGGGAGGAGCCGCTGGCGGTGCAGCAGCTGGCCGACTGGGAGCGGTGCACGTCATTGCTGGCGGCGCAGGCACCCTGGTGGGATCCCGGCACGCAGTCCGGTTACCACGCGGTCACGCAGGGCTACCTGGTCGGCGAAGTCGTCCGTCGTATCACCGGCCTCTCCCCCGGCCGGTTCTTCAAGGAGACCGTCGCCGATCCGCTCGGTGCGGATTTTCACATCGGGCTGCCGGCTGAGGCGGAGGCGCGCGTCGCCAGGCTGATCCCGCCGCCCCGCACGAGCCTGCGCCAGGCCGGGTCTCCCGAGCTGGCGATCCGGACGCTCAGCAACCCCCCGATCACCGGTGAGGTCACCGCCGAGCAATGGTGGCAACGCGCCGAGATTCCGGCTGCCAATGGACACGGCAACGCGCGCTCGGTGGCGGCGATCCAGTCGATCGTCGCCTGCGGCGGCGAGGCTCGCGGCACGCGACTGCTCTCAGAGCCGGGAGTGACGGCGCTCTTCGAGGAGCAGTCAAACGGGCGCGATCTGGTGCTCGACGTCCCACTGCGCTTCGGTATGGGCTTCGGTCTGGCCAGCGAGACCATGCCGATGGGACCGCGCTCCTGCGCATGGGGCGGATATGGAGGCTCTCTGGTCGTCAACGACCTCGACGCCAGGGTCACCATCGCCTACGTGATGAACCGGATGGAGGCCGGCCTAGTCGGAGACCGCCGCGGCGCGGCGATCGTCACGGCCGCCGCGCTCGCGCTGGCTCGCTGAGCGATCCTCACCGGCCCCCGCGGGTAGGCAACGCTCCGCACTTCTGCTACCTCTTTGCAGACGACCGTGTCGATTGATCAGACCACATCCACGCAGATTCGCGCCGAGAGCTTCCCCGATCTCGCCGACGAGGTGATGTATCCACGGATGCCTCCCGAGAAGATCGAGCGGCTGGCGAAAAAGGGCACCCGGCGCTCCTTCGCGGCCGGAGAGACGCTGTACGAGCAGGGGCAGCGTGAGGCCCCGTTCATGGTCATCGAGCGCGGCCGGGTGCGGGTGTTGGACCGCAAGCCGGGCAAGGACATCTGGGTCGCCGACGCTGACGCCGGGACCTTCTTGGGCGACATCGCCACCTTCACCGGCGAGCCGGCCATCGCCGAGTGCGTCGCCGACGAGCCGACCGACGTGATCGCCCTGAACCGCTCCGAGCTGCGCGCGATGCTCGCCTCGTTGCCCGAGCTGGCCGAGCACATCCTGCGCACGATGATGGTGCGCCGGGAGTGGCACGAGGCGCACGGCTACGGCGTGCTGCGGCTCATCGCCCCGCGGGGATCACGGCGCGCCTTCGAGGTCCGCGACCTACTCGAGCGCAACCTCATTCCGGTCCGGTGGTACGACGTCGACACCGACGCCGAGAGCGCGAGGATGCTCGATTGGCTACAGATCCCTCGGGAGGAGACGCCGGTCCTGGTGCGCGTTACCGACGTGCTGCGCAACCCGTCGGCCGCCCAGGTCGCGCGTGACCTGGGGCTGCGCGCGGAGATCGACGGCGAGCGATTCGACCTGGTCGTGCTCGGGGGTGGACCCGCGGGGTTGGCGGCGGCCGTATACGGCGGGTCCGAGGGATTACGGACACTGGTGGCCGAGTCGTGGGCACCCGGAGGGCAGGCGGGCACCAGCACGCGGATCGAGAACTATCTTGGTTTTCCGACGGGCGTTTCTGGCATCGAATTGATCCGCAAGGCGACGCTCCAGGCGCGACGTTTCGACGCGGTGCTGTCGAGCTTTCACCGTGCCGTGGAGCTCGCCCGCGGCCCGGAGGGGCTGGTCCGCATCGACCTCGACGACGGGCAGCACGCGCTCGCCCGCACGGTCGTGGTCGCCACCGGGGCGCGCTGGCGCACCCTCGCGGCCGACAACGTCGAGCGGTTCACGGGCGCGGGCGTCTATCACGCGGTCATGGCCAGTGACGCCGAGCGGTGCCGAGGCGAGGACGTGATCGTGGTCGGCGGCGGCAACTCGGCCGGCCAGGCGGCCGTCTACCTGTCTCAGGCGGCCCGCAGCGTCCGGGTCGTCATCCGGGGCGACGGCCTTGCGGCCACGATGTCGCGGTACCTGCTCGAGCGAATCGAGGCACGTTCGAACATCAAGGTGATGATCCAAACCGAGGTCAGCGCCGTCAACGGCAACGGACAGCTGGAGCATGCGGACCTGCGCAGCCGCCCGGACGGGAACGTCGAGCGCGTCGCCGCGTCAGCGGTGTTCGTGATGATCGGCGCCGAGCCGTGCACCGAGGCGGTGCACATGATGCTCGACCTCGACGAGGCCGGCTACATCAAGTGCGGCGAGGACGCGGGGGCGTGCGACGGACCGAACCGCTGGGGGGCGACCGACCGTCAGCCGCATCTGCTCGAGACGGTTTGGCCGGGTGTCTTCGCGGCCGGCGACGTCCGCGCCGGCGCGACCAAGCGCGTCTCCGGCGCCGTCGGCGACGGCGCCCTGGCGGTGCGCTTCGCCCACGAAGTGCTGCAAGCCTGAACCCCTGCCCCCATCCGGGGTGCAGTCCAGGAGCTCATGTTGGGCCGAATCCCAGGTCGTTTCAGGAGAGCGCCGCGAGCTCGGCTTCCGAGAGCGGCCGTTTTCCCCGCGTCATCGGATCCCACGCCACCAGGACCGTCGTTCCGGATGCCGCCACGCGGCCGTCCGGCAGCCTGACTTCGTGCTCGAGCGCGATGCTCGACGTTCCCACGCGTGCCACGCGCACGACCACCTCCACCTGGTCGTGGTCGCGGCGCACCTCGCTGTGGTGATCGAGGTCGACATGCGCGAGGACGTAGTCCCCGGGCGACTGATCGCGGCCGATGCGACGGACGATCTCGGTCATCAGCGCGGCGCGTCCTTCCTCGAGCAGCTCGTGGTACACGGACTGATTGAGGTGGCCGAGCATGTCCATGTCTCGCCACCGCAACTGGACGCTCACGCTGTGCTCGAGTTCGGACTTCACGGGCCGGGAGTCTAGGCCCGCGGCGGCGTTGACGGCTGCTGGCTCCTAGCATCGCGGACATGGATACGTCGCTGAACCCCGCGCTGGCCGAGGCTCGGTTCTGCCCGAGATGCGGTCAGCCGGCGGAGGTGGAGTTCCCGCGCCGGGTCGCCTGCTCGCATTGCGGCTACATCGCCTACTACAACCCCAAGCCGGTCGCCGGCGCCATCCCGCTCGATGACCAGGGCAGGGTGATCCTGCTCCGCCGGGGCTTTGATCCCGGACGGGGGCTGTGGACGTTTCCGGGCGGCTTTGTCGATCTCGGCGAGTCAGTGCAGGACGCCGCGTGCCGGGAGACCGACGAGGAGCTGGGCATGGCCATCGAGCTCGGGGACCTGGTGGGCGTGTACTCGCGCCCTGATGATCGTGTGGTGTTGATCGTCTACCGCGCGCTCGCCCTCGGCGAGCCAGGCACCTCGCCCGAGGCCGTCGAGGTCCGGGCGTTCGCTCCGAGCGAGATTCCCTGGCCGGAGCTTGCCTTCTGGTCGACGGAGCTGGCGCTGCGCGATGCCTTCCCCGATCTGACCTGACCGACCGCGGCCGGATCGATCCGAGCCCCCACCCCCGGCGCGGAGGCGATCTACCTCCGCGCCGGGTCCTGTGCCGCCCCCGCGAACAAGGACATCGTCCTCTGAGGCGGCCCGTCGCGCATCCGGGGAAATCCTGATGTTTGCCCGCGCCACGGCGGGGCGCACGTGGTTGCCTTCAGAGAGCCCGGCCCGGCGCGGCCAACCGCCTGGACAATTCGCTGCGCGAACGCACGCCCACCTTGCGGTAGATCTGTCGCAGGTGGGTCTCGATCGTGCGCGGGCTCACGAACAGCGCGCTGGCCGCCTCGTCGTAGGTCGCGCCTTCGAGGATCACCTGGGCCACGCGGGTCTCGGCCGCGGTCAGGTCAGCCCACAGCGATTGCTCAGCCGGGGAATTGCGCCGGTAACCGGCGGCCGCCAGCTCGCGTTCAGCCCGCTCCGCCCAGATCGTGGCGCCCAGCCCCCGGAATGTCGCCGACGCCCGGCCCAGCTGCTCGCGCGCGTCGATGCGGCGCCGGGCGCGACGCAGCCGCTCGCCGTAGCAGAGCTCTGTTCGCGCCCGCGCGAACGGCAGCGGCGTGCGGTGATGCCATTGGAGCGCGTCCTGGAAGTGCTGGTCTATCTCCGACGCCGGCGCCAGGAGCCCGCGGCACCGGGCGGCGACCGCACGCGCCCAGGTGCGCCCGGTGCGAGCGGCCTTCTGCTCGAGGTCCTCGAGCTCGCGCTCGGCCTGCGCGAGCCGACCGGCCCTCAGGCTGGCCTCGATCATGACGTCGTCCAGGTGCTCCCAGCCGGGTTCGAGCACCCACTCGCGAATGTCCACGGTGGCGCGCTTCCAGACGCCGACCGCGGTCTCGTGGTCGCCCAGGCTGAGGGCCAGGGACGCAAGGGCAAGCACCGGCTCGGGTTCCACCGCCCACGCGTTCAGCTGCTTGCAGATGGCCAGGCTCTCCTCGGCGTGCGCGCGCGTCTGCTCGGGACGCCCCATCGCCGCCTCGACCTGAGCCAGGGCGGCGAGGCTGGAGGCCAGCATGGCACCCCCGACCATCTCGCGGGAGAGCTCGACCGCCTCCTCGGCCCCAGCCAACGCCGCCGGCCAGCGGCCGAGCTCCAGATCCAGGAGCGCCCGACCGCTGAGCGGATACGGCAGGGCGCGCACCGCGCCCTGGTCACGGGCGCTCGCGACCATCGCCGTGAACAGCCGCTCGGCGGTCTCGAAGCGCTCGATCGAGGCATGCAGGCAGGCGTACATGCCCGGTAGCTCGGGAGCCGACTGCCACACTTCGGGCTTCTCGACGACCGCACCGTAGCGCTCAAACAGCTCGAGCCCGGCCGCGGTCTCCGCCGACAGGAGCAGGCCGCAGCCCAGGGCGACCGCGGCCATCGCCTCCACCTCCCCCCCGACGTCGCGCGCCATCGCGAAGGCTCGCTCGGCGGTCGCCCGGTAGGCGGGTACCGGACCGGTCATCGTGCGAGCGAGGACCGCCTCGGTCATGGCGGCGGCGGCCAGTGGTCGATCGATGTCCCGGAGCGCCTCCGCGATCGCGACGAGCCGGTCGTGCGCCGCGTGCGGGCTGCCGCGCAGCATCTCGATCCGGGCCCGGATCCCCTCGCCCTGGGCGCCCAGCAGGGGATCGTCACTTCGACCACGGGCACCGTCGAGGAATCCAAGCGCCTCGTCCCAGCGACCCACTGCGAACGCACGCTCGGCGGCCGCGATCTCCCGGCGGCCGCGATCGGACTCACCGGGGCTGAGCCTTGCCGCCCGCCCGAACGCGCGCAGCGCCGTCTCCGCGGCGCCGCGCCGGTCGGCCTCCAAAGCCACCCTCTCGAGCGCCGCCGCCACCTCCTCGTCGGGCGCGGCCGCCGCGGCGGCGAGGTGCCAGGCGCGATGGTCGGGCAGGCGCGCCTCGCCTCCGGCGCGCGCCAATGCCGCGTGCGCGGCGCGGCGAGCCGGCGCGGTCGCGGCATGGTAGATGGCCGAGCGCACGAGCGGATGACGCCAGGCGAGCGCGCCATCGACGATCGAGATCAAGTCCTCCCCCTCCGCCGGATCCAGAGCGTTGGCCGGTAACTCCAGGACGGTGAGGGCATCGAAGATCGTGTCCGTGGCGCCGGTGTAGCTGGTGGCGGCGACCAGCAGCGCCTGCCGGCAGGACGCGGGCAGAGCCGCGGCTCGGGCGGCGAACGAGTCCTCCAGCCGCTGACCGACGGGGAGTGGCTCGTCGAGCGCCACACGCCCGGTGCGCTGCCCGGAGCTCAGGTTCCGGGGAATCTCGATGAGCGCCAGCGGGTTGCCGGCCGTCTGTGACCACAGCTCTCTGGCCACCCCCGGGGTGACCCCGTCGACCCCCCGCGCGACGAGCTCCAGCGCCGGCGCCTCCGCCAAGCCCTCGAGCTCCAGCTCGGGCAGGCCGGTGACCAGCGGCTCCTCGGTATCACCGTCGCGCAACGCCAGCACGAACGCCACCGGGTCGGAATCCATCCGTCGGGCCGCGAACAGAAGCGCGTCACGCGAGCCGGCGTCAAACCACTGCAGATCGTCGGCGACGACCAGGACCGGGTGCGTGCGTGCCGAGGCCGCGAGCAGGCTC
>Ga0182024_10003970_pt1 | contig 34552 bp, 34 predicted proteins | sample P32metaG_FD_120480 | JGI IMG/M metagenome (GOLD analysis project Ga0182024, IMG submission 120480) | Permafrost microbial communities from Stordalen Mire, Sweden - P3-2 metaG (Illumina Assembly) | ecosystem: Environmental > Terrestrial > Soil > Wetlands > Permafrost | place: Sweden: Stordalen...
ACCTGCAGGCCGCCCAACTGCGGCATCTGCGCATCCAGCACCGCGACGTGGACCGGCGTGGTCTCCAACAGTTCCAGGGCTTCGCGGCCGCTCCGTGCACAAACCGTCAGCACACCCTGCGGCTGCAAGAGACCGCGCATGGTCTGGTGCCAGCCTTCCTGCTCGTTTGCCAGCAGCACGGTGAACCGATTTAAAGGTTCCACATCAACCATGAGTGCATCTCGGTTCGTAAGGCAATAAACAATCGCCGTGCCCGGCCGGTGGAGGCGCGGGCAATCTGAATGTGTTCCGTATGTTTTTGCGGGTTCAGCAGTTAGGGAGAGCTGGTAGGCGCGGGGGAAATGTCTGAACTACACGCTCCGCTGCCAAAGCGAACGGCGGAGGCTGTTCATCTGCCACGTTGGCAGAGGCCGTTACCGCGCCGCCGCCGCAGCGCCAGCGGCGATAGCATTCCCAAGAGGATTGCACCGCTGGCCGGCTCGGGAACCAGGCTCGCCTGGGCCAGTAGAATCTGGCTCTCGTATTCCTGGATGTCCGATGCGACGCCGTATTCGTTCTGATAGCCCTGGCTGTTGGCTGTTTCGTAATCACCGGGGCTCACTTCCACATAGAGGTTTGTTCCATCGTAGATAGCGGCGTCGAACACGCCGGCGCCGGCGTGGCCGTCGCTGAGCAACGTGTAGACTCCCGGTGACGTTTCCTGGTAATACGCTGGCGCGATATTGTCGGCCAACCCGGCCAGTTGAAATTCACCACCATTGAAGATGAACGCACCGCCGCCCGAATCGCCGGAGGCGTAAATACCTTCGTTCTGGCCAGAGATCGGCTGGAAGAGATAGTCCAACGATTGCGAGTTGGTCAGGCTGTCATTGGCGACGGTGTAAACGGTGTTCTGCGAATAGTTCTTGACCTGATTTCCCGCCCAATACCAGCCATTGGTCACGGAATTGGTGACGATGGCGGCGCCCTGGGTGGCGTAGCCATTTCCCACCATGGAGAGCGACGCGCCCACCTGTTGCGCCGCGGTACCGGTATACAGCGGGGCGATTGAAGTGGCGGCGAACGTCCCATTGACCTGGAAGACGACCAGGTCGGTGGTGGGGACAACGGCGGCGGCGGTGGTCGTGTACGTCGTGGTCGTCGTGACGTTGTTGACGGTGGTGACAAGACTGAACGGTCCCCCGGGCGATTCGCCCCCGACATGGTCCACGGTAATGAAAGTGTTTGTACCGATGACCACGCCCCCACCACTGCCGAAGGCGCCGACGGAATTCCAGATGACGTTATTATTCAGCGGCGTGGTGTTCCCCGCCGGGACATCGTAAACAATCGCCCCCCTGGCCCGTCCCTGGATCGCCAGGATCGCGCTCGACAACACATATGCAGCGCGTCGCTTCATGATCCATCCTCCAAACATGCCGGTGCCGTCATGATCGACGGCCTGGACTACCGCAAGAATATCACATAGAGGGGCGCGTCGGCCAGCAAAATCAGCCGATTGCATTGTACAGGCCGGATATTTTCTCCAGGGTCACCGGACACAGGATCAACCATGGCGATGCGTCGTGGAGCGCTGCAATGGATCGGATGTCTGCGTCAGGACTGAGGATGTCGGCGACGTCGAATAATTGGTGAGCGTATTTGAAGAGTTAGAAGTGGAGTGGCTTGCGGCCGCGGCAACCGAGGCGCGGGAATGGCCGATCTCCACGTTTCCGGAACTTCCGCCGACGGTGATCAACTCCAACCCACCCAGCAGCGTCGTGTTGTTCTGGCAGAGCACGATGTCCGCCGCCGTGACCTTGCCATCGCGGTTAAAATCGTACAGATTCGTGATCGGCACACTCTGCAGCAGCGAGGCGTTGTTCTGTGTGGCCACCACATCCGCCGATGTCACGCGGATCACCGGGCCATTGCCGGTCGTCGCCGTGCTGATGCCGGTTGCGCCGATTTCGTTTCCGTAGTAGAACACGACATTGCTGGCGAGGTGCGTGTTGGCGTCGGCCAGCACGGTTACCTGCAGCCATTCCTCTTCGATCGCATTGTTCGCCCAGACGATGTCGGCGAAGGTATCGCCATTGCTGCCGGTCCAGGTGGCGACGGCCGTGGGGGCCGGGGCGCTGGACCAGCTGGATGAATTGCTGGTGTTGCCAACGTTGAACTGGAAATCACTCGCGGAGAAGGTGACGCCGGCCGGCAGGTTGGCGAAATCGATCAGAATTCCGTTGATCCCATCGGCGTAGCTGCTGATATTGGAGAACGTGGCCGTCGTGGCGGTGGGGCCGGACACCAGTGCGTTCTTATCGGTGGCAATGGCGTTCTGGTCGGCGGCGCTGGGACTCATCGCGCTGTTGTCGAACGCGCTGGAGCCGAAATAGAACAGGTATTCGTTGGCGACGGAGGCGATCATCTGGACGTTCGCGAAGACCGCGGTGGCGAGTTTGCCGTTGCTGCCCGCCGTGACCGCCAGGCCCGCGTTGGCGGTGGCGCCGATCGCGGAGATCGTCTCGGTGGAGCCGATCTGCGTCCAATTCACGCCGTCGCTGCTGTAATATCCGCTAAAGGAAGTTCCCGACCGCAGCACGCGCACGTAGATCGAGCCGATGCTTTGCGACACCGGCGTGGAGCTCTGCAGCGCGCCGCCGGCCGTGCTGCGCCATTGGAAAATGATCTGGTTGCCGGTGGTCTGCACGACGGCGGCAAACGGATCACTGGCATTGGTGCTGGCACGAATCATGACACCGCCGGCCGGCACCGCCCCGCCGCCGGGGTTGGACAGGCTCTTGAGCTGCGCTTGGATGCCGCCATCGCCATTAATCGGCGTGTAGGAGAAATTAAATTGATCGCTGGTCGATGCCAGGCCCGCGCCGTCGCCCATGATCGTCCACTGCGTGCTATCCGGATCGTATAGCGCGCTGGACGTTCCCTTGACGACCGTCGGGGTCCCGATATCGGAATTGACGAATCCCCCGGCAACGACGGTCGCATCATAGGGCGATGGGAAGCTCGTCGAGCCGAACAAATCGTTCCCGCTTGAAACCGTGATATGCGATGTCGAATCGAAGGAAACGTTGCGGGCGTGATTGATCTGCATGCCGACGTTCGCTGTGATCTTGACATTGGTAAAGCTGAGGTTCTGCACCGGCGCCTCGGGCAGCCCGTAGATCACGCCGCCATTTGAATTGCTGGCGGAGTTGGTCGACGTGAGGTTGCTGATGCTGATGTTCTCCCAGAGCGGCGTCTGGCCCGCGACATAGGTCTGCCCCGGATCGCTCGAAGGGTTGGAAGGAAGGTCATTCCCGCCGTTGTAATAGCTGTCGATCAGGATCGGGTACTCGACATTGGTCATGGTGATATCGGAATAGGAAAGATTCTGCACCACACCACCGTTACTCCGATCCGCCTTGAGGCGGATGCCGTTGGTCGTTCCGTTGAACGTGACGTTGGTGACAGTCAGGCCATTCAACCCGTCGTTGGTCTCGCCGCCGACGGAGATGCCGTGCCCGCTGCCGATGGTGCAGTTCTGGATGGTGATGTTGCTGCACGCGACGTTCTGCGGCTTGATCGCGATGTCGTCGTCGCCGTCGGAGATATTGCAGTTTTCGATCAGGTAATTGGAACCGGCCGGATCGATGCCGTCGGTGTTCGGCGATGACGCCGATGTGTTGATCGTAATGGCGTCGACGGTCACATTGTTGGTCGATCCGAACGCGACGTGGAACATGGGGGAATTCTGCAGCGTGACGTTCTGGATCAGGATGATGTTGTCGTTATTGAATCGCAGCAGGTCGGGGCGCTGGATGTTGTTGTTGCTATTGTACGCCGTCCACCACGCCGAGCCGTTGCCATCGATGGTGCCCGAGCCGCTGATCTCGACGTTGCTGTCATCGGAAGCCTGGATGAAATTGGAAATGCTGCTGGTGCTGCCCGCGCCGGGATATTCGCTAAACGGCAGCGCCTGCAACTCGGCGCCGCTGTCGATCTGAAGGTTGATCTTGTTGCCCAGCGTGATCGGCCCGCATTCGTAGGCGCCTGCAGCGGCGGTGAATTCCACCGTGCCGCCCCCCGCGGCGATGGCGGCGTTGATCGCATTCTGGATCGCCGTCGTGTTATTTGTGGTGCCATCGCCCTTGGCGCCGTACGAGGTCACGAGAAAAGTTCCCGCGGGGATCGTCGGCAGCGGAATAGACGAAAGCAGCCGGCGCGATTCCAACGCCTCGATGCATGCATCCCGGTGTCTGATCTGTCGCCGCCCCTGGCGCCCCAAGACAAATGGCAACAAGAAAACCTCCGCGCCGTGCTCTTAGAGTCAGAAATTACAACAGGATAGAGCGTCCCAGTCCGGCCGCTGTGGCCGGTGGGGATGCCGCTCAAGTGTAGCGACGATCTTTTGCACTTTGTGCGATATCTTTGGCAGGTTTGCTGGCATTTTCGGCCTGGATGAAGTTGGCGATGCTGCTGGTGCTGCCCGCCCCGGGACACTGGCTAAACGGCAGCGCCTGCAGCTGGGCGCCACTGTCGATCTTCAAGTCGATGTTGCTCCCCAACGTAATCGGCCCAGACTCGTAAGGATGGACGGCGGCGGAAATCTCAACCGTGCCGTGCAACAAAAAAACCCTCCTCCGGCTGAGCGGGTGGGTATAAGGGTCTGCTTACGATTTGAGCGCAATCAATGGGAGCAATGGCCCCCGTTTAGCCGGCGAGCATGCTCCCGTTCCCCACTCACCGCGCATATTCGGTCGTGCGCACTTCCCGGATCAGCGTCACCTTGATCTCGCCCGGATAATTCATCTCCGACTCAATCTTCTGCGCGATGTCCCGGCAGATCTTGGCACTGATGCGGTCGTCCACGATCCGCGCATCGACGATCACCCGCACCTCGCGCCCCGCCTGGATGGCGTAGGCCTGCCGCACGCCCTCGAACTTCATCGCCAGATCTTCCAGCTCCTGGAGACGTTTGATGTATCGATCCAGGCTTTCGCGCCGCGCGCCCGGCCGGCTGGCGCTGATGGCATCGGCGGCCGCCACGATCGGCGTGTATGGCGTGGTCGCGGGCACGTCGCCGTGATGGCCCTCGGCGGCGTTGAGCACGGCCTCGGGCTCGTCGAATCGCCGCAAGAATTCCCGGCCCAGTTGCGGATGGCTTCCCTCGTGCTCGTGATCGAGTGACTTTCCGATATCGTGCAGCAATCCCGCCCGCCGCGCGAGGTTGCCATCAAGGCCCAGCTCATCGGCGATCACCTGCGAGATATACGCAACTTCCAGGGAATGCTTCAGCACGTTCTGGCCATAACTGGTGCGATACGCCAGCCGGCCCAGCATCGGGATCACCGGCTTGGGAAGCTGCAGGTTGGCTTCGGCCGCCGCCTCCTTGCCGAGGCGCGTCAGCTCATCCTCCATCTCCTTGCCGGTGGCAGCGACGACCTCTTCGATCCGCGCCGGATGGATGCGCCCATCCTGCACCAGCCGATCGAGGGAAATGCGCGCCACTTCGCGCCGCACCGGATCGAAGCAACTGACCACCACCACGCCGGGTGTGTCGTCGATGATCACATCCACGCCCGTGGCCTTCTCGAAGCTGCGGATATTTCTCCCCTCGCGCCCGATGACTCGCCCTTTCATGTCGTCACTGGGGATGGTGACGGTGCTGACGGTGTGGTCGGCCGTCTGCTCGGCGGCGTAACGCTGGATGGCCTGGAGGATGATCTGGCGGCTCTTGTCCTTTGCCTCTTCCTGCGCCCGCTCCATGGTCTGCTGGATCAGCTGCCCCGCTTCCAGCTTGCAGTCATCCTCGAGGCGCTTGAGGAGCAATTCCTTGGCCGCCTCGGGCGACAGGTTGGTCAGCTGCAACAGCCGGTCGCGCTGCTGGCGCAATACTTCGGTGAGCTGCTCATCCTTGGCCGCCACGCTTTTGTCGCGCTGGGACAGGCGCGCTTCCAGGTCGTCCAGCTGCTTTTCCTTGACCGCCAGCGTGTCCAGCTTGCGGTCCAGCGCATCCTCGCGCTTGGAAAGGCGAGTCTCCTGCCCCTTGAGCTCACCGCGCACCGCTTCGGTTTCGCGCTCGAACAGTTCCTTGCGCTTGAGCTGCTCCTGGCGTGCCGCCAGCTCGGCTTCCTTGGCCGTGTTCTGCGAGGCAAGCTGGGCATTTGTGGTGATTTGCTCGGCCTGGGTCCGGGCGCGGATCAGCGCACTGCGGCCCAGCAGCGCGATCATCCCAAGCGCCGCCGCCACCCCCACCACCAGCCCAATCGCCAAGCCGATGAAGATAAATTCCATAACGGCTTTCCCGTTCATCACGATGACGGATGTTCAGGAAGGCCTTCTGAAGACGTGAGCAACTCGATCAGGAACGAAGCGCAACATTCGGCGGGGGCGACTGGGCGTCGCTGCCGGCCCTTTGCCGCTTGGGAACCCTGGGCGGTGGCGCCCGCGACGCCATATCCACACAACGGTTGTTGGTGCGCACCGGCAGCCAGGTGGGCGCCGCTGATCGAATCCTCCGTTCGACCAAAAGCGGCCGCAATTGTTCCTGGACCCGGCGGCGCAACAGAAGCATCGCCACCAGAAGCATGGAGAATCCGCTGAGGAATCCCCCGGCCACGGCGGCGAACTTCGTGCTTAGAACTCCCAGAATGACTTCGTTCATTTCGAATCTCCTCACGACCGCCAATAAATGGCCGTGAGATGTCGATTCAGAAGGCCTTTCGAGCGATGCGCCATCCGCATCCGCACATCGCCCGGGCTGATGTTCGGGGAAAACCCTCCACATCCGCCTAACACAATGCTCATATTTTACGCAACTATGGAAGAATTTACAAGATGGCAATCGCGCTCAGCATCGCGTCCAACCCCGCCAAGGCGATGGCGTCGCGGGTTGTCCACCACAACTGCTTGTGGTGATGTAGGGTGCAAATCGTCTGCCGTTCGCTGAACGCCATGACGAAATCGCTGCCCGTCAGACCCTCCAGTAATCGCTGCGCAAATTGGCCAAATTCGCTTAATTCAGCGAGCGAAAACTCGATCGCGGATGCGTCGGCCAACTGGCTTAGCCGGGCGGATTCCAGCCCTGTTATCTTGATCAGGTCCGTCAGCATTTGCCCGTTGCCGTGCTGCATTTCGAATGCCCAGTGGCTCGCCGGCATCAGCCACAGTGGCCCAGGCAGATGTGTTTGCCATGCCGCGCAGGCCAGCCGAGCCAGGTTCGCCTCAAACGGAGCGGGAATTTGGCGAGCCGTCGCCCGCATATCGGGCCGAATCGTCTGATCGTCTGGTCCGATCCATCCTCGAACCAGCGCCCCGGCCTCCGCGCCATACCCGAACGCCCCGCCGCTGGGGTAATTGCAGCGCATCCCCTGGGCAGTCAGGGTTTTCAGCACGGCTGGATAGTCGATGATCCGCGGCACGGTTCGACTACTTATAATACAGCCGATGAAAATCGTCCTCACCGGCGGACCGGGCGCGGGAAAAAGCGTCATCTCCAGCACACTGGCCGAATCGGAGCCACAGCGCTTCCTGCGCGTCCCCGAAGCCGCCACCCGGGTCTATGACCTCATCCAGACGCGTTGGGATCGACTCGACCTGGAAGGCCGGCACGATGTGCAGCGGCGCATCTATCGCATGCAGCTGGAAACCGAAAAGGCTTACGAATCCAAAGATCGGATTCTCATTCTCGACCGTGGCACCATCGACGGCGCCGCCTACTGGCCCGAAGGACCGGACGATTACTGGCAGGATCTGAAGACAACCCTCGCCGTGGAACTAAAGCGCTACGACGCGGTTATCTGGCTGCAGACCGCGGCAGCCTTGGATTTGTATGATGGCGACGCGAGCAATTTCTGCCGATTCGAGAACGCCCCCGCGGCCATCGCCAGCGGCGAGCTGCTGCTGGGCCTGTGGGGCGGGCATCCGCGACTGCGTGTGGTGCAGGCGTTCCCGAACCTCGATGAGAAAATCGCCGCCGTCCGCCAGCTGGTGGGCGAGCTGGCCGGGGTGTGAGGTCAATCGATTACAAAGGCCCATTTCGGATCACACATGAACGTCAATTGGCTTTTGCTCTCGATGATCTACAGCACCATTGGGCTGGGCATGTTCATCTATGGCAAGAAAGCCGTCCGCTTCGTGCCGCTGATCGCGGGAATCGCGCTGATGGTCGTCCCCTATTGCATTTCCAGCCTGATCTGGATGAGCATTGCGTGCTTCGCGCTGATGGCAAGCCCATTTGTGCTGGGACGGTTCGATCTTTGAATAGCCTGTCCCAACTCATCGCGCCGGACGGCGGACCGACAGGCCGAACGGAATATCCAACCTGACGGGGAAACCGCGCTCGGCGGACTAGTTGGCGTTCCGAACGCCATCGACGGCAGCCAGCAGGTCGGTCGCACTCCGGTCGGATCGACCTTCGTGAATGGCTTTCAAGGCGCTGGCGCGCAGCACTTCCTGCAAATGTGCAAACGAGAGTCCGTCCGTGGCGTGGCTCAATTGATCCAGGAATTTCGGATCGCTTTGTGCTCGTCCCCGAGGCCGCCACCCAAGTCTATGACGCGCTGCAAACGCGGTGGGATAAACCCGATCCCGAAGGCAGATGCGATGTCCAGCGCAAGATTTATCGCTTGCAGGTCGATCAGGAAGATCGTACCGCCGCGGCCAATCCCGGCAAGATTCTTCTGCTTGACCGTGGAACGATCGACGGCGCCGCCTATTGGCCGCAGGGGCCGCAGGATTACTGGCGCGATGTCGGCTCGACGCTTGAGACGGAGCTGCGACGATACGATGCCGCCATCTGGATGGAAAGCGCCGCGGCGCTGGGCATCTATGACGGCGACGCCAGTAATTTCTGCCGTTTCGAAGACGCCCGGAGCGCCATCGAAAGTGGAAAGCTGATATTGAAACGGTGGGGTGGGCATCCGAATCTCAAACACGTGGGTGCATTTGCTGACCTGGAAGAAAAAATCGCGGCGGTGATGGAAGCGCTGGCGTAAGATGCAGACAGGTTCATGAGCTGCCCAAAAGGCCGAGCCACGTCTCGGTCTGCCGCGGCGAGCGCAAACGGACGATTTGCTTGCCTGAGATTGCGGCCGCTTTCAGCAGTTTTGGATAATCGCGCCGATGCGTTCGCCAGGTCCGGATCACCCACAGGAACAGTGAATGGCGCGTGCAGAACTGGCCCCACAAACGTTCGCGATTGTTCTGCCAGAGAATATCCCGCCGCCACCATCGCCCAAAGGTTCGACGAAATACGCGCACAAACGTGACAGTCATCGAATAATCCAGCCAAACGATCGCATCGGCCGCCTCCCAGATCATCGGGCGAAGCTTGCCGTAATTCCCGTCGACCACCCAAGCCTGGGCGCCCAAGGCGGATTCGACGCTCTGGACGAAATCATGACGCGGCGTCCAGCCCGGCCCCCAGTGCAGGGCATCCAGTTCTATATGTGCCAGATTTCGCAGCCGCGCAATCCGACTCGCCAGCATCGTCTTGCCCGAGCCAGACGTGCCGATGACGACGATGCGTCGCATCACATCCCCAGCCGCTTCTTCCACGCCGCCAGTTGTTGCTCAAACGGCTTGCCTCCCGCGGCGCCGGCGCTCTGGTAACGCTTGACGACGTTGCGAGCGCCCAGCGCATCGTACAAATCTTTTCCGACGATCAGATTGTGCGGCTTGAGCGCGTCGTTAAATTCCTCGACGCTCAACTGCGCCAGCGCATGCCGCCCGCTCTTCTCGCACTGCGCCACCAACCCGCCGACGATTTGATGGGCCGTGCGAAACGGGATGCCCTTGGTCACGAAATATTCCGCCAGCGATGTCGCGTCCAGAAACCCGCGTTCCAGCGTCGGCTCGATACGCTCCTTGTCGAAGTTAGCCGAGTTGACAATCGCCGCCGCCATCGTCAGGCATTCGCTGACGGTGTCATACGCCCGGAAAACAATCCGCTTATCCTCCTGCAAATCGCGGTTGTAGCCAATCGGCAACCCCTTAAGGATGGTCATCAGTGCGAACAGATCGCCGTAGATGTTTCCGCACCGCCCGCGGATCAATTCCAGCATGTCCGGATTCCGCTTCTGCGGCATCATCGAGCTGCCGGTGGTGTATTTGTCGGCGATCGTGATGAAGCCGAACTCGGTGGTCATGTAGATGATCCACTGCTCCGCCCAGCGGGAGAGGTGCTGGGCGATCATGGCGCAGGCGAATAGCAGTTGAGCAGCGTGATCCCGAGTCGCGGTGTGCTCGATTGAATTTGTCGGTTCGATGTACTTAGCGAACCGGAGGCCATTCTCTAAGGGGATCTGGTTTGCTGCACCTTCCATCTCGACAAGTGACCGAGTTGACTCGCTTGGATTGAGTGGAAGCGAGCTGCCGGCGATCGCGCCGCTCCCTAATGGCATAAACGCATTTGCACGGTTGCGGATAAACCCCACGAGCGAAGCGTCATGCTGGAGCATCTCCGCCCATGCAAGTGCCTCAGCGCCGGCAACTATCGGCTGCGCCCGCTGCATGTGAGTGAATGACGGCATCACAATTTCGGCGCTTCGATCCGCAAGCGAGACGTAGCTGATCGTTAGATCATGAATCTTGGCAAGTAGTTCTTTCGTCGCTGATTTAATCCAGAGGACTAGATCCAACGCCACCTGATCATTCCGGCTCCGTCCCGTATGCAGCTTCTTCCCCGGCTCGCCGATGCGCTTGATCAGCGCATCTTCGATGCACATGTGGATGTCTTCCAATCCAATCTCAAATTTGAAATTGCCGGATTCGATATCGTTCTCGATGGACTTCAGGCCATCAATAATCGCGTCGCGTTCGACATCGGTGATCAACCCGACCTTCGCCAGCATCGTCGCATGGGCGATCGATCCGGCGATGTCGTGTTTGTAGAGCCGCCAGTCGTAGCTGATCGACTCGACGAACTTCTGCGCGATGGCGTCGGTTGATTCGCCGATGCGGGATTGCCAGGATTTTTGTGTTTCGGCCATGAAATCGTTCGATGCAAAAAGTTTTCCGTTTGGCCGGCGGGCCGTGCCCGCCGTTTGTCTTTTGGCGGCGGAAACGGCGGGCATGGCCCGGCCGGCTAAACGGGGGATACAAATGCCCACCGCTGCGCGGGCAGACCCTCCTTCTGAGGATGTCCATTCACGTAATCGATCGCGAGTTTCAATTGTCGCTCGTCATTGATGAATACATGCCAGCATCCCTCCGCCCACGGACACGGTGTGGTCCCATCGGCGCCGGCAAACACCCGCAGCGGATGCATTGCCGTACGATTCATATGTTTGGTCGCGCGACTCTTGAAATGATGCACGACCTGTTCGATCGTTTTCGCGTGTCGGCCGACCACAGTATGAACATGATCATATCCGATCGCACACGCGTGCACGGGTAGGTCACTTTCATCACACGCCTGCGCGATTCCATCGGCGATTAAATCACGTTGGCGTTGATCGAAGCGTGCTGGTGGATATCTTAGAGCATGTTTTGCCTCACGTCGCAGTTCGACATCATACGGATCATGGGCCAGCGATCGCTTTTCGCTGGTCGTGGTCGGCACACCGAATTTATACAGTTCCCAGGAACCGACGAAATCCGACCACGACCCGCGCGGATCGTTGGGCAGCCAGAACCCGTACGCCGTGAAAATGGCGTGATACCAGCGGACCATCGTTCTCCAGTTTAGCCGGCGAGCATGCTCGCCGGCTACACGCGCACCCGCCGCGTCATCCGGATATGCGGCCCGGCGGTCGGAATCTCGAATTCATCCGATGCATCCACCCACCCGTGGCGCCGATAAAACGGCACCGCCGGCAGGCGGCAATTGGCCCACAGCAGCGTGACGCAGCGCTCCCGCGCAATGCGCTCCACCTCTTCCAGCAGTTTTCGCCCGACACCGCGGCCCTGCGCATCCGGTTCCACCGCCATGCCGCGCAGCTGGCACGCGCGCTCACCGTTGAAAGAATTGGTCAACACGGTAGCGCAGCCAATCACGCGGCCGCCATCCAATGCTGCGATGTGAACCGTCGTGGGTAGATCGTCTCCCTCAAAGATCGCCGACTCCCGGGCCAAGCCGGCGCGAAGCACGCGATGACGAAGATCGATCAACCGTTCAGCCGGCGCCCGGCAGATTTTCAGCCTAGCAGATTCCATCCCGGACTGCATTCTGACGATGATGAGTTGTATGGCAACCGCGACCAGGAAATCCCTCAGCCAATATTACCCCTGGCGCCTGGAAGTGCCTCTCCTGATCCTGGTTTCCATCGCGACGCTCGTCGTTGGCCTCTGCCTTCCGCTGATGAAAGTCGAGAAACTGATCTTTTGGAAGAACGATTATTCTGTCTTCACCGGGATTGTTGCACTGGTTCAGGAGAATCAATTTCTCCTGGCCGCCGTTCTCTTTTTTTTCTCGATGGTCTTTCCGTTCGCAAAGCTGGCCACACTGCTCTACGTCTGGTGGGCCCCTCTGCGCGAGGCCAAGCGGCAGCGCGCGATCAAATGGCTTGGCCTGTTGGGAAAATGGTCGATGCTGGATGTCTTTGCCGTTTCGATTCTCATCGTGTTGGTAAAACTGGGGCCGCTGGCCAATGTTACGCCCCAACCTGGCCTTTACGTCTTCTGCGCGGCCATTCTGGCGTCGATGGTGACGACCATGTACGTGGAGTTCCTCACGCGCCGCACAAGGCGTTGACAGCAGCAGAGAATTAAACCATTGCCCGGGGATGATCGTCTGCCGCCAGATTCGCCGCCGCGGCATTGGATTTCACCTGTGCCACGTCCTTGCAGCCGGGAATCACGGCGCTGACCGCGGGATGGCGCAGGCACCAGGCCAGCGCCCATTGCGCCATGTCCACGCCGCGCGGGACTTCGGTTTTGGCGATGCGTTGCACTTCCTGCAGCTTGGCGGTCATCGCGGCGGGATCGTGGCTGGCGCGGACATCATTGGGCTTGAATTTTGCCCCCGGCTTGTATTTTCCGCTGAGAAACCCGCTGGCCAGCGGCACGCGCGCCAGCACGCCAAGGTCCTGCGCCCGGCAACTGGGGAAGACGATCTCTTCGGGCTTGCGATCCAGGCGGTTATAGACGACTTGGACGACTTCCACATGGCGTCGCGTGGATTCCTGCACCTGGTGCGGCGCGTTCTCGGTTTTCTGGCCCACCGAATTTCCCAGGTGGCGGGCCTTACCGGATTTGATCATCCCTTCGAGCACGCGCGTCAGCTCGTCGTTGTCGAATTCGCTGTCACGGATGCTGTGATACTGCAGGAGGTCGATGTAATCGGTGCGAAGGGCCTTGAGCGATGCTTCGACCTGCGTCACGGCATCCGTCGGGCCGCGCTCGTCGCTGCGCTGCAGATGGCCGGTGAATCGGTGGCCGAACTTGGTGGCGATGATCCACTGTCCCCGATCGCGCGCCACGGCGTTGCCGATGAAGGATTCGGAAGTGTGATCGCCGTAGCATTCGGCCGTGTCGATCAGGTTCACTCCCGCCGCTCGCGCGGCATCGAACAACTGATCAACCTCCGGCTGAGTAAACGTCTTGCCCCACTCCCCGCCCAGTTGCCAACCGCCAAAGCCGATCACCGAAACACGCAGATTCGTCTTTCCCAGGCGCCGATATTTCATCGCCGGAGTTTATCAGCGCGTCGCATTGCCGACACGCCGGATTCGGGATGGGCGATTGGCCAAAACAAAAACACCCGACGGCGAGACGGGTGTTTTTGTTCAGATTTATTGGCGGGGTCGTTTCAGCCGGCCGACGCCGGGGCCGAATCGGCAACCACGATGCGGCGAACCCGGGTGGCTTTCATCCCCTTGGGTCCGTCCTCGGCATCATAGTCGACGGTTTCGCCGTCCTGAAGAGTGCGAAAACCCTCGCCTTCGATGACCGTGTGATGGACAAAAATGTCCTTCCCACCGGAGTCGGATGCGATAAATCCGAAACCCTTTTGATCGTTGAACCACTTGACCTTACCGGTGGCCATGGCAGCCACTCCTTTCAAGACGTGCAACGACGCCCGGATCGGTTCCGGGTCGTCTTGTCGGGCGGCACCGCAAAGTCCGCCGAGCCCTTCCCGAACGGATAGCCTTCCCCGGTGCCGCGGAGAAGAGCCTAAGGGGTCAACATAGCACGGTCCCGCTCGCCCCTGCAAAACTTTGTGATTTTGCCAAGACCCCTCGCGAGAGGTTATCCACACGCGCCGGAGCGACCCTGCAATTTTGTCCGGTTTTACCGGGCGAATTCGCACGCAAACACCGAATTGCTGCGTTTTCTTAAGGGTTTCATAAATCCATCGCTTCATCATGGGACATAAGTACCTATTTGATAGCAACTTGTTCGCCATTTCCGACAGTTACCCGATTTTTGGGAAGCTTGAGCATTGCGCTAAAGCGCATGGTATGCGAAGTGGCCCATGAGCGCATTTTCACTCGATAAACAGCGAAAGATCCGAACTTATCCACATGTCATGCACACTCACGAATGCTGAATTGCGGCAGCGGCGGCTTTAGATTCACAGATCTGCAATCAGCTTGATTTTCGCGCGTCGCCGCGCACACTAGTCCGCCCGCATCCCAAGGCACTGCATGAACCTGCTGGAAGTCACGAAACTGGTCAAGTCTTACAGCGGGAGAACGGTTGTCGATGATGTCAGCTTCGTTCTGCATCAGCAGGAGGTGGTCGGCCTGCTGGGTCGCAATGGCGCGGGGAAAACCACGACGTTCCGCATGATCCTGGGGATGGTTGAGCCAGACAGCGGCGCGGTCGCGTTCGACGCGATGGATATCACCTTCCTCCCCATGTACAAACGCGCCCGCCTGGGGATCGGATATTTATCGCAGGAACGCAGCGATTTTCGCCGCCTGACCGTCTTCCAAAATCTGCTGGCCATCCTGGAAACGCTCAACCTTACTCGCCACGAGCGCCTGCAAAAGGCCGAGGCGCTTCTGGATCAATATGGCTTGATCCGCCAGCGCAAGCAGCGCGCCGACACGCTCAGCGGCGGCGAGCGGCGCAAGCTGGAGATCGCCCGCGCCCTGGTCACCGATCCGAAGCTGATCCTGCTCGACGAGCCGTTCAGCGGTGTCGATCCCATCGCGGTCGAGGAATTGCAGCGCGAAGTGCGTCGCCTGAAGATGGAGTTCGGCAAAAGCGTGCTGATCACCGATCACAACGTCGCCCAGACCCTGCGCGTCTGCGATCGCGCCCTGATCATTAATGATGGCCACGTCTTCAAGGACGGCACCCCCAAGGAGATCATCAACGATCCGGCTGTGCGCAGCGCGTATCTTGGAAATACCTTCCGGGGAGATGAATTCAATTGACGGGCGGCCTAGAATTTGCGCGAAACGACTCCCCACAACGGCGGGCCGCGCCGGCCCGCGGAGGAAATCCGATGATATCAATCGTACGCCTGATGGGTTGTCTGCTCATCCTCGCCGCTTTAGGCGTCTCGTCCGCCCGCGCTGACGCGCCCGCGACGACGCAGCCGGCCGCCAATGCCGCTCCCGCCACCGTCTCACCCGATGCGCGAAAACTCCTGACGCAGATCAGCCAGGCATATTCGGGCCTCAAATCACTCAGCGTTTCCGGCAAGATCAGCTCGGATTTTGATATCGACGGACAGAAAGATTCCCACCAATCGGATTTCAACGGGATTTACGACGCCGGCGGCAAGTTCCGGCATGAACTCAAGGGGGATGCCATCCTGGGCAATACCGGGGAGAAGATTTACGCCTTCATCGTCACGGATAATTCCTACATCACCCACGACGCCCCCGCGGCGGCCACACTCGATTCCATCGATCCCCAGATCGCTCACGTGGTGCGCAAGCAGAATCCTTCGCTGGCGCTGGCGCTTTCCGGCGACGCGGAGAAGGAGCTGCTCGACGGCGCCCAAACCGTGGAAAAAGTGCCAGATGTGAAGCTCGACACCGTCGACTATCCCGCCCTTCGAATCACCGCGACGGATCACGACCTCACCGTGGCGGTCGATCCGCGCACGCACCTGATGCGGTGGACGAGCGTCGACGTGAGCAAGGCGGTTCGACAGGAAGGCGCGCACGACGTGAAATCCGCGCTGCTGACTTACGATTATGCGACCACGACGCAATCGCCGGTGGAAGCGGCGCAATTCGCCTGGGCGCCGCCGCCGGGATCGCAGCAAATGCAGCAGGATGCACAGGGCTCCGACCTGGAGGGAAAAGACGCGCCGCCATTTGCTCTGGCCGGCCTCGATGGCAAACAAGTCTCGCTGGGTGATGTGAAGGGATCGGTGGTCGTCCTGGATTTCTGGGCCACCTGGTGCGGGCCATGCGTCGGTTCGCTGCCGCAGCTGGATGAAACTTACAAAAGCCTGAAAGATAAGGGCCTCAAAGCCTTCGCGCTGGATCAGCAGGAGGATAAACAAACTGTCCAGAAGTTCGTGAACGATACGAAATTGTCGATCCCGCCCCTGCTCGACAGCGACGGGAAGGTGGGCCAGGCCTACGGCGTCCAGGGAATCCCGCAAACCGTCGTCATCGGCAAGGACGGAAAGATTCGCAAGATATTCGTCGGCGTCGGTCCGGATACCGAGCAAACCATTCGCGATGTGATCACTAAAGCGCTGGCCGAGCATTGACAGCCGCGCCATTTTTGGCAATCCGATAATCCTCTGACGTTTAAGCGCCGGGCCTGTTCGGCGCTGTTTTCGTCGGCAATTTCATCACAAAGTCTGTATTCCCTCTTACCGATAAAAGTTACACGAGCGGGTCGCAATCGCGATCTCGTCTTTCGATTTTAGGATCTCCATGAACCCAGAGCTTGTCAGCAAGATTCGGAACTGCCCGAACTTGCCGTCGCTGCCGTCGGTGGCCATCCAGGTTCTGGACATGGCCGCAAAGGCCGATGTGGACATCGCCGAGATCGCCCGGATCATTTCCAAGGATCCCGCCCTCTCCACCAAGATTCTGCGCACGGTCAACAGCAGTTTTTACGGCCGCAGCCAGCACGTCAGCACCATCAGTCACGCCCTGGTGATCCTTGGGCTGCAGTCGGTGAAGACGCTGGTGCTCGGCTTCTCGCTGGTGACGACGCTGCGCAAATCCAAGAGCAAGGGATTCAAGCATCTGCAATACTGGCGGCGGAGCATTTTCGCCGCCACCGCCGCCCGGACCATCGCCATCAAGTTGAATATTGTCCAGCAGGAGGAGGCGTTTCTGGCGGCGCTGCTGCAGGACATTGGCATGCTCGTCCTCGACCAGGTGCTGGTCCCCCAGTACAGCGAGATATGCGAAAAGGCCAACACGCACGATGATCTGATCAAGGCGGAAAACGAGGCGCTGCAGATGACCCATGCCGAGGTCGGCGCCGTCCTGGCCGAGCAATGGAAGCTGCCCCCCATCCTCACCGTCACCATCGGCAACAGCCACCACGCCGATGCCGTCTCCGATCCGGCGCTGCGCAGGCTGGCGCAGCTCATCCAGCTTTCCGGCTGGTGCGCGGATGTGTTCGTGAACGAGGAGCCGGCGTCGGCGATCGTCCAAGTCCGGTCCTTCTGCGCCACCAATTACAAGATGTCCGAGGCCGCCAGCGATCAGCTCCTCCAGGAAATCGCCGGCAAGACTAAGGAAGTGGTTTCGCTTTTCGAGGTGAACATCGGCGCCGCCGCCGATTACGAAGGGATTCTCAAAAAGGCCAACGAAGCCCTGGTCGAGCTGACGCTCCAATCGCAGATGCACGCCACGCAATTGCAGGAGCAGAACCAGGTGCTCAAGCAGCAGGCGACGACCGACGCCTTGACGGGCCTGAACAACCGCGCCGCCTTCGACCAGGCGCTGGCCGAGCAATTCAAGATCGCCCAGCAGCAGAAAAAGCCGCTGACGCTGCTGCTGCTGGACGTGGATAAATTCAAATCAGTCAATGATCGCTTCGGCCACCAGGCGGGCGACAAGGTTCTTAGCGCACTGGGCAAGCTTCTGCGCAGCGCCGCGCGGCAGCAGGATTTCCCCTCACGATATGGCGGTGAAGAGATGTCGCTGATCCTTCCGGACACTGCCCGGACCGTGGGGGCATCCATCGCCGAGACCATCCGCCGCGCCGTCGCCGCCCAGCCCATCCGCATCCCCGACGGCAGCATCCCCATCACCGTGAGCATCGGCATGGCGACGCTGGAGCCCGGTGGCAAGCTCTCTGCCCCCGAGCACCTCTTAAAAGCCGCCGACATGGCCGTCTACGCCGCCAAGCACGGTGGACGAAACTGCGTGAAAATCTTCGCCATCAAGGCGGCGGCCTGACCGATGCGGACGATATCTGCTCGTCGTCTACCTCGTCCCGGTGTATATCCGCCATCCCCGCCAGCCCCTGGGCGGTGAAATCCCGCACGCTCTGCAGTGCGAAGATCGTCGAGCCGTCCGGAGCAGACGTGCGCACGTGTTCCATGTCCGCACCGTGAACCTCATCGAGGAAAAACGGTGGACGCGCATCCGGCTTCGCGCAGAACAGATCGATATCGCTCAGCTCCAGCCCACTGACGTGCCGGATGTAAAACCCCCACGCGGGCACCACGCCGAACATAGTCGGCTCGGGATATGTCTTTTCCTTCTCCGCTGGCCGCGTCGCCGCCTGCTTCCTCGTGCCGCCGCCGGGAAACAGAAATTCGGCGTTGCGAATGCGCAGGTCCTGGATGTCGTGGCCAGGAATCCCGCTGATGATGCAGGCATATCGTGACGCCGCATTCACCGCCACGACGTCGCTGATGTTGACGTGTCGGATCGCCCCGACCTCCGTCCCCTCCGGCCCGCGCAGCCGCCGGCCCAGCCGAACGAAAATCGGCACCCCGACGATGTCGCGCATCGTAATGTTGCTGATGGTCACGTCTTCGATCACGCTTCCATCCACGCTTTCCAGCGCCAGGCCCTGGCAATTGTCCAGGATACAGTTTGAGATGGCGATATTCTTGAACCCCCCGTTGGATTCGGTGCCGAACTTGATCCGTCCGGTGCGCGGGACGCGATGCCCTTTGTTGTAATCTCTACCGATGCGCTTGAACGTGCCATCCAGCATCGAGCCTTCCTGGTATCCGCCGCTGACCATGCAATTGGTGATCGCCACGTTCTCCGTGTCGCGGACATATCCCAGGCAGTAGGACGTTTTGAGAACGATAGCATCGTCCCAGGGCGAATTGACGCTGCAATTGGAAATCCGCACGTTGCGGCAGCAATCGACGTCGATCCCGTCCCGGTTGGTGTCGATTTTCACATTGTCGATGGTCAGCCCATCCACCGCCGTCGCCAGGATGCCGAAATGCCCGCCCTCGAAGATCGAAATGTCACGCAGCGTGACGTTGTGGCAATTCTTCAGCGCGATCGCCTTGTTGCCCAGACCCGATGGCAGCGTGTCTCGTTCGTTAGGATATGGGAGCTCGTTGGCCGGCCGGGTTACCGGGCGCGTGGCGGCGATGTCGGCGAGGTTGTCCGCCGTCTCGTCGTATGGCACCTCCGGGGGCGTCGGTTCGGTTGTGGCCGGCTCCGTTGCGGCGCCGGGTCGTGTCGCCGGCTTGGGGCGATGACCGTTGCTCAGCCCCCTGCCGTAAATCCGGCCGCTGCCGACGATCGAAACATTCGCCAATCCCTCGCCCCAGATCAGGCTGTTGTGCCAGTGCGTATGGCCGAAATCCTGGTACTGATTCGACGGGTTGGGCTCCGGCGCATCATATTCAGCCGCGTCTTTTGTGCCGGCCGCCAGGATGGTCGCGCCGTTTGCCAGGTCCAGCGCGATGTTGCTCTGCAGATGGATGGAATAACAGAGATACGTGCCGGCGGGAAAATGCACGGTTCCACCGCCTCGGGCCGCCGCCGCGGAAATCGCCTGGTTCACTGCCGCCGTATCCAGCGTCGTCCCGTCGCCTTTGGCGCCAAAGCTTCGGACGTTGTAAAGATCGCCGCCGCTCTGGCAGCCACCCAGAATTGCACACAAGACAATCAGCGCCACGCCCGCCCCCACGCTGCAATGCATCATCGTCACGCTGGTCTCCCGGTTGAAGCGCCCCCGAAAGTATAAGAGCAACGCAATCCCCCGCGAAGAGCGGCGGAGCGCAAAGGCAGAATGTGCAATTCTTTCGGCGTAAACTGACTCATGGTTCATCTAAATCTCGTAACGCGCGGGTAAGGCGCATCTTTTTTCTTGGGCATGCAGATGCCATTCTGCCGCGGCATTTTTAACAACCAAAAGCTTCTGATTTTTATTGACCGACTCGACATGAGTGATAGTTTGCCATTTCCTGGTAAGGAGGACGCAATGCGCAAACAGGCAATGTGGGTTTCCGTCATTCTCGGGCTGACTTATTTAACTGCGAATGCGTCGTTTGCAAGCGTGATCGCCTATGACGGATTCGCCTACCCAGTCGGTCCATTGGCCGGGCAAGGACCGGGCACTGGATTCGCTGGGCCATGGATGGCTGATGGAGGCGTGATGGTCAGTTCTCCCGGACTGAGCAGTCCGCTTGACCTGCCCTCCACCGGCAACGCCGTCGGGGGGTTTTTCAATTACTTCGCACCACTGAGTGCCACGTTAACCCAGGGTTTCTGGGCTTCGTTCCTGCTGTTCCACAGTGGTCCAAACGACCAGAGTTATATGGGCCTGACCAGCACGGGCCTGCCGCCAACGGCTCCGCCGCGCGTGGCGTTCGGCGTGCGCCTTGGGCAATACGGAATCTTCGATGGTGCCTCAAACTTCATCCCTTCGCCGGTGCCGTTCACGCCGAACGGTTCAACCGATTTTCTTCTGGCAAACCTCCAGCCGGTTGGAGCTGTCTGGCAGGTGTCGTTGTATGTCAATCCCACGTCCCTGGCGGTGCCGAGTCTGATCTTCACCGTTCCGCTTACCGCATTCAACGAGGTTCTGAACCAGAATCAGGCGGAGTTCGAGAGCGACGAGGTCCGGCTGGGAACGACCGCCTTCGACGCCGGTTTTGTGCCCGAGCCGGCATCGCTGGGCATCGTGGCAATTGGCTTCCTGCTGGTCATGCGACGCCGACAGCGGTGATCTTATTCGGTCGTCTTTTCGCCCACGGGAAAATGCGCGGCCAGCAGATCGCCGGCTTTGCTAATCCCGTGCACCAGCGCGTCCGTATATCGCCCGCCCTTCAGGTGCTCGAGCATTTCATCGCGCAGCGTGTTCCAGAATTCGTCCCCGCAGCGCTCATGCACGGCGCTGTCGCCGTAAATGGCAAACGTGTGTGACCTGGGTGCGACGAAGATCAGCACGCCGTTGCGATGCGGATCATTCTGCAGCCCCAGTGCATGAAAATGTTTGCGCGCCGCGGCCAGCGGATCGGCGCAGCGGCGCTTCGAAACCACGGCGCGGATATGCCCGGTTGTTTTGGATTCAGCCGTGCGGATGGCCGCGAGAATCTGCGGCTCGTCCAGTTGCTGGATGAAATCCGAATGCTTCATGATTACCAGCTCCCCGAGGCCCCACCGCCACCGAACGACCCGCCGCCGGCGGAAAATCCGCCTCCGCCACCGGAAAATCCCCCACCGCCTGAGAATCCCCCGCCGCCGCCCCCGAATCCGCCAAGGAACATGCCCCCCAGGAAGCCCAGTGGCTGGCGCCGATTCGCATATACCGTTCCACCGGTGCTGCTCAACCATCTCAGTACGATCAGGCACACCACCAAAAAAAGGATAACGCCACGCCACGAGACTCCTCCGCCTTTGCCCTGGTTGACGGTCGATCCTTTTCCCTTGTACTCACCCTTTGCTGCGGCAAGGATCGCGTTGATGCCGTTGCGCAACCCCTGCTCATAATTTCCCGTCTTGAAGCTCGGCGTGATCTGCTCGTCGATAATTTCCTTACACGTCGCATCGGGTAGCGCGCCTTCCAGACCGTAGCCAGCCTGGATGTTTAACTTTCGATCCTGAATGAAGACAAACAGCACCGCGCCGTTTTTTTTGGCCTTCTGCCCCACACGCCAGGCCTGCGCCACCCTCACGGCGTAGTCGGCGATGTCGGAATCCGATTGCATTTTGGGATAGATGACCACCAGGATTTGATTCGAAGTATCCTTCTCGAATTGCTCGAGCTGCCGGTTGAATTGATCGGCCACGTCCGATGAAACGACCCCGGCATAATCGTTGAAATATCGGTCCGGCGCCGGCGGAATGACCTCAGCCGCGCCAGTCGGGCCCACTAGCGCGACCAGCGCAATCACAAACACCAGCGCGGCCAGACCCATCGCGCCGCGGACCTCCCGTTGTGCCGTGGCTTGCCGGTTCATTTGTTGAATTGGAAATTCACTGTGGGCGCGGTGGCGGCGGACGGGGCTGCATTGAAATAGGGCTTGTCCTTGAAGCCGAACATCGATGCGATCAGCCCGGATGGAAACGAATGCACCTTTGTGTCATACGACTGCACGTCATCATTGAATCGCCCGCGCTCCACCGAGATGCGGTTCTCCGTCCCTTCCAGCTGCGCCTGCAGGTCGCGGAAATTCTGGCTCGATTTCAAATCGGGATATGCCTCGGACACCACCAGCAATCGCGACAGTGCGTTGCCCAGATCGCCCTGCGCTTTCTGGAATTCTTCCAGCTTGGCGGCGTCATCGGGCGCCTTGTTCTGGTCGATGGTCACGCGCCCCACGGACGCCCGGGCATCGGTGACTGCCTCCAGCGTCGATTTCTCAAAATTCGCCGACCCCTGCACCGTTTGCACGAGATTGGGAATCAGATCCGCCCGCCGCTGATAAACATTCTGCACCTGCGCCCACTGACTGTTGACCTGTTGCGAGAGGCTGACCAGGTGGTTGTAACCGCCGATGAACGTCAGCAGCACGATGACGATCAATGCGATGATGGAGAACACGACGATTTTCATATTTGCCTCATCCGATGGAAACCGCCCACACTCACCGCGAGCTGAAAGTATCGTACCGCATCGTCCCGCCCAGCAGCAAATTTACCTGGAGAAATCGCGGGGTCCGATACCCACAATTTGAGAAAATTGGCCGAATCGGAGCGTTTCTTCAAAAGGTGTTAGACGCGCTACACCGATTATGCTAGTATTGGCATGTGGCAAGGGAATCGACGAAGAAATCCGTGTGGTGGGTCGGATCGTCGAGGGCGGACCTGCGGATACTGTCGGAAGAGGTCAGAAGCATTTTCGGTTTCGCCATTTACCAAGCCGAACTCGGCGGCAAACACGTTGATGCGAAGCCGCTCAAAGGTTTTGGCGGCGCGGGGGTGCTGGAAGTCGTCGCCGGCGACAAGGGTGGAACCTATCGCGCGGTCTATGCCGTTAAATTCCGTTTGGCCATCTATGTCCTGCGTGTATTCCAGAAAAAATCGAAACGAGGAAGCGCGACTCCTCAGTCTGAAATCGAAAAGATCAATCGCCGATTGAAGGACGCCGAGCGGCATTATAAGGAAACGTATGAGAAGAAAACCCCCCAGTAGAGCGGCGGGCACCAGTCATCACGCATCCGAGCGCATCCATCGAAGCTCGGGCAATCCTTTCGCCGATCTGGGCTTTCCTGATCCCGGGCAGCATTTGGCCAAGGCACAACTCGCGCACACAATTTGCGAATTGATCAATTCCGCCGGCCTTTCCCAGAAAACGGCTGCCCAACGGCTCGGCATCGATCAGCCCAAGGTATCGGCACTCATGCGCGGCAAACTTCGCGACTTTTCTACCGATCGGCTCATGCGCTTCGTGATTGCTCTTGATCACGACGTTGTCATCACGATCCGACAGGCGAGGGATCACGCCCATCCCGCCGTACGTGTGCTTGCAGAGGCATAGTTTTCACGATGCCGAATCTGTGAAACGCTCATGCCTCTTCTCAACGCCCCACCGCCGTCAGGGGCTCTAATTGTAGCCCGGGCCCGGCCCAGCGGATGTGCAGGCTTGAGAGCCCGGCGGCGTGCGCGTAATCAATCTGCACCGCCACGCGCCGATTCGCCTGCAACGCCAGGATGCCGCTGGCGAGCGTGCGCTCGCTGCTCGTTTTGCGCACGACCGTTTTTCCATCGACGATGATCTTTACCGCATTGTCCCCATCGGCTTGGAACCTGTAATCAGCGCTTTGGGGCGCGGCAATTGTCCCCGTCCAGCGCACCGACCAGTTCTTTTCGGGAAGGCCGATCGTGCTGTCGGGAACACTGGTTCCCCGCTCGCCATTCAGATCGAAGTCGATCAGCGGCGTCACCGATTGTCTGGCCAACTGGCCGAAGTTCGCATCGCGGAAATATTCGACTTTGAACAGCGGGGCGGCGGCGAACGCGTCTTCGCCCATCCAGACCTTGACGTCATCTACCGACCAGGGATGGCCATCGGGAAAAACCAATCCGTGGAACGGTTTGTCCGGCTCCGCTGGCGCGGGCTTCTCCGCTGTCTGGCCCCAGCTGAATCGGCAATTGTCTCGTCCGATGCCAAACTCCCACACGATGAAGCCGACTTTGTTTTTCCAATGGCCGACGATTCCGGGCACGCTCTGCTCGCGGCGATTCATGCATTCGGTGCAGAGGCTGTGGATCGGATCGCCCCCGATTGGATACCCGCCGTATTCGTGCCAGGAGACGAAATCCGAATACGGCCCACCCGCAAAGCTGCCCGCCGTCGCGGTGACGGGAATTTTTGTTCCCGTTTCGTGAATCCACCGCCGCGCGTCCCCCATCAGCAGGGCCGTTTCCTTCGAATTATCCGGCTCGTTGTTGGTCTCCCAGAACGCGACCCGCGGATCATCACGATGCGCAGCCACAATATCCTGAACGTACTGCTTCAACTGCTCAGGCTGATGGTTGTCATGCGCCTGCAGCGCCGCAATGCCCGGGCTTTTCAGCCAACGGCTGTTGTGCGCCCCCCACACCGGCACGGGATAAACGTATTCGGGCTTGAGAATATCCAGCGACGGCTCGTTCCAGCAGGAATCGAAGAAAACAAATTCCGTTTTGATGTGATACTTCGCCGCCCGCGTCAGAAAATCCTCGATATCGCTCAGCAGCGCCTGGCGCTTCTTCACATAAACCAGGTAATGAAGAAACACGCGGACGCAATTGACGCCGTAGACCGAAGCGTAATGCAGCTCCCGATCATTGACGTCCGGATCGTATTGATCCCACTGCTGCGCTTCGTTCACCGCGTTGGTGGGAACAAAGACCGCCCCGTGCACCCAACGCCAATCAAAGCCCCCGGCGTCATTCGGCTGCGTTGAAGCGATTTGGGCGGAGGCGGCGAGAGACGACGAAAGCATTCCCGCAGTCACGATCAAAACCGCCACGATTCGTCTGTTATATCGGCGATACATGAATTCTAAGTTTTCGAAAAACCATACTTTCAACCGCATGAAGATACCTTGAAATATATCGAGATACCAAGAAACTCGTGTCGCACGCTACCCCGTACGTCCGCCGTTCATGGGCAGGCCAATATTTTGTTTCGCCCTAAACCTGCTAAACTCAATCCCAAATACCGAGGTCCATGCGAATTTCAATTGTGTTCGTCGTGTTGATGGTGCTGCTCGTCTGCTTCGCAGGCGCCATCCGCGGAGCCGATTCCCCAACGACAATGCCTGCCACGATGCCGACGACTGCGCCTTCCAACATTACGTGGGATCAGGCGAAGAACTTCGTTGGTCAAACCGTGACGGTGACCGGTCCGGTCGTGGGGACGCACGATTTTGGCGACGCAGCGGTGCTGAATGTCGGCTATGACTTTCCCAATCCCGATCGGTTTACCGTATTCATTCCCGCCGAAAAGCGCACTGGAATGCCCAAGGATCTCGATAACGGCAAAACCATTCGTGTCAGTGGGGCGATCAAGATGTACCGCAATGTCCCGGAAATTGAAGCCGACTTCGATCACATCAGCATTGAACAAGCTTCAACCAGACCCGCTACCCAACCCTAGAGCAAGCCGCAATGCTTCACCGGGCGGAGGGGATCAATCGGGCGCTGCGGCGGATGCAAGTTCCGCTGAAACCGCGGCAGGTGAGGGCGGAGCGGCAAGGATGGTCAGGCAAATCTCCAGGAAGTCGGGGCGAAGCAGGTGAATGTCCAGCGTCGAGCCCAGGACCGCGCAATATTCTGACGCCAGCGCCAGCCCCAGCCCGCCGGACATGCGGTCAGTCCGGGCGGCGTCTTTACGCCAGAACGGCCTGCAAAGATGCGGAAGATCCGATGGCTCAAGCTCCGCATTGGTATTACCGAGCACGATCTTGACGTTTCCGTTGATTGGCGTCGCTCTGACTTGAATCAATCCTCCACCGGGAGTGTGCTGCACCGCGTTGGCGACCAGATTGCGCAGAATCTGGCTGAACATGCCCGGATCAGTCCAGAGGCGAATGTGAGGCTCAATCGATTGCTCGACGGACAGGCGCTTTTCGTCGGCGATCCTGGACAGAGGAGGCCAGATGTCGCTCATGATTGCCGCCAGATCAACCGCTTGAGGCTGGGGGCGCTCCAGGCCGGACTGGGCGCGGGCGAGACACAGAAGAGACTTGACGGTGGCTTCCATTTGCCCAGAGATCAGCAATGATTCTCCGATGACGTCGGAGATGGCGGCTGGATCGGGCCATTTCAGGCTCACCTCGCACAGCGCTCGCAGTTCGGCCAGGGGTGTGCGGAGTTCGTGGGCGATGTCCGCCGAAAAACGCCGCTCCCGCTCAAACGCCTGCTGCAGACGTTCCAGGAGTTGATTGAGCTTCGTGACGATGGTTGTAAGTTCGCGAGGTAGATTGTCGGTAGCGCATCGCACATCGAGCGTGGTGGGCCCGATCTGTCCCACGTGGCGCGCCAGATCGTGCAATGGCTTCAGGCCGCGTCTGACGCCGAAGCTGACAATGGCAATGATTCCAGCGGTGATAACGGCAATTGTGAAGACTAGCCCGGTGAGCAGCACGGCAAGCGGCTGATCGATCGACTGGCGATCATGGGCGACCAGGAGCGTGAGCTGCGGCCGATTCGCCATCAACCCAGACGAAGGCTTCGAGTCAAATTCATCCTCATCGGGCTGGGGATAAAACAAAATCTGAGTGGCGCGGGCGGAAGTACCGTCCGGCAGGACCATATCGCTGAAGCGCCGGTGCCGTCCATCCAGACGAGGTAGCGAGGTGCTACTAGTGGGCGGACCGACACGGGCGAGTGTCCGTCCATCGGGAAGCCAGATCTGGAAGAAGAAAACCCCACCGCGATTGACGGATCCGGGAGCGCCCGCCATCGGTGGCTGCAGATGCGGCTGGCCATCGTCTTCCATGTGAACAGCGTCGGCGATTACCTCCGCCTTGGCAGCCAGGGCGGTGTCAAGAGAATGCTCCAGCATCTCCTGCATGTAAGCGAAGAGTCCGGCGCCGGCGCCGATCTCCAGAACGCTCACGCCCACGAAAAGATAGACGACAAGCTGGTTGCGTATCGACTTCATATGAAACTAAACGTCCACTGCCGCCGACGGCTTCCCGGCGCGATCGTTGACGAGAACGTACCCCATGCGGCGGCGCGTCACGATCAATGAAGGCTCGCCGCGCCTGTCGATCTTGCGACGAAGCGCGCAGATTGCCGAATCCACCACGTTGCTCATCGGCTCGACGCGATCGTCATAAATGTGCGCCTCGATATCACTGCGGCTGACCACCTGGCCGGCGCGGGAGGCAAGATGCTCCAGGAGGGCGTACTCGCGCGGAAGCAAATTGATAGTTTCGCCGTCGCGGCGAACAATGCGGGCGGCGGTGTCCAGCTCCAGACCACCCACGCGGACCAGGGGATCTTTGAGCCCGCGCTGCCTTCGCGCCAGCGCCTGAATCCTGGCCACCAACTCGTCGAAGGCAAACGGCTTTACGAGGTAATCATCAGCGCCGGCGCGCAGTCCGGTCACCCGATCCAGGACGCTGTCCCTGGCCGTCAACAGCAGAACGTGGGTCTGATTGCCCTGGGCGCGGAGCTCGCGGAGGACGGACAGGCCGTCCATCCCCGGGAGCATGATGTCCAGGATCATCACGTCATATTCGGTGGAGCGGGCGCGCCAAAGCCCGTCTGGACCGCTGGCGGCAATGTCGAGTGCGTAGCCGCTCTTACGCAGTCCCGTGCCAAGGGATCGTTGCAGGCGCTCGGAATCTTCGACCAGAAGCAGGCGCATGTAAGAATCATAACCGAGAAGCACCAGCGTGGCCTCGGCCGCTGTAGCTTATGAATTAATACGGCAGCGGGCAGCAGACGGTGTCCGGGATTTATTTCTTTTCAGCTTGCTGGTCCTGGTCATCGTCAACCGCCTTGCTGATGAATGTGCCGTCCTCGCTGATCTTTACTTCGTAAACGATTTTGCCGGACTTGACGTCCATCTCGTAGATGACCTTGTCGTGCTTCTTCTGTTTTTCCGCCTCGGTTATCGTTCCGTCCGGGAGTTCCTTCTTGACCGCATCGACGACGGCCTGGGGAATCTGATCCACTGGAACCTTCTGCTCGGCCTTCTCGTCCTTGTCGTTATCGTTGTCTTTGTCGGCGTCCAGCGCATGGACCGCCGGTCGAGCGGCGGCGAAGAGGACCGCTGGCCGACACAGTACCGCCGGGCAAAGCATCCCCGCGGCAAGACCCGCAACTAATAATCGATTCGACATAAGCAGCTCCTTTCGTGAAGTTGGCCTGAATATAGATTACATAAAGTGACCAGAACATGACGGGAATCGAATATCTTTTATTTCGTCGCAGGCGGAGCGACGACGACAATCATGAACGTGTCGGGCTTCATGGCAGGACGTTTGCCGTCTTCGGCCGGGGCAAACTCCGCGGTGGGCAGGTAAAGCGTATGCGTCGCGGGGTCGACCGCCATGGTGCGAGCGCCCATGCGCGTCTGGATGCTGGTAGACTCGAACTTTCCCGGTGAGGTTTCCCGGACGACCGCGAGCGTGCCGTCGCCGCAGCTGGCGAACGCGGTACCCGTCCCGGAATCAAACCCGCACGCATCATTGCCTTTGCCGATGGGAACTTCGCCCAAAACGCGCCCATCATCCGTGCTGAGAATGATCAGTTTTTCATTTCGGCAGCCGACGAAAAGTCGCCCATGCTCGGCGTCGATCGCCATGCCGGTGGGCTTGGTGCCCGATCCGATACCCCAGCGAGCAGTGACCGAGTGGGATTTGACATCGATGACCGCGACCTGGTTCTTGTCATTGATATTGACGTAGGCCTTGCCGTGATTGTCAGCCGCGAGGAACTCTGGCGAGCCTTCCAGGTCAACGGAGTCGGCCTTGGCGTTGTTGAGATCGACGTCCGGCGCAATGACGAGAAGTTTCTTGGAATCGCCACAAGCCACAAGCAGCCGGTTATCTCCCGCGTCATCGATGATCCCATCGGCGTCATCGGCGGCCGGCACTTTCCCCAGGACGCTTCCGGTCTTGAGGTCAAAGACGACGACGCTTGCGTCTTCGCCGTCGGTGATGAACCCGCGATTAACCGCCGGAACGATCGCTGTCCCATGCGACCTTTTTTGGCCGGCGATATCCAGAACGACCCTCCCCTGCGCCACGTCGATGGCTTGCGTGTGGGTGGAGCGGGTCACGTAGAGAAGATTGGAGGAAGGTTCGAAGGTCGCGTAATCCCAGCGGCCCGCGCCGCCGATGTGGAGTGTCTTTTGGACCGCGAAGTTCGCCGGCGCTTCGTCGGCCGGCGAAAACGACGCATGCAGCAACGCCGCGCACAAGTAGGCCGCACAGACCACTGGAAAATGTCTTCTCATAATCATGGTGACTCCCTGAAAGTGATTTCATACCGCGCCGGGCACGTCCCGGACGCCACTGTCGAGCCGAAGCAGAGCCAGTAATGCAGGCAAAAAGATCAGCACCAGCGGAAGCTGAAAAATAAGCCCCGTGATGATCACGATGGCCAGCGGCTGGAGCATGCCCGCGCCCTGGCCGATCGCCAGCGCCAGCGGAAGCAACGCGAGAATCGCCGCAATGGTGGTCATCGCGATGGCGCGCATCCGGTGATTGCCCGCCGCAATCAGCCGCTCGTTGCGGATTGTTACTGTTGACGAGCGCATCGTGGTTGAGAGGTCGGCATATTCGGAATAGTAAAAGATGGCGATCTCCGTTACGTTCCCGACGATCATGACCATGCCCATCATCGAGCTGATATTCAGTTCCGTGCCCGTCAGCTTCAGGCCCAGGAAGACGGTGGAGATCGTCAGCACGCTGATGAACAAAATCGCGGCGGCGACGCGCAGCCGTTCATAAAGCAGCAGCAGCAGCAAAAAGACGAGCGATGCGGCCGCGGCGATGACCTTCACCACGCCGCGCAGCGCCGCCTGCTGCTCCTCGTATTGCCCGCCCAGCGTATAGCGCACGCCGGGAGGAATAAGTCCGGACTGGTCCAGGAGAGAACGGACGTCGCGGATCGTGGAGCCAAGGTCCCGGCTGCTGCGCGCGGTAACCGAAACCACCCGATGCAGGTTCTCGCGCTGTATCTCAGGCTGCCCGGGCAGGAGACTGAACGCCGCTACCCGGCCAAGGGGTACAAGATGGCCATCGGGCGCGCGCAGGTTGAGGCGGCCCAGGTCCTCGGTGGTCCTTCGGAGATCGCGCGGAATCCAGACGCGAACGCCCTGCAGCTTCGTGCCCTGCTGTAATTGAGTGACGACATTTCCGCTGAGAAGTCCGGAAAGCTCGTTTCCGACGGCGTTGGGGTTGAGCCCCTGCAAGGCGGCGGCGGCTCGATCAATATGAATTTCGACGGCGTCGCCCGCCGGGACAACTCCGCTGTCGACCGACGAGATTCCGTCCACCTTACCCAACGCATCGGCAACCTTGCCCGCCAGGTTGGTTAACAGGGCCTCATCGTCGCCGTACAGGTTGACCACAACGGGCTGTGGCTTACCTGTCAGATCGCCGAGCAGATCTTCCATGAGCTGGGCAGGCTCCACTTCAAGCCCTGCAACATGTTGCTCGATTTGGTGGCGGACGTCGTCCATCACCTGCTCAATCGGCCGGCGCGGCAGGGGTTTAAGCCGGATGAAGAAATCGCCCGTATTGCTCTCGGTAATATCGCCCCCCAGGCTGAAACCGGTCCGGCGGGAATAGGTGAGCACCTCGGGCGTCTGTTGCAGGATGTGTTCGACGCGATTGAGCAGGCGGTTCATCTCGGAGATCGAAGCGCCCGGCGGCCCGACATAATCCATTACGAAGCCGCCCTCGTCGATGACCGGCATCACACCGCTTTGAACATGCCGATATGCCAGGTATCCGCCCGCGACCAGGGGAAGAATGATCAGCAGCGCCAGCCAGGGCCGGGGCAACAGGGCGCGCATCATCCGGGCGTAGCCGCCTTCGAATCGGCGCGCGATGGCGCCCTGCCGTGAGTCGGATCGCACGCCGCGCAATACACGCACCGCCAGCACGGGAATCACCAGCCACGCGACAAAAAAGGAAATCACCAGGCTCGTGGCCATCGAGATCGAAAGCGCGGCGAAAAAGGCGCCAAACACACCGACCAGAAACACCGGTGGAATATTGATCACAATCGTTGAGAGCGACGATCCCGCCAGCGGCTTGGTGAATTCATCGGTGGCGTTGAGCACACGTGTTTGCGGATCGAGCGGCTCGGAAGCCGAAGCTGCCGACGCCGGACGTTCCTCAAGCCGCCGCACGATATGCTCGGATATGACGATCGCGTCGTCGATGATCAGGCCCACCGCCGCCGCCATGCCCCCCAGCGTCATGATGTTGAAACTCTGGTTCAGGAGGTCAAGTACCAGGGCCGTGATTCCCAGGACGGCGGGAACTGCCAGTGCCGCGATCAAAGTCATTCGCCAATTGCGCAGGAAGAGCAGTAGAACGATCCCCGCCAACGCAACCCCGATCAGCACCGCGTCGCGGACACTGTGTGCCGATGCCGTGATCAGGTTGCTCTGGTCGTACCAGCAGGAAATGGTGACATCGCTAGGAAGTCGTTTCTGCTCGTTGGCCAGCGCGGAGCGGATATTGGCGGCGATATCCACGGTATTGCCGCCCGGCTGTTGATAGACGTTCAGCAACACGCAGTCGCGTCCGTCGGCGGTGGAGGAGATAAACTGCGGGGCGGCGCCGGCATCAATCTGGGCGACGTTACTCAGTCGCGTCACGCCTCCCGGCCCCGCGCGCAGCACGGTCTGGCCAATATCCGCGGCCGTGGTCATTTGCGCGTCGGCCACAATTAGGTAAAGCTTGAAATGATCTTCGATGTGCCCGACCGCCGACAGCACGTTCGCCGCTGATAGCGCGGTGGTGACGTCATCGACCGCAAGATCGTGCTCGGCCATCCGTTGCGGGTTGAGAATGACCTGGTATTCCGAAACGGCCCCGCCATCGACGCCGATCGAGGCCACGCCCGCAACCGTGGAGAGGATCGGGCGAAGCTGGTACTGCGCCAGGTCACGCAGATCCGTCAGCGGCCGCGTCTGCGAGGTGATGCTGTACGCGATGACTGGAAATACGGTCGGATCCATCCGGCGCACCTCGAACGTCGAGCCGGCCGGAAGGCTGGGCAGCACGCGGTCCAGTTGTGCCTGTGCCTGCAGATAGGCCGAGGTCATATCCTGACCCCAATCGAAGGTCAGCCAGATTTCGGCGCTACCGCGGCTGGTCGTGGAGCGGACCGTGCGGACCCCAGGAATCCCACGCAGTGTTTCCTCCAAAACCTGTGTGACCTCCACCTCCATTCGCTCTGCCGGCCGATCTCCCGCATCGATATCCACGCGGATCAGCGGGAAATTGATGTGCGGGAACAGCGAGACCGGCAGCGCGATCGTGGCCAGCATCCCGCACGCCACCAGAGCGATCAGGAGGAAGAGTATCGAGCGCGCGTGATGACTTGCCCCTCGAGCCAGGCCCCATCGGGTCGGCATCACTTGCCCTGCTCCGTTGTCGGGGGATTTTCCTCCGCCGTGGCGCCTGCCTCGATCGAGACGGCATCACCATCGTCGATCTCCAGCGCGCCCAGCGTGACCACGGGGTCACCCTCATGAAGATCATCCGACGCAACCGCGGCCTCGCGGTCATTTTGAATTTTCACGTTCACCGAATGTTTCACCGCCTTGCCGTCCTTCACCGTGAACAGCACGTATCCCTGGTCGGATGGCACCATGGCATCATGCGGCACAATCATGACGTGCCCCGACGCAATCGTCAGACCACCTCGAACAAAGCTGTCCAGCATGAGCGCCGTGTTCGACGGCGGCGCGACATAAACGTCCACGAGGTGACTCTCAGGATTGATTCGCTCGGCTATGGAACGGATCGTTCCGGAGATTCCGTCAGCGGGGCCGGTCTCCTGGAATAACTGAACGGCCTGCCCCGGCTTCAGTGACGAGACGTCGATGGGATCGACACCAAGGCGCACCTCGACCTGCCCGCGCGGCAACAGTTCCACGAGAGGCCCCGATGCCGTGATAAGCTGCCCGTCTTGCACATCAACCTTGACGACAATGGAATCGGCATCGGCCAGAATTGTGCGTCGGCCCTCCCCCACGCCGCGCTGCTGCAAGTTGTCCAGCTTAAGCTGCGCCGATTGGACCGCTTGTTGCGCCATGAGCAGGTCGGTGTTCGTCGCCAGCTTGAGGTCAACGCGCTGCTGGGCGTCCTTGAGGTTCGCCTTCGCGGCCTCAAGACCGTTTCGGGCGTCAAGCAATTGCGCCAAGGAGTCGGCGCTGGGCTCCACATCCACCAGTGGCGCTCCCCGCGCCACGGACTGCCCCGCGCTCACCCGCACGTGCAGCACGCGAACATCGATCGGGCGGGAGTAGATATCGATCAGGGCCGGCTCGGATGTCACCGTGCCATACGCGATCAAATTTTCGCTGATGTCGCCCACGCGGATCGGCACAGTCTGCACTGTCGCTGCCGCTTGCTCGTCCGATGGGGAGCTCGTCGGCTCCCCTATCTGGGTGCTGGGCCCCTGCATTGCATGCCAGAAAAATAATGCGGCGCCGATAAACACGATGGCCGAAGCGATAATCCAGGCGGACCTGTTCCTCATGGGCGCTCCGCGATGGCCATCGGACTTTTGAAACTGCCCGACGCCCGCTTTGCCTCGGTTGACGGTTGCGTTGCGGGGGATGGTTCGGAGCTGCGCGCAGCCTCCGGGAAATATTCCCCGCACGCCAGCTCCAGTGCGATGCGGTTGTCCGCAAGCTGCTGCTGAAGCTTCAGAATTTCCAGTTGCCTGCCGGCCAGATCGTTTGACGCGGCGTAATAGCTAAGCACGTCGGCGTTGCCGTGCTCGACCGCGTTGCCGTAAACCTCGACGAGCTGGGCAAGATTCGGCAGCGCCGTCCGCGCGGCGGTGATTTGAGCGTTGATTGCCGCCAGATCCGCAACCGCCAACGCGATGTCTGCGCGGGCGTCGAAGACTCGGCTGGTGTATTCGTCGAAGAGGCGCTGCCGAGTCGCTCGTTCCTGCGCGATCACGCCCTGGTTGCGATCGAACAAAGGAAGATCGATCGTCACCGCCAGCCCCGCCAGATGGACGCCCGTGTCGTCGCTGCTGCGGTTGAAACCGAGATTGATCTTCGGGAATTGATTCAGCACCGCCGCCCGCAACGTCTGCTCCTGGCTTTCATAGCCGCGACGCAACGC